>Ga0079992_129379_pt2 | contig 123151 bp, 114 predicted proteins | sample FaiFalFF_MnMetaG_3_FD_69197 | JGI IMG/M metagenome (GOLD analysis project Ga0079992, IMG submission 69197) | Freshwater microbial communities from Yellowstone National Park, Wyoming, USA - Fairy Falls B (FF_Mn_B) MetaG (SPADES assembly) (version 2) | ecosystem: Environmental > Aquatic >...
CCCGACTGGGTGCGCTTGTTCAGAGGGTACATTTCCCGCCAAAGCGGCAGGAATCCCCACTGCAGCGGCATACTTTATTATTATTACAGGGGACAACGATGTTCACCCAAGCAACTCTACGGTGTTCGCAAACAACCAACCGCCTTGCACGGGGGGGGGACAGCATGACGCGCCTGCCCTATCACGACCTGCTGCGCGACCTGCCCCCAGAACTGCAGCGCGCCGTCCACCACTGCGTCGCCCAGTGCCGACCCCACATCGCCCCGCGCCCCTACACCAGCGACTGGCACGAGGAACTCTACCACGAGGCTGCCTACGCCGCCTGCCTCGCCGAGGCGACTTACGACCCCGACCGCGGCGGCTCGCTCTATCAGTGGAGTGTGCGCGTGATTGGACAGCACCTGAAACGCTTTTGCGACCGCGTTTGGGCGTCCGCGAAGCGCGAGTGCGACCCGCCCTGCGACGAGGAGACAGGCGAAGAGATAGAGTGCGAAGACCCGACCGCGCAGGAGCCGTTTGTGGCGTGCATACTCGCCTGCGCCCTGCAGCAGGCATTGCAGAGCCTCAGTCCACCCGACAGACAGGTCGCCGCGTGGCATTTGTTGGAAGGTCTCACCGAGCGGGCGATTGCCCAGCGGTTGGGCGTCTCGCAGCGGGCGGTACACAAGCGGCTGGAGCGCATCAGAGCGCACCTGCGCCAGCAACTGGAGAAATAGGGGCGAAATTCCCAGCCAATCACCCCTTGAGGGTACTCAAGTTCGGCAGTGGCGACTACAATTGGTAGGAGGCGACGATGGCAACGGTGAGCCGAACGGAGAGCCAGACTCGTCGAAGACCCATAGGCTGGGGCGGTGTGCTGGTAGGCGTCAGCTTAGCGTGGCTGTTTCTGGTTGGTTATGCTGAGCGTCGCTTAGAGGGCAACCGTCTCTGGCTGATGGGAGCGACCTACGATGCGGGCGTAGTGCCTGCGGGCGCTGTGATTGCGCATCGGGTGTGGGTATTCAACCCGACGGGGAGTGCGTTGGAGGTGGATGTGTTGCCGCACTGTGGGTGTACGGTCGTGGAGGAGCCGAAGCGTCGGATGTTGCCACTGACGGGCTTTCCGCTCACAGTGCAGGTGGACACCACGGGCAAGCGTGCGGGTGCGCAAGAACAGCGTGTAGAGCTGAATGTTCGGGATGGTCGTTACAGTTGGCGGGAGCTGATAACGGTTCGGTTCACGGTTCAAGACGCCTCACTTTCACGATAGGAGGAACAGACGATGAAACGAGTAATGGCTTATGTGTGGGCGATGCTGGTAGTTGCTGCTCTATCACTGACACAGTTCGCCAGCGCTGGCGGCGGTGGAGGCGGCGGCAACAAGCGGTGTGTAGATCACAAACACTCCATTGACCCTTGGACGATTACTTGCCGTCCACAGGATAACTGTGCAGGAGGGTGCTACAAGTTGGATTGGCTGTCAAGGGACTGCATTCAGGGAAACGAAAAATGTGATCCCACCACGCTTACAGTTCCTCGTGTTATGAAACGCGCTCCTTGTTTGCCTACGTCAGGTCCAACCTGTGATTGTAGCGGACGATACACAGCTGTAGGGGTTTGGGACGAGGTCGTGGTAAGCTGGTGCAATCCTTAAAGTATATGATTGATTCTGACTCACGAGTAGTTGGGTAAGCATTTCCCAACTACTCTGCTTTCAGATGGAGGCGAGACAAATGACCAAAAACAGACTATGGGCTGTCTTATTGTGCAGTCTTCTATACTGCTACTGCCTTTCGTGGTCTCAAGGTAACCTTGCCCTTACTTGGGAAATAGAAATACACTGTAAAGAGTCTGCCTCGAAAGCTGATGCTGAGGTGCTGCGGGCTAAGCATCCCAACGTGAGTATGGTCTTCAATGTAAGCACTCGCTCAGAGCTACAACTTGTTGTGAGCGAGAAATCCATTACAGCAAGGGCGAAGCTGCCTATCCAGCTTGAAATTCCTGCCAGAGGGCGCTTCTCCAAAGTAGCGTTGAGCGAATACTACGCTTTCTTTGATGGACAAACCTGCCTCATCGCTACTGGGGATTTGATCAACATCGTATCAGAAGGGAGCGAGATACCCATAAATCGTGGAATTATCTGGAAACCTTCCAAGAACCTATTGACAGTTGGAAGCCCTACAGGCGTGCAAGACCCTGTGTGGATGCCCAGTCTGATTCTCCTTTGCTACCTATCTCACAAAGATATACGATTTGTAGAGAAACTTAGTGGAGTAAAGTTCACCCCGTCTACGAAGAGCGGTGCTCGAATATACACCTATGAAAGCGGCGATGGTGAGACTGTGATTCGTTTATTCTATAGTGACGACCTCCCAGAAAAGATGGAGATCTACAGCATGGGCGAAACAGCTCAGGTTATAAGTGAGGGTAAGTTTTCAGTAGAACCGACGAAAACACCATACAGAGTAAGATACGCACGCGCTGCAGGCAACCAACGCGAGGAAGTTGTCTTTAACTTAAAACAGGTGCAAATGGCGAACAGTGATAACAACGAACCAACTTTACCACTCGGAGTTACTATTTATGATTATCGCCTCTTGGGAAAAGATTTGACTCTGACGCAGATGAGAGAGTCTGAAGACAAAGCAATCCAATATCGCTGGAAGGGTAAGCTGATCTCTGAAGATGAACTTCGACAACTCGCTTATCAAGAGGGCAACCTTCTGCCACCCGAAACGCCCCAGCGACGCTATTCGTTCTGGATGTTCCTGCCCGCGATTATTCTGTTCGGACTTGCGCTGCTGTTCTACTTGAGGCGACGCCGATGAGGACAGGGCGCGCTTTTACACTGGTGGAGCTTTTAGTCGTGCTGGGCATTTTCGCTCTGCTTGCAGCGTTGCTGTTCCCCGTGTTGGCAGAGGCGCGCGAGAACGCCCGTGCGAAACGGTGCCTCAGCCAAGTGCGCCAACTTGCCCAAAGCACCCTGATGTACCTCAGCGACTGGAGCGACGCCTACCCGCTCGCCGCCTATGTGAGCCAGCACAATAACCAGCCCTGCCTATTCACGCTCTATCACGAACTGGTACCCTACATTCGGGACAAGCAGATTGTGATTTGCCCCTCAGACGCTGCGCCGATGGATGTGGCGCGTGTGTTCGCGCAAGTGATGACGCTGTGCCCTGCGATGGGCTTTCAGCAGAGCAGCTACATGGCGAACTGGTGCCTGTTCGAGGCGGGGACGCTGCCTGGCAACACCTTCCATCCGCCGATTCACGGGGCGCAGGTGGAGTTTCCAAGCGAGACGGTGATGTACTTTGACGCAGTGATGACAGGGCTTCCGACTTTGACGCCGTTCATTCAGGGGCGTCATCACGAACGGATGAATGTCGCGCTCGGCGATGGGCACGCCAAGAGTTGGAAGACGCGGCGGGGCTACGGCACGATTACCCGCGGCGACGGACAGAGGGCGTCCCAATATTGTTTGGTGGAGCTTTCGGCGTACTATCGGGGTGGGCAGGCGTGCGAAGACACGCTGTTCGGGCTGGCGGCTCGGAATCGTCAGGGGCAACCGTGTTGGCGGTGCCCCAGCCGTCCGCGAGGCAGCGTGTGGTTTATGGAAGGTACCTGCGGCGAGTAGAGGCGGGCATGGGATGGTTGGCGATAAGCGGCGCGCTCTGCGCGTTGGCGTTCGCGCCCGTGGGCTGGTGGTGGGTGCTGCTTTTCGCGCCTGCGCTGGGGTTGTACCGCCTGTATGGGGCAGGGATTTCACAAGCGGCGTGGGGCGCGTTCTGGTGGGGCGGCGGCTACTGGGTCGCGCTGTCTGTGAGCGCGCTGCCCGTGTTCCAGCAGGGCGACTCGGAGTGGGCGGGCGGGGTGGCGTGGACGCTCGCGCTGCTGTGGATGCTCGGCTGGTGGACGGCGTTCGGCGCGCTGCTGGGCTGGCTCCGCCTGCAGGGGTGGCAGTGGGTTGTTGGGGCTGCCTGCCTGTGGACGCTGATGAGTTGGGCGCGCGCGCTGGGCGTGATGGGCTTCCCGTGGGGGATGTTTGCGCTGGGCTTGGGACAGACGCCGTTTCTGCTGCTGCCCGCCTCGTTGGGCGGTGTGTGGCTGGTGGAGTGGCTGATTATCGCGTGGAACGGCGCGCTTGTGTTGGCGTGGCGGGGGCAGGGGCGAACGGCAAGCGTGCTTGGGGGGCTTCTTGCGCTGTTCTGGCTCGGCTATGGCGCGGGCTATCGGCTCTGGACGCCCCCGCCTAAAGGCACACTGCGCGTGGGCGTGGTGTATCTGATGCCTTCAAGCGTCTACGCGCCGCAGATCCAGCGTGAACGCTACGAGTCGCTTATTCGAACCGCTGTTCAGCAGGGCGCACAGTGGGTAGCGTTTCCCGAAGCAACGGAGACCTGCGCTGACCCTGCCGACCCGAACGCGCGCCGCTGGCAGCGTTGGAGCGCGCGATACGGAGCGTGCTTGCTCGTGGGCGCGAGCGTCAATAGCGCGGAGCGTCGCAAAAACTACAACAGCGCGCTGGCTTTCATGCCAGACCTACCGCCTGCACGCTACGACAAGGTGAAACTGATGGCGTTCACCGAGTGGCTACCGCCCGCGCCGTTCAAAAGCCTCCTGCGCCCACTGGGCATACACGGGGAGGGGCTATTAGCGGGCGAGCGCATCGAGCCTTTGCGGGTCGGGGGACAACCGCCTGTCGGGACGCTCATCTGCGTCGAGAGCCTGTTCGGGTGGACGGCGCGTCAGCAGGTGCGGCAGGGCGCGCAGTGGCTGTGTTTGCTCACCGCCGAAAGCTCGCTCAAAAACGCTATCGTGCGCCAGCAGTATACAGACTTCACGGTATTGCGTGCGATCGAGACAGGGCGGTGGGTCGCGCGGTCGGCGTTCGATGGCTACGAGGTTGGCTTTTACGGACCGCTGGGCGAGCGCATCGTGCAGCATCCCCAGAAGACAGTGGTCGCCGTCGGCACAATCGGCTTGCACGCGCACCAGACGCCGTATGTGCGCTTGGGCGACTGGTGGGCGTACCTGTGCGTGGTAGCCGTTGGTGTGCTGGGCTGGCGCGCTCGCACGCAGGGGGTATCTGATTAGGGGTACAATTTCGCCATGCAACGCCCAGAGGAGTTTGTGCCCGTGTCGCTGGAGCCTGACCCTGTGATTGAGTACTACAAGCAGTTTATTGACCGCTCGTTGCGGCGGGAGAACCTGAAGCTCACGCCGACCGAGCGCGTGCGCAAGTTCTTGCCGTCAACAACTTACGAATGCCATCACGATCCTCCAAGAGATCCTCAGAATCCCAACGAGGGCCTTACGCCTTGTAAAGACGGCTGTGTAGTCACATATTTTGGAAGGTTGCTCCACTGCCCGGGATACCTTGATGGCACTATTCAGGAATGCGATGTTGGTTTTGACCCCGATTGGCAACGTAGTGCTTGGGCGTACCAAGAACCCAGGAGATTTGTAGGGTGCAGGGCAGATCGCGAGCATTGGCAGGAATTCCTTCGTATAAATGTTGGGTGCGGCTCTTGCGCACAGTGGAGAGTCATGTGGAGGTGTGTAATAGACGATTGGGACAATCAAGATCGCTGTAAGAGGGGGCGGCGGATATGGCAGGAATATCGTAGACCTGGGTTCAAACGCTGTAGTGAAGGTGGTGTCTCCCCAACAATAGGTCCCGAATACAGCATTCCCGCCAATATGCTTTAGGAGGTGGTTCGAGATGATACGCCTGTGGTACACACTGTTGGTTGGACTACTCTGGCTCTCGGCAGGTCTGCTACCTGCAGGTCAAGCGCCGACTGGTAAAGACGCGGACATCCTCGCACGCCTGCGCGCGGTGGACGAAGAGATTGCCCGCGGTTGGTCCGCTACGCTCTTCGTGACCCGTAACGACGGATGGCGCTCAGGGGATAGTCATGCGCGATACAGGGTCACCGCTGATGCGACCCGTGCTGCCATATGGGTTGACCAATTCACCTATCTAACTCTACCACCATTTGTCCCAAACTCGCCATTCCAGGAGGGGACATCCTTGAACTCACGCCCCGTGCAGAGCTACATGCTCAAAGACTTGCACACCCAGCTCAACGCCAATTACACCGAATGGGAAGCCCTCACGACAACCGCGTCGGGCGAGATTATCGAACAGGCGCGTGGAGGCGCGACGCTGGTGCTCTATCCGATGGACATCGACAGCTTCGCGATGGATGAAGGGGAGATACTCCATGTGGCTGGGCGAGGCTACGGACGCTACCTGAAGCGCGTGCTGGAGCAGAAACGCTCAAAGGACGGTCTGTTGCACTTGCGCGCCGAAGGCTGGCTGGGTCCAGAGGAGCACGGCGAGTGGCGGCTTACAATAGAGCCACGAACCTTATTAGTTCGCTCTGCAGAGTTTCTCACTCAAGGGAAGGTGGCGTATCGCTGTCGCACCTCAGGTCATCTGGGAGATAAGGTCAAGATTGCGGCGAGCGGGCGATTGGAGTATCCTGGCGAAGACGAGAAGGATACCTTCTGGTTCCAAGTGGAGTTCTCTGAGTTCCGCTTGGCTTTCATCGAGGCGTTGTATCGTGCGGTGCGCCAGCGAATCGAGCATCCTGAGTCGGGAACCGAGATATTTGACACTCGTGGGCAGTATCGGGTATTGAGAGTTGAGTAGCCATGCGCCTACTCCCACAACTCGCGCACGGGGAACGCAAAGCCAGGCAGCACCTCCTCGCCCTGCAGGGTATCGTCGTCGTGTAGGGTTTGCGTCAGCCCCTCGCGCCGCCACACCTCCACTATGCGCCGCTTCGGGTCAATCAGCCACACGAGCGTCGCGCCGCCCGCAAACCATTCTCGCCGCGTTCCATCGGGTAGAATCTGGGTGAGGAGAAGCCCTATGAGCGTCATCGACTATACCGAGATGGTGCGTCGGCAGCGCACCGCGTCGCTTGCGGAAGTTGACCCCGAAGTGTACGCGCTCATCCAGCGCGAGACCGCCCGCCAAGAGCAGAACCTGGAACTCATCGCCTCCGAGAACATCACCAGCCGCGCCGTGCGCGAGGCGGTCGGCTCCGTGATGACCGACAAGTACGCCGAAGGCTACCCCGGCAAACGCTACTACGGCGGGTGCGAATACTACGACGAGGTGGAGAACCTCGCCATCGAGCGGGCGAAGCGGCTGTTTGGCGCGGAACACGCGAATGTGCAGCCCCACTCTGGCGCGAACGCCAACATGGCGGTCTACTTCGCCGTCCTCAAGCCGGGCGACACGATGATGGCGTTAGACCTCGCGCAGGGCGGACACCTCACGCACGGCAGCCCCGTCAACTTTTCGGGAATGCTCTACACTGTCGTGCATTACGGCGTGCGACGCGACACGGAACTCATCGACTACGACCAGCTGCGCGACCTTGCCCGCCAACACCGCCCGAAGCTCATCGTCGGCGGCGCGACGGTCTACCCGCGCGAGATCGACTGGGGAGCGATGCGCGCCATCGCCGACGAGGTGGGCGCTTACCTGATGGCGGACATCTCGCACTACGCGGGACTAATCGCTGCAGGCGAGTACCCCTCGCCCGTACCCTACGCCGACTTCGTGACCACCACCACCCACAAGACGCTGCGCGGACCGCGCGGCGGGCTGATCCTCTGCAAGGCGGAGTACGCGCAACTCATCGACAAGACGGTGTTCCCTGGACTGCAGGGCGGTCCGCTGATGCACCAGATTGCGGGCAAGGCGGTCTGCTTCCACGAGGCGTTGCAGCCCGAGTTCAAGATTTACCAGCAGCAGGTGAAGGCGAACGCGCGGGCATTAGCCTACGCCCTGCAGGAGCAGGGTTTCCGCCTCGTCGCGGGCGGCACCGACAGCCACAAAATCCTGATTGACCTCACCCCGCTGGGCGTCACGGGCAAACTCGCGCAGCAGGTGCTGGACAGCGTGCATATCACCACCAACAAAAACATGATCCCCTACGACACGCAGAAGCCGTTCGTGACGAGCGGGCTGCGGGTGGGCACGCCCGCCGTGACGACGCGCGGCATGCGCGAGGCGGAAATGCCCATCATCGCCGAACTTATCGCCGACGCGCTGCGCGGCTACCAAGACGAGACCGTGCTGGCGGATGTTCGCGCCCGCGTGCGCGAACTGACCGCGCGGTTCCCTGTCCACTTCATCGACTGAGGAGGCGAGCCATGAACGCAGGCTTCCAGCAGTGGCTTCACGAGAGCATCGAGCAGCTGAAGGCGCAGAATCTGTATAAGCAGCCGCCGATTCTGGAGACGCCGCAGGGCGGGCGCGTGCGCATCGGCGGACGCGAGGTCATCAACCTGGCGTCCAACAACTATCTGGGGCTGGCGAACGACCCACGCCTCAAGCAAGCCGCTATCGAAGCTGTGCAACAGTGGGGCGCGGGCGCAGGCGCGGTGCGCTGGCTCGGCGGCACGAACACCCTCTACGAAACGCTGGAGCAGAAACTCGCCGAGTTCAAAAAGACCGAAGCGGTGCTGGTGTTCCAATCGGGCTTCAACGCCAACTCGGGCACAATCCCCTCCTGCTTCGTGGAGGGCGATGTGATTATCTCCGACGAGCTGAACCACGCCAGCATCATCGACGGCGTGCGCCTCAGCAGCGCGAAATACAAAAAGAGCGAGGGCTATGTCTACGAACACAAAAACATGAACCACTTGGAGGACATCCTCAAGCGCTGCGGGCACTTCAAGAAGCGGCTGATTGTGACCGACGGCGTGTTCAGCATGGACGGCGATATTGCGCCCCTGCCCGAAATCGTGGAGCTGGCGGAGCGGTACGACGCGGTGGTGATGGTGGACGACGCGCATGCGTCGGGCGTGCTGGGCGAACACGGCAGCGGCACGACCAGCCACTTCGGGCTGTACGGGCGGGTGGACATCCAGCTCGGCACGCTTTCCAAAGCGATTGGCGTGATTGGCGGCTACATCGCGGGCAGCCGCTTGCTCAAAGAGTGGCTGATTAATCGCGGGCGACCGTACCTGTTTAGCACGGCGCTGCCTCCCGCCGCCGTCGGCGCGATTATCAAGGCGATTGAGATCCTGCAGACCGACCCCGAGCCGATGCGCCGCCTGTGGGACAACGCCCGCTACTGGAAGGAGAACCTGCAGCGCCTCGGCTTCGACACGATGGGCAGCGAGACGCCAATCACCCCTGTGCTGTGCGGCGACGAAGCCGTCGCGCAGCAGATGGAGCGCATGCTCTACGAGGCAGGCGTGTTCGTGGTCGGGATTGTCTACCCCACCGTACCGAAGGGCAAGGCGCGCGTGCGCACCATGCCCAACGCCACCCACACCCGCCAAGACCTCGACGACGCGCTCGAAGCGTTCGAAAAGGTCGGCAAAAAGCTCGGCGTGATTGGCAGGTGGGTGTAATACCAATCGCCGAGCCAAAGTTCACAAAAAACAGCAGTTGATGACCCCCTCCTTAAGGTTCCCCCTGCTCGCAGGGGGAACCGAGTAAGCGCGCCCCTCGAGGTTCCCCTCGCGAAGCGGGGGGAACCTAATGGAGGGGGGCAATTCATAAACTCTGAACGCGCGATTGGTATAATCTCCTCACCGTGTGCGGTTGCGGCGGGAGCGTCCCGTCGCCCAATCCCACAGCTCGAACACGATGTCCAGCAGAAACCAATCGATGATCTCCAGCAGCCACCGCATCTATCGCGTCCCCCGTTGTCGCTTGAGCCTGCGTGCGGGGCGCGTCCCCCGTTGTCGCTTGAGCCTGCGCGTGCGGCTTGAATCGTCCGCGTCGTCGTCCCACTTCCCCTCGCGCATCTCGCGGTCAATCCGCCACAGGTGCAGGAGGACATCCAGCCCGCGCAAGGCGATACCTAACAGCCACTCCCACAGGCTCATCGTTGCCTATATGCTTATACTCTCAATGGAAGTGGTTTGTTCCTTTATTGAGCATTCCATTCAGTATGGCACAGAGCAGTCTCTATCCCTCTTCTGCAAGCTTGCGCAGCAGCGGAATTAGCGCGGTCTTGCGCTTGTGTTGTTCCATGAGGGTCTGGATGAACGCCTCCCACTCGTGGGGCTTGCCCCCCGCATAGTACGACCGCTTGACCACTTCCAGCCAATCGGCGGCGAGGGGATAATCTCGTGAGCGTGCGTTCAGGATGATTTCGTTCGCCTCTTCAAGGCATGCCGCGCGCGTCGCTTCAGGCGCATGGTCGGCAACCTGTCGTGCAAGCGCGGGAGTGAGCGCGTGGCGGTCGCAGAGGATTTGCAGGGCGTCGGCGTGCTTGCCTTCATAGATGTAGATGGCGGCGACCTCCGCCGCATCCCGATGCTCTCGGATACGGCGCAGCACTAGAGGGCGCAGCCTCGCCCACTGCGCGCCCGCAAGCTGCTCCAGCCGTTTGTATTTCTCTAAGGTGGGCTCGTCTTCCACAGAGATTTGCATCGCCTCCAGCGCGATGGCGTCTTCGCCCCTCTCGGCGGCGCGGGCAGCAAGCCACTCCGCAAGCGACGCGCGCGTTGTCGCGTCGCGGTCGTGGGTTCCGACGCGCCGTTGCTTCAACGCCTCGCGCAGCGCATCGTATGCCAGCGTAATCGCTGTCTCTGTGTGCCCCAGCGCGTCCAGCGCACGCACAAAGCTGTCCCACTCGCGCAAATGGGTGAAGTGTTGATGCGCCGTCTCTAAAGCCGCCTCAAAGTTGCCCTGCAGCGCCTGCATGGTCGCGTAGCGGTGATATTGCTCGATCTCCCAAGCTAACTGTAGATACGCTTCGATGTCGCCGCGCTGCTCATAAACGCGCAGCCGAACAACATTCACAGCGTCCATAAGGTCTTCCAGCTTCGGGGTCGGGGCGGCGAGAGCGACCGTCACCAACCGACGCTGCGAACTTCTTCAGCCACGAGCTGTAGCTCGAGTCATATGCGCTTTTGAAGGATTGGTGGGGCACCTGACCGTGCCAGATGAGCGCGCCAACGCAGGCGATGATTCCATCGCCCCAAGGGTCGATTTCATGTTCCAGCCAAGCCTTTGCCAGTTGCGTGATTTGTTGGATTATAGGGTCTTTCGGGTCAGAGAGGCTCAGGACGAGTTCCGTTGCAAGGTATGCCAGCGCGTTGAGGGCGCTCTCAGCGGGGTTCTCGCCGTAGAAGTCGTTGAACTCCTGCGCACCGATTCTCCAGCGCCAGTGCAGGTTGAGCTGTCGTTCCGTCTCGGCGGTCATCAGTTTCAGTGCGCCTGCATAGTCCGCCTGTTCTATGAGCCGTTGGATGGCTGCGCCGACCGCGCCGAGACTCTCGATGCTGTCGTCGACCATGTCGCGTGCGAAGTCGGTGACGCGCAAGGCTCGTGGCGTGTCGCTGGCTTCGCGGGGTGGCTGTTGCGCGATCTGTGCCAGCAGCGTAATGCGGTCGGCGACTTTGGGGTCTTCCGACGCCAGCTCAAGCAGCACGCGCCGCAACGCCGCCGCATCCAGCGGTTCGAGAACCTCCTCGATAGGGGGCATCTGCACGATTTTTTCGGGCGCACGAATGCAGGCCAGCAGCACCGCGCCGATGTGCTTGCACCAATCGCCATAATCATACGCGCAGGTACAAGTCGCTTGGCGCACGCCCTGCTCATCGAAGTCTATCGTGACCGTGTAGAATGGCTCGTGGAAGCCTTGTACCTGAGCGTTCAGACGCCTGCCACGCAAGACGAGGTTCTCCACCGCACCTTTGCGATAAAGTTCCAGCGCGCGCGAATAGATGCGCGACGACATCTGCCGCGCGATCTGCTCTTCCCGCAACGAGATGGGCAGCATGCGTGCGATTTATCTCCCGCGGCTATCAGGATACCCCGACGCCGCGCGCGTCGCCGACGCGCTCTAAGGCGGCGCGCAGCATCAGTTCGCTGGGCGCGCGGCTGCGCAGATGCTGTTCACACATCCGAAACGGATAGAGCAAACGGTCATAGCGCGGGTCGGGCAGGCTCACGGGGCGCGTCTCCTGCAGCAGCCACGCCGAGATTTTGTCTGCCCACTCGCGCGTGTCGTCGGGACTGGTCAGCACGGGCGTCTCCACGCGCACCAGCCCGTAGGTCGGCGACGCGCCCTGCTGCCAGCGCAAGCGCAGATACCAGCTGTAGACCTCGCTCTGCCCCTCGCGCACGGGACGGAACACGCTGCTTCGATACCCCGCAGGCATCTCCAGCACCTGCAACATCCAGTTGATCTCCAAATAGGTGGTGCGGTGCGACTTGGAGACGCCGACCACATTCACCAGCCGTCGCCGCTCCAACGCACTCATCAGGTCGGCAATCGAGCCGTCCACCAGCAGCCAATCGCCTGAGTTGGGCTTCTGCTGCTCAATCCAGCGCAGGGCAAGTTTGCGCTCCAGCTGGTCGCGTACGCGCGCCACTGTTGCCCCCGCACGCACCAGCATCGTCTGGAACGAGGTCGCACCCAACTCGCGTTCCTCCAGCGAATCGTGAACAGCAATCCCCGCCCGTTCGAACAGGCTCGCATCGAACGCTTTCAGCGGGAGGTAGAGCGCCTCGTGCGCTTCGGTGAGCGCAGGCACAGGGTGCAACTCGCGGTTGCGCCGCTCCAGCACCATCGCCGCCACATAGCCGTACACCACAGGCATCACGCCATGTGGGGTGAGCTGATAATACAGCAGCTGCGAGTGCTGGATGCCATCGATGAAGTGCGTGAACTGGGTCGGCTCGTCGCTGCGGGGCACCTCGAACACGCCGAACTCTTTGCGCCCTGGCTCGGCAACAAGCATCGCGCGGCTAAAGCCCCCCTCCTCATCGGGCGGTTCAATCGTATCTTCCGAGCTGAGCTGGCGCACCACCTGCACGCCTTCGGGATGCGCCTGCAGAAACGCTGCGAGTTTCCTCAAAAACTCTGTCATAGTGGTAGACAAGATTCGACTATTTCTGAGGGAACTCCTGCCAACTTGCAGGGAAATCCTCCCCAACGGCGAATATGCCCCTTGCAAGGAGGGCTTATGAGTATGCAATATACGCACTTAGGTCGTTCGGGTTTGCTGGTGAGCCGCTTGTGCTTGGGCACGATGAACTTTGGACCCCACACCAGTGAGGAAGATGCATATCGGATTATGGACCGCGCCCTTGATTTGGGCATCAACTTTTTTGATACGGCGAACACCTACGGCTGGGTCAAAGGCGAGGGCATTACGGAGCAGATTATCGGGCGCTGGTGGTCGCAAGGTGGCGGACGACGCGAAAAGGTGGTTATCGCCACCAAAGTGTACGGCGTGATGGGCGACTGGCCCAACGAATCGCGCCTGTCGGCGTTGCATATCAAACGCGCCTGCGAAGCCAGCCTACGCCGACTCAAAACCGACTACATCGACCTGTACCAGATGCACCACATCGACCGCGAGTGCCCTTGGGAAGAAATCTGGCAGGCGATGGAGCAACTCTACCGCGAGGGCAAGATTCTGTATGTGGGCAGCAGCAACTTCGCGGGTTGGCATATCGCCCAAGCGCAGGAGCTCGCCAAACAGCGACACTTTATGGGGCTGGTCTCCGAGCAGAGCCTGTATAACCTGAACGCACGGATGATTGAGCTGGAGGTCATCCCCGCCTGCTTGCATTACGGGATTGGTATCCTGCCGTGGAGTCCGCTGGCAAGCGGGCTACTGGGGGGTATCCTCAAGGGCGTTCAGGAAGGGCGACGCGCTTCGGAAGGCGTACAGAAGATGCTGGAGAAGTACCGCGACCGCATCGAACGCTACGAGGCGTTCTGCGAGGAGCTGGGCGAAGAGCCTGCGAATGTCGCGCTGGCATGGCTGCTGCACCAGCCTGCTGTAACCGCGCCGATTATCGGACCGCGCACGCTGGAACAACTGGAGCGCAGCATGCGCGCGCTGGAAATCCGCCTCGACGAGGACGCCCTCAAGCGGCTGGACGAAATCTTCCCTGGTCCTGGCGGTCCCGCGCCTGAAGCGTATGCGTGGTGAGCGGCTACTATCGCCGAAGCGCACTTCACAAAAAAAAAACGATGCGAGGCGACGCTGGGGCTATTCTGACCGGATGATTTGTGTCGCCGTCTCCCACTCTGACACCAGACTGCCTTCGGGGTCGCCGCCTGGGAAGTCGAAAGTGCGCGTCAGCGACTGCCCAGGTTCGATCGCCTGCCACTGAACAGGGAACACGACGCCTTGCGGCGACTGTTTGCCCAACTGGAGGCGGTTCAGCCGTGCTCCAGCGACGCGCTTCTTGGTCGGGTTGTGCAGCGTCATATGCAGGCGCAGCACATTCCCCATCCGCGACCACTGACAATCTACCTTGATTCCGTCGAACAGTTCGTAGGTTTGGGGGGCAGGAACGGGCGGTTTGGCGACTGCCGCAGGCGCAGGCGACAACCTACGACGCCAAAAGTCGCGCACAGCTATGGACGCCCTCTCCATAAGGTTCGCGCCGCGTACCTTGAGACCGAAAGTGCCTTTTCCTATCGGCACGCTGCCGTCGCGCGGCAAAGGACGGCTGCTGGCGACAAAACGGTCCAAGTCAGGCTCGCCAGGAATATACACCGCCAGTCTATACCATTCCCCCGTCTGCGAGCGGTAGGAAATTTCGTCAGGACCCCGCCAGTCGTGTACCTTGAGAATGACTTTCTTCTCCGAGACGCTTAGCAGTTCGCCAAAGCGCACCGCCCTGTGCCAATCACTCAGAAACTCCGGGAACAGCCCTGGTTGCTGCAAGATTGCCTGTCTCTCAGCAATTCCTGTAGGCACAGGCTTTGTGAACTCCAACACGATGATGCTCTCTGGCTCAAGGGCTAACCGCTCTTCGCTCCCGAAGGTGACGATTCGTGCGGGCGCGGGCGCAGGTCGCATAGACAGCCACACACCGCCAATCACGATTAGCCCTAACGCAACTACCGCCCACAGCCGATACCGACGCATACGCACCTCCAAATAGAACAGCTCACAGTGCCAACCGCACCGCCTCTGGCGGTCTACACAGATTTTACCCGACACGATGCTGTACGCTTCGCGCGCCTATGCCCAACCTGTGCTATAATACAGTACACCTTGAACCGTTTCAAGGAAGGAGACTACTATGCGCTGGTGCATGATGTTGTTAGCGGGCTTGATGGTAGGCGCTCAGGCAGATGAGTTCGCGCACCCAGCCGTCTATCGCGATTACCCAGCAGGACGCTGGGAAGACTGGTCGTGGGCGAACCGCGACATGCGGAACACGAACCCCGTGCGCACGGGGCAGTATTCGATCCGCGTGGACTTCTACCCGTGGTCGTCCATCTGGTTCAAAAACCCCAGCGGCTTCGTCGTGGATGGGTTTACACACTTGGAGTTCTGGGTGCATGGGGGCAGCGCGGGCAATCCCCGCTTCTACATTCGCGCGGAAGTGAACGGCGTAGACCGCCCGCTGGTACCCATTACCAACTTCGTCAGTAGCCTGCCCGCGAATCAGTGGACGCGCGTGCAGGTTCCCCTCAGCGCGCTGGGGGTCAACCCGGGCGACCGCATCACGGGCATCCACTTCCGCGAGTTTTCGGGGCAGAGCGTGCCCACCTTCTACCTCGACGACATCCGCTTCTTACGGGCGAATGTCAGCAACCGCGCGTCCGTGACGGTCAACTTCAACGCAACAGGGCGCACGATTACCCAGCCGATGCGCGGCATCAATGTCGCCTGCTGGGACTGGTATCTGACCACCCCCGAACGCCGTCAACTGCTCAAGCAAGTAGGCTTCGGAATGCTACGCTTCCCTGGCGGCTCCATCTCCAACGAGTACGACTGGCGCACCAACAGCAACCGCCGCTACGGGGGAACCTACGGCACGAACACGGACGGTTTTCTGAGCGTCGCCGACGAAATCGGCGCGGAGAAGCTGATCTGCGTCAACTACGGCTCAGGCACACCCCAAGAAGCCGCCGACTGGGTACACTACGCCAACATTCAGCGCAACGGCAGCGTGCGCTACTGGACTATCGGCAACGAGAACTACGGCACTTGGGAGTACGACACGCACCCGAACCAACACGACGCGCACACCTACGCCTACTTCACGCAGGACGCGATGAATCGCATGAAAGGTGTTGATCCGACCATCAAGGTTGGCGTGGTCGGCGTACCCAACGAACACGAGTTCCCCCAACGCTTTAGCGTTACGAACCCGCGCACAGGGCAAACCCAGAACGGCTGGACGCCCGTGTTGCTGAACCGCCTGAACAGCCTCGGCGTCGTGCCCGACTTTTTCGACATCCACATCTACCCGCAACTGCCCGGACGCGAGGACGACGCCTTCCTGCTGGACGACACGCGCACTTGGGATGAGATTATCTCTCAAACGCGCCAAATCCTGCGCGACTACTTGGGCGCGGCAGGCGACTCGGTGCAAATTTTCGTCACCGAGAACAACTCGGTTGCCTACAATCCGGGCAAGCAGACCACCAGCATGGTGAACGCGCTCTATATGGCAGATTCGTGGGCGCGGGCGATACTGGCAGGTGCGGACGCCTATGTGTGGTGGGATTTACACAACTCCACCGAAGTGAACAACAACAACTCGCCCATCCTATACGGCTGGCGCAATTGGGGCGACTATGGGATTGTAGCGTCGGGCTATCCGTCGGGTGTGGGCGACCCGCTCAACACGCCGTACCCGACCTTCTTCGCGGCGCAACTGATTATGCGCTTCGCCAAGCCAGGCGACATCCTCCTGCGCGGGGTCAGCAGCAACCCGATGCTCGCCGTGTACGCCGTGCGCACGCAAAGCGGCAGTGGCAGGCTACTGGTCATCAACAAGATGCGCAGCACGCCCGTAGACGCTGAGATTCGCCTACAGGGACTGCGTGCGGGCAGTCAGGTCACCATACACTTCTACTCGGCGTCGCAAGATAGCGCGCGCAGCAAGTCACTGGGCATGCGCACCATCAGCAGCCGCGGCGACCGAATCACGCACCGCTTCCCGCCGATGTCGATTAGCGTGCTGGAGTGGTGAAGGAACGGCGGGAGATTCCCGCTCCCTTACGCCCCCAGCGCGAATTCCCGAATAGCCAGCAGCACTTCGGGATTGATGTCGGTCGGCACGGAGCAGCCCGGCGCGAGGATAAACCCGCGCCTGCCGATGCTGTCTATGGCATCCTGCGCCTGCTGGAACACCCGCTCGCGACACATCTGGGGCAACTCGAGCTCGTTCAGCCCGCCCATCACACAGCGGTCAAACAGCCGCTTACCCTCCGCGAGGCTCAGCGTCGTGCTGCGGTCGCTCCAGCACACAATCGCGGCGGGCGCGTCCGCCAGCAGGTCGGCGTACAACTCGCCGTAGCCGTGCAGGTGCAGCACATTAAATCGCCCGTCGGCGACCGACTCCAGCAAGGCGCGATCCAGCGGCGCAAAGTACTCCGCGTAGACTGCTCGCGGGGCGGCGTCCGCGCCAATCCCGTTCACGGCGTAGTAGATCCCGTCGCAGACGGTCAGCGCGTAGCGGGCGTACACCTGCAGGTTCGCTTGAATTGTGCGCAACCCTTCCTGCACCGCGTCGGGCGCCAGCGCGAGATGCTCCAGCAATTTGCCTTCGCAGAGTTTGTTCGCGTAGTAGAAGGCGTTGAAGACAGTTTCAATAATCGGCACATCGTCGGGCACCATCGCGCGCAGGCGGCGCAGCATTTCGATTTGTGCGCCGAAGTGCCCGCGATCAGGCTCCAGCGGAGTGAGTTTCGCCCAGTCGTCGGCAGTGCGCACGAACGGCAGCCCTTCGGGCGTCTCGTAGGGGATGTCGTGCATCACCTTCAGCAGGTCGGGCTGGTAGCGGCGCCAAAACTCGTAGGTCGCGCGGCTCATGCCGTCGATATACTGCTGCAGGACGGCGTCGCTGGCGGGGGCGCGGTACTCGGCGTGCAGTGCCTGCGGGAACCACGCCTCCGTGCGGAAGTGGTACCAGAAGCAGTACGGCAATCGGTCTACCTCGCCACCGACGATTGCCTGCTCGATGCGCTCGCGCGGGGTCATCATCGTAGGTATTGTACCACAGGCGCAACTTGTTTCACGACGACTGTTCTCGCACCTGTTTTAGGTAGGCTTCCGCAAGGCGCAGAGCGTGTTCGGTGTCGTCGGGGTGCAGCGTGCCTTCAATCACCTGCTCTTCCAAGTAGCGTTTCAGTTGCCCCACCAGCGGGCTGGGTTTCAGTCCGAAGTGTTGCATCAGTTGTTCGCCTGTGAGGGGGCTGCGCCAGCGGGTGGGCGGCTGCGCCGCCTGCACCTTCGCAATCCGCTCGCGCAGCGCGGCGATGTCGGCATGCACCACATCGTGTCGCTGCGCCTTGATGTCCGCCTCCACCAGACGCAGCAGCGGCTCGAGCAGGTCGCCCGCATCGCGAATCAGCCGTCGCACCGCCGCGTCGCTCCACTGCGGGGTGTAAAAGCCTGGGCGCATGTGCATCCGCACCAGTGTCGTGATGCGCTCAATGGTCTCGTTCGAGTAGCGCATGCTGCGTAGCCACTCGCGGGCGATTTGCGCGCCGACACGGTCGTGTTCGTAGAAGTGAACCGCGCCGTCCTCGCCAATCGTCTTGGTCGCGGGCTTGCCGACATCGTGCAGCAGCGCCGCCAAGCGCAACTCCCACGCGGGCATCGTTAGCCCCGAAGGGTCAACATACTCCACCGTCTTCAGGCTGTGTCCCCACACATCGTAAAGGTGGTAGTCGTTCTGCGTGCAGCCGACCATCGGCAGCAGTGGCTCGGCGAACTGCGCCAGTAGCCCCATCTCCAGTAGCATCTGCAGCCCCGCTGCCGCTTGGGGCGAGTCCATCAGGCGCGTGAACTCGGTCTGGATGCGCTCAATGCTTACGATTTTGAGGCGGTCGGCTTGCTCACGGATGGCTTGCTCGGCGGCAGGATCCAGCGTGAAGCCGAGTTGCACGGCGAATCGCACGGCGCGCAGCATGCGCAGCGGGTCTTCGTAGAAGGTCTCGTGTGGGTCGCGCGGGGTGCGCAGCAGTTTCGCCTGCAAGTCGCGCAGTCCCGTGCCCAGCGGGTCGACGATTTCGCCTGTGTGCAGGTTCTCCAGCAGCGTGTTGACTGTGAAGTCGCGGCGCAGGGCGTCCTCATACAGGGTAGCGGGTTGCACCCGGGCAGGCTTGCGGCTTGTGTCGTGGTACGACTCGGCGCGCGCAGTCACTAACTCCACCATCAGCCCGCCGACATGCACCATCGCTGTGCCGAAGCGCGGGTAGGTCACGGGTGGGTGGTCAGCGACGCCCCGCTCGTAAAGGAACTGCGCGAGTTGGAGTGCATCACCCTCCAGCACGAGATCCACATCGCTGGGCAGCGGTCGTCCCAGCAGTTTGTCGCGCACATAGCCCCCCACAAGGTACACCTTACCCTCGTATGGCGTGCCTAAGAGACCATTCCGCAAACGCTCTAACGCGCACTCGAGGCTCACAGCCGCTTCAGGTAGGGTTCCAGGTGCTGGTGTGTAAGCAGGCGGAAGCGGTTCTCGCGCAGCGTCTGGCGCTCCAAGATGCCGACCTCCACCTGCGCTTCGCCGAGCATCTCGCGCAGGCGGTTGCGCGCGGCGTCTTCGGAAACCGAGTCGGCGTCTTCCTGTTGCGCGGCTTCGTAGGCGACGCCCCAGGCAATCAGCGCGATTGGCAGCGCACTCTCCAGCGTCGGTAGGCGCGTCAACTGCGCCTCCAAGTAGCGCGTCGCCTGCTCTTCGGCGGTCTGTGTGCCTCCAATCGCGGCGAACCGCTCGTAGGGCAGAAACTCGCCGTCGTAGTTGAGCGTGTAGAACTGGTCGCGTTCAGGGGCGTCGTGTAGCTCGGCGAACAGTGCGCGCGCCACAAACGGCGTCGTGAGCGGGTCGCCAAACGCCTTTTTGAGCGCGGGCGCGAGTGCAAACCCCACCACCCGCTGAATCGTCACATCGTCGGGGCTGCGCACGAAGCCCTCTTGATGCGCGAAATCGATCGCCGCCAAGCGCAGGTTCTCCACATCCGCCTGGTTGCCAATCGCCGAGAACATCAGGCGGTCATAGACCTCGTACACCTTGCGCCCGCGCCGCTTGAGCGCAAGCAACAACACGCCGTTGTCGTAGCTAATCCCGATCACGGGACTGCCTGCACGCAAACGGTTGCGGATATACTGCGCCCGCTGCTGCAGGTTCTCCTGAAAATCATACGGGGTAAGCATCAGCCGTTGCCTCCGTTCCGAATCGACTGCACGATGTCGCGGATGGTCGCTTCGGGCACTTCGAACACGCCCTCGCGGTTCACATAGCGCGCGGTGGGCAGCACCTTGTCGATGCCGCCTGTCGCCGCGTCCAAGTCGGCGGCGATATCCAGCAACAGGATCGCCTCACGCAACACCTCCTCCAGCGGTCGCTGGCTGAACGGTCCGCGCGTCTTAGTGATGTAGTCGAACACGCCACGAATGCGCTCGGAGCCAGAGCCTGCCGCACCGTATTCAGGTGTTTCAAAGCGCGCGCCACTCACATCATAAAAGAAGATGCGCCCGCAGTCGCGGTCGGGGTCGTACACGCTCAGGATGGGGATGAACAGCCCGATTCCGCCCAGCGCGTTGGGCAGGTTTGCCGACAGCGCACGCGAGACCTCTTGGAGCTTGCCGTCCAAGCTCATGGGCTGGAGTTGGCTGCGGGCGTAGTATTTGAAGGCGTGGCGCAGATAGCGCACGACCTCCATCGCGCGTCCATACGCACCCGCGATAGCAATCAGCGTGTAGTCGTCCAGCGGGATGATTTTGTCCGCGCGGTCGTACATCACGGCGTTGGCGGCGGTGGCGCGTCGGTCGCCGACATTCAGCACCCCGCCCTGAAACTTCAGCGCAATCACCGTCGTGCCGTGCACCTCAAGCGCGGCGTTGGGCGCAAGGTTCGGCGCGTCGATGGGGCTAAACAGCGGCAACCGCACGCCCGTTTGCGCCTGATAGCTCTGCAGCAGCTCATAAAAGTCGCCCGAATAGGTTCGTGTCATCATAGTGCCTCGTCGATAGGTTCGGCGGACGCCCGCGCATGGGGCAGGCGTCGCGCCCGCTGCTCGGATTGCCCCGCAACGCCCGCTCACTGCCCGCTACGCTGTCGGTAGCGGCGCGCCTGCTCGGGGTCGATTCGGCGCATGCGCTTGAGCAGTTCGTTCGTGTCGGGTCGCTTCACATCCGGCTTGCTGGGTCCGTCGCCGTCGCCGCCCGGTCGCGTCAGCGGCTCGGTCGGCACGGGACGCCGAATGCGCTCCTCCGCTCGGATAATCATGGCGATTCCTCCTGTTTGGGTGCGCTCGCCCTGCGGGGCGCACGCAATAGGTCTACGAATTGCGTAATCGTCTCTGCCGTCGTCAGACGACGGTTCAAATCGCTTGTGTCGCCGATAAGCTGGCTCAAGTCCAGCCGCACGGTCTGGTCATCGTTGCGCAATACGATACGCTCCCAGTTGATGCTTTCCACCTGCGATGCGTAGCGTTGCACGCACAGCGCGCGGATGGCAGCACGGGTGTCGCGCGGCGGGTTGTGCATCGCGAACGCCACCGCTTCTGGGCTGACCAGCGTCTGCATCCGTCCCTGCTCCACCAGCGCGTAATACAGCCCCTCGGCAGGGTCTATATCATGATACGCCAAATCGAGCGCAATCATCGCAGGATCGTCCAGCGAAACGCCTTCCGTCTCCGCGAAAAGGCTCAACAACTGGCGTTTGGCGACCCAGTCGAGTCGGTCGCCCAGCGCGTCGGGGTCGGTCTCCAGCAGGTGCAGTACGGTCTCCCACTCGCGCAGCACCCAGTCGGTCTCGGCGTCGCGCCCTGCGAACTGTTGCGCGGCGGCATCCAAGTAGTAGCGCTGCACCTCGATGGCGGTCATCACCCCGCGGTCGGTCTCCACCAGCCATTTGCCGTCGGGGTCGCGCGAGATGCGCTGCGCTGTCGCCACAGGGTCTACGACAATCAGGTTCGCTGCCCAGCCCGCCTCCAGCAGCTCCAGCACGAGCGCAGTTGCACCGACCTTGAGCGCAGTCGCGTACTCGCTCATATTCGCATCCCCGCAAATGACATGGAGGCGACGGTAATCGTGCATGCGGGCGTGCGGTTCGTCGCGTGTGTTGAATATCGGGCGGCGGTACAGCGTCTCCACATTCATCGTGTCCATGTAGAAGTCGGCGCGCTGGCTAATCTGGTACGGCACGCGCGGGTTCGGGTTATTTTCCACGCCGACCTTGCCCGCGCCCGCGTAGATTAGGCGCGTGGTCAGGAACGGCGTCATCGTAGATGCCAGCGTCTCGAAGGGGATGTCGCGCCGTAGCAGGTAGCTCTCGTGCGTGCCGTAGCTGCTGCCGTGGTAGTCGGTGTTGTTTTTGTAGAGTTTGACCGTCGCGTTGATGCGCTGCTGGTACGCCTGCGCACACGCCAGCAGGATGCGCTCGCCCGCCTTGTCGTAGGCGATTAGGTCCATCAGGCGTCGGCATTCGGGGGTGGCGTATTCGGGGTGCGCGTGGTCGTTATACAGCCGCGCGCCGTTGGCAAGCACATGGTCGCAGCGCACTTCGCGCTCGGAGAGGCTGATGGGGTGTTCGCGCTCGATTTGCGCGTCGTGCGGGTCTACCGCTAAATGCTCCACGCGGAAACCGCGCATGTCGCGTCGGGGGTCTTCCAGGCGGTAGTCCCAGCAACCTTTGACGGCGGGGAACGGGCAGCTGCGCAGCACGCCGACGGCTTCCATCACCTGGTCTGCGACGCCACGCCCCTCCACATACAGCCCATATTCGGTCTCGATGCCCAGCAGGCGGTTCACGGGGGAATTATACACTATTTCGCGTCCAGGCGGCAGCGCGGGGTATAACTTCCCCAAGTGGAGTTGCTCGAAAGTTGGATGCCTGCGCACCCCGTGGCGCAGGGGCTGGTCGCGGGCGTATTTATTGTGGCGTTGAACATGGCGGGCGCGTTGCTGGTGCTTTTGGTGCGCCAGCCGTCGGAGCGCATGCTGGACACGCTGCTGGGCTTTGCGGCAGGCGTGATGCTGGCGGCGAGTTTCACGAGCCTGATTTTGCCTGCCATCGAGCGGGGCGGTGTGTTCCCTGCGCTGTTTGGTGTTGCGTTGGGCGCGCTGGCGATGGACGCCGCCGACCACCTGATTCCCCACCAGCACCCTGTGATTGGGCGCGAAGGGGTAGATGGGCGTCGCCTGCGCGCCGTGTTGCTGTTCGTGATCGCGATTACGCTCCACAACGCGCCCGAAGGGTTGGCGGTCGGCGTGGCGTTTGGGGGTGGGCACTTCCGCGAGGGCGCGCTGCTGACGCTGGCTATCGGCGCGCAGAACATCCCCGAAGGCATGGCGGTCGCCTTTGCGGCGCTGGCAGCGGGTTTCGGCAAGCGCTTCTACGCCGCGTTCGTCAGTGTCCGTTCAGGGCTGGTGGAGTTGCCGATGGCGGTACTGGGCGCGGCGCTGGTCTACTATGTTGCGCCGCTTGTGCCCTACGCGATGGGCTTCGCCGCAGGCGCGATGCTCTACATTATCAGCGACGAAATCGTGCCCGAAACGCACCGCAAAGGGCACGAACGCTGGGCGACCTTCGGGATGATGGCAGGGCTTATCGTGATGCTCTACCTCGATGTCGTGTTGGGCTAACCCTCAGCTGGGGCGCGGGAAGGTCAGCGTGGCAGTCGTCTGCCCGTCGTGGCTGACCATCGTGAACTTGCCACGCAGCGTGCCCCGCGTCAGGTTGTCGATAATCTTCAGCCCCAGCGTGTTGCTCTTGCTGGGGTCAAAGTCGGGCGGCAGCGGTGCGCCATCGTTGGACACAATCAGCGTCACCTGCCCGTCCGCATCGCGCACCTGCACATGAATCTGCCCCGACTCCTGCCCGCGAAAGCCGTGTTCAATCGCGTTCTGGATGAGTTCGTTGAGGATGAGCGCGACGGCGGTCGCATGTTGCAACGGCAGTAGCACATCGTCGCCCTCCACACGCGAGTGAATCTGCTTGCCTGGCGGGATCAGCGCCTGTTTGGTGTTGTGCAGGATGCCCGACGCGATTTTGCGCAGGCTCACCATATCTAAGTCCTCGCGCGACAGCAACTCGTGCACCTGCGCAATCGCCAAGATTCGGCTTAGGCTGTCGTGGATGACCTCCTCGATGGTCTTGTAGCGCGAGTAGTGCATCTGCAGGCGCATCAGGCTGGCGATTTGTTGCAGGTTGTTTTTCACGCGGTGGTGCATCTCTTGCAGAATCGCGCTGCGCACCATGAGTTTGGCGTGGTCAATTGCAAGCGCGGCTTGGCTGGCGACGGCTTCGAGCGCACGCAGTTCCTCGTCGCTGAACAGGTGCGGGCGGTCGGTGTAGCAGTTCAGCACGCCGATGACCTTCTCGCGCACGCGCATCGGCACGCAGACCATCGAGTGCAGCCCCTCGCGCTGGGCAAGGTCAGGGAATCGGTAGTCGGGGTTGGCGCGTACATCGGGCACGACGATGATGCGGTCTTCGGCGGCGGCGCGCCCCGCGATGCTCTCGCCCAAGCGCAGCGGGGGCTTCTTGCGGTACTCCTCGCTCTCGGCTTGCGTCGCCTTGACCTCCAGCACGCCACGCTCCTCGTCCAGCAGCATCACCGTCACGATTTTGTAGCCCATCGTGCGTGCGGTCATATGCACCAGGAGTTGCAACACCTCCTCCAGGTACAGGTTGCCTGTGAGCGTGCGACTGATTTCGGAGAGTGTGGCGACCTGCGTGGCGGTACGCTCCAGTTGCTCGATGCGGCTGAGCTGGTTCAGTGCGCCCGCTAAGTGGCTCGCAATCCCCGACAGCAGGCGGATCTCGTCTTGCTGATACTCTTTGGGCGTGCGGGTACGCACGCTAATCACGCCGAACACCTCGTTGCGTGCCAGCAGCGGCACGGCGAGCATGCTCTCGTACTCCTCCTCGCGCAGGTCGGGGTAGAGTTTGAAGCGTGGGTCGCGGTACGCCTCACGCGCTATGGCAACAGGTTTGCGTTCCTGCGCAACCCAGCCGATGATGCCTTCGCCTGGCTGGAGCCGAATCTGGTTGACGAAGCGTGCGTCGTCGCCTGTGGCGGCGCGCAGCACGAGTTCCGTGCGCGTCTCATCATACAGGAAGATGTGGCAGATGTCGGTCTCGGTAATGCGCGTGGCGATTTCGGCGATGGACTGCAGCATGCTCTCGGATGCAAGCGCGCTGCCTGTGGCTTCACTGATACGGCGCAGGGCTTCAATCTCCGCCTCGCGGTCGGCAAGTCGATGCTCTAAGATGTGAATCGTGCGGCGCGCTTCCTGTAGTTCCAGTTCACGCTGTTGGAGCGCGAGTTTGAGCGCGTTTGGATCGTCGGTATTCAGCAGCGCGCGCCGCCGCTTCCACGAGCGCAGGTATCGCATGGCTCCTTAAAGTATACCGATGCGGGGGCAAGCTTACTAACTCTCTCCGTGCGGGCATGGGGGGTAGGTGCGCCTTGCCGTCCTCAGATCTTTGTGTCCCCCCTCTCCCACGCAATGGGAGAGGGGCTGGGGGTGAGAGCAGTAGAAGATGTCCGTTATGGATTCGCGCTGCGTCGGAAGAAGCCCCCGCCACTGCCCCGACGCCGTCGCGCGCCCCTGCGCTCAGCGAGTATGTGGACGCGCTCGCAGGCGTCTACGAGCGCACGCGAGCCGTTCAGCCCGCCTTTGAGACGATTCTGGACGATGTGCGCCGTCGGCTCTGTCGTCGGCTGGGACTGCCTGCAGGCGCGACGCTGCTCCAGCTCATCCAAGCCCTGCCACCCGACTCGCCGCTGCGCGACGCGCTCGTGGAGGCGCACCGCGCCCTTCAGAACCCGCAACTCACCCCCGATGAGGCGCTACACCTCCTGCGGCGGATTGAGATGGCTAGCCAAGCCAACTGATGATAATATATTGCCTCGTCCTCACGGCGAGTCGTGTGCCCCACGCGCGAGAATGTTGCCCTCGTAATCCGTTTCCCAATACAACCATATCTCACCGCCAAGCTGAGCTTCGTAAAGAAATGTCGATGTAACATTGTACCAGGCGATTCCGTTCCGTCGTTTCTCTAGATCGAGTAGGGATGCATGGCAACATTTTTCAAAACCCAAAGATTCTACAGCAAGTTCAAACTCCTCAACCGTTGCCGGTACTTTAATCCTTATCGCGGCGTCCATCTTGTTTTGTAAGCAATTCTGCCTGTACACAAGAAGATACCGTTGTACCATAAGGTTCCCACTTGTCCAACCTACCCAGGCAACGATTCGTTCGTTGTCTTCTTGTGGGCTAGAGCGGCAGTACTTTAGTATCACTACATACTCAGAACTGTATTCCCCGAAGGACGCACGAGAACAGACTTGCCATTTGTCCAATGAAAAATCAAGTGACAGTGCATCTATGCGCCCAGCACTCAGGAAAGAATCCACCCTAGCTTTGTGGCTATTAAGTGTCTTTCCGTACCGCATATGCCAAGATAGCTTTGGTAGCGACCAATGCAGAAATAGAACACAAGAGGCTGCGAAAAGCACCAACAAAAACAATTTCGTAAATGCTTGTGGGTAGCTTTTCCTCAGCGCCATTTGATCACCCCACGATGACCTTTCTGACGGCAACAAGACTGACAATCCAGCCACTCATTACCTGTTGTCAGTCGGTTATACACCCGCATCGGCACACCGCCACACCCGATACGACACACATACCGATACTCCTGCCCGTTCAGCACATCTCGCTTCCATACACGCGCGCCATCGCTATTGTACCCGTACTCATACGCCACCTGCACGCCGCCAGCTCCGTAATCGCGCTCGATCTTCACCAACCGACCTTCCTCGTCGTACCCAAACACCCGCGCATAGCTGTTCGGCTCACCACTTGACCACCGCGCCTGAGTGTCCCCTATTACCTGTCCCCCTTTGCTCGCTTTGAATTGCCGAGAGGGTCTGAAAACAGGTCAGCATCTGCAACCTTTTCCAGACGCCCACTGGGCAAATGCAAGCGCCAGAGCGAGTATGTCATCGAAGCACCATCTTCCAAAAGCAAAAAGTAGACATGATTGTTTTTAGTGTCTGCACGCAAGCAGTCTACATAACTGCGAAATGATGTTCTCTGGCTCTTGCGTCCGCTGCCTAACTCGACAGTCCAGATTTCACGCCAGTACGGACTGCCTCCAGGGGCAACAATAGCAATCTGGTTCAAAGCGGGTAACAAAACCGCTTCTGTGCCTTCCGCCACTTTCCTACCCTTGATTTGCCCCTGTTGCAGCAGGGGGCGAGCCTCCAACAGCCAAATCTCGGGTTCTTTTCCCACTGCCGCATGGCTTATGGGACGAGCTGCCAGCGCGTGTTCGCCTGACGGTGAAAAACCAAAGATGTACCAATCGCCCCAACGTACAGGGAAATTTTGAAGGCGCTGGCGGGATAAGTCGACGGTGTAGTAGCTCGCAGCGTACCAGTCCCAGACATAGCCGCCCATACTGTAGGTGGTCAGTCGGGACGTCCGCGCAGCGAGAATCGTGGACTTATCGGGCAGGAAACTCACAAACAAGTCCGCGCTCCGTCCCCCCTGAGTCAGTTGCTTGAGCTTCCTATCGCGCAGAGTAATCGTGAACAAGTTCCAGCTTCCCTTTGGATTAGATGCCTCGCGGCGTGCTTCAAAGAGAACTGCGTTGCCATCGGGCGTAAATCGCGGGTTCTTCTCCAGCCAAGGCGAGTTGGTGAGACGCTGCACCTTCTGTGTCGATAGGTCGTACAGGTAGAGGTCTGTACCGCCATTCCCCTTGCCTGTGAACACGATTAGGTCGCCGCGAACATCAAAGCTTATGTCGCGGTTGTCTAGGAACAACTTTTTGGCTGCCTGACTGATGAGCGTGACTATTAGTAGACCTGTCCAAACCACGAGCAGCCCCACTAATCCAGCGATGCAAGCCCACTTAGGTACTCGGAGAGCCTTACTCATCGTTAGCCTCCTGCATTAAGTATGGTAGGCGCCACCCGCGCGTTGATAAGTGCCTTTGCGCTGTATTTTCGACACAGACAACCTGGAGCAGGCAACCACAAGGGTTGCCCCTACGGAGGCGCGGCGACGCCAACCTTGTAGGGGCAGGTCTTGTGCCTGCCCGATTTGCTCGCAAAGGCACTTACCATCGGATGGTTTCCCCCACAGACAAAGTTCTATGCGAGTGCAGCAACTCCTGCTGGCTAAGGGGGAAATTAGGACTAAAGTCCCATCCCACAGGGTGTGCCTGCGCGTTATAATTCGGCAGGATGGACGCGATACTCATTGCGGGAGGACGGGCGAATGCGCCGCTGTCGGAGGTCGCGGGGCACTCGGTCAAGGGGCTTTTTTCGCTGCACGGCGCGACGCTGATTACGCGCGTGCTGCACGCCCTGCAACAGAGCGGAGTGGAGCGGATTGCCGTCGTCGGCTCGGAGTTGCTACTGCACGCGCTGCCGTCGCTGGACGCCGAGATTCTGTTCGCTGTGGAGGGCAGCGATCCTATCGACAACCTGCTGCGCGGGGTGGAGCGGCTGGGGTTGCCTTCGGAGGCGCAGTTCCTGCACTGCGCGGTGGACTTGCCAATGCTGACGGGGAGCGCGCTGTGCGATTTGATACACGCCGCGCCGCCAGACGCCGATGTGGTGGTCGGTTGGACGCCTGAGTCGGCGTTTGTGCAGATGTTTCCTGGTGCGCCCTACACGGCGTTGCGGTTTGCGGAGGGGCGGTTTCTCACGGCGTCGGCAAGCGTGATGCGGGTGGGCTTTCTGGAGGCGCAGTTGCCCCTGCTTCGGCGGCTGGCGGCGGCGCGCAAGTCGGCGGGCAAGGTTGCCCTGACGCTGCTGCGTGCGTTCCACTACCATCTGGCAGCGACAGGCATGCCCTTGGCGGTGCGCTTTTTCACGGGACGCCTCGCGCTGGCAAGCCTGCCCCCGATTGCCCAGCGGCTGCTCGGCGCACGCCTGCACCTATACCTGAACGCCGCGCCCGAACTGGCGTATGACATCGACACCGAAGAGGACTACCGCTACGCGCAGGCGTGGCTGCAGGCGCACAGCAGGTATACTCTCTAAGCAGGGATGCTGGGCAGAGTTTGGCGGCTACTGATTGGACCAGTGCTTTCCACGCGGCGGGCGCGGCACGAGCGTCTGCCCGTGCTATTGGCTCTGCCCGTGTTTGCTTCCGACGCACTCTCGTCCTCCGCCTACGCGACCGAGGAGATGATGCTGGTGCTGTGGTCGGCGGGCGAGGAGGCGTTGCGCTTGGCGTTCCCCATCTCGCTGGCGGTCGTCGCACTGCTGTTTATCGTGGTGTTCTCCTATCGGCAGACGGTGTACGCCTACCCGCAGGGCGGCGGCGCGTTTATCGTCTCGCGCGAGAATCTGGGCGAGTTTTGGGGGGTGCTGGCGGCGTCTGCGCTGCTGGTGGGGTATGTGCTGACCGTGGCGGTGAGTATCGCCGCAGGCGTGAACGCGATTATCTCGGCGTTCCCTGCCCTGCTGCCTTACCGCGTCTCGTTATGCATTCTGTTTATCGCGCTGATGACGCTAATCAACCTGCGTGGGGTGCGCGAATCGGGCTTGGTGTTCGCGCCGCCGACCTACGGGTTTGTGCTAACCTTCGCGATTCTGATACTTGCAGGGTTAGCACGCGGCTTTGCGGGCGATATTCAACCCGCGCCTTACCCGCCCTATGGCGAGGGTGCCCAAGCGCTCACATGGCTGGTGATCCTGACGGCGTTCGCGCGGGGCTGCTCCGCGCTGACGGGCGTGGAGGCGATTTCGGACGGCGTGCCCGCCTTCAAGTCGCCCGAATCGCGCAACGCTGCGCTGACCCTGTTGCTGATGGCGCTCATCTTGGCGGGGCTGGTGCTGGGCATCACCTACACCGCCTCCTACTTCCATGTGCTGCCTGCCAAAAACGAGAACGGTGAGATTGTCGAGACGCTCACCTCGCGCTTGGCGCGCACGGTGCTGGAAGGCACGCCGTTCGAGTGGTTCTACTATGTAGTGCAGGTTGCCACAACACTTATCTTGATACTGGCGGCAAACACCGCATACATGGATTTCCCGCGTCTGTCGTCGGTGCTGGCAAACGCGCAATTTGCGCCGCGCCAGCTGGCGAACTTGGGTGACCGTTTGGTGTTCAATAATGGGATTATCCTGCTGGGGCTCCTTTCGGCGCTGCTGATTGTCTACTTTCGGGGCGACACGCACGCACTGATTCCGCTCTATGCGGTGGGCGTGTTTATTGGCTTCACGCTCTCGCAAGCGGGCATGGCGCGCCGATTTGCCCGTCTCAAGCCCCCGCGTTGGCGCGTCGGCATGGCAATCAGCAGTTTCGGCGCATTCACCACAGGGCTGGTGCTGATGACGCAGCTGGTCGCCAACTTCCGCTACGGCGCGTGGATTACGCTGGTGTCCATCGGCGTACTAATGTTCCTGCTGTTCAAAGTACACGAACACTACATAACCCTCAAAGGTCAGCTGAAGCCCAAGCCGACGCCGCCGCGCCCGCTGCGCCATAAGGTGGTCGTGCTGGTACCCAGTGTGCATCAAGGTGTGCTGCAGGCGTTGGATTACGCCCGCACGCTCAGCCACCCTGACGAAATCGTCGCGCTGCATGTCAACCTTGACCCGCGCCCGCCCGCCGTCTACCGCCGCGTGCTCAAACGCGCCAAAGACGAGGAGACCGAACTACGCCTGGTGACCCCTGCCGCCGAAAAGATGCAGCAGGAGTGGCGCAAGTTCGTGCCCGACATCCCGCTGGTCATTCTCGATTCCGAACACCGCTCGCTCATCGAGCCGATAGAGGACTACATCGACGAGCTGCTGGCGCGCGAGCCGATTGACCAAGTGACGGTCATCATCCCCGAATTCTATCCGCGCAAGTGGTGGCATCACCTGTTGCACAATCAGTCGGCGTGGATCCTGCGTCTGGCACTGATGAAGAAGCCGAAGGTGGTGGTTGCCACCGTGCGCTACTTTCTGGAGCGATAGCGATGCGAACGATTCTGATGGCATATCGTGGCAGCGAGCAGGACAAGCGCATCCTGCGCTGGCTGTGTCGTCTTGCCAAGCACACACGCAGCAACCTGCGGCTGGTCTACGTGCTGGCGGTTGCCTACACGCACGAGGTGGACGACCCCGACGCACCTGGCGCGAAGGAAGCCGAGCAGATGCTGTTGGAGGCGGAACACCTCGCACAGGAAGAGGGCGTGGTGGTCACTGCCGACTTGGTGCAGGCGCGCGAGGTCGGTCAGGGGCTGGTCAGTGAAGCGGAAGAGGTAGAGGCAGACTTGCTGGTGCTGACCGACAGCCGCAAACTGCTGCCGATGGAGAACCCACTGGGGGTAGGCGTGGTTGCTTATGTCATGAAGCACGCGCCCTGCCCCGTGTGGCTGTGCTACGAGCCCCTCTGAACCCCCACACAGGCAATTTCACGGTAAAGTTTTTGCCCCACTCTGCCCAAAATACTCTCGGCTCGAAACCTGCCGAGGGGGTCACTATGGAACAGCACTTCGACTGGCGAAAACTGGTAGGGCTGGAAGCAGCGGACGACGACGAGCAGCCTGCCAATCAGGCAACCGATGTCACCCTGCAAATCGCAGGTGACGAGCAGTCGGTGGAGGATGTCACCATCGACGAGCTGCTCCGTCAGTGCGTGGAGCGCGGCGGGTCTGACCTACACCTAACCGTGGGATTGCCACCGACCATTCGTCTCAGTGGATATCTGACGCCTTTACCCTACAAACCGCTCACCGCGCACGACACCCGACGCCTTGTCTACGAAGTGCTGAACGACCAGCAGCTGGAACAGTTCGAGCGCCATCATGAACTGGACTTCGCCTACACCGTCAAGGATGTCGGGCGATTCCGCTTCAATGTCTACATGCAAAAGGGCGCAGTTGCAGCGGCAATGCGCGTCATCCCTTCACGAATCCCGTCGGTTGAATCGTTGCGCCTGCCTTCGGTCATCTACGAGGTGGTCAAAAAGCATAGTGGGCTGGTACTGGTCACGGGTCCCACAGGGTCGGGTAAGTCCACCACGCTGGCGTGTATGATTGACCTCATCAATCAGACGCGCCCATGCCACATTATGACCATCGAAGACCCCATCGAGTATGTTCACACGCACAAGCGGGCAATGGTGAACCAGCGCGAGGTACACACCGACACGGAGAGCTTCCATAACGCCCTACGCGCCGTGCTGCGTGAAGACCCCGATGTCATCCTGATTGGCGAGATGCGCGACCTGGAAACCATCCAAGCCGCGCTCACCCTCGCCGAGACGGGACACCTCGTGTTCGCCACCCTCCACACGCGCAACGCCCCGCAGACCATCGACCGCATCATCGATGTGTTCCCGCCGCACCAGCAGGAGCAGATTCGTGTGCTGCTGGCAAACACGATTGAAGCCGTCTTCGCACAGCAGTTGATCCCGATGATCGGCGGCGGGCGCGTAGCTGCCGTCGAGGTAATGCTCGCCAACGCCGCCATCCGCAACCTTATCCGCGAGGGCAAAACACACCAGATTTACTCAATCATGGAAACCCACTCAGGACAGGGCATGATCACGATGGATCGCGCACTAGCGGATCTGCATCGCAACGGCTACATCACCTATGAGGAAGCCGTCAACCGCGCGATGGACAAGGAGAACTTCCAACAACTCCTGAAAGCCGCATAAGGAGGATGAGCGATGCCACTTTACGGATACGAAGCGGTCGACAGCAAGGGGCGTATCCTCAAGGGCGCCATAGAAGCCGACAACGAGCAACTCGTACTTGCGAAACTGCACGAGCAGGGGCTGCATGTGGTGCGAGTCGCGCCCCAACGCACAAAAACGCAACTGTTCAGCGGGTTTGGCAAGCCCAAAAAGCCAAAGCTGCAGGCGCTGGTGCTGTTCACCCGCCAGTTCGCCACGATGATCGACGCGGGCATCCCCATCCTCCGCTGTCTGGACATCCTGCACACCCAAACCAAAGACCACGCGCTCAAAAACGCTATCGACGCCATCCGCAAGGATGTCAAAGCAGGCATGGCGCTCAACGAGGCGATGGAGAAGCACCCACTGGTGTTCTCCGACTTGTTCGTGAACATGATTCGCGCGGCGGAGGTGGCGGGTATCTTAGACCAGATTTTAGACCGCTTAGCAACCTTCCTCGAAAAAGACCTCGAAGTGCGCCAGAAAATCAAGTCGGCAATGATGTACCCTGTGATGGTGCTGGTCTTCTCGTTCCTGGTGCTGATTGCCATCTTTATCTTCGTGCTGCCGAAGTTCAAGGAGATTTTCGCCAGCATGAATGTGGAGATGCCCACGATGACGAAGTTTCTCTTTAGTGCAAGCGACTTTATAGTAGGCTACTGGTGGGCGATTGCAGGCGCGCTGGTGGGCGTGGTGTTCGCCATCAAGGCGTACATTCGCAAGCCGCGCGGACGCTACCAGTACGATTACCTCAAGCTGAAGCTCCCGATTTTCGGTGACTTGGTGATGAAGCTCGCGGTGGCGCGGTTCGCCCGCACCTTCGGCGTGCTGATTGCCAGTGGTGTACCGCTGATGCGTACACTGGAGATTGTTGGGCAGACTTCGGGCAATCAGGTGCTGGCGACCGCGATTGAGGGCACGCGCCAGAGCATTCGCGAGGGGCAACCGCTCAGCGCGCCCTTCGCCGCCACCGGGCTGTTCCCGTCGATGGTCATCCACATGCTCGACATCGGCGAGGAATCGGGGCGCCTCTCCGAGATGATGGTCAAAATCGCCGACTTCTACGAGCAGGAAGTAGACGCGACCATCAAGGGGCTGACCTCGATGATCGAGCCGCTGCTGATTGTGTTTCTGGGGGGCATCGTCGGGTTCATCGCCATCTCGATTATGATGCCGATGTTCAAACTCATCAATGCGATACAGTAGGTGTGTTGGGCGGGCATCTGCCCGCTCTGTCCGCGTGGTCGGGATGACCACGCAAATTAGGCTCAGGAGGAGCGCACCATGCTAAAACGGGATACGGAGGAACTGGTGTTGGAGTATTGCCAAACGCGCGACTTAGAGTTGCGTGACGCCATCACCATCCAGCTGTCGGGGCTGGTGGAGAGCATCGCCCGTAAGTTTATCGGCTCAGGCGAACCCATCGAAGACCTCATCCAAGAGGGCTATCTGGGGCTGCTGAACGCGCTGGACTTGTTCAAGCCCGAAAAGGGCGTTAAGTTCACCACCTACGCCACGCACCTGATTATTGGGCAAATCAAGCACTACTTGCGCGACAAGGGCAAGATCATCAAGGAGCCCGCGTGGCTGCAGGAACTAAACAGCAAAATCAATCGCGTCACCAACGAACTCAGCGCACGCTACGGACGCCCGCCCACTACACAGGAAATCGCCGAGTTTCTGGGCATGACCACCAAAGCCGTCGAGGATGTGCTGATGACGCGCGAGGTGTTCAAGGTCAGCTCGCTCGACGCCATCTACGAAGACGAGGAGGAGGAATGGAACGGCTACGACCTCGAAAAACTCAACTGCGAGCCGTGCCAAACCTTCAACCTGCCCATCGAAGAGCGCGTCGTCGTGGAGACCGCTATGCAACAACTCAAGCAGATCGAGCAGCAGGTGCTTCACCTGTTCTTCGAGGAGGGCTACAACCAGACCGAGATTGCGCACATGCTCAAAATCTCGTGCAACTATGTCTCGCACATTCTGCGCAACGCGACTCAGAAGCTGCGGCGGATTATCAGCGAGGCGGAGTGGCTCGACGAGCAGCGGTTCCGTGCGCGTGCGCTGGCGCGGGGCGACTTCGAGGCGCGGATACTCGACCCGCAGACGGGGCTGTTCTCGGCGGACTACCTCGCGGTGCGCCTGCGTGAGGAGCTTCAGCGCGCCGCCCGCTACGACCAGAGCGTCGGTTTTGCGGTGTTCGAGTTCGCCGCCGAGAAGAGCGCGCTCGATGCGTTGGGCGAGTTCGCGATTGGCGAACTGCTGCTGCAGGCGTCGGCAGTCGTGCGCGAGACTGTGCGCAAGGCGGACATCGTGGGGCGCTACGGGCACACGACGCTCGGCTTGCTGCTGCCCTACGCGGGCGAGCATGCGCCCAGCATTGCCGAGCGCGTGGCTCGCGCGCTTACCGAGTGGCTGCAGACCGCCTTCAGCCCCTCGATGCAGGAGCGGTTCCGCATCCATTACGGCTGGGCGTACTACCCAGGCGACTGCGACGATTACGAGCAGATTATGCGCACCGCTGAACAGCGGCTGCTGGAGCATCGGGCACAGGCGCGCCTGATGCACGACGCGGCGTAGAGGCAGGGCGCCCTCGCCGTGCCCTGCACTTCCCCGCTCGGAATGTGCCATAATATAAGGGCGGGCACGCGATACGCCGCGACGCCTGCAGGTCGAGGACAACCATGACGGTACTGCTGACAATTGTCTACTTGGTGGGGATTTTCACGCTGCTTGTAGCTGCCCACGAGTTCGGGCACATGTGGGTCGCCAAGCGGTTCAAGATGAAGGTCGAGGAGTTCGCAATTGGCATCGGTCCGATCCTTGCGCGATTGTGGCGCGGGCGCGACGGCACGCTTTACACCATCCGCGCCTTCCCCGTCGGCGGGTTCGTCAAAATCCCCGGCATGCTACCCGACGAGGAGCATATCGAGGGCAGTTTCCAGTCCAAGCCGCTCTACGCGCGGTTCCTCACGGTGCTGGCGGGACCTGTGGCGAGCATCCTGTTCGGCTACCTGCTGTTCGTGGTGATTGGGTTGACGGCGGGGCTACCCTCGTTAGACGACCCGACGCCGCAGGTGCGCATGGTGATGCCCGACACGCCTGCACAAGCCGCAGGACTGCGCACGGGCGATGTGCTGCTGGCGATTAACGGCGAGCCTGTCAAAAGCGCGGAAGACGCAGGCAAAATCATCCGCGCGAATGCCAATAAGCCCCTCCAGCTAACCCTGCAGCGCGACGGCGAGCCGTTCGTGGTCACCATTACGCCCAAAGAGGTGGAGGCGGAAATCGACGGCAAGCCCCAAAAGATTGGGCAAATCGGCGTGCTATGGCATGTGCAGCGCAAGCGCGAGCCGTTCCTGCAGGTACTCTCGCACGCGGGGCTGATGACCGTCGGGATGACCGTCGGGATTGTGGACGGGCTGCGCCGCTTGATTTTCGGGCAGGGCAACATCCACGAGGTGGGCAGTATCATCTCCATCGCCAGCGTGACCAACGCCACCGCGCGGCTGGGCATCGTGGAGGTCGCCGACTTCGCCGCCAAGTTCAGCGTGATGCTTGGCATCGTCAACCTGCTGCCGATTCCCGTGTTGGACGGCGGGTATCTGATGATTTTCACCGTAGAAGCCATCCGCCGTCGCAAGCTCAGCCCCGAAGCGATGGCGCGCGTGCAACTCGCAGGGCTGGTGATTGTGCTGATGATTTTTGTGACGGTGTTCTCGCTGGACATCTACAAACTGCTCACAGGGAAGCTGATTCGCTGATGCGTGCGGTTTACTTAGATCACGCGGCGACGACGCCTGTAGACCCGCGCGTGCGCAAGGCGATGGAGCCGTACCTGAAGTCGGAGTACGGCAACCCGTCCAGCCTGCATCGGTGGGGTAGGCGCGCGCGGATGGCGATTGACGCTGCCCGTGAGACGGTCGCCGCCGCGCTGAACGCTGACCCCGCCGAGATTTGCTTCGTGTCGTCGGGCACGGAGTCGTGCAACCTCGCAATCATTGGCTGCGCCCTCAAAGCCCCACCTCACCGCAGGCACATCCTCGTCTCAGCAGTGGAACACCACTGCGTGCTGCACGCTGCCGAGTGGCTTGTTCCGCTCGGCTACACGGTGGAACACATCCCCGTTGACCGCTACGGGCAGGTAGACCCCGACGCCGTGCGCGCCCGCATCCGCGACGAGACTTGGCTGGTCTCCATCATGCACGCCAATAACGAGATCGGTACGCTGCAACCAGTGGAGGCAATCGCCCGCATTTGCAAGGAGCGTGGCGTGTGGTTCCATGTGGACGCCGTGCAGACCTTCGGGCTGCTGCCTGTGGATGTGGAAGTGATTGGGTGCGACCTGCTGAGCGTCTCGGCGCACAAGGTGTACGGACCCAAGGGTGTCGGCGCGCTCTATGTGCGGGCGATGACCCCGCTGCAGCCGCTGATGGTCGGCGGCGGGCAGGAACGCGACCGCCGCGCAGGTACGGAGAATGTCGCGGGCATCGTCGGCTTCGCGGAGGCGGTGCGGATTGCGCAGGACATGCGTGCCGCTGAAGCTGAGCGCCAGACCGCCCTGCGCGACGAGTTCATTCGCGCCGTGCTGCAGGCGGTTCCCGACGCTTCGCTGACGGGGCACCCCACCGAGCGGCTGCCAGGAAACGCGCACTTCCGCTTCGCTGGCGTGCCGTCGGATAGCCTGCTCATCGCCTTGGATCGCGCGGGGATAGCCGCCAGTAGCGGCGCGGCGTGCAGCGCGGGGTCGCTGGAGCCATCCCATGTGCTGCTGGCGTTGGGCTGGGACGAGACGGCGGCGCAGGAGGGCGTGCGCTTCACATTGGGACGCGACACCACTTGGGACGACTTAGCGTACACGGTAGAGGTGCTGCGTCAGGAGGTCGCGCGGATACGAGCTACTCGTTCACCCGCGCGCCCCACAGCAGGCGGTCGCGCAGTTTCTCAAAAAACTCCCCTTCGTTGAACGCGAGCAGTTTCAGGCGGTAGGGCGCGGCGCTGATATGAACGGTCTGCCCCATCTGAAGCGTCTGATGGCGTCTGCCGTCGGCGGTCATCACGGCTTGCGCGTTCAGCTCGTTGGTCGCAGCGCACTGGACAGTGATGCTCACCCGCGCCGTAGGGGGCAGCACGAGCGGGCGCGCGCCCAGCGTGTGCGGCGAAATCGGCGTCAAGATGAGCGCGTCGGTCTGCGGATGCACGACAGGCGCGCCCGCCGAGAGCGCGTATGCTGTGGAGCCTGTCGGCGTGGCGACCAGCGAGCCGTCCGCTGGATAGGTGGTCAGCAGCAGGTCGTTGATGCGTATCGTGAGATCCAGCATCGGCGCGGTGGGCGTGCGCAGCAGCGTGATTTCGTTCAACGCGATGGACGCGCGCGTTTCGCCGTCCAGCCGCGCCTGCACCATCAGCCGCTCTTGCACTTGGTAGTCGCCCGCTTGCCACCGCTGGAGCGCGTCCAGAATTGCGTCAGGCTCCACCTGTGCGATGAAACCGAACCTGCCCAGATGCACGCCGAGCAGCGGCGCGCCCGCAGGGGCGGCGATGACCGCGCCTGTGAGCAGCGTGCCGTCGCCGCCGAGCGTCATTACCAGCGCGAGGTTCGGGTCGGGCGGTGCGTCCCAGCGAGCGGCGGTCGGCTGGTCGGTTAGCACGACGCTGTAGCCCGCCGCGCGCAGCCACTGCGCCGACTCGTGCGCCAGGCGTGCCGCGTCGGGCTTGCCCGCGTTGTAGACAATCAGCACATCCGCCATCAGTTATCGGTTCGCAATACGCTGCAAGTTTTTGCGGGCATCTTCCAATTTGGGGTCAAGTTTGAGCGCCTCTTGGTACATCGTGCGCGCTTTGGCGAGTTGTCCTGCGCGTTCGTAGGCGGCGCCCAAGTTGTTGCGATACACCGCCGAGCGCGGGTTCAGCGCGACGGCGCGCTCCAACGCTTTGATGGCTTCCTGAATGCGGTTGGAGCGCATCAGCGCAAGACCGAGATTGTTCCACGCCACATGCGAGCGTTCGTTCTCCTTTAGCACGGCTCGGTACTGCGCCTCTGCGCCACGCAGGTCGCCCCTCTCCATCAACAGGTCGCCAATCGCCAGTCGCGCTTCCTGGCTTTTGGGGTTCTCGGCGACCACCTGCTGATAGAGGCGCAACGCCTCGTCGCTCTCGCCCTTGAGGCGCTTCACCGTGGCGAGATTGAGCCGTGCATTGGTCAGGCGCGGGTTAATCTCCAACGCGCGCTGCAGAGTCGCCTCCGCGTCGTCCAGTCGCCGCTGGCGCAGTTGCACGAAGCCGAGCTGGTTCAGGGCATCGGCGTCGTTGGGGCGCAAGTTCAGCGCGTTCTCGAAGGCGGTCGCTGCTGCGGCAAGGTTGCCGCGCAGAAGGTGCGCTACCCCCAAGTTGTAGTGCAGGTCGGGGTTGTCGGGGTTGGCAGCGACGCCCCGCTCCAGCGCCTGAATCGCCTTTTCGGGCTGGCGTAGGCGCGTGTACGCCTCGCCCAGCTTCAGCCAGCCACTGGCTTCTGTAGGCATTTGGGGCATGGCGCGCTCCAGTAGGCTCGCTGCCTGTTGCCACTGCCCCTGCTCTGCCAACGCCAGTGCGTAGTTGAACTTGAAGATCGCGTTGTTCGGGTCTAACTCAGTCGCCCGCTTGTAATGCTCCGCTGCCCGCGCAGGAAGCTTCATCATCTGATAGGCATAGCCCAGATTGTTGTGCGCGTTCGCGTCGCGCGGGTTCAACTGGATTGCTTTCTGGTAATGCTCCACCGCTTTTTGGTACTGCCTCATTTTGGTGTAGAGGTTGCCCAGATTGTAGTGCGCGTCGGCGTTGTTGGGCTTGAGTTCGATCGCCTTGCGGTAAGCGTTGATGGACTTCTCCAGCTGGTTGGTGTGCAGGTAGGCGTTGCCGAGGTTGTTCCACGCTTCGGCGTTGCGGGGCGTGAGTTGGGTCGCCTTCTCCAGCATAGGAACCGCTTCCGCGTACTTGCCCGTCTTCAGGTACAAGTAGCCCAGCCAGTTGGCGACCGTGGGATTGTTCTCGTCGCGCTGGTACAGGGTCTCGAACATCTCGATTGCCTCTTGGATCTTGCCCTGATTTGCCAGTGCGACCGCCTCGCGCACGCTCTGCGCTGCTAATACACCGCACATTGCCACAACAAGTGTCCAACTCACCACGATTCGCATAGTCGCCTCCAGAAGCTTAGACGCCCTCAAGTATACCCGTGTGCCCAGAAGCGCGAGATTTTCACACGGATTTCATTCAGTAGCTGTAGTAGTCACCGCTCTGCGCCATGTACGCGCGGTAGGTCAACCCCACAGCCGCCCCGCCCACCACCAGCACGATTGCCAGCGGCAGAGCGAACCGCACAGCAGGCGACAATCGCTGCATCGCGGGCAGCAGGCGCAGCGCAGGGGTTAGCGCGAGCAGGTACAGCACGACGAGCTGCCCCAGCGTCAGTTGCGCAAAACCCAGCGCAGTTGTCCACAGCGACATAAACAGCAGCATCGCCAGCACGACTGCCCCGCGCCCAATCGTAAACCCGCGCAGGAACGCCATCGGCACGCCCACGCCGACCACTGCGCCCAGCGTGCCCGACAGCTGCGCCAGCGACGCGCTCTTCGCACCGTAAAACAGCACGCCCGCGCTCACCCCGCCCAGCAGGGCAATCAGGAACGGCGTCGCCAGCCCGCGCTCCTCGCCCAGCGGCGCGGTCAGCGTCATCAGCAGCCAAGTCGCGAGCGCGAAGCCGACGATATACGCCACGCCCGCCGTCAGCGACCAGAAGCCCGACTCCATGAGCGGGCAGAACGGCGGCACAAACAGCCACAGCACGCCCAGCAGCGCGCCCCACACCCACACCCAACGGTAGGCAGGCGCAATCCCCGCCAGCCAACCGAGCGGGAGTGCCAGCAGCGCGTGCCAGAACACCCACTGCGTCGCGTCGATCGGCGGGAAGTCGGGGCGGCCCTGCACGTGCCAATACAGCACGGCAAAGCCCACGCTGACGCCCAACGCGCTCAGCAGCGCGTGGGCGCGTCGGAGCCGCCAGCCCAGCAGCCAGAACACCCCAGCCGCCAGCGCTGCCAGCCCCGCCGTTAGCGCGCTCTCAAGAATGACGCTCACTGACGAATGCCCTCCACCGCGAAGGTGACGCGCACCTCATCCGCCAGACCGCCGTTCAAGCCGTAGTTGATGTTGAACTGGCTGCGGCGGATGGTGAAGGTGGTCTCGAAGCCGATGATCTCCTGCCCGCGCTGGTTGCGCCCCTTGCCCGTGAAGGTCACCCGCGCGGTTATCGGGCGCGTCACGCCGCGCATCGTCAGGTTGCCCTGCACTTCCACAGTCGTGTCGTTGATTTTGCGCACGCGCGTGCTCTTGAAGGTGATTTTCGGGAACTGCCGTGTGTTGAAGAAATCGGGACTGCGCAGGTGATCATCGCGCTGGCTGTTGCCGGTGTCCACGCTGTTCGCGTCAATCTCCAGCTCGATGGAGCTATTGGCGGGGTTCTTCTCGTCCACGACAATCGTGCCCGAAAAGCTGTTGAAGCGCCCGTAAGCGAAGCCTGTGTTCAGGTGCTTCACGCGGAAGATGATGAACGAGTGGACAGGGTCAATTCGGTAAGTCACTGGTTGTGCCTGTACAGACTGTAAAGAGCCGACCAGCATCGCCGCGATGCTTATGTATGCCATCCAGCGTGTCTGTTTACGCATAACCAACCTCCTCACAGTGGGATTTTCTCGCACTCGGTCTTATCCAGCGTGGCGAGCCAGCGTGCGAAGGCGCACAAGGTGTCGCGCACGGGGCGGAAGTAGTGGTGCTGTCCTTGCTTGCGCATGGCAACCAGCTCGGCTTGCATCAGCGTGTTCAGGTGGTGCGACACTGTGGATTGTGCGATGGGGAACCGCTCCGCCAGCTCGCCGCACGAGAGTTCGCCGTGCTGCAGCAAGGTGCGCAGGATGCGTAGGCGCGTGGGATCTGCCAGCGCCCGCGCGACTTGAGTCGCCTCGCGCTCCGTTAGCTCGCGTCGCTCGTTCATAGACCGATGTGCATATATCGATACGCACGGAGCGCGAGAAAGTTCCCTGTTGCGGCTAACAGGGGCGATCACTCGTCTTCGGCATCTTCGGCGTCGTCAGGGATGCGACGCAGCGCGATGAAGCCCTCCGAAAGCGTCTTGCCGACATACCACTCGACGCCGCGCATTTCGGCGCGTGTGCGTACCTTGTCGCTTGTCCATCGGTCGCCGATGACGACGGGCACGGCGTCGATGCCTGCGCCGCGCAGGGTGTTCGCGCGTGCGAAGGCGCGGTCAACATCGTCGCGGTCTACCTTCACAGACACCTCGACCACGATGACCTTCCCGCCCTTGCTCCAGATGAGATCCGCGGCGGTCGGGTCAGCTGCCGCCTCCAGAATGGGGTCGTCTCCGTTGAGCGTGCGCAGCCAGTTTTTCAGGAGTCGGCTCACGAAGGGCGACTCGGGGTGTCCGCCGCGTCCGCCCGCGAAGATAATCCGAGCGCGTTGGCGCACCTCTTTCTCCAGCTCTGCGCTGCGCCGCAACCCATCGAAGCCCTTCCGCCACTCCTTGAGGTCGTGCAGGTCGCGCGCCATCTGCTCTTGCACCGCTACGACGCGCTGCACCTGAGCGGTTAGGTCGCGCAGCTGACGAGCGTGTTCCTGCAGAATCGCCTCGTGTCGCTGCTGGCTCTCTATCAACTGCTGCAACAGGCGACTATGCTCCTGCAGAATCGCCTCGTGTTGCCGCTGGCTTTCTATCAACTGCTGCAACAGTCGACTATGCTCCTGCAACTGGCGCGTATGCTCCTGCAAGATTGCCTCGTGCCGCTGCTGGCTCTCGATGAGTTGCCGTATCAGGCGATTGTTCTCCTGCTGCTGTGCCGCGTTGCGCTGCTGCGCCTCAACCAATTGGCGCACCAACTCGGGCAGCTGCAAAAGCTCGTCGTGCAGGATTTGGCGGCGGATGGCTTCGCGCACCTCCGCACGCTTCTGAAACGCGCGGAGAATCGCCTTCTCGTCCACAATCCGATCCTGCAACGCCTCCAAAAACTCTGGATTCTCATCCAGCAGGCGCAACAACTCCTCGAACCGCTCTTGCACGGGTTCCACCACCCTGAATTATACCGCGCAGCGAGGGTATACTGCACGCATGCGGCTTGACCAGCGCGACCTTCAGAAGTGTATCCACTGCGGTCTGTGTCTGCAGGCGTGCCCGACCTATGTGTCCACAGGTCAGGAGGCGGAATCGCCGCGCGGGCGGATTTACCTGATGCGCCAAGCACTGGAGGGGCGTATCGAGTGGGCGCAGGCGCGACCGCATATTGACGCCTGCATGGGCTGTCTGGGCTGTCAGACGGCGTGTCCGTCGGGTGTGCCGTATGCGAAGCTCATCGAGGGGGCACGCGCCGAAGTGGAAGAGCACGCCCGCACGCCGTTTCAGCGGTGGGTGCGCCAGCAGGCGATTGCCCGCTTCACGAATCCGACGCATCTGCGCCTAATGCTGCGCGTGGCGGGCGCGCTGGGCTTTCGGCGCACGCCACGCTGGATGGCGCGCCTGCTGGGCGCAAGCGAGTCGGCGGTGCAGCTCCCGCGCCTGCCCGACTGCCCGTGGCAACCGACGCAGACGGTGTACCCCGCGAAGGCGCAACCACCCAAAGCGCGGGTGGGGCTACTGCTCGGCTGCGCGATGCAGGTGCTGTTCGGGCGGGTGCATCGCGCCACGGTCGGCATGCTCACGCTGGCGGGCTACGAGGTGCATATCCCCCGCAATCAGGGCTGTTGCGGCGCACTGTGGGTGCATAACGGCTATCCCGACCACGCGCGGCGCAACGCCCGACGGCTACTCGCAGTGTTCCGCGAGGTGGATTACATCGCCGTGAACGCGGCGGGCTGTGGCTCCACGATGAAGGAATACGGGCTGCTGTTTCGCGACACACCTGACCACGCCGAAGCCGAACACTTCGCCCAGCGCGTGCGCGATGTGCATGAGTTGCTCGCCGACGCCGAGTTGCCAGCCCCCGCACGCGACGACTCACTGTGCATTACCTACCACGACGCCTGCCACTTGGTGCACGGGCAGGGTATCCGCGAGCAGCCGCGCGCCCTACTGAAGCGGCTGCCCCGCGTCAAGCTGGTGGAGATGGACGGCGCGGATATGTGCTGCGGCTCGGCGGGCATCTACAACCTGCTGCAGCCCAAGCTCGCCCGCGACGCGCTCCAGCGTAAGGTGCGTGCCATCCAGCAGACGGGCGCAACGATTGTCGCCAGCGCGAACCCTGGTTGCACGCTCTGGATACGACAAGGCTTGCAGGAGGCGGGCGTGCCCATCGAAGTGCTGCACCCGATGGAGATACTCGCGAAGGCATACGACGCCATGCCATAATACACAGTATGCGGTTTCAGAAGGACGCGCCACCGCGCTGGATACGGCGCTGGTGCCCCGACGAGCATGTGCAAAGCGTGGCGGAGATTACGCCCGAACGCCTACAGGCGCAGGGCATTCGCGCGCTGCTGCTGGACTTGGACAACACCATCACGCCGTGGCGCAGCCGCCAAGTGCCCCCCGAAGTTGCCGAGTGGGTTAAGCAGATGCAGGCGGCAGGCATCAAGCTCTGCTTTGTGTCCAACACGCGCAATCTGGGGCGGCTGCAGTGGCTTAGCGAGACTTTGGGCATCCCCTACGCGCGGGGACCGATGAAGCCGCGCCGTGCGATGCTCCGCCGCGCGCTGGAGATGCTGAATGTCGAACCCGAACACGCCGCGATTGTCGGCGACCAGCTGTTTACCGACATCTGGGGGGGCAACCGCTTGGGCATCTACACAATTTGGGTGCGCCCGATGCACCCGCGCGAGTTCATCGGCACGAAGCTCAGCCGCCAAGTGGAGAAGTGGCTGCTCAAGCGGCTACAACCCTACCGCATCGAGGACAACGGATGATCGACGCGCTCACTGTCCTGACAGGCGTGCTGGGCTACCCCGTGCGCCACTCGCTCTCCCCCGCAATGCACAACGCGGCGTTCCGTGCGCTGGGGCTGAACTGGGTCTACTTGGCGTTCGAGGTCGCCCCCGACAGGCTCGCGCAGGCGATTGCAGGGATGCGCGGGCTGGGCATTCGCGGGCTGAACCTGACGATTCCGCACAAGGAGGCGGTCATCCCGTTGCTGGACGGGTTGACGGACGCCGCGCGGCACATCGGCGCGGTCAACACGCTGTTTTGGGACGGCGAACGGCTCATCGGCGACAACACAGACGCAGAGGGCTTCCTGCGTGCGCTGGCGGAGGCTGGGGTGAACCCCGCGGGTCAGACGGTGCTGGTGCTGGGCGCGGGCGGCGCGGCGCGCGCGGTGGTGTACGCGCTGCGTCAGCAAGGCTGTACCGTGTGGCTTGCGAACCGCTCGCGAGAACGCGCACAGGCGTTGGCGGACGCTTTTGGCTGTGCGGGGATATTGCCGCTGGAACGCGACGCGCTCGCGGAGTGCGCGGCGCACGCTGACGGCGTCGTGAACTGCACTTCGCTCGGCATGGAGCCGCACGCCGACACGATGCCCCCCGTGCCCGTTGAGGCGTTGCCTGCAGGCGCGTGGGTGTGCGACTTGGTGTACCGCCCGCTGCAAACGCGCCTGCTTCAAGCAGCCGCCGCACGCGGGCTGAAGACTATTGACGGGCTGGGCATGCTGGTGCATCAGGGCGCGCTCGCGTTTGAACGGTGGACAGGCAGCCCTGCGCCTGTAGAGGTGATGCGCGGGGCTGTCCGAAATGCGCTGGGTTTATGACTCACGCCACACCTGCCAGAAGGTCGCCGCGTAGCGCCGAAATCCCGCGTGCCTGCCCAGCGTAAGCACGACGCCCGCCAGCCCCAGCAGCACGCGCAGCAACGCGCCGCCCTTGTTCAGCCAGCGACAGACCCGCGCCTGCCACGCGCCGTGAAACTTGCGAAAATACCGCTCCTTGCCGCGATTGTAGTAGATCACCATTTGCGCCCGCTGCGGCTCGCCACTCGCACCCAAGTAATGCACAAACACGGCGTCATGCACATAGTAAATCTTGCCTCCCGCTCGGCGCACGCGGTAGCACAGGTCGGTGTCCTCGCAATACAGAAAGTAGTCCTCGTCGAAGCGCGGGAACGGGCGTCGCAGCATCATGCACGCGCCCATCACCTGTTCGGTCTCGATGGTCGCGCTGAAGTCCCAGTGGGTGCGCCAGTAGCCCCCGAACAGGCGCGTGCGCGGGAACAGTTTCGCCAGCATGCTCTGCTCGCAGAAGACCCACCAGAGCGTGAGGTCGCGGGCGCAGGAGGGCTGGATGCGCCCGTCGGGGTAGCGCAACTGCCCGCCGCAGACGGCGGCGTCGGGGTGCGCGTCCATAAACGCCACCAGCCGCTGCAGCGCGCCTGGCTGGGCGCGGATGTCGGCGTTCAATATCAGCGCGTAGCGTCCCTGTGCAATCTCCAGCCCCTGATTGCACGCAGCGCCGAAGCCGCGATTGTCGGGGTTCGCAATCAGGCGCACTTGGGGGAACTGCTCGGCGACCATCGCCGCACTGCCGTCGGCGGAGGCGTTGTCCACGACGATGACCTCTACGGCAAGCCCGTCCCCCTGTTCGCACAGAATCGACTCGATGCACTCGCGCAACAGTTCGCGCGTGTTGTAGCTGACGATGATGACCGAGACCTCAGGCGTTGTGCCCATCGAGGAAGGCGAGGCGGATTTGGTAGGCGTAGCCGTGTCGGGTCGGGGCGCGTTCGCAGGCGACGACGCGGGCGCGGCACTCCCCATCGCAGCAAGTGATGCCGCGTAAGGCAGGCGGCATCTCCACGCGCAGGTGGGCGTTCAAGGGTACGGGCGCAGGCGCGTACAGGCGCAGCCCCCCTTGACTGGCGTCGTGCGCCCACGCAATCCAGTAGTCGTTCGCAAAGCGCAGCGCGACATTCACCTCGTCGGGCAGCACGATGCGTTCGTAGCGGCGGCGTTGGGTGTGTCGCCAGCGCGAGGCGAGACGGACAATCAGGCACGGCTGCGGGTGCGTCTGGCGTCCGATGAACTGTACCGTCGCCTCGTGGACGCCTGCAGGGGTCGTCAGGCGCAACTCGGCGAATGTTCCTGCCTCGAACGCGACAGGCAGCCCGCGTTCCAGCGGCGGCGCAAGGCGCAAAGCATCGCCGCCCACCCCCGTTAGCACGGTGGCGTATCGCTTGCCCGCGACGGTGAACTCCACACGCTGCCCTGCCTCCAGCGCGGGGCACTCCCGCAGCGGGCACAGGCTCCAGCGGCGGCTCCCCAGCGCAATCAGCATGCCTCCCAGCAGGGCGAATCCCAACCCGATTCCCAACGCGGTGCAGTCGGTCATGGCGCAAGTTTCGGAAGCGCGTTCCGTGCGGCTTCCAGCTCGCGTATGGCTTCTATGCGTAGTAGGCTGGCGCGCGCTTCCTCCTCCGGGTTGCGCGACAGCAAGTATCGTGCCATATGTTGCGCGGCTTGGGCAAGCATCTGGCTTGCGAAGCGTGTGTGGGCAATCGTGCGGCGCGTGGAGTCGGTGGGCTGGGCGCGTTCGAGCCACTGTCCGATGCGCAGCGCGTGCAGCACGGCTTGTTCCCCGCGCGTGCGCAGCGCGCTCCAGTCGGGGCTGGGGGCGCTGGCGAGGCGACGCAAGTCCAACAGCTCGCCTACGAGGTCGGTAAGCAGCCCGCTGGCAACCTGCAACCACAGCGCGGCGCGCGCGTCGGTGAGTTCATAGCTGCCGTCGGGCAGGCTCTCCAGCACGCGGGTCGCGCCCAACAGCAGATAGCGTCGGTAGGCGACCTCCGCGCCGTTCTGCTCGGCAATCGGCTGCAGTATGTGCGCGGCGGCGGGCGCATCCCCTTGCATCAGTAGCGCGTCGAACAGCGCGAGGCGCAGGGCGACCGAGTCGGGCTGCGCCTGTAGCGCGGTCTGCAGGCGGCTCACCGCCTCGGCAGGCTTGCCTTCCGCTTGCAGCAGCGCAGCCCACTCCAACGCGAACCGCTCGTCGTTGGGGTACAGCTGTACGGCGCGGGTCAGCTCGCGTTGCGCCAGCTCGCCGAGATTCAGCCGACGGTACAGGCGGATGAGCGCCATGCGCAGCTCGGCGTCGTCGGGCTGCGCGTTCACGGCAGCGCGCAGGTGGGGCAGCGCCTCGGCGAGTTTGCCCTCGCGCAGCAGTTGCTCGGCAAGCGGGCGCGGCTCAGCGGGCGCGGGCGACTCCGCGCGCGGGGGCGAGGGCGTGGGCGTCTGCAGCTGCTCGGCGAGGCGCGGCAGGGTGTCCCATAGCTCCGCGTCCAAGCGCAGCGCGACGGTGCGTCCCAGCGTCTGCAGCGCGGTTATATCGTCCGACTTGCCCTGCCGCGAGGCGACCTGCTGGAAGCCCTCGGTTTCCCACACGGGCGCGCGTGCGCCCAGCCGCCAGACCTTGATGGTGTACTCGAAGTTGTTCTGCTCAGGGGCGCGGGTGCAGCGCACGGTCATCACATACTCCGCCCCCCATGCGCGGGCAAGTTGTCCGCGCAGAGTGGGTGTTGGGTTGGCGAGTTGTTCCGCGCTTAGCCCTCGCTGCTGGGCAAACTGCTGGGCAATCGGATGCGTCGGGCTGTACCACTCCACGCGCGCCTTGCGCAGTTCTTGCAAAAAGGGCGTTAGGTGCGGCTTGAGGTCGATATTCGGGTCGTAGGGCTTGCCGTCGTGCTGAATCGGGGGCGCGGGGTCCGCAAATATCAGCAAGGTCGGCTGTGCCCAACCGCCTGCGAGGAACAGAAGCGCGACCCCAAGCAGCGCGGCTACTCGTTGCATAGCAGCAGCCCGTTCTGGCATGCAGCGATACCCTGACGCGCGGTTTCTACATCGCGCCCCGCTTGAATCTGCCGTTCGTATTCGGCGATGGCTTGCAGGAAGTGGGTGCGCGCGTTCGCCTTGTCGCCGAGGCGCAGGTAGCAGGTGGCGATTTGCTGATGCACTTCGGCGGGGTTCGGCGCGGTAGGCAACGCCTGCAGGTAGGCTTGGATCGCCTCGCGGTAGTTGCCCGCGCGCTGCAGGTTCTGCGCCTGCGTCAGTGCATCCGTTGCCCGCGAAGTGGTCGCGCTGCGACTGGGCGATTGGGACGGTGCGCGCTCAACGCGGATTTCGTACACGCCGCGCTGGGTCTCCTCGACTTTCACATCGGGCATCACCTCAGAGTCGCGAGGGGCGTTGCTGTCTGGCTTGAGTGTTTCGCTCTTAGACGCGGGTTTCGTTTCAGGTTCAGGGGCAGGCAGGGTCGGAATCTCGCCACGCGGGGGATTAGACTGCGCGGGCGCAAGCGCGAGGCGCGACGGGTCAATCATCACAGGAGGCACGACTGCCTGTGACGGGTTGGGCGAGGGTGTCTCGGCGGGTGGCGCAGGGACTGTTGCGCTGGGCAGTGGGCTGACAGGCGAGGGAACGCTCTCATTCGTAGAAGCCACGGGTTGGCTCGGCGCAGGTGCGGGCGGCGCGCTCCAGCGCAAGACCAGCGCGAAGCCAATCAGCAACACCAGCCCGACACCCAGAAACGCCAGCGCGACGGGCAGTGTCTCTACCCACAGCGGGCGCGCGGGCGCAGGGCGCACCACCGCGCGCGCCTGACGACGCAGGGCGTCCAGCCGCGCCCGCTCCGCAACGCTCAGCGGGTTCACTGCCTGCACGCGCTCGTAAGCCGCTATCGCTTCAGCGACCTGCCCGCGCCGCTCGTGAATCAGCCCCTTCAGCGACAGAGCAGGCGCATAACTCTCGTCCAACGCCAACGCGCCTTCGCACGCCAGCAACGCCTCCTCCAGCCGCCCCTGCTCAAACAGCGCGACCGCCTCGCGCATCAGCTGCTCGGCGTGCGCTTTCGCGTCCGTCGTTCCGTTTTTAGACATCGCTCCCCGCCGTATTGTACCTCAAAGATTAGACGGCTATCGTCCCCACGGCTCCTGCGGCATCGGCTCAGGATTCCCTCTCGGGAACACTATAATCGGAGGAGGCTTCGGGGGATCGGTCGTCCACGAGGGCGGTTGCATCATTCTTCTCGTTGTCCATTCAAACTGACCGAACATGCAAGTGGACATCATCGCGAAAATCCCGAAAAACACGACTATCAAAATAATCGTCTGGATAAGTCGATACCCAAAGCGAGTAAATTCCCGCTCCTGCAGTTCCTGTTCGCGCTTGCGCCGTAGGCGTTCCGCCTCGATTTGTTGTTCGCGTCTCTGGCGTTCTTCCTCAAGTTGCCGCTGTTCCTCGCGATACTCGGCGATGGCGCGTTGCACCGCTTCACGGCTTACGCCCGCCTCGTGTCCCATTGTGTACAGGTCTTCCACGGAGAACTGGTCTTTCTCCAGTGCGACTGCTCGTTTGAGGATTTCCACCGCTTCATCGGGCGTGAACCGCTCGTCGGCGTCGTAGGACTCCCGCATTTCCATCGTGTTCCCCCTGCGCAGAGAATTATACCCCGTCTGCTCCGTGATGCCAATAGCAAAGCCCCCGAAGAGTTTCGGGGGCTTTGTGGCTCGGTGTGTCGGCTGCAGAAAGACTTACAGCCCACGTTTACGCAAGAAGGCCGGGATATCGAGGTCTTCGCGCGATGGACGCGGTTCGGGCTTTGTGCGTTCAGAGGCTGGGTTCACTGTGCGGGGCGGCTCAGGCGCAGGCGTGCGTAGGGGTGTGGAGGTGTCCGTCCGCGCGCGGGCAAAGTCCAACGGGTGCGGCTCGGACTGCGACTTGAGATTCACCGCCGCCTCACGGTGCTGTAGTGGCTCTTCAGGAAAGCCCGTCGCCAGCACCGTCACCTGCACCACATCGGTCATGCCTGGCTTTATGACATGCCCGAAGATGATGTTCGCCTCTTCGGGGTCGGTCATCTGGTACAGTAAGTTCATCGCCTCTTGTACCTCGAAGATGCCGATGTCCTCGCCTGTCGTAATGTTCACCAGCAATCGGCGTGCGCCGTAGATCGATGATTCGAGTAGCTTGCTGGTGGACGCCTCCTGCACAGCTTGAATCATACGATTCTCGCCTGTGCCCTTGCCGATGCCCATCAGCGCGGTACCCGCGTTTTCGAAGATGGTGCGCACATCAGCGAAGTCCACATTAATCTCGCCTGGGTAGTTGATGATGTCGGAGATGCCCTGCACACCGCTGCGCAGCACATCGTCCGCCATCCGGAATGCCTCGGTCATGGTAGTGGTGCGTTCCGACACGTCGATGAGGCGGTCGTTGTGCACCACGATCATCGCGTCCACATGTTTGCGCAGCAGTTGCGCGCCTTCTTCGGCAACTTTCCAGCGTCGAGGTCCTTCGAACTTAAAGGGCTTGGTAACGACAGCGATGGTGAGTGCGCCCAGTTCCTTAGCGATTTCGGCGATAATGGGCGCGGCGCCTGTGCCTGTGCCGCCGCCCAGCCCAGCGGTAATGAACACAAGGTCCGCGCCTTCCAGCACCTTGCGGATTTCGTGGCGGCTCTCTTCGGCAGCGCTTCGACCCGCTTCGGGATTTCCTCCCGCCCCCAGCCCGCGGGTAATCCCGACGCCAAGCTGTATCTTGATTGGCGCACGCGATTTGTTGAGTACCTGCGCGTCGGTATTCATGGCGATAAACTCCACGCCTTGCACGCCGACTTCGATCATGCGGTTCACGGCGTTCCCGCCGCCACCGCCGACGCCAACCACTTTCAACACGGCTTGCACTTCTAACAGTTCATTCTCCCGATGAGTCGTGCGTTCCTTTGCCATGACGAGTCTCCTGAAACGATGAGGTTATCGATTGCGGTGCAACCAGCGTTGAACGGTTCGAACGAGTTGTTTCCACAATCGGCTGGGCACCATCGGGCTGTCGGTTTCGGGGAGGATTTGGGCACCGTAGAGCGCGAGTCCGACCGCAGTGGCGTAAGCGGGCTTTTGTAGCGCACTGGGCAGAGCCATCTCGCGCGGCTGTGGCGTCCCCAGGCGCACGGGCAGGGCGTCGAACACCTGCCGCCCCAGCTCGGCGGTGCATGGCAAGCACGAGCCGCCTCCGGTCAACACGACCCCTGCAGCCAAACGGTCGTATAGCCCAGACCGCTCCAGCTCCTCGCGAGCAAGCTCTAAGATCTCGCGCATCCTCTCCTCAATAACCTCCGTGAACAGCCGTCGGGGCACCCGACGCTCTTCGTTGGTTCCCATCTCCCGATAGGATACCCGCTCGGTTTCGGGCACACGCGATGCCAGCGCGCTCCCGAATTCGTGTTTCAATCGCTCAGCTTCCTGTGGGTCCGCCAAGCGAAACATGATGTATACATCGCGGGTGACCTGATTCCCGCCGCAGGGTACCACACTGGTGTAGACCAGCGCGCCATCCATGAAAATCGCCACATCAGTCGTGCCACCGCCGATGTCGATGAGCGCGACGCCTATCTCGCGCTCTTCAGGGGTCAGCGTTGCCAAGCCTGAAGCCAGCGGCTCCAGCGCCATCGCTTGCACTTCCAGCCCTGCGCGCTCCACACAGCGGCGCAGATTCTGCAGAAAGGTCAGCCCACCTGTCACGAGCGTCGCCTCTGCCTGCAGATGCGACGCGCTCATGCCGAGGGGGTTAAGAATACCCGACTGCCCATCGAGAATGTATTGCCGAATCAGCGTATGGATGAGCTCGCGGTCGGGCGGCAAGTGGATTTGCTGCAGGTTGTGGCGCAGTCGTTCAAGGTCTTCGTGGGTGACCTCACGGTCGGGGCGCGTAATGGTGATTTCGGCGCGTCGCGGCATCGATTCGATGTGTTCACCCGTGACGCCCAGCACGACACCCGTGATGCTCAGTTCGCCCATTGTTTGCGCCTCGTGAACGGCTTGCTGGATTGCGTTCACGGTCTGCTCCATATCGACCACTTGTCCTTGCTTAAGCCCACGGCACGGCGCGACGCCGTAGCCCGCGGGCTGCAGCGTGCCATCCGCACACCGCCTCACTGCAAAGCAACACACCTTCGTCGTGCCGATATCGAGCCCTGTAATCAGTGTCATCCTCGTTGCCGCCTCAGCGCCAGCTGATTGAGATAATAGCGACGAATGAGCGAGAGATTCAAGAACATGCGCCCGCCAAGCGTCACTACTGCTGCGAGAAACAGATCCACCCCGATGCGGTCGCCTAAGTAGGCGAGCATTGCCGCCAGCAGTGCATTCACGATAAAGCCCGACACGAATACATCAGTGTGGAAGCGTCCCTCCAGCGCGGCGCGCCAACCTCCGAACGCCGTGTCGAGCCCCGCCAACGCCGCCAGTGACAGATACGCCGCCCACTCCTCAGGAAGCGGGATATCCAGCACAAGCGAGGCGATTACAACGCCCAGCAACAAGCCAATAAAGCCAACTGCTATCATGGCTTCCTCTCTTCCCCCGTTGTCACAGGACGCGCATAGCGAAACTGTGTCGAGCCGCTGTAGGCAGGAATACGCACGGTATCCAGTCGGCGAATCTTCACCATTTCTGGGTCGACACTTCTGAGATCCGCTAACGCGCCGCCAGGCATCTCCAACGCGCCAATGAGCGTCTTCGGGTCGCCAATCGCCAGCACCACAAACGGCGAAGCCGTTTTCACATCATTGATGAACACCACAGGTCCCGTGCAGCGGATAGCCGTTGAGGCAACGATGCGCTGCCCGTTGATGCTTATCGCCTCTGCGCCCGCCTGACGCAACTCGTTCACCACGCGTAGCAGGTCGTAGTCGTGTATTGTGTAGAGTTCTGGTAACAGCTCCGGCGAGTCGCTCGATGGACGCTTCTTGCTGTCTTGCAGAATCAGTTCTATGCCTGGTCCCTCCACTTCCAGCAAGCCTGCAAGCATTTTCGCTTCCTGGAGGCTCTGGCTCAGGACTTGCGCTTGTTTGGTGCCGCTAATGAACGCGTTCTCCAGTTCATTGATGCGCTGGCGTAGCTGGCGGATTTCCTCTTCCAGCATAGCGTTAGAGCGTTTCTCCTGCACATAAGCGCGCGCCAAGTCAGGCAGGCGTGCGCTGGGCAGTTCTGCTGTGCGGATGCGTGTCTGCTCCTTGAACGCCATGCCCAGCAGCAGCCCTACCACCAGCCAGATCGCGAAGAAGACGGTCATTTGCTTCAGTTTGCTCTCGCTCATCGCTTACCCCCCACTGTCTCGCGCGGTTTGACTGCCTCCGACCCTGGCGCGCTAATGTCCACATATTCCCACTGGCGCAGGTCGTCAAGTGGCAAATCGAGCAAGCAGTGCATCGTGAGGATTTGCTGCTCGAGCGCACTTGCGTCGCCGAAGCGTAACTGCACAGCGACGGGTGGCTCCGACCCTCGCTGGATCTGCGCGAAGAGTCGTATGCCGTGCGTGCGGGACACTTGCACGCGCGGGCGAAGGACATCCGCGCGATGGCTAGCCGCATGCAGTATCGTCAGCGCCGCTTGCATCTCGCCCTCTACATAGCTACCCGTGCGAAGGCACGGGTCTTCCTGCGCAAGGCGAATCACGCCCGAAGTTGGTTGCAGATTACGATTCGGCGGGCGGAACAAAACTCCTGTGGGGTCGGCGAACAGGCGGTCGCCATTTGTGCCCTGAATTGCAGCAAATGGTGTGCGCGGGATGATAGTCAGCCGTGCATGCCCCACGCCTGTTGGCTGCCAGCGTGCCTGCTGCACCCAGTCCAACGATTGCACGGCGCGCTCGATGTGGCGGGGAGCGTCGCGCAGCGCAATCGGTGGCTGCAGGCGCGGGCTTAGCAGTGCGTACAGTTCGGCGTGCGCTTCCGACGGTGCGCCTACCACCTCTAAGCGGGCCAGTTGCGTGCGCGGCGAGAACCACAGGCTCAGCGTCAGCGCACTCACCACCGCGCCCCACAAGAGCGGTTCCGCGTTGCGCCAGAGCCAGCTCCAAATCGGGTATGCACACCGCATGCGACGCTTTGGACGCACCTGCGCCGCAACACGCGAAGGCAAAAAGAAGTTGCTCGTCGGCTCCAGCACAGGTACAAGGCGCGAAGACACCGCTTGGCTCCGAATCCGTACCCGCTTGCCTCGTTCTCGTAATCGCATCCCTACACCTCCTCCAGCGCGTCGCGCAGGATGCGCTCCACCAGTTCAGCGAAACTCAGCCCTGCTGCTTCCGCGCTGCGCGGCAACAACGAAGTCGGCGTCAAGCCCGGTATCGTGTTCACCTCCAGCACATATGGGGTTGTCCCGCGCACGATCATATCCACGCGGCTCATGCCCCGACAGCCGAGTGCAAGATGCGCCGTAATCGCCGTCTGCTGCAGCAGTTGCAACACCTCGGTGGGCAACCGGGCAGGTACAATCTCTTCGGTCTCGCCGGGCGCGTACTTGGCGCGGAAGTCATAGTAGCCGCTTTTGGGCGCGATTTCCACTGGGGGCAGCGCATACGGCTCGCGTCTGCCCAGCACAGGTACAGAGACCTCCACCCCCTCGATAAGCTCCTCCACGAGCGCGCTCTCGTCGTAGGCGAACGCCTTGCGCAGAGCGCGGGGTAGCGCATCCCATTCGAATACGCGCGTGGTGCCCAGTGTCGAGCCGCCCTGATTCGGCTTGACGATGAGCGGCAGGCGCAGGTGACGCTGCACACGCTCGAGGCTCTCTTCGTCCGCATCGCTCAGCAGCAGCGCGTTCGGCGTGGTCAGTCCCGCCTCGCGGAACACAATCTTGGCGACATACTTGTTCATCGCCAGTGCGCTGGGCAGCACGCCTGAGCCGGTGTACGGAATGCCAAGCAACTCCAGAAGCCCCTGCACCGCGCCGTCTTCGCCGTGCCTACCGTGCAACGCAATAAATGCCACATCGGGTCGCTCGCGCGTCAACAGTTCTTGCAAGCCCCAGTAGCCCTCTTTGCCCGTCATCAGGGCAGGGTCTACCGCAACGACATGGTACTTCTCGGGGTTCAACGCCTGCATTACGCGCAGCCCCGACAGCAGCGACACATCTCGTTCGGGCGAGTCGCCGCCCATCAGCACGGCGACCGTGAGCCGACGCGCCTGTCCGCGCGCCTCCAACCGACTAAGGAGCATCGGTGCGACCTTCTCGATGTCTCCCGCACCCATCACCACCACGACATCGCTGGGCTGCAGATGCGGGATCAAGCGCGACGGGATCTGCTCCTTGACGGGCACATAGAGCGTGGGTGGTCTCTCGCGTTCCAGTAGCCCATCGGCAATCAGCGCCGCACTCACGCCTGGAATTGGCTGCTCGCGTGCGGGGTAGATGTCGGTAATGACCACGAAATCGGCTGTGCTAAGGCTGTCAATCAGCCCGTGCAGTTGGTCGCGCGTGCGGCTATACAAGTGCGGTTGGTAGACCACCACCATGCGGCGATTGGGGAACCGCTGGCGTAGCGCGCTCAGCGCGGCGCGAATCTCCGTTGGGTGGTGCGCGTAGTCGTCCACGACCGTGATGCCCATCGCCTCGCCGACGATTTCCTGCCTGCGCTTGACCCCGCGGAAGTTTGCGAGTGCGCCTGCAATCACCTCCGTCGGTATCCCCAGCAGCAACGCGATACAGGTTGCCCCCAGCGCGTTCTGCACATTATGCTCGCCCAAGTACGGGATGCGCAGCGTTGGCTCGGTGTCCGAAAGCCAGTGGCTGTTGTAGACGCGGAACGCGGTGTGGGTCGGCGTGCACTCGGTAATCTCTGCGCGCAGATCGTTGTGCGATGCCAGCCCGTACAGCATCGGTGGTCGCTCGTGTCCACCGGTGTGGTGCAGCATCTTGAGCATCTCGCGCACGCCGAGGCTGTCGCCACAGGCAATCAGGTAACCCTCGCGCGGCACACGCTTCGCGAAATTCACGAAGCTTTTCAGTAATCGCTCGTAAGTGCCGTGATAGTCCAGGTGGTCCGCCTCGACATTGGTGATTAGCGCAATGTACGGCTGGATGTCCAGAAACGATTCGTATGCCTCGCACGCCTCCACGATTGCCCATTTGCTCTTGCCCAGCCGCAGGTTGCCTTGCCAAGGCTCAGGCAGGGGCACCTCTGCACCGATGAGCACAGTTGGGTCGTACCCTGCGGCTTCCAGAATCGTGGCGGTCATTGCGGTCGTGGTGGACTTGCCGTGCGTGCCCGCGATGGCGATTACCGTGTAGTCGCGCAGCAGCCAGCCCATTAGTTGCGAGCGTCGCCAGATAGGGATTTCGCGTCGCATCGCCTCGATCACTTCGGGGTTATCGGGGTGGACGGCGTCGGAGACCACGACCCAGTCGGGCTGCCCCATACGGCGGGCGTCGTGTGCGGCATAGGCGTCTGCGCCAATTGCGCGTAGGGCATGTAGCGTAGGCGACTCAACAAGGTCTGAGCCGCTAACCATCGCGCCTTTGTACCGCAGCCAGCGCGCGAGTGCAGACATCCCCGCACCGCCGATCCCAACAAAGTGGAACCGCATCGACAGGCTTGGCTCCCGATTCGTCGTCAGACGGATGCCTGTGGGTGTGTACACGATCCAACCTCCTCCAGCAGTTGCACGATGCGCTCGGCGGCGTTCGGGATCGCCCATGCTCGCCCAGCCGCTTGCATCTGAGCGCGCCGTTGCGGGCAATCGCGCAGCTGGAGCAGTGTTTCCGCGAGTCGCTGGGGTGAAAGCGCGGCTTGGTCAATCACCTCCGCTACGCCCCGTTCCGCCAACGCGGCGCAATTATACCGCTGATGCTCCCCCGCTGCGTGGGGGTAGGGGACGAGCACCATCGGTAAGCCGTTGAGTGCGAACTCGGTCAGGCTGCCTGCCCCGCCACGCCCAACAACCACATCTGCTGCTCGGTATGCCAGCCCCATCTCGCGCCCTGTCAGAAACGCTCGCGGATGATAGTTGCCGTTCAGTCCCAGCCGCTCCGCTGTGCTGCGCACCAACTCGAAGTGTGCCTCACCCGTCAGGTGCAGCCATTGCAGTTCGCCTGACGGCAGGTACTGCACAGTGTTCAGCACGGCTTCGTTCAACGCCTGCGCACCTTGACTGCCCCCGACCACCAGCACGCAAAACTTGTCACGCCTCAGTCCGAAGTGGTCGCGTGCGTCGTCGGGTTCCACTTCGGGCAAGTACACTTCGGGGCGCACGGGCAGTCCTGTGCGCACGGTTTTCGTTTTGCCAAACGCCTCCATCGCCTCGTCGAAGTTGACGCAGATGCGCACGGCGCGCCGCGCCAGCCAGCGGTTCGCCTTGCCAGGCAGCGCGTCTGGCTCCAGCAGCACTAAGCGTCGGCTGAGACGCAGGAACGCCATCGCAATCGGCACGGAGGCGTAGCCGCCTGTGGTGAACATCACCTCCGCGCCGAACGCCCGCAAGTGCTGATGCGCTTCGCGTCGCGCCCGCCACAGGGTCAGCGCAACCGACCACGGCGTGCGCCGCGTGGAGCGCAGCCCGCTCATCTCCAGCAGCGCGTGCGGGACGGGCAGTGGCAGGCGCCCTTCGATGCCGTGCCGCGCCCCCAGGTACAGCACGGCGTGCCCACGCGCTTGCAACGCTTGTGCCACCGCCAGCGCAGGGAACAGATGCCCGCCCGTGATCCCGCCCGCGATTGCGACCCTCATGGCGTCTCCCGCATCAGCGCGACTCCGATACCGATGGCAGCCATCAGGCTCACCAGCGCCGAGCCACCTGCGCTTACGAACGGCAGCGGCAACCCCATCGTCGGCATCAACCCCACTGCCATGCTCAGGTTCATTAGCGCGCCCAGCCCAATCCATCCGCCCAACCCTGCTAAGTAAAGCCTGCCTGCGCGTGTTGGGGCACGCGCCGCACTCTGAAAACACGCCCACACCAGCACCCCCAGCAGCACGATAACGCCCAGACTGCCAACCAGCCCAGCCTCCTCGGCAATCGCCGCGAAGATGAAGTCGCTCTCCACAGCAGGCAGATTGCGCTTCTCGCGTCCAACGCCCAGACCGACGCCGAGCAGCCCGCCACTACCGACAGCGATTTGTGCGCGTACCATCTGGTAGCCTACATCCCGTTCATATGCCCACGGGTTCAGGGTGGCTTGTATCCGCTTAACCACATACGCGCCTGGCTGGGTCTCCCAAGGCTGATTGCGTAGCGCGCCAAGCACCAGTGGCGTCGCAACCACCGCGCCCACAAGAAACGCCACAGTAAGTCCCCCCAACAGCACCCACTGCGCACGCATTCCTCCCACGAAACTGACGCCGAAGCCCAACAGGAACACTAAAATCGCCGTATCCTTGTCAGGCTGCAACGCAATCAGCCCAACTCCAGAGAACCATAGCAGCGCACCAAGCCATAACCCAAGCGTCGGGCGCAGGCGGGGCGCGCTCCACACAGCCGTCAGCCAAAGAAGCGTCGCCAGTTTGTAGAACTCGGCAGGCTGCAGAGTTATTCCCTTCAACGCGGGGATGGGCACGCCGAGCCAGCGCGTTGCGCCGTTGAGCGTGAGCGTGCCAGGCAGTTTGAGCGCAAGCCATAGCAGCGCACCCCAACTCAGCAGCAGCCACAGCCATGCGCTTGCCAGCCAAAACCGCCCACGAGTGCGACTGCATCCCCAAAGCACGCCCGCGCCCACCACCAACCACAACGCCTGCATCAGCACAGGGCGCAGCGTGGTAAGGGGGTCAGGGGCGTAACCGTCGCGCGTCAGGCGATTCAGCTCGCTGATTGCAATACTGCCCTGAAACAGCAGCCCTACCAGTGCAAGCGCAAATGGCGCCCACAGCAGCGCAGGATGTACCCGCACTGCGCTTGCGCTCCCTTGCACAGATGTCTGGCGGAGCGGCTCAATCGGACGGCGAGCGTCTCTTAGGGCGGAGGATTGTCGCATCCATGCACCTCCCGTACCAAGCGTTTAAACTGCTCTCCGCGGTCTGCGAAGTTGCGGAACTGGTCGAAGCTTGCACACCCGGGCGCAAGGATGACCGTGTCGCCGACGCAGGCAACGCGACGAGCTGCCGCGACTGCGTGTGCCAGGTCGCCCACACACTGCCAGGTGGCATAGCCAAGTGAGTCGAGCGCGGCGCCAATCGCCTCGCCATCCTGCCCAATCAGAAACACCTGCGCTGCGTGGCGCGCCAGTGACTCCGCCAATTGCGCGATACTCTCGTTTTTATCCACCCCGCCCGCAATCACGATGCATGGCTTCGGCGTCGCCTGCAACGATTTCTCCAGGGCGTCAGCGTTCGTACACATCGAGTTGTTGATGTACCGCACACCGTCCCACACGCCAACGAACTCCATGCGATGGGGCACACCCGCGAAACTCGCTAACGCTCCACGCAACTGGTCGCCCGTGCAACCCAGAATGCTGGCAACCGTTGCCGCCGCAAGTGCATTCTCCAAGCCGTGTGTGCCCCAAAGGGCGGGTTTGGGCAAGTCGGCGATGTTTAAGGTTTCGCCTGAAATCTCTACATACGGCTGGGAGGCAGCGAAGAATTTGACTTGAAATTGCCCAACCCCCTCCTTTAGGTTCCCCCTGCTTGCAGGGGGAACCGAGTCGTCATGGTTCCCCTCGCGAAGCGTGGGGAACTCTACAGCGGGAGGCAGACCCAAATCGCCTACTACCCACTTCACCCCCTCATCGTCCCGATTCAGCACTGCCCAGTCGTCGGCTGTCTGATTCATTAGGATCTTCGCTTTTGCGCGCGCGTAAGCCTCCCAAGTGCCGTGATAGTCCAAATGGTCGCTCCGTATGTTGGTGATGACAGCAATTCTGGGACGAAAGGTGTGCGTGTGCAGCAGCTGGAACGAACTGACTTCAGCGACGAGCCACTCGTTGGGCGTAGCGCGTTCGGCGGCTTCCGTGAGCGTCTGCTCGCCGTTAACCCCCGCGATGTTGCCGCACAAATGCGCTTGCAGCCCTATCGTGCGTAGGATATGGTGTATCAGCAGCGTGGTGGTGGTCTTGCCGTTGGTGCCAGTGATGGCGATTATGGGAGCGCGCGCGATTCGGTAGCCCAGCTCGATTTCGCTCCACACGGGCACGCCTGCTGCCTCCGCCTGCGCGAAAATCGGGTGGCTGGGCGGCAAACCTGGGCTGACCACCACAAGGTCGTACCCGTACAGGCTTTGGGGCGCGTCGGTTCCCGTGTGTAGGGCAACGCCCAGCTCGGTCAGCGCGTTCGCGGAGGGCAACTCAGCATGCAATTTTCGGTCAAAAACCTCTACTTGTGCGCCGCGCCGCATCAGCGCGCCTGCCGCCGCAACTCCGCTGCGCCCCGCGCCTATGACCGCTACCCGTTTGCCCGCGAACTCGCTCATCGTTGCCTCACCAACGGCTGATGGCGACGCCGCTTGCCGCCGCCACTGCTCCCGCCAGCCAGAACCGCATCACAATCGTCGGCTCCGTCCAGCCCAGTAGCTCGAAGTGGTGGTGTATCGGCGTCGCCCGAAATATGCGCTTGCCTCCACGCAGCTTAACCGAACTTAGCTGCACGATCACGCTAAGAATCTCCACTGCGAACACCAGTCCGACCACCGCGAACGCGCCCCACTGCTGCAACGCGGGCGCATCCAGCAAGCTACGAAGCGTTAGCAGCCCGAAACTTGCGCCCAAAAACATCGAGCCCGTATCGCCCATAAACACCCGCGCGGGATACACATTCCACCACAAGTATCCCACACATCCGCCTGCGACCATCAGCGCATAGGCAATCCAGCTCCCCTGCCCTGTGCCGATGACATAGACGCCGAGCATCGCCAGCGCGGTCAACCCTGCCGCCAGTCCGTCCAGTCCGTCGGTCAAGTTGAACGCATTCACCCAGCCGACCAGCCAAAACACTCCAAGCGCGAAGGTCGCGGGGGTCAGCGGCAGTTGTGCCCCGCCCGCCTCTGCACTCCCCAGCAGCGGCTCGGCAACGCCCGATGCTGCCAGCCACAGCACATAGACGCTCACGCCCCCCGCAATCAGCTGTAGTGCGAGTTTCTGCTTCCATTCCAGCCCGCGCTGCCCTGTCCAGCGACGAATCCAGTAGTCGTCGAGCAGCCCGATGAGCGCGAACCACACCGCGCCTGCAAAAATTACCAGTAAAGGAACCAGCGGTTCGCGCGTCAGTCCCGCCCACGCCATCAGCCCCACGGCGACTCCCAGCATAATCAGCAGCCCACCCATCGTAGGCGTGCCCTCTTTGGCGCGGTGCGTTTCGGGCGCGTAGGCGTAGATGGTCTGCCGCGCGCGGATGCTCGCCAGCCAGCCAATCACAGGCTTGCCCAGCAACAGGGCAGCGAGCGCCGCCGTCAGGAACACCAGCGCGTCGGTCATCGCATCACCGCCTGTTCCAGCCCCAGCGCACGCGAGCCTTTGAGCAGCACGCAGTCCCCCTTCTGCACCGTGCGCAGCAGCCACGCGCGCGCTTGCTGGGGCGTCTCGAAGTGCAGCAGTCGGCTGGGGGGAAATCCGCCCTCCCTGGCGGCAGCCGCCGTCCATAGCACTTCGCTTCCAACTAAAACCACATAGTCCAACGGTTGTGTTGCCAGCCAGCGTCCTAAGCTCCAGTGTAACCGCATGCTATATATGCCGAGTTCCTTCATATCGCCCAGCACAGCAATCCGTCGGCGCGCAGGGATTTGGTGAATCAGCACCTCCAACGCGGCGCGCATCGAGTCGGGGTTCGCGTTGTAGGCGTCGTTGATGAGTGTCCATCCTTCGGGCTGCCGCTGCACCGCCATCCGCATCTCAGGCAGATGGGTGTGGCGCAAGGCGCGCGCCGCTGCTTCGGGGGCAACGCCCAGCACAACCGCCGTCAACAGCGCAGCCGTCGCGTTCATCAGCAGATGCTCGCCCAGATAGGGCAGCTCCACCCACACCTGTGCCTGCACCTGTGGCAAGTTCAATACCACAACACCCGCCGTGTGATCTTCGCCCAGCTGCACTTCCGTCAGGCGTGCGTGTGCTTCAGGATGACGCCCGAAGGTGTAGACTGTCTCGCAGGCGCACCGAGTTCGTAGGAACTCGTAGAACTTGTCATCGCGTGGCAGGATCGCAATCCCATCGCGTGGCAACGCCTGCACCAGCTCCGACTTCGCCTCGGCAATCGCTTCACGACTGCCCAACTGCTCAATGTGCGACCAGCCGATGTGCGTAATCACTCCAACGCGCGGCTCGGCAATCTCCGCAAGATGGGCGATTTGCCCGCGTCCGCGCATCGCCATCTCCTGCACCATGTATCGGGAGTCGGCGTCCAGCTCGAACAGCGACAGCGGTACGCCAAGTTCCGTGTTTAGGTTGCCTGCGCTTTTTTGCACAGCATTCGGGTAGCCCGCCTCCAGCGCGGTGGCGATCATCTCTTTGGTGGTGGTCTTACCCGTGCTACCCGTTACGCCAATGACGGTCGTGTCGAACTGTCTGCGATAGTGCCGCGCGAGTTGCCCGAGTGCGTGAACAGTGTTCGGCGTGCGCAGCAGGGGCATCTCCTCCGCACCCAGCGGCACATACTCCACCAGCGCGGCAACTGCGCCCTTATCAAACACCTCCTGCAGGTAGTGGTGTCCGTCGGTGCGGTTGCCCCGCAGCGCGACGAATAGGTCGCCCGCTTCAGCGACACGGCTGTCAATGCACACGCCCGTGATGGCAACTGTTTCAGGCGCGTGGATGTTCACAGGCTTCGCGCCTGTCGCCTCGATGACCTCAGAGAGTCGCATGGCTCGTCTCATCGCTTCGCTTGTGCCACCTCCTTCGCGACCTCCATGTCGCTGAATGGGTGCTTCTCCGTGCCGATAATCTGGTATGGCTCGTGCCCCTTGCCCGCCAACAGGATCAGCTCACCTGCCTGTGCTGTATGCACGGCATACTCGATGGCGCGTCGTCGGTCAGGCTCCACCAGCGCGACTCTGTGGCGCAGTTCGTCGGGCACGCCCGCGAGAATCTGCTGCAGAATTTGGTTCGGGTCTTCCGTGCGGGGGTTATCGGAAGTTAGGATTACGCGATCGGCAAGTTCGGCGGCGATTCTGCCCATCGTGGGACGCTTGGTCGCGTCGCGGTCGCCGCCGCAACCGAACAGCACTGTCAGGCGCGTCGGGTTCAGCAGCCGCCCTGCCTGAAGCACCCGCGCCAGCGCATCAGGCGTATGTGCGAAGTCCACGATTACGGTAAAATCGGCGTCTATCGGCGCGCGTTCGAACCGCCCTGGCACTCGCGACAGGCTTGTTAGCCCCTGTTGTATCACTGCCAACGGAATGCCCAGCGCCAGCCCTGCGGTTGTCGCCGCCAGCGCGTTGTTTAAGTTGTAGGGGGCAATCAGAGGGGTGTGGAGCAGGTATTCGTCGGCAGCCTGCCTCGCTAATGCCGTTCGCACCCAGAAGCGCAGCGCATCGTGCCCGTACTCCACACGCACGGCTCTGACCAGCGCGCCTTCGCACTCGCCGTAGGTGTAGACTGTGCCTTTCGCCTTCGCGGCGAACTGTCTGCCCCACTCATCACTGATATTGATGACCGCACGGTAGGGCTTGCCCGACTGCTCCGCCAGGTCGGTGAATAGGCGCAGTTTCGCTGCAGCGTAGGCATCCATCGTGCCGTGATAGTCCAGGTGATCTTGCGTCAGGTTCGTGAACACGCCGACATCGAAGCGAACGCCGTCCACGCGCCGTTGGTCTAAAGCATGCGACGAGACTTCCATCACCGCTGCCTGTGCGCCCAGCGCACGCGCCCGCTGCAGCAGCGACTGCACCTGGTAGACTTCGGGCGTGGTAAACTCGCCTTCGTCCGCCAGTGTCTCACGCTGACCGTCGGGATACTCAATCCATGCGCCCAGTGTGCCGATAAGCACTGTCGGTTTGCCCCACGCGACCAGTATCTTCTGCAGCATGTGGGTGGTGGTGGTCTTGCCGTTCGTGCCCGTGATGCCGATAGTCAGCATATGCTGGGTTGGGTCGCCGTACAGTCGCTGCGCGATGCGCCAGAGTGCCTCGCGCGTGTCGGGCACGCGGGCATAGGGGGTGTTCGGTGGCAGCATGTCGGCGTCGCGCTGCAATAACACCGCCGCCGCGCCCCGCTGAAGGGCGTCGCTGACAAAGCGATGCCCATCCTGCTGCCGACCGACAAGCGCGACGAATAGGTCGCCGGGCTGCACGCGCCGCGAATCGACGCAGACGCCTCTAACCTCGGCGTCGCCGCGCGCCTCTTGAAACGGCAGACCGTGCAGCAATTCGCTCAGTTGCATTGCTTCACCCTGCCTGTGTGCGCGGATTGAAAATCGTTGGCGAGGTGCGTGTCGCTCCGCGTCGGGATGGTGGGATGCGCCAGTACCACATCAGGTATTGCGCCACTTGGCGAAACGCGGGTGCGGCAACCTCGCCGCCGTAGTAGCCGTTTTGCGGCTCGTCCGCCAGCACCAAAATCACTGCGCGGGGCGCGTCTGCAGGCACTATCCCCACGAACGAAGCGATATACTTGCCCTGCGCATAGCCGCGCCCACCCTCCAACGCTTTCTGCGCTGTGCCCGTTTTCCCCGCTACCCAGTAGCCCTCCAGCTGCGCGAGTTTGCCTGTGCCCTCCTCCACCGCCTGTATCAGCCCGCGAATCACAAGGCGTGCGTGTTCGGGCGGAACGACAGGCTCGGGTTCGCGGCGCGCAAGCGCAGGCTCCAGCACGATGCGCGGAGCGACCCATAGCCCATTGTTCGCCAGCGCGCCGTATGCCGCCGCCAACGCCAGCGGCGTCACCAGCAGCCCTTGCCCGAACGCAAGGTTCGTGGCACGCAACTCCCTGCCCCAGCGCACCTTGTCAGGCGGGGCTGTGCGCCCGACCAGCTCGCCTGCCAAGCCTGCCTCCATCGGTTCAAAGAGGTGGAACCGCTGCAGCGCGCGGTACACACCCTCCAACCCGACCCGCAGCCCCATCTGCGCCATTGCCACATTGCACGAATGACACAGCACCTCCTCCAGCGTCTGCGTTCCGTGCCCCCTGCCCCGCCCATGCACCACGCAGCGGATGGACTTCTTGCCCACGCGAAACACGCCTTGACAGAAGTAGCGGCTCGTGGGGCTAATCACTCCTTCTGCCAACAGCGACGCGACCACCAGCGGTTTGATCGTGGAGCCTGGCTCGTACAGGAACTCCACCGCGCGGTTGCGCAGGGGCTCCATCACACGGTTGCGCTCGGCAGGCGTGTCGTTGCGAGGTGACTGCAGCCCCTTGCGTGTGGCAGGATCAAAAGTCGGGCGGTTCGCAATCGCCAGAATGTCGCCCGTGTGCGGCTCCAGTACCAGAATCAGCGCGCCTTTGGGGCGATGCCTGCGCCAGAGCTGCTCCAGCGCGTCTTCGGCGACCGTCTGGATGGCTGTATCCAGCGTTAAGCGCACGGGCGCGCCGTCGGTAGGCAGTACGCGCTGGCGGATGGTTTCGGGAATCAGTAGCCCACTTGGCGCAATTTCGCCTTCCTCAACGCCGTTTTTGCCCGAAAGCACCGCATCGTAGCTCTTCTCGATGCCGCTTACGGCGACCAGCCTGTTGCCCAAAAGGCTATCTTCCTGGAGTTGCGTGAGTCCAATCACTTGGGGGGCGATTGAGCCTTGCGGGTAGGCGCGTGTGGGTACCTGTTCGCGCGTCAACACGGGTCGCTCGTCGCGCTCACGGTGGCGGAACGCACGCTCAAGGTCGGCGCGCAGGAGTTGGTAGCACTCCATCGGCGCTCGTGTCGCCACCCGCAGGTAGCGGCGTCCCGACTGTTGGGCTTGCGCAATCTGCGCCTGTAGCTCGGTGGGGTCGCAGTTCAGTCGTCTGGCGAGGATACGCGCCGTCGTTTCGGGCTCACGCACGCTCATGGGGTCAATTGCGATATGGCAGCAGATTTGGGTCTGCGCTAACGGCTTCCCGTGCCGATCCAGAATCGCGCCCCGCTTTGCCAGCAGCGGGCGACGGCGCAGTCGACGGCGCAACCCTTCCTCGTATAGCGTGCTGTGCTGGAACACCTGCAGTTGCACCACCCGCGCGGTCACCAGCACGCCGCCGAGCGCCAGCGCTGTGCCGACGCAGCCCATCCGTCGCAGCTCCTGCGATTTCAAGCGCACGGTCGCATGCCGATACATCGGGCGCGCGTTCGCCATGGGTTCCCTCACAGGCTTGAATCGCTTATCGTCACAGGCTTGGTGGTCGGCGTTTCAGGCGCGTTCAGTCTGACCACTGTCAGCTCGGGCAGTTCATCTACGCGTACCATGCCTGCTTGCTCTGCCCATTGGCGCAGGGCAATCTCGTCGGTGTGCGCCGCAATCTGCCCGCGCAGACGATCGATGTTCAGTTGCGTGCGGTCAATCTCACGGGTTAGGCTTGCCTGCCGCGCGTACTCGTAGTTCAGCATCGCCACGGCGGTCATATGGCTCGTTAGCGTTGCTGCGATAATCGCCAACGGCAGCAGGGGCAACCGGCGCGAGCACCTTTTGCAACGCGAACGCGCAGGCTGTACTGTTGGCGGTATTATGCGCGCTGGTGGCGTTTGTCGTCTCTCCTGCCTGGCTCTGGATTTTGTGGCTACTCGCATGGTCATCCTCCTTCCCTACCCCACGCGGCGGGCAGCACGCAGTTTCGCGCTCCGTGCGCGGGGATTGTTCTGAATCTCCGCTTCGCTCGGCTCTAACGGTTTTGGAGTCAAAATCTCCAGCACAGGTCGGTCGCTTGGTGGCGTCGGCGCGCCCGCTCCGACGGGCGCACGGGCTCGCTGGCTTAGGTTCCGAAAAGCGTGCTTGACCGCACGATCTTCCAGCGAGTGGTACGCCAGTACGCAGATCGTGCCTCCCACCCGTAGACAGCCCGCCATCGCCTCGAACGCAGGCTGTAGGTCGTCCAACTCGCGATTGACGGCAATCCGTATCGCCTGAAATGTGCGCGTGGCGGGATGGATGCGCTTCTCTTGGAACTTTTTCGGAATGGCTTCCAGCACGGCGGCGGCGAGGTCGCCCGTGGTATTCATGCGTCCCTGGTCGCGCCTGCGAATGATTGCGCGGGCAATCGGCTTTGCCCATTGCTCGCCTCCGTACTCGCGCAGAATTCGCACCAGCTCAGGCAACCGAATGCGTTGCAGTAGGTGGTAGGCGGTGGTGGGCTGTTCCCTGTCGAGACGCATGTCCAGTGGCGCGTCGTAGCGGAACGCTAGCCCGCGCTCGGGGTCGTCTAATTGCGCGCTGCAAACGCCCATATCCACCAAAATCGCGTCCACAGCGTCTATTTGCAATTCCTGCAATACTTCAGGTAAATTTCGGTAGTCGGCGTGGATGTAGTGCGCCATGCAAGCGATATCAGCGAGGTTTTGCTGGGCGAGTGTAAGCATTTGTGCGTCGCGGTCGAGGGCGATGAGTAGCCCCTCGCGCCCTATCCGCTCAGCAAGCGCGCGTGCGTGTCCCCCTGTCCCGACGGTAGCGTCCACCACGACACCGCCTACCGGCGGGTTCAGGTACTCCAGCACCTCACGCACCATTACAGGCTTGTGCATCCTAGATCCCCAAGTCCCTCGCGTAATCGATCAAGTCCGGAGCGTTCTTTATCTCGCGCAGATGTTCATAGAAGGCGAGTTTCTCCCAGATTTCCACGCGGTTCGAACACCCGACGATAGCCACTTCCGAGTTCGGCTCAATCCCCGCCCACTCACGCAGCTCCTGCGGAATCGCTACGCGCCCTTGACTATCGGGGGCAACCTCTGTCGCCGCACTGTACAGAAATCGCTGCAACTGCATCTTTTGCCGATCGAAGGTCGCACCGTTTTCGAACTTCTGGCTCAGCTCTTGCCAGCGGTCCAGGGTGAACACCAGCACGCACCCCTCGAAGCCGCGGGTCATAATGAACCGCTCGCCGAGGTTGGCACGAAAGCGCATGGGGATTACCACGCGCCCCTTGTCGTCCACCGCTATCGTACTACCGCCCTGCAAGATCGCCATCGGTCTCCACCGCGATTACCACCGAGTCTCCACTCAGCTACCACTGGGTCTCCACTGAGATATATTATAGCGCATCGTCAGCGATTTGTCAAGGGCTGAAGCCCCACTTAGCCCTAAAATTGGGGTAATTTGGGTGGGAATTCGCCATATGTTGGGGTTGACAGATGGCGCGGCGGTGTCCAAAAGGGGGCCAGTGAAGGTACAATCCCACTTCGGAGGGCTACCGATGCAATTTCGAACCATCATTGAGCCGTTCCGAATCAAAGTTGTGGAACCCATCCGTCTCACCACACAGGCGGAACGCGAAGCCATCCTGCGCCAAGCGCACTACAACCTGTTCCTCGTTCGCGCCGACGATGTGATTATTGACCTCTTGACCGATTCGGGCACTTCGGCGATGAGTTCCGAGCAGTGGGCGGGCGTGATGCGCGGCGACGAGTCGTATGCAGGTAGCCGCAGCTACTACTTTTTCGAAGAGACCGTGCGCGAGATCTTCGGCTTTCGGCATGTGATCCCCGTGCATCAGGGACGCGCGGCGGAGCGAATCCTGTTCTCACTGGTGTGCAAGCCGGGCTGCGTCATCCCCAACAACACCCACTTCGACACCACTCGCGCGAACATTGAGTATCTCGGCGGGCGCGCGGTAGACCTCCCCTGCCCCGAACTGCGCGACACCACAACGCCTCACCCCTTCAAGGGAAACATGGACACTGATGCGCTGGAGCGACTGATTGCAGAGGTCGGTGCGGAGAACATTCCGCTGGTAATGATGACGCTCACCAACAACTCTGGCGGCGGACAGCCAGCCTCCATGGCGAACATTCGTGCCGTGAGCCAAATCTGCCGCAAGCACGGTATCCCCTTCTACATCGACGCCTGCCGTTTCGCCGAAAACGCCTACTTCATTAAGCTGCGCGAGCCAGGCTACGCCGACAAGACTCCGCTGGAGATTGCCCGCGAGATGTTTTCCTACGCCGACGGTTGCACCATGTCCGCCAAGAAGGACGGCTTGGCGAACATCGGCGGTTTTCTTTGCACCAACGACGACGCACTTGCTCAGCAGGAACGCGAGCTGCTCATTCTAACGGAGGGCTTCCCCACCTATGGCGGGCTGGCAGGGCGCGACTTGGAGGCGATGGCGATTGGGCTGCGCGAGGTGCTGGACGAGCATTACCTGCAGTACCGTATTCGTTCCACCCAATACTTGGGCGAGCATATCGCGCGGGAAGGCGTGCCTATCGTGCAGCCTCCAGGTGGGCACGCCATCTACATCGACGCGGGGCGCATGCTGCCTCACATTCCGCCGCTGCAGTATCCAGGACAGTCGGTGGTGGTGGAGCTGTATCGGCTGGGCGGGGTGCGCAGCTGCGAGATTGGCTCTGTGATGTTCGCACAGCGCGACCCCGATACGGGTGCGGAACAGCCTGCGCCGCGCGAGTTAGTGCGCCTTGCCATCCCGCGCCGCGTCTACACCCAGAGCCATATAGACTATGTGGTGGAGGTGATTCTGGAGGTCTACCGCCGGCGTGAGCAGCTACGCGGCTACCGCATCACTTGGCAGACGCCGTTTCTGCGCCACTTTAGCTGCCACTTCGAGCCTGTATAGGGGCTGGGGCGGTGCGCCGCCGCCCCGATTCACGCACTACGGCGTCCACTTGCTAATCACCAAGTCGCGGTTCGGCGACGATTGGTGGCAGCCCATGCACTGCCCGACGGGATCAGTAACGAGTGCCTTGCCGTTGGCGTCCCACGCTTGCCAGCCCCAGCCACCTGATTGACGGTACTTGCGGCTGTCTTTGACCATCAGTGCGGTGACCTTCTTTTTGCCCGCAATATACATCCCGTTAGCATCCTTCGCCTCATACAAGACGAACACAATCTGGCTGCCATCAGGGTACTTTGCGCCGTTTTTGCGGTACACCTCCGCTGCTGTCGCGTTCGCATAAATGTGGTGTACGCCGCCGAACGCGCCAAAGAGCGGGTGCTTCTCGCTGTAGATGACGCCTGTCGTGATGTGGGTCCAGTTGCGCCACCCTGCAGGCAGTTTATCAGGGGTGGGCACCTTGGACTGCCCAGCGAACGCCACAACGCCTAACACGATGCATAACACGGTTCCGATGAGAAATCCTCGCATGGTCGTTACCTCCTGCGAGGATTTCTACCTGATGGGCGTGTCGTGACGCAAGAGGCTTACCGAAAAGAAAGTATTCACCTTTCGGTAAGGGTTGCCTCTTCGTCGGCTTCGTCGACCCACTCTTGGGCGAACGCCCGCATCTGCCGAATCAGCTGGATGAGCCGCTGCCCGCGCTCTGTTAGCTCGTACTCGACGCGCGGGGGGATTTCGGGATACGCTCGGCGTTCCACCAAGCCGTAGCGCTCCAGCTTATGCACGCGCTCGTACAGCACCTTCGTTGTGAGACCTGGCAGGGTGCGCAGCAGTTGTCCAGGGCGGTTGACACCCTGACCCAGCGCGTCCAGTATTGCCACCGTCCACTTACACCGTAGGATGTCGGTCAGGCGATGGAACGCCTCTTGCTGGCGGTAGTCCTGACTCGTAGGCACTACTCTTTTTTTCGTACACTTCCCCCCTCTTTCGGGCTGGCGTCGATCTCGTTTTTGAAGGTGCTGCGCCCCACGCGCCGCTCCTTGTAGAACTTGCCCACCACGACCACCTTGTCGTCTTCCTCAACAGACAGGTGCCCGTAGCTGAACACAGTGATTTGCTTGCCACCGCTGTCCAGCTTGAAGATCGTGTACGGGTTGCCCGCGCGCGAGGTTTTCTTCTTGAGGTCGTTCACCTCGCCCTCCACCTGAACCATCTTGCGATGGAACTTGTCGGGGTTCTCAAGCAGTGCAGCAACCGTTGTCTCGATTGGGTTCGGCGCAGGCTTCTGCTGCGCCAGCGGACCCACGCACAGCAGCGCGATTGCTATCAGCATCATCCATGCTCTCATAGATAGCCTCCCATAGCAGGCTTCGATACGGCGCCCCAATTTCCTGCCGTTTCAGCGCAAGCGGTCGCGCAAAGCAAGGAGCTTTTTGGCGAATCGGCTCACGGCGGGCAAGGCAGGCTCCGTGTATTCGTACTCAATGGCGACATAGCCTTTGAAGTTGGCTGCCCGCAAGATACGGAAGATACGCTCGTAGTCCAGCTCGAAAAACTCGTCGCGGGCGTTGCGCGAGTGGGTCTTGGCGTGGACGCTGACCGCATAGGGTGCAAGCTTTTCAATCATCTCGTAGTGGTTCTCGCGGGTGTTTGCGCCGTCCAGTAGGATGCCGAAGTAGTCGCTTTTGAGGTCGCGCACGAATCGCAGCGTGCGTTCGGCGTCGGCGGTCAGCCCCCAGTGGGTCTCCAGCGCCAACACGACACCTTGCGCTTCTGCATACGGCAACGCCTGCTCGATACACGCGCGCGACCACTCATATGCCTGTGCCTCCGAATAGCCCTGCGGAATCCCCTGATCCGCAAAGATGCGCAGCATCGGCGCACCCAGCGCAACCGCAATATCCACCCACTGCTTGACATGCTCCACCTGCGCCTTGCGGAAGTCGGCGTCGGGGTGGGTGAAGTGGTTGCGCGTCGCCGTGCCCGAAACCGCCAGCCCGTGCCGAAAGCACTCACGCTTGAGCGCGTTCAGCGTGGCGCGAGTCGTGTCGGGGAAGTAGTAGCCCGTAAGTTCCACCCCGTCCATCCCCAGCTCGGCGCACAGGCGGATGAAGTCCGAGAGGCTCATCTCCCGCTTGGTCAGAGCCTCTCGGAACGAGTAGGCGGCGCAGCTGATGCGCATCGTTAGTCTCCCTGCGCGCCGAAGTTGAACAGCACAATCAGCAGGTCGGCGTCATCCACGATGCCGTCGCCGTTCAGGTCGGCGGGCGCGGTGGTGCTATTGCCGAAGTTGAACAGCACCTCCAGCAGGTCGGCATCGTCGATGATGTTGTCGCCATTCACATCGCCCAGCGTCAGGCTGAAGTTGAGTGTCGTTGTACCCAGCAGGCGGCGCAGCCCAGGAATGTTCCGCGCCAGACAGCGCGGCGCGGTAATTCGCAGCCCATTATACAAGCCCGGCGTCACAGCGATCGCGTAGGTGAACCCGCTGTTCATATTGCCCGTGTGGGTCGCCGCCACAGTCCCTGTGTAGGGGTCAATCTGGCGGATGGTGAGCGCAATCTGGTTCGTGTTGCCGACAAACCCCGCGATGGTCACCGTGCCCTGCAGCGTAGTAGTGGTGTTCGGCGTGGAGAGGTAGACCTCGTAGGTGCCATTGCTGGTGGGAACTGCCCACAGCACCTGCTCCGCGCTGTTGTGCGCAAGGTAGGTCGCATCCACATCGCGGTTCACTGCCTCCTGCACGAGGTTCGTACTGCTGTTCGCACTCCAGTTGTAGTGGAACAGGTGGGTCTTTTGATTGGTGGAGCTGTGCTTGCCGAGCCAGAAGGCGTTGCCGCTCGCGAACACGCCGATGCCATCGCCCTCGCGCACATTCGGGGTATTGCCACCGCCAAAGCGCAGCTGGCTAAGGTTGCGCGTTGTGCCCGGACGGGTCACGAACACATCGAAGTTGCCCGTGTTATCGCCGATCCCGCTCCACAGCACGAACACGCCTTCCACATCGATAGGCTGGCTATCCCGCCCTGCGCCCAGAGGCGACTGGCTCATGTTCACCGTGCCGCCGCTGATGGTGGTTACGAATGAGTCAAAGAACTGGCTCGTGGCGGCGCTGCGCCCTTGCCAGATGAGGTTATTCCCGCTCACATCGAACGCGACGGCGTCGCGCGGGTTGTTGATGTTCCCACCGCCAATCACAGGGAAGCTCACATTCGTGCTGTTGAAAAACACATCGTTGTAGTCGCCCGTCGCCGAGCCGCTGCCGTACCAGACCGCGTCGCCGTTTGCATTCAGCGCAACGGCGATGGCAAAGCGGTTGCTGCCCAGAGGCGACTGGGAGATATTCGTCGTGGTTAGGCTCACCAAATTGGTGCGGAACACATCGCGATTGCCGCCCGTGTTCGGTCCCGCGCCGTCCCAGAGCAAGCGGTCGTTCACAAGCGACATCGGAACCGCATCACGCGAACCGCTGCCCAGCACCGAAGCCGTTATGTTCGTACTACCGAGAAAGATATCCAGATTGCCACCGTTTGCGCTGCCCGTGCCGTACCACACAGGTTGCCCCGCGCTGGTGAACCCGAAGCCGAATGCCGTGCGCCCCGACCCCAGCACCGACGCGCTGATATTGGTCGTCTCCACGAACACATCCGCATTCCCGCTGCCCAGCGCGCTGCCCTGCCCTTCCCAAAGCAGCCCCGCCGTCGGGTGGTACGCAACGGGGTACGCACTTCGGTTGCTCCCCAAAATCGCCGCCGTAAAGTTGGCGTTGCCCGTGATTCGGAAGATGTCCAGGTTGCTGCCCGAAGCAACTGCCGACCAGAACGGCAGCCCTTCCTCGGTCAAGATACCCGTGCCGATCTGCGTAAAGCCTTCGCCTAACTTCTGGTGGACAAATGCCTGCCCATAAGCCGAAATCATCAGCGCAAAACCCGCTATCACTCCGCTAATCGTCCGCATAGTCAAACTCCTTTCGGGGCGAACCCTCTATATTATAGCACATCTGCACTGCGGACGGGTATCTTATAGGGCGCATGGAGCGTGCGTTGCAGGAGGAGAGAGCGACCCCGCTACTGGAAGCGCGCATTTTGGGCGTGCGCGTGCATCGCGTCAGGATGGACGATGCGCTGCAGCACATCGAATGGCTTATCCGCCGCGCGGAGCCGAGCTTGGTGATTACCGCCGACGCGAACGCGGTGCTAATAGCGCTGGAGGACGCCGAGTTTCACGCACTGATGGAGACCGCAGCGCTGGTGACCCCCGATGGCTTTGGGCTGCTGTGGGCAGGCAGGCGGTTGGGGCAGCCGTTCCCTGAGCGCGTGTCGGGCGTGGACTTGGTGGAGCGATTGACGCACCTAAGCCACACAAAGGGCTATCGGCTCTATCTGCTGGGCGCGGCGCCTGGCGTTGCGGAACGCGCTGCGCAGAACCTGCTCGCCTGCTACCCCAACGCGCAGATTGTCGGCGTGCAGCACGGCTACTTCACCTCCGCCGACGAGCCTGCCATCGTCGCGCAGGTCGCCGCCGCGCAGCCCGATGTGCTGCTGGTCGGGATGGGCATGCCGCGCCAAGAGAAGTGGGCGTGGCGGCATCGGCAACAGCTTGGCGTTCCCGTGATGATTGGCGTGGGCGGCAGCTTCGATGTGTACGGCGGGGTGGTCAAACGCGCGCCCAAGTGGCTCCAGCGCATCGGCTGCGAGTGGCTCTGGAGACTCATCCAAGACCCGCGTAAAATCAAAAAGGTGCGCAACCTGCCCCGCTTCGCATGGTATGTGTTGCGCGAGCAACGGCAGCAGGAATCGACGACGGCGTAGCGTATTCCCCGCACACTATGCGCACGAATTGGGATGTTCTGAGCGCACGGACGCTTGGCGCACTTGCGCTGCCCGACGCCTGCGAGCGATGCTTCTGGTTGCATCAGAGAATCGGCGCGCCCGATTCCCCGTTTCCAGGCATCTTCAGCAGTATCGACTCCTACTCCAAGAAAGTGCTTCAGGCAGCGTTGCAGCATGCCCAGCGCCTGCCCCACTGGTTCGAGCGATTCGGGCTGCACGGCGAGCCGTTGCCCTCGCCTCACCACAGCTGGTTCAAAATCGCGACGGGGCACGGCTCGCTCCAACTCTCAGGAACACCTGACGAGATTCTACTTGCGCCCGACGGCGGCCTCATCATCATCGATTACAAGACTGCCCGTTATAACCCCGAAGACCATTTACGCCCGCTGTATGAGGTGCAGCTGAATGTTTACGCGCGGATTGCCGAGAACCTTGCGCCGCGCAGTGGCTACCCCTTCCCCTGCCGCGTGCGGACGCTGGGGCTGATGTATTACGACCCGCTTACGGAGGTTGACCACCCCGATAAGATCAACACCCGCGGGTTCCTCATGGAGTTCCATGCGCACTGGGTTCCCATCCAGCGGCGCGATGCGTGGATTGACGAGTTGCTCGCACGCGCGTGGGCAATCCTCTCGCAACCCGCCCCGCCTGCTGGCGCCTCTAACTGCAAGACCTGCCAAGCCTATCAAGCCATCGCTAACGCGCTGCGCTAAGTCGCCCGTGAACTTGCGAAGCCAATCCCCAACACGGCACGCAGAGTATGAGAGGTAGAATGAGCAGGAATCCCTAAGCCACAGAAGGGGGCTTCACCGCCCTCCCACGAGCGTTAGGCGGTCTGGGCGTGGGTATACTAAATGCCGCCGACGACCTCGCAGGCGGCGGGGCGGGGTTGGAAGAGGTGCAGGGCAGGCGGTGAAACTTCCAGAGAAGGTTTACCATTACACGCGCTCAAATGTAGCACCACTGATTGAAAGACACGGGCTGCTATCCAGAACAGGCATTATTTACGCAACGCCTGACCCAAATCTGTCACCCCTTCAAGCGCAAATCGATCTTGCACTGCCGCCCAACAGAGGCTTGCCAGACGCCCTGTTCGAGATTGACCTTGCAGGATTGGTCGCGGAGGGCGTCCAAGTGACAGGACCTCGGCTCGTAGGACGGTGGTATAATATGCCTGGAGGCGGAATCGAGGTTCTGATTCACGCCACGCGTGTGGAACCTCGTTTTCTGCGGAGGATACGATGAACAGTGCCATGACTGAAGAGGCTCTGAAGTGGTTAGAGAATCTGGTAGACGAACTCAGCGCCCACCCCTACTATGCTAAAAGTGGCGAAGAGGTTTTGATGCGCGTGGCGGCGGAGATAAGGCTACTTGCGCCCCATCTCAGAACTGCTGCCCTGCAAGCTCTGGTCAAATGGCTGGAAAGCGGGGACGAATACAAGTTCTACGCGGCGTTATCTCTGATTGAGTTACTAAATGCGGAAGAGCTTGTACCCCAGATACAGCAGCTCGTGAAACGCGCTCAGGCAGGGCAGATCCATCTCCCGCGAGTCTGGCTTGAAAGTGTAGAAAAGACCTTGCAGCGTCTATCAGAAGCGCCCTGCCGAGAGGTGGTTTAGGCAACCATCAAAGAGCTGTCGGCGACCTTTGGTAGTTGCGCTAAATAGGGTATACTGTAGGCGACCCTGCTGCCGGCGAGGGCGAGCGTTTCCTTGCGGGTTTGAACGCGCTGGGTCGCCTGCTGGCGGTCGGCAGCGAGTGGGGCGGCTACGCAACGCTTGTGCCGACAGGCGGGGCGCGCAAGGCGGCGCGGGCAGCCGCCGACGAAGCCAGCGAGCACCTCGGCAGACACGGCGCACGGCAAGCGGCGCGAGGGGCAGATGACGAGTGGGTACGCTTGTATCGGGCAGTCAGCCCAGAGGAGGTGGACGACATCGTGAAATCAGGAATGTTTCGCCCAACTGTTGGCAGCTTAGAGGGCAAATGGTTTACAACAACGCCTGAACTTGCCGCGCGGTGGGGCAAGCGGCTGTGGGAAACGAGCCAATCTTTGGGTAAATGCCCGAAACCCTTCACAATCATCGAAGCAGCAATACCCAAGTGGCTGCGTCGTATTGAAACCCCCCGCCACGACGGAATAGGACCTGCCATTTATATTAACTATCCTGAACTACAACATATCCGTTTCGTTCGCGAACTGGAAGCCGTTCCTTGGATACGATGACGGAGGACGAGGGTGATAGAAGAATTCAAGGTTGGTGTGGGCAAGTTGCATCTGGTGGGCACAAGTTGCAAGCTACTGCGTTTGCCTATCACTTCGGTTTGGGCTTGGCCGGCAGAGTTTGAGGGAACGCCACCAGAAGAAACCTGGACAGTGTTTATTCATCCGGTGGAGCCCATCAACATCTGCGTTTGGTCGCCGATTTACGTAGGCGTGCTGATGGAAGAGGCTAACCGGTTCTTAGTGCCTGGAATGCGATTTTATCTGTCGACTGGCAACTGGGTTGTGGGAGATGGCGAGTTAGTTGCTCCAAGTGAGCGATTTGGCGAGGGAGTCATCGAGCAAGTGCGTCAAGTGTCTCCAGAGGTTTTCAAAGAGTTGTTTGGGGATCCTTTGCAGTTGCTCTAAGTAGGGTATACTATAGGCGACCCTGCTGCCAGCGAGGGCGAGCGTTTCTTTGCAGGCTTGAACGCGCTGGGTCGCCTGCTGGCGGTCGGCAGCGAGTGGGCGGGCTATGCGACGCTTGTGCCGGCAGGCGGGGCGCGCAAGGCGGTGCGGGCAGCTGCCGACGAAGCAAGCGAGCAACTCGGCAGACACGGCGCACGGCAAGCCTGCTGCCCGTGTCTCAAGTTGCCCGTCCTGCTATAGCCCCAGCTCGTCCCAAATCGCGTCGATTTTCGCCTTCACTTCATGCGACATCCGAATCACATCGGGCCATTCGCGCGTGAAGCCCTCTTCCTTCCACTTGGTGGTCGCGTCGAAGCCGATTTTGCTGCCGTAGCCGACATACGGGCTGGCGTGATCCAACACATCGACGGGACCCTTGACGATCAGCGTGTCGCGTTCGGGGTCAACATTCGCGCCCCAGCGCCATAGCACCTCGCCCAAGTCATGCACATTCACATCTTCGTCGAAGACCACGATGAACTTGCTGAACATCAGTTGCCCCAGCCCCCAGATGGCGTTCATCACCTTGAAGGCGTGCCCAGGGTAGCGTTTGCGGATGCTCACGAAGCAAAAGTTGTGGAACACGCCCTCGACGGGCAGGTTCATGTCCACGATTTCGGGCACGGTCAGGCGCACCAGGGGCAGGAAGATGCGCTCCACCGCCTTGCCCATCCAGCCGTCTTCCATCGGCGGGACGCCTACAATCGTAGCGGGGTAGACAGGCTTAGCGCGGTGCGTGATTGCCGTCACATGGAACACGGGGTAGTAGTCGGCGAGGCTGTAGTAGCCCGTGTGGTCGCCGAAGGGTCCTTCTAAGCACCGCTCGCCAGGGTTGATGTAGCCCTCAATCACGATTTCGGCGTTGGCGGGCACTTTGATGTCCACCGTCTTGGCGGGCACGAGTTCGACGGGCTTTTTGCGCAGGAAGCCCGCGAACATCAGCTCGTCGATGGCGGGTGGCAGGGGGGCGATTGCGCTGAAGGTCAGCGCGGGGTCATCGCCCAGCACGACGGCGACCTGTATCGGCTCGCCACGCTTCTCCGCGTGCTGATAATGCTCCGCGCCCACTTTGTGGATCTGCCAGTGCATTGCCGTTGTGCACTTGTCCAGCACCTGAATGCGGTACATGCCGACATTGCGCTTGCCCGTGTTGGGGTCGTGCGTGAACACCAGCGGCAGGGTGATGTACCGCCCGCCGTCCTGCGGCCAGCAGTGCAAAATCGGGAACTCGAACAGGTCAACCTTGTCGCCTGTCTTGACCACCTCTTGCGAGATGCCCTCCTTGACAGTGACGGGGGGCACGCTTCGGGCAACCTGCAGCAGCCTGCCGAGTTGGGGCATCAGTTCAGGCAGGGCGCGCAGCTTGCCCAGCAGCCCGCCCTCCAACGGCGGCAGTTCGGGCTTGAGCAGCGCATCAATCTCCTGTGCTATCGTCTCGTAGTCCTCCACCCCCAGCGCGAGGCTCATCCGCCGCTTGGAACCCATCGTGTTGATGGCGACGGCAATATCGTAGCCCTTGGGACGCTCAATCAGCAGCGCGGGACCACCCGACTTCATCACGCGGTCGGCAACTTCGGTAATCTCCAAGTAGGGGTCTAACGGGTAGCGGATACGCTTTAGCTCGCCCTCTTGCTCCAGGCGCAGCAAAAACTCCTGAAAGTCGCGGTATGCCATAGCGTTGCCTCCATAGTTCGGTGGAACCTGCGTTAAGATACGGTGAAAGTATACCCGTCGGGCAAAACTGGTGGAATTTTCAGGCAGGAATCGGGCACGGGGGTCGTATTTAAGGGTAGGCTTGCCCCCCTCCTAACCTCCCCCGTAGACGGGGGAGGAAAAGGGTTCCCTCCCCGCGTGCGGGGAGGGTTAGGGTGGGGGTGGGGGAGTATCGGGTAGGTGACATTTGGTGCGACTAACGCTGCTGCTGATTGGTCTTCTGGGATCGCTTCTGTATCAGGGCTGCTGGGTAGAGCCGACGCTGTTGTCAGCGCACGCGACTGCACCGCCGAGACAAGCTTCAGGCAACTCGGTGCAGCTGCTCTACCGCAAGGTGAACGGCATTCCCGTGCGTTATGTGGTCGCCGATTTGAACAACCCCTCTGTGCGGGTGGGGGTCGTGACGGCGCGGCGGCTTGGTCGGGATGAATCGATCTGGGACTTGCTGGCGCGTTCGCAGCCGACCGCCGCCGTCACGGGCACTTACTTCAGCACGACCAGCAAGCTGCCCGTGGGCGACATCGTGATTGAGGGCGAGCGGGTGCATTTCGGCGGGGTTGGCACCGCGCTGTGCATCACCTACGACAACCAAGTGCGCTTCATCCGCCAGAAACTGCATCGCCAGCGCGACTGGAGCGACTATCGGCTGGTGCTGGGGGCGGGACCGCGCCTGCTGCAGGGGGGCAAGATCGCGCTCTATCCGCCAGGCGAGGGCTTCCGCGACAAGCGCGTCTACGCGCGGGGTAAGCGCGTGGCGGTCGGCGTTACCAAGCACAACAAGCTGCTGCTGGTCGTGGTGGAACAGCCGATTACGCTGCGTCAGCTGGCGTGGGTGCTGCGCGCGCTCGGCGCGACCGACGCAATCGCGCTCGACGGCGGCGGCTCGTCGTTCCTCTACTACCGCCGCGAGGTCAAGGTGCTGCCCAAACGCAAACTCACGAACCTACTGGTGGTCTACGAAGACTCGTCGGTGTACGACGCCCGCGTCGCGCGCCTCAAGCCCCAGAATCGTCTGGCGTCGCGATAGCGTTCGTCTCCAGCCGTGCGCGAATCCGCTGCAGTAGGTCGGTCATCATTGCGGGGGTCAGCAGCTTCGTGTAGGTGTTGCGTGCGCTGGGGTGGTAGCTTGCCGCGAGGAACCGCCCGCCTGCGAGAGGGTAGATTGCGCCGTGCCGAAAGTGGGGGCGTACGCCGTCGGGCAGCAGGTTTTCCGCACGCGCCAAGCGCACGCAGGCGTTGAACGCTATCTGCCCCAGCGCGAGCAGCCCGCGCAGGTTCGGCATCAGCCGATAGGTCGCCTGCAGGTAGGGGAAGCACGCTCGCTGCTCGTCGGGGGTCGGCTTGTTGTCGGGCGGGGCGCAGTGGACGGCGGCGGTGATGGCGACATCGTACAGCTGTAGCCCGTCGTCGCGATGCGTGGAGGTTGGCTGGTTGCAGAAGCCCGTCTGGTGCAGCGCGGCGAACAGGAAATCGCCTGAAGCGTCGCCTGTGAAGATGCGCCCTGTACGATTGCCCCCGTGCGCCGCAGGCGCCAGCCCGACAATCAGCAGCCGCGCGGTCGGCTCGCCAAAGTTCGGCACAGGCTTGCCCCAATACGCCCAGTCGCGGTACTGTGCCCGTTTCTGCTGGGCGACCCGCTCGCGGTAGGCGACCAAGCGCGGGCATCGCGTGCAAGCGACAATCTGCGCGTTCAGCGCGTCCCAGTTAGACACCCCCATATTATAGCCGTCGGCGCAGTGCCCACAGGTCCGCCAGCGCGCGCCCGTACCGTTCCAGCCCGTAGCGGGAACGCCCATAGGCGCGCGGGCGATGCGCCACAACCACCTCCGCCACGCGAAAGCCCAGCCGATACGCCATTAGCGCAAGGTAGCGGTGGAAGTCGCGTTCCAAGTAGGGCAGCAGCGCGTCGGCGACCGCGCGGCGCATGCCCTTGAAACCGCAGTTCGCATCGTGCAGGGGCAGCCCCCAACCCCAGCGCAAAACGGCGTTGAACACCCACGACGCCAGCACCTTCAGGGGCGGGTCGCGCCGCCGCCTGCGCCAGCCGACCACCATGTCGGCGTCTGTGCGCAGCCGCTCCAGCATCGCGGGGATTGCCGCAGGGTCTTCCTGCAGGTCGGCGTCGATGGTGAACAGGTACTGCCCGCGCGCGGCGCGGAAGCCCGTCGCATACGCCTGCGTCTTGCCCAGCCGCTGCGGATGGCGCAACCCGCGTATGCGCCCATCCGCCTGCGTCGCCCTCTGAATGACCGCCCAACTGCCGTCGTCGCTACCGTCGTCAATGAGCAGAATCTCCCACGATTCGCCTGTGTGCTCCAGCGCGGCGGCGCACGCCTCCAGCAGGCGCGGCAGGTTCGGCGCTTCGTTATACAGGGGCACAATCAGGCTCAGCGTGGGGGTATCCATCGGTAGGCGCGGCATATCTCCAGCGGCTCGTCCCGCTGCAGGGTGAAGCGGAACGGCGCGTTCGTGCGAATCAGCGCGTAGTAGGCGGCTCCGCGAAAATCCATCGTGCGCAGCGGCATCAGCGGGTAGCAAGGCGTCTCGTCCAGCAGTATCAGGTGCTTGTGCAGGTCGGGGGGCATCTTGCCCTTGTAGACGCGCTCAGGGATAATCACGATGTCGCCGCGCTGCAGACCTTTGCCATCGGGCAGCAGTTTGCGGAATCCGTGCTGCTCGGCGTAGAACATCCAGCCCCACGACCCCGCGTACCAGACGCGCTCGCCCGCGAACTGTTCGGCATATGCTGCCGCGCCCCGCTTGTAGCGTACCGCGTAGTCGTAGTCCGCCGCGATGACCGCCAGACACAGCACGCCCTGCGCAATCAGCAGCGGCGCGTTCCTGCCCACCCACGGCGTGAGGATGAGGATCAAGGGCGGCAGCGCGTACAGCAGGTGGCGCATCGCCTGAAACGGCACGCCCCACACCGCCGCCGCCAACGCGATTAGCAGCCAGAGGCGGAGGAAGGGGATGATGTGCTGGCTTGTTGAAACCCCCTCCTTAAGGTTCCCCCTGCTCGCAGGGGGAACCGCGTTCTCGCCCACTCGGTTCCCCTCGCGAAGCGGGGGGAACCTTAAGGAGGGGGGCGAATCCTTGAACCACCCCACCCCCACCGCCAACCCCAACACGATCACGCCCGCGACCAGCCACAGCAGCGACTGCAGGTACATCGGCTGACCCGCAAACTGCAGGTGATACCACCCCACCACGCCCGCGGCTGCCAACGCCAGCAGCGCGACCTTCCACCGCCAGCCGTCCCCCAGCGCGGCTTTGAACCGCCGCCTGACGCCCAGCCACAGCAGCGTGCTCGCGCCCAGCCCGACGACGCCAGGCAGCAACTTCGCTCCCAGCGGCGCGCTGCCCCGACGCTCCTGCCACAGATACACCAGATGCACTTCGCCGTCCGTCCACAGGTTCAACGCCGACCAGCCCGCAATCGGCACAAGCGCCAGCGTCAGCCAGCCCAACGCGCCATACGCCCGCTGCTGCAGCGTATACAAAGCGACCAACAGCACCCCAATCAGCGCGGTGTATTTCGCCAGCCCCGCCAGCCCGACCAGCAGCGCGCCCGCCGCCAGCCATCGCGCTCCCCGACGCTCCACACCCTCCACCCAGCACGCCAGCCCGCCCACCAGCAACGCCAGCGCAGGCACATCGCGCATCAGGTTCATCCCCGGCAGCACGGCAGGCGACAGCATCAGCCAGCCGACCGCCCACCACGCCCATTCCGCCCCCAGCCAGCGCGTCGCCAACCGATGCATGCCCCACATCAGCAGCGCCACAAACGGCGCAAACGACAGATGCAACACCCACTCGCGATAGCCCGCCAGCGCAATCCACGGCGCCAGCCAATAACTCACCAGCGGTGGGTTCGTCGTCACCTTCGCCAGTGGCTGGGGCTCCTCCAGCCAGAAAAACTCGCCCGCAAACGGACGCAACGGGTCGCGCAAAATATTCGCCGCCACATGCAGCACGACCGTGTCGTCGATATGCACGGGCTTGATCAGCGCGAACAGCGCAATCCCAGTCGCGGTCAGCGCCAGCAGGAACCGCTCCATCACCAGCCGTACCGTTCGGGTCCCCAGTCGCGGTAGACCAACTCCTGCTTCAGCAGCACGAGTTTGCGGCTGGGGATGTCCTCGTAGACCACGATGCCCGCGCCGACGCACGAGTACGCGCCGATTTTGACGCCGGGCATGGTAATCACATTCACGCCTGTGCGCGAGAAGTCGCCGAAGTAGGTGCCGTTCGCGCCGAAGTCGGGTCGCTCGCGTCGCCCGCGGATGGTGTGTATCGTGTCGCCGTCGTCGAAGCGCAGCGTGCCGCACACCGTCGCCGCGCCGATGTCCACCCGCTGCCCTACCACGCCCATAATCTCGCAGTAGTGGAACAGGAAACTGCCGTCCAGCATCACGCCGTCCATCTCCGCACCGTGCCCGACGATACAGCCGTTGCCGACCACCGTCGTGCCCGACAGGTGGCAGTAGTCGCGCAGGTGGCTGCGTGCGCCAATCGCCGTCGTGCCCATCAGCATCGCGCCGTTCGTCAGGTGCGACTCGCGCCCGATGAAGCAGTTGCCGCGAATCACCACGCGCTTGCCAATCACCGCGCCGTCTTCCACCACGACCTTGCCGTAGATTTCGGCGGAGTCGTCAATCTTGGCGGTCTTGCTGATACGGTCGGTCTCCAGTCGGCTCGCCTCGTACTCCAGCCAGCGCACATTCGCTTCCCACAGGTGCCACGGCTTGTCCATGTCCACCAGGAAGCCCGCAGGCTCCACGAAGGGGATGTCATGCCCTTGCTCCAGCAGGGTCTGCAGGGTCTGCGCGAGTTCGGCTTCCAGCGGGGGCATGCCGCCGACGGGCACGCTGGTCATCAGTCCCGGATGGGCGTTCAGCGCGTCGCGAATCTGGGGCTGGAACGCATACAGCCCGCCGAGTCGATAGTTCGTGTCCGCGCTGTGCCCCTCGATGCGCCGCAGGCGTCCCTGATGCACCACCGCGCCAATCCAGTCGCGCGGGTCGTGTTCGGGCAAGTAGGGCTGCGCGACGACCGCCGCCAGCGCGCCCGACCCCTGAAACGCCTCCACCAAGCGGCGCACCGTTTCGGGCGGCGTGACGATGTCGCCGTAAGCCACAAGGAACGGCTCGTCGCCGATCAGCGGCAGCGCGCTCAGCACCGCATATGCCGTGCCTGCAGGCGGGTTCTGGCGAATGAACGCGACGGGCAACTCGAAATCGTGCAGCGCGGCGCGCACCGACGCCTCATGCACGCCAACGACCACTATTAGCCGCTCGATGCCCGCCTGTTGCAGCGAGTCGGCTAAGCGGCGCACATTCGGACGGTTCATCACGGGCGTCGCCGCCTTGTGGCGCACCTCGTTGTAGGGCCAAAAGCGCGCCCCGTGCCCTGCGCATAGGATGACCGCAGTCTTCATCGCCTGCAGGCGTTCAACGCGCGCGCCGCGATTCCTGCCAACCCGCGCCGCCAAATCCTTAGCCACGCTAAGTATTGCGCGAACCCCCCACACCAAAACCCCACCCACCCCCAAACCGCAACCAACACTTCAACTTCACACCCCAACACACCGAACTCAAACCACCTCAATCCCTTAGCCACGCTAAATATTGCGCGAACCCCCCAACCCCTTGAACTCAAATCAAATGTCTACCGACCTTCGCGCAATAGTTAGCCACGCTAAATAGTTGAACCTGACGCCACAACACACCCCACACAACCCCCAAAACACCGCCCAATTTTGAACTCAAAAACGCCCCCCAAAAACACCCCACACCACCCCCGCCACCGAAACACACTTTTTGCGCGAACCTCCTCCAAAATCGCCCTTGAGTTCAAATCGCGCCGAGGTTCGCGCAAAGCGTTGAGTTCAAAATCGTGGGGAAATGTTAAGAAGCGCGTTGACCCCTTGACAAAGGGGGGGGTGTGATGAGGTAGACTATACCGTAGCATTCACCCCCAAGGGTGGGTGCCCATTGAAACCGGATACGATATACAAGGTTATCCCTGCTTCAAGCAGGTATACTGCGTAGCATTCACCCCCAAGGGTGGGTGCCCATTGAAACAAGTAAATGTAGTCGATTGTTGTGCACACCGCCAAAAGGAGCAGGTAGCATTCACCCCCAAGGGTGGGTGCCCATTGAAACACAGAGCCGGTGGTGGGACTCGAACCCACAACCATCCGCCTACAAGTAGCATTCACCCCCAAGGGTGGGTGCCCATTGAAACCTGTAGCGTTTACTCCGTATAGAGTTACGCCTACGGCATTGACGTAGCATTCACCCCCAAGGGTGGGTGCCCATTGAAACATCGCAAGGTCACAAACCATGTCATGTTCGCCAAAATCAACACAAGTAGCATTCACCCCCAAGGGTGGGTGCCCATTGAAACAATGCCGAGCGCAGCGAGCTGGCTAACTTCCTTTTGGATTGCGTAGCATTCACCCCCAAGGGTGGGTGCCCATTGAAACGCCTCCTCATTCTAGACTTGAGCCTGGTACAAACAACACCAGACCAGTAGCATTCACCCCCAAGGGTGGGTGCCCATTGAAACATCTGCGGCAGTCTTTGGGCAGATCGCCTTCAGGCGGGAGAGGTAGCATTCACCCCCAAGGGTGGGTGCCCATTGAAACCAGGCGGACTGCGGCAACTGGCGATAGATCCTGCTCCTTGGATGGTAGCATTCACCCCCAAGGGTGGGTGCCCATTGAAACGCCTTATCGAAAAGAACCCCGTACTCAGTGCCTTGATATACCAAAGGTAGCATTCACCCCCAAGGGTGGGTGCCCATTGAAACCCGCGGCGGAGCAGTTCAAATGGGTCAACTCCGTATTGGGTGTAGCATTCACCCCCAAGGGTGGGTGCCCATTGAAACTTGCGGAATCCCTGGTCGACGTTTGCTGAGATAACAGCCTTATACTTCTTGTAGCATTCACCCCCAAGGGTGGGTGCTTGTCAGGGAAACGGTTGTAGGGGCGCACGGCCGTGCGCCCCTACACGGGTGGGTTTAGGGCAAGGGTGCGTGCAGGTTGTGCAGATAGCGTTTCTGGGGCTCGACGATGGCTCGCCTACACGGGTGGGTTTAGGGCAAGGGTGTGTCGACCCCTTGACAAAGGGGGGATGTGATGAGGTAGACTATACCGTAGCATTCACCCCCAAGGGTGGGTGCCCATTGAAACCTACTTACCTGCTACTCTACAGGTAGAAACTCCACAACGACAGGGTAGCATTCACCCCCAAGGGTGGGTGCCCATTGAAACTAGTAAGGATCCAAAATCTCTCGCGCGGTACGTAAGTTAGCCGTAGCATTCACCCCCAAGGGTGGGTGCCCATTGAAACCCTTCCTCAAGCGGACGACTGAGTATGTCGGCGATTTCCATCATGCGCGTAGCATTCACCCCCAAGGGTGGGTGCCCATTGAAACTCGGGGTCAACCCCGTAGCGGTTGCGCAAAATTGCAGCGAGTAGCATTCACCCCCAAGGGTGGGTGCCCATTGAAACCACGCGCATGCTTTTCTTCTTGACGGGCAAGCCAAAGTGGTAGCATTCACCCCCAAGGGTGGGTGCCCATTGAAACATCCCCATGTATCGTGGGGTACGAGTCCGTCATCGCAGTGGACGTAGCATTCACCCCCAAGGGTGGGTGCCCATTGAAACTCACCCGCGAGGATGAGCGATGCCAGCATGTCCCACGCGGGAGTAGTAGCATTCACCCCCAAGGGTGGGTGCCCATTGAAACCCGAGCCGACTGCCCCAGCGGGGCAGCGAGCCAAGCTTTCGCGGTAGCATTCACCCCCAAGGGTGGGTGCCCATTGAAACAATCCCCAACGGATGCTCGCGCTTGCAGAAGCGTTCCGCAGTAGCATTCACCCCCAAGGGTGGGTGCTTGTCAGGGAAACGGTTGTAGGGGCGCACAGCCGTGCGCCCCTACACGGGTGGGTTTAAGGCAAGGGTGTGTGCAGGTTGTGCAGATAGCGTTTCTGGGGCTCGACGATGGCTCGCCTACACGGGTGGGTTTAGGGCAAGGGTGTGTGGCAGGGTAGCGACGCTGCTGCTGTCGCTTGCCGTTCGCCCCTACAAGGGTGTGTTTCCAGCGCTGATAAGGGTGCATCGCTTAGGTTCGTCGTGCGCGGGGTGCGCATGCTTTTTTGCCCTCACCCCCGACCCCTCTCCCACCGAGTGGGAGAGGGCGTAGGGGCGCACGGCGGTGCGCCCTGCGGCGCGTTTCCCCTTGCCTGTGAGGCGGGCGAGGGGAACACTGCTGACAAGGGTACACCAGCCACGCACATCTGGCGGGCGAGGGGGATGAGTTTTCGCAGGCAGAATCCCCCTGCCCTGCCCTCTCCCCCCTTGTCAAGGGGAGAGGGTCAGGGTAAGAGGGCATTCAAGCGGGGTTTGGGGTGAGGGTTAGCACCCGCTACCGAAGTTGAACAGCACGGTCAGCAGGTCGGCGTCGTCGATGATGTCGTCGCCGTTGAGGTCGTAGCGTGGGTCGTTGCCGCCGAAGTTGAACAGGATTGCCAGCAGGTCGGCGTCGTCCACGCAGCCGTTGCCGTCCACATCGCCTGTGGGCAAGGTCACGGTCTGCACGCGCAGCTCGTACCGCTGCACATCGTTCGTGGAGCCTGTGCCGGAGAACACGCGCACATAGAAGTTGCCGCCCGCGGGATACAGCACGAAGTTGGCAATCTGTTCGGGCTGCCCGACGCCGTTGGAGGTGGCGGACGCCAGCACGGTCGTGCCGTCCGGGGCGCGCAGCTCCAGCTGCAGGTTCTGAATCGCGCGGGTGTCAATCGTGGTCTGCGGCGGGTTGCCGTCTTGCCCGCCTACTTGATAGGTACTGCCGATAGGCGTCACGGTAATTGTGATTCGACGACTGGGCGGTACAATCAGTCGGTAGAAGTCCACATCCCCCGTGCGATCCAGGCTCGCAAAGCTGAGCGTCGCCAGATTCGTGTTGGTCAGGTCAATCGGCGTAGCGGTCGCAACGGTTCCGTTCACTTCGTAGGGGTCGCCATAGAGCCGATGCGCCCCGCGAATGTCGTCGTCTTGGGGACCGTCAAAGCGCAGGCTCAGGTAAGGTTCCATCAGCTTCGTCTCATTGACGGGAACGACATGCAACAACCCGATACCGTGCCCGTGCTCGTGCATCACCACATTGCGTAGGAAGCGGTAGCTGTTCGTGCTGGACTGCCAGTTTTCGCTGGTATCGATGACCATATCGCCAACATTCGGCAGGTAGTTGAACGCCAGCACGCGGCCGGGTCCGTCCAGGTTGCGTCCGCCGATGCGCACATCGCCGCGCGGGGCGGTTGCCGAGCCAGGGCTACTGGGGAACGCCGCGCCGTCGTCGTTGACCTCCGTGTATCGAAGCCCTGCAACCTCCGCCCAACGGGCAAACGAGTCGCGGAACAGGTTCTGCCACAGCGTCGTGTTGCCGCCGAACTTGCTGTTCATGCTGGCAATTAGGTTGCTCGGCGCATAGTTACCGTCTAACCCTGGCACGGGTGTTCCGTCAGGCACGAAGCTCCAGCGCAGTTGAATCGGGTTGCCCGTGGACCCTGTGCTGCCATACGAGGTGCTGCTCCAGCGACCGCCCACATCGTAAGCGGGCAGGAAATCGCCGAAAATTAGGCGCGAGATGTAGTCCACATACCAATCGGGCGTGCCTGGTGCAAAGCACAGATGTAACGCATAGCCGTCGTGCGTCACGCCCTCCGCACAGCACGAGCCGACGCCCTGCGCGCCCGTGAGATGCTCCACCACGCGGTGCTGAAACACCCAATCGCGCGGCTGCTCCCACTCCCACAACGGCGCCCACGACGGTAAAATCGGCTTGTTCACGAACAGGGGGGTATATGAGTGTCGCGAATCCCCGCAGGCGAGACCGATGATCAAAATGCCTGCCAAGCATCCAAAGAGGCGATAGGCTCTTTTCATTCACTGACCTCCTGCGTAAATGCACTCAATAACCTGTGCGACGCGCGTCGGCGCACGCCGTAAGGCTATTATAGCACATTTCGTGCCAGTTGGGGTATCCTTTCGGCGCATGCGGCGCGTTTTAGTGCTGGGTTCCACAGGCTCCATCGGCAAGCAGACCTTGGAGGTCATCCAGCGGTTGCCTGAACGCTTGCAAGTGGTGGGGCTGGCGACCTACCGCGATTCCGAGACGCTTCTGGCGCAGGCGCAGGCGTTCGGCGTGCAGGCGTTGGGGCTGCTGGAGCCGCCCAGCAACGGTACGCTCGCGGCGGTGCGCTACACGGGCGTGGAGGGGTTGTGTGCCCTTGCGCAGCGCGACGATGTGGATGTGGTCGTCGTCGCGCTCGGCGGGGCGATTGCCCTCAAGCCCACTTTGGCGGCGCTGCAGGCGGGCAAGACCGTCGCGCTCGCCACCAAAGAGGTGCTGGTCGCCGCAGGCGAGGTGGTCATGGCGACTGCACGCCAATGCAACGCACCCATCCTGCCCATCGACAGCGAGCATTCGGGCGCGTTCCAAGCAATGCATGCAGGCGCGCCTCGCCAAGTCGCGCGACTCATCCTCACCGCCTCTGGGGGACCGTTCCGCACGCGCCCGCTGCATACCTTCGACGCCATCACCGTCGAGGAGGCGCTCAAGCACCCGAACTGGAACATGGGCGCGAAAATCACCATCGACTCCGCCACGATGATGAACAAGGGGCTGGAGGTCATCGAGGCGCAGCACCTGTTCGGCTTACGGCTGGAACAGGTGGAGGTGCTGATTCACCCGCAGAGCATCGTCCACGCGCTGGTGGAGTTCGTAGATGGCTCGGTGGTGGCGCAGATGAGCCTGCCCGACATGCGCCTGCCGATTGAGTACGCGCTGCTGTATCCCGACCGCGCGGACATCCAACTGCCGCGCCTGCGCTTAGAGCAGGTGGGGCAACTGACCTTCGAGTCGCCCGACCCCGCGCGCTACCCGTGTCTGGAGTTGGCGTATGCCGCGGCGCGCACGGGCGGCACGATGCCCACCGTGCTGAACGCGGCAAACGAGGTCGCGGTGCGAGCGTTCCTGAAGCGACAGATACGGTTCACCGACATCCCGCGCTTAGTGGAGCAGGCGATGGCAGCGCACACGCCCCAACCCGCAACGCTGGAGAACGCGCTGCAGGCGGACGCTTGGGCGCGGGCGTTCCTGCAGGCGCGGTTGCCCTCACCCGCGTAGCAGGCTCACCTCGTCCACATCGATGCTCTCGCGCAGGCGGAAAATCGCCACGATGATGCCCAACCCGACCGCCACCTCCGCTGCCGCGACGCCGAACACGAACAGCGCAAAAATGTGCCCCGATACCTGCGTGAGCAAGTCGGTCTGATACCGCGCGAACGCCACAAACGCCAAGTTCGCCGCGTTCAGCATCAGCTCGATGCACATGAACATCACGATGGGGTTGCGCTTGACCACCACGCCGATTGCGCCCATCGTGAACAAAAACGCCGACAGCACCAAGTACGCATTCAGCGGCACCGCCTCCATGCTACGAGACCCTCCTTCGCGCCAGCAGAATCGAACCGATCACGCCCACCGTCAGCAGCACGCCCATCAGCAGCACGGGGTACGCCCACTGCGTAAACAGCGCCTGCCCAATCACCTTTGCTGTGCCCGCCTCAGACGGTGGCTGCGGCGTCATCGGCAGCAGCAACACGAACGCCTGACCGACCAGCGTCGCCAAGATGCCGAAGCCAACCAAGTACGCCAGCGGACGCTTCAAATCGCGCTCCTGCATCACCGCCTCAGGCGAGCCGAGATTGAGCAGCATAATCACGAACAGAAACAGCACCATAATCGCGCCCGCGTAGACAATCACCTGCAACGCACCGATGAACTGCGCCGAGAGCATGAAGTAGATCAGCGCGAGCGTGAAGAAGTTCAGCACCAGCAGCAGCGCGCTGCGCACAGGGTTGCGCGAGAACACCACGCCGCCCGCCGACGCAATCGCCACAATCGCCAGGATGAAAAACAGCACCCGCTCAGCCACTTTGCGCCTCCTTCGGACGATACGGCTGCGCCTCCGACAGCAAAATGACCGTGCGCCGCTCAGGACGACGCACACCGAACACCACAAAGTAGACCGCAATCGCGAGCGCGTAGCCAATCAGCGACGGAACCCAGCCCCATATCACATAGACCGTCAAGAGCGCCAAGTTCACCAGCCCGACAGGAATCAGGAACCGCCAGCCGAGGTTCATCAGCTGGTCATATCGCAAGCGCAGCAGCGTCGCGCGAATCCACAGGAAGCAGAAAAACAGCCCGAACAGCTTCCCGATGAACCACAGCGGGGGCATCAGCGCGCCTGTGATTGCCGCCACCACGCCCCAGAAACCGCCGCCCTCGCCCAACGCCTGTATCGGCGACCAGTTAATCGGCGCGAGGTAGCCACCCAGAAAACAGGTGGTCATCACGCCGCAAATCGCCAGTATCGCGATATACTCGCCCATAAAGAACGCCGCGAACTTCATGCTGCTGTATTCGGTCTGGTAGCCCGCCACGAGTTCGCTTTCGGCTTCGGGCAGGTCAAACGGTGCGCGGTTGGTCTCTGCCAGCATGCACACGAAAAAGAGCGCGCCGCCAATCAGCCCCCACGGCGTGAAAATCAGCCAGTTGTGCAGGAACGGCACGACGCCCCACAGCGGCTGCGCCTGCATTTCCACAATCGTCGTCATGCGGAAACTGCCCGCTGCCAGCACCGCCGTCGCCAACGCCAGCCCCATGCCGAGTTCGTAGCTAATCACCTGCGCCGACGAGCGCAGCCCGCCCAGCAGCGAATACTTGTTGTTCGACGACCAGCCCGCCAGCAGCACGCCATACGCCGCCAGCGACGACATCGCCAAAAAGTAGAGCAGCCCGATGTCCACATCCGCCACGGGGGTCAGCAGGCGGTTCGGTCCCCACGGGATGGTCGCCGCCGCCACCAGCGCGGGGAACAGCGACAGCGCAGGCGCAAGCGCCCAAATGAACCGATCTGCGTTTGCAGGCACAATCTCCTCTTTGAAAAACAGCTTCACCGCGTCCGCCATCGGCTGGAGCAGCCCGAACGGTCCCAAGCGGTTGGGTCCGATGCGGTTCTGGAACCATGCCAGCGCGCGCCGTTCGAGCCAAATCAGCAGCGGCAGCACGCTCAGCAAAAAGCCCAGCATAATGGCGATGCGCACAATCGCCCAGCCAAAGTCCGCAAGCGTCATAGGCGGGGAGAGTATACCTGACCTGTTAGGTTAGATACCCCCCGCAGCCCGTTTTACCTCCGCGCCGTTGCAGGCAGCGCATGCACCACACCTGTGAACAGGATTAATCCCGTTGGCTCGTGAACAATAGCGAACAGGAAGGGACGGTCTACCCGTATCTGAACAGTGCCGTAATCCTGCACGAAGGCTGTGATTGCAGTCCCTGCGGCAGCTTCCGTGCCGCGCTCGTCCACGCGAACGGTTGCCTGCTGCGCCCACAGCCCGATGTAGCCTGCCGTCTCTGCGCCTTCCACGACGCCGCGCAAGCCGCCATCTCGAAAAATCTGTCGGACGCCGATTTGCTGCAGCGGGTCGCGCAAGTCATGCTCTGAGGTAATCTCGAACTTGGGCATGTGCAGTTCCACTTCGCGCTCTTTGAACTGCTTGCGCCACGCACGCCAACGCACCGCGTCCAGTTGCCGCACCCACAGCCGCAGCGACACGCCCTCGCGCGGCAAAAAGAGGTAGAACCGCAGTTGTCCGCCTCGATAGGGCAACGCAACCGCTTCGAAATCGCGCTCTTCCAGATAGGGCAACCGCTCGTAGCGGCGCGCCATCGCATCGACTGATCGCTTTCGCCCATCCGCTGTCCGAAACTCAATTGGCGGCGCAATCCCCAGCGGCTGTTCCCATTCCGCCTTCAGGAACAGCGCGCTCACGACTCCCGCAAGCGTTGGATATGCGGCTATCTGTCCCCACAACTCAGGCGACAGCGCCACGCGAGTCTTGGTCTGCTCTTGCAGCCACGACTGCACCTGACCGATTTGCTGTGGGAGGCTCGCGGACTCCAGTTCGTAGAACGCCGCCGGGTACCAGCCTTGAGCCTGTTGCTTGACGGCGGCTGTCCAGCGATGGGGGGCGACGGTATACAACGCGAGTGCTTGGCGCACTTCGTAGGCGTTGCCCTCGGCGTGTAACTGCTCCCAAACCGCCCGCTGGAAAGCGTTGACCTCCTCCAAGGGCAGCTCGCCGTAGCCCAGCGCGTCGGCGACCTCTTGGTATCCCTGCGCTTGCAAGCCGTTCAGAAGCAGGCTCAACCCCAGCTGGACATCAAGCGGCGAGACGCAGAAGTTGTCGTTAGGGCGCTCCTCAAGAATCTGCTGGAGCAGGCGAACCGCAAAGTTCACCGAGCCTTGCTGCAACTGCGGATGACGCGCCAAGACAGGCGGCGGCGTTGACGGCGTGGGCTGGGTAGACGAGGAATTCGCGCTATGACTGTTTGGGGAACCTGCAGGACGGCAGCTGGTCAGACCAATCACAGCCGCTACAATCGTAGCGCAGACAACGCCCGCGTGATACTTCAGGATTCGCATCCGATTCCGCCTCCAGGATGTATTATACTCGCAAAACCCGCGCCCAATCTCTGGGCTGATGCACGATGCCTATAAACGGTGTCGCGCCCAAAGGCTCGTGGCGTAGCACATACACGGAAGTTGAGGTATACTGATGTATCATGCTGGATCGCGAACAACTCGAAGCTTTGCGCCAAGACATCCGTCGCATGACGGAGTTGGACAACGCGCATTTAGAGGAGATTCGAAGCCAAGTGCGCTCCCTTCGCGACCGCGTGAAGCCCATCCGCCCGCGCAACGCAACGGCGGTCGCGCTGATGGCTACCGACGGTGGCGAAAACTACATTCGGTTCGACCCCTACCTGATTGTGCCTGTGCGCATCGTCGACTCCTACGGTAAACCCCACTATGTGGGAGCAGTCTCCCCCTACACGAGTATAGCGCAACTGAACGAGTTCCACTTCCAACATCAGACGCCGTTAGGGATACTCATGCGCGACCTCGGAGTGGACGGTTTGTGGAACCTCAGCCGCTTCATTCCCCATCCTGACACACCGCCCCAAGAGGTTCGGCGACGCTGGGTGCGAGACTACCGCGACCTTATGGAGTGGGCAGTGCTATACACCTATGTGATGTACCAAAGTTTCGCGACCGATACCGTGCTGGTGCGCGACGGCTTCCTGCGAAGCCTTATCTTCTACCCTGCTTTGTTTAGGCAGATGTGGGCGCGTATCCGCGCCCGTGTCGACGAGTTGCGGCAGCGGGAGCGTCGCCGTGTGTTCCTCGTCGGCATCGCCAAACAAAGCCGCATTCTGGATCGGTACCACTTGGTGATGTTTTTGGAGGGGGTTCTCGTGCGTCCTGACGCCTGCTATTTGCCTGTCCCTCGCTTCATGGAGGAGCAGGTCTACCGTTGGACGCAATACGGACGCACGCCAGAATCCGAGGCAGAAACCGAAACTGGGGAGGCGCACTACGAAGTGATTGGCAAACTGCACTTTGCGAAATTCGGCGACCGCCCCTACGACCCCATCTATCCCGTCGATGTCTGGGTCTACCATGAGGAGCGCAACGAGGTAGACGAGGTCTTCAGCTACCTCCTGGCAGACGCGCAAGCGGGCTTTCCCCAGCCGTTCTACCCCCTCTGCCTGCAAAAGGCACACGAGCAGGCGAACCTTTCGGGATTCGAGGGAGAGATGCTGCAGGAGTTAGTGGTGGAGGCAATCCGAGATGCCGTGTGTGCAGGAGAGCCGAGTACCGCAAGCGAACTTAGCAATTTAGAAGTGTTCCGTTTGCTCAGCAAAGCGAAGCGAGGTGGCGGCTATGAGCAACGATAGGCTCATCACTCAGGAGCGCTACATTGGCATCTTTCGTGGCTTCAGCGAGGGTGGGCTGGAGTTCCACGCCGACTTGGTGCTCCCCTACCGTGCGGAGTACGCCGAGCAACCCATGCACGGGCAGTTCCTGCTGGTGCGCCTGACGGACGACGACGAGGTCGTGCTGGGGCGAATTACTGCGCTGCGCTCGGAAGGGCGTCTCGTAGACCCTGAGGGTGAAGATTACCTGCTGCGCCAAGTGATAGGCAACCGTGAGGTTCCCGAAGACCTGCGCGATAAGTACCTCAAGTTCCGCGTAAATATCCGCGTACTGGGGGTGCTTCGTCAGGTTGATAGGCGGTTGACTTTCGTGCCCTCGCACCGTCGGCTCCCGAATGTCGGAAGCCCTGTGGCGATTCCAACGCCGCGCGTGCTACGCGAGATTGCAGGGCACAGCGACAGCCCAGACGCAGGCGCCGCGCTGGGATTTTTAGCGATGGGCGAGTTCATCTGGGCACGCCAGGACGATGGCAAGGTACACCCCGCCCTCAAGCCGCAACAGGACTGGATGCGCCTGCTAAGCCCCGATGTGCTGGTGCGCTTCCCTGTAAAAAATCTGGTGGCGCGGCGCACCTTTATTTTCGCGCAGTCGGGCTTCGGCAAATCGAACCTCGTCAAACTCCTGTTTTCGGAGCTGTACAGCACAACTCCAACCATCGAAAAGCGTGGAGGGCGCACCGAACCTGTCGGCACGCTGATTTTCGACCGCGACGGCGAATACTTCTGGCCCGACGACAAGGGACGACCTGGGTTATGCGATGTGCCACACCTGCAAGACCATCTCGTGGTGTTCACGGACCGCGAAGCGCCTTCGGGGTTTTACGGCAGTTTCGTCGCAGGCAAAGTTAAGCTGGACATTCGGCGGCTGCCTGCGTCGATGGTTGTGGGTGCCGCACTGCCCCTCGAACGCCAAGACCAGCAGAATGTGCGCAAACTCAAAGGGCTAAACTACCAGCACTGGAAGCAACTCGTAGACCTAATCTATCAGGAGCGGTTGAACGCTGATTTGCAGAAAGTTAGCGAACTCATGGGCTTAGACCGCGACAGCGGTGGGATGAGCTTAGTTGAGGCGAACGCCGCCCGCAGCAATATGCACACCATCATCCAGATGCTCCACGACCCGAACAGCCGCCTGCTGGATCAGTTAGAGCAAGCCCTGCGGGACGGCAAGTTATGCGTGGTCGATCTGTCGCGGATGAGCGGCGAGACGGCGCGAATTATGGCAGGCATCCTGCTGGATTACCTCTTTACGCGCAATCAGGATGAATTCATCAAGCGCGACGCCCGCACGATTCCGATTATCGCTGTGCTTGAGGAAGCCCAGAGCGTGCTGGGGCGCGGCGAGGAAACCGCCTACGCCCCCTTCGTGCGCTGGGTCAAAGAGGGACGCAAGTACGACCTTGGCGCCGTGATGATTACCCAGCAACCAGGAAGTATCCCCCAAGAGTTGCTCAGCCAAGGCGATGTGTGGTTCGTATTCCACCTGCTTTCGGAAGGCGACTTGAAGGCGGTGCAACGCGCCAACGCCCACTTCAGCGAAGACCTGCTCAGCGCGCTGCTCAACGAGCCGATTCCCGGGCACTGCGTCTTCTGGTCCAGCGCGGGTGGAAAGCCATATCCCCTACCGATGCGCATCCTCTCGTTCGAGGCGCGATACACTGTGCAAGATGCGTACTATAACCGCGCTGCCGAGCAAACCTACGCGCGTCAGTTGCGCCAGATGGCTACACCCATAGACGAGACCGCCTACGAGCAAGGCGACGACGAGTCCACTGTCCCGCCCCAGCCTGACTACCTGACCACCCTCCAGCAGCGCGTTTTCGAGCGATTGCGCAACGATTGTGAATTGTACAATCGGGTGCAGCAAGGAACGCCCATCAAGTGGGGCTACTTCAAGTGGAGAATTCAGGTACATCTGCAAGCCGAAGACAACTTCCTTGCTAACGCCGATCAGGAAGCGTACAGACTCGTCAAGCCAGCGTTGGAGCATATTTTCGGAGCGGAACATGACGCATGGTACACTCGTCGGGAAGGGGAAGACAACGCGACTGTTGTGGTCCTTACAGAGGAAACGAGACAACGCTTCCTAAGCAGAAACGGGCAGCAGGCATAACTCCTGCACCCTATGGGGTACAGCAAGGGGCAGGATTCCCGCACGCGGGGGCGAACCTATGCTCCCGATATGTGGATTCGTGCGTTCCTTCTGGCGAGTTTGTGCGGCAGTCTGCTTTGCAGCAGCGTTTCTCAAGCGACGATACGGTTTGCGCGATTTCCTGCCCCATCGCCCGACGGCAAGCAGGTGGCGTTCTCGTGGCAGGGCGACTTGTGGGTCGCCCCGATCACGGGCGGTGTGGCGCAGCGATTGACCGTGCATCCTGCATATGACTTCGCGCCGGTTTGGTCGCCCGACGGCAAAAAGATTGCCTTCACCTCCGACCGACACGGCAACGACGATGTGTTCGTGCTGCACTTGGACACGGGCACAGTGCAGCGGCTGACCTACTTTTCGGGGCGCGACCGCGCGTGGGGCTGGACGCCCGATAGCCGCGCCGTGCTGTTCGAATCGCGACGCGAGAGCGAGCCGTATGGGGCGGACTTCAGCGCGTATGTCGCCCCGCTGGACGGGGGCACGCCCTACCGCCTGCACAAGGCATCGGGGTCGCCGTTCGCCCTCTCGCCCGACGGCAAGCGGCTGGCGTTCGTGCGGCGCGACAGCGCGTGGTGGCGCAAGGGCTACAAAGGCAGCGCGCAGGGCGACCTGTGGCTGCTGGAGCGCGACACGAGCCGCTATGTGCGCCTAACTAACACCGACACGCCCGACACCTTCCCGATGTGGGGCGCGGACGGGCGCACCCTCTACTTCGTCTCCGAGCGCGACGGCACGGCGAATCTCTACGCGATGGACACCCAGACGCGGCGCATTCGCCAACTCACCCGCTTCAAAGACGATGGCGTGCGTTTCCCGCAAATCAGCGCGAACGGCGCGGTGATTACTTTCGAGCAGGGGATGGATGTGTATCGGCTGGACACGGCAACGGGCGCAATGCAGGTCATCCCATTGCAGGTTCCCGCGCAGGACGCCCGTGCTGCCGAGACGGTGCGCCGCACCTTCAGCGCGAATGTGGACGACTACGCAATCGCGCCCGACGGCAAGGAGTTTGTGTTCGCCGTGCGCGGGGAGCTGTTCGCTGCACGCTTCCCCGACGGCGGTCCCTCGCGCAACCTGACCGAGACGGTAGAGCCAGAGAGCGACCCGCAACTCTCGCCCGACGGCAAGACACTCTACTTTGCGGCGGAGCGAGACGGGATGGTGCAAATCTACCGCCTCACATCGGGCGACGCGGACGAGCCGCGCCTGCGCCGCGCCCGCACACTCACGATCGAGCCACTCACAAACGCGCCGCAAGGCGCGAGCAAGCCGCGCCTCTCGCCCGACGGCAAACTGCTGGCGTACCAGCGCGGGCAGGGCGAACTCGTCGTGCGCCACTTAGAGACCCAGCAGGAGCGCACCCTCACCGAATCGTGGAACTTGGGCACAATCGCATGGTCGCCCGACAGCCGCTGGATCGCCTTTGACCGCTACGACGAGAACTACAACGCCGATGTGTTCGTCGTGCGTGTGCCCGAGTTTCAGACGCCTCAGCCCGACGCTGAGCCGAAACAGGAGATGCAAGAGCCTTCAGGCGCAGGCGACGCCGTTGACGACGCGCCCGTCGTCTACAATATCTCGCGCCACCCGCGCAACGACTTCGCGCCGAGTTGGTCGGCGGACGGACGCGCGCTGGTGTTCCTCTCGGAGCGCGAGACCGATGTGCTGAACATCTGCCATGTGTGGCTGCGCCGCGAGGATTATGAGCGCACTCGCGCCGACCGCGAAGACGAAGAAGACGACAAGCACGACGCCCCCAGAAAAGCCGACGAGAAAAAAGACCCCGTGCGCGTTGAGATTGACCTCGAAGACATCCACCTGCGTGTGCGCCTTGTGACGCGCTACGCGGCGGGCGTGCAAGAGGCGGTCGTCGCGCCCGACGGCGAGCAAATCGCCTTCCGCAGTGCCTATCAGGGGCAGCCTGACCTATATGTCATCAAGTGGGACGGCAGCGACGAGCGACGCCTCACCACAGGTGGCGCATCGCCCGAAAACCTGCGCTGGAGCAAGGACGGCAAGACCGTCTACTACCTCAGTCGGGGACGGCTGCAGCGCATCGCGGCGTCGGGGGGCAGTCCACAGACCACACGCACCGACGCCGAAATCGTCATCAACCTCCCGCGCGAGCGCGAGTACCTCTACGACGCCGCATGGCGTACCCTCAACGAGACCTTCTACGACCCCAACTTCCACGGGGTGAACTGGGCGGCGATGCGCGAGAAGTACCGCCCCTACCTGCCCTACGCCCAGAGCGACCGCGACTTCACGGCGGTCGTGCTGATGATGCTGGGCGAGTTGCGCGCCTCGCACCTGAGTTTCTCGCTGGCGCGGGGTGAAAGCACGGACGCGCCGTCCAACACGGGTATGCTGGGCGTGGTTTTCAGCGACTCGCGCGACGACGACGGGCTGCTGATTGAGCGCGTGCTGCCCGACACGCCTGCCGCACGACGCGAGGTGAACCTCAAGCCAGGCGAGCGCATCCTCGCCGTCAATGGCAAGCCGCTTACGCGCACGACGAACCTCTACCAACTGCTGGACAACACGGTCAGCAAGCGGATCGAACTCAAGGTGCGTGACGCGGACGGCAACGAGCGTATGGTCTACTTGCGCCCCATCTCGGTCGCCGAGTTCAACAACGCTGTCTATCGCGACTGGGTGGAGCGCAATCGGCGGTATGTGGAGGAGCGCACAGGCGGGCGCGTGGGGTATGTGCATATCCAAGCGATGGGCGAGGCGAGTCTGCGCGAGTTCGAACGCGACCTGTACGCCGTCGCCTACGGCAAGGACGCGCTGATTATCGATGTGCGCTTCAACGGCGGAGGTCGCACTGCCGACTACCTGCTGACGATGCTCCATCCTGTGCGACACGCCTACACCATCGGGCGCAACGGCGCGCGCGGCTACCCCCAAGACCGTCTGCCCGTCATCGGGTGGCACCTGCCAATCGCCGTGCTGTGCAACGAGCGCAGCTTCAGCAACGCCGAAATCTTCGCGCACGCCATCAAGACCCTCAAACGCGGACCACTGGTGGGCATGCCGACCGCAGGCGGGGTGATTAGCACAGGGCAACGCCGCCTAATGGACGGCAGCACCGTCAGCACGCCCGGGCGTGGCTGGTATACCATCGACAAAGGCATCAACCTGGAAGGCAACGGTGCTATGCCCGATCATGTTGTGGAGTTCACGCCCGACGATGAGGCAGTGGGACGCGACCCTCAGCTGGACAAAGCCATCGAGGTCATCCGCCGACGGTAGAAGCGGAGCGCCACACGCCCTCCCCGTTTGAGGGAGGGCGTGTTAGGGGGTTACTTCCGACTGTCTAACCGCTTGATGACTTCGTCGGTGATGTCGTTTTCCGCGTAGAGGACTGCCCCAGCGCTGAAGACGAGGCTCAGCTTTTTCTCTTTAGCGACTTGGGCAATCGTCTCGCGTACCGTTGTGTCTACCTGTTTGCCAATCTGCTGGGCTTGCTGTTCGAATTGTTGGCTCAGCTGTTGGGCGAGGCTCTGGATTGCTTCGCGTCCGACCGCCTCCATTTGGGTGAACCGCTCCAACGCGGCTTTCTCGGTCTCCGAGGGCTGCGGTTTCTGGCGGAGTTGCTGCAGTTCTTCAGCGCGCTGACGGGCGGTCTGGGTGAGTTGCTCGATGCGCTTGCGCTGCTCGTCGTTGAGGTTTTCTGCCAGCAGAAGATTCGTCAGCTCTTGACGCTCCTCGTTGGTCAGCACGATGTTCTCCTGCAGGGTTTGCAGGACACTGCCATAGCGTGTTCTCAAGGCTTGGATACGTTCTTCGTTTGCCCGTATGAAGGTCGATTCGCGCCCAACGCGCTCAAGGTCGACAACACCAAATGCTTGTGCGTGCGCGGTTAGCACGCATCCGATCATTAGTAGCCATCCGAAGAGAGTTTTCATTCTTAACCTCCGTGTCATGAGTGTACTCCTTGTCGGTCGCTAAAAGACCTGTCCCACGCTGAAGTGGGTGCGTCCTCCGTCGCGCCCGATGCCGTAGTCGATGCGCAGGGGTCCCAGCGGGGTATCCACGCGGATGCCCAGTCCGTAGCCGACTTCGGGACGGAAGCTGCTGCGCTGAGTAAAGTCGTTCACGCTGGGGTAGCCGCCCCAAGCGTGTCCGATGTCCACGAAAAAGACCGCCGTGAACGCCTTCTCGATGGGCTGGCGGAACTCGACGCTCAGCAGTGCAGCGTGTTTGCCCCAGAATCGGTCTTCGGGGTAGCCGCGCAGGGTCTCTGCGCCACCGATGAAGAACTGCTCGAAAAACGGCACAGTGCCTGTTATCGTGCCGTAGTACGCTCGGAACGCGAACACCTGTCGCTTGTCGCTGGGCTGCGTGCGCCGCCCTTGCGGGCTGAAGTAGAGGCGGTAATCAATCGACGCACGCAGGAAGCTGGACTGACCCAGCTTCACCACGCCCGAATCGATGAACTGCTGCTCGGCGGAGCGGATGTTGGTAAAGCCTGGCTCCAGTGTGAGCGCAAGGTACTGTCCCATAGCGGGGTTCAGGTCGAGGTCGCGGTTGTTGTAGACGCCGCGCAGGCTGAGGCTGGTCAGCGTGCCGTCTTGGCGGATGAAGCCCCCGCCTTGATCCGTCGCCACGCGATTGGTGTTCACATCTTCTGCACGCAGCCCGACCGACGCCGTAATCAGGTCGTTCAGCGGGCGCGAGAGCGCAATTGACGCCCCGCGCCGACGCTCGTCGTACTGCTGCTCCAAGGTCGGGTCGACCTGACTGCCAAAAAAGGTAGAGGTGAAGCGGTAGACCAGCTTATTGTAGGCGGACACGGACAGTGAGGTGCGATGCCGATCCAGGTACGGCTCGGTGAACAGCACCTCGATGCTGCTGCCGTTGCGCCCGCCTGTGCTTTGGAAGTTGAGTCCGACGGTGCGCCCCGTACCGCGAAAGTTGGTTTCGAAAATCTCCGCCAGCCCAATCAGCCGACGGCGCGAATCGATGGCAAACCCGACATTCAGCCTGCCCGTCGGTCGCTCTTTGACCTTCAGCGTCAGGTCAATAACACCCGGTGCGGCGAGCGAATCTTCAGGCGTGATTTGGTCAAAGTAGCCCGTGTTGTAGAGTCGGTTGATGTCGCGTTGGAAGCGTTGCGTGTTAAATAGGTCGCCTGGCTTGGTGCGCATTTCGCGCAAGATAACATTCGTGCGCGTTTTGGTGTTGCCTTCGACGCGGATTTCGCCGACGCGCAGCTCGCTCAGCGCGATGGTCAGTATGCCGTTCTCGTAGTCGGGCGGGGTGTAGCCTTCGGGCAGCACGATATAGCCCGCGCGCTGGTAGGCGTCGCGAATCGCGCGGATGTCCGACTCGGCGAAGTTGGTGTTGAACACGAAGCCGGGCTTGTTGCGCATCACCTCCAGCAGCTGCTCGTTGCTAAACACCGTATTGCCCGTGAAGCGCACTTCGCGGATGAGCGGGTTCTCGACAACTTCGAACACGACGCGCACACCCGTTTCGGTCTGCTCGACGCGCGGGCGCACATCGCTGAACAGCCCCATCGCAAGAATCGCGCGGCGGTCGCTTTCTAAGGTCGCTTCGGAGAACGGCTCGCCGGGTTTGAGACGCAGCGCGGCAATCACGGCGGTCTCCGAAATGTGGCGTAGACCACGCACGGCGACGCTCTCGACGCGCCGCTCTTGCGCCAACCCCAGCAGCAAACTTAGGCACAGCATCACTCCTGCCATTCCGTAGCGGACAGCGTTCCTTGTGAACATCGGCGTTCCTCCTCCTGCATGTAGGGCGCGAGGCGCATCCGTAGCCAGGCGCGGGCGCGCGCCAATCGGCTCCGCACCGCCTCCAGCGTAATGCCCAGCACCTCCGCCATCTCCTCGTAGGACATCTCTTCGTACTCGCGCAGCAGGATAATCTCGCGATAGTCGGGCGGCATCTGCTGAATCAACGCGCGCACCTTCTCGACGAGTTCCTGCTGCAGCAGGTGTTCTTCGGGCGTCGGGGCTGGGTCGGGCGGGTCCCAGCCTGTTGGCTCGCCGTCGTCGGTGAACTCCAGCGCGGCTAACTCCACCTCGCGTTTGCGGATGCGGGCGCGCTTTTCGAGGTGGTCGTTCGCCAAGTTCACCGCGATACGGTACAGCCAAGTGTAGGGCTGCGAGTCGCCGCGAAAGCGATCGAAAGCGCGAAAGGCGCGATAGAAGGTCTCCTGCGTCAGGTCCGCCGCGTCTTCGGGGTCGTTCACCATCCGCAAGAGCAGGTTGTAGATGCGCCGCTCATAGGTCGCCACGAGCGCTTCAAACTCGATCGTCTCGTCCATCCACCGCATTCTCGCAGCCCTGCCCTGCGAATTTAGACTCTTCAGGGCAGCAGGCGTTTCGGAAGCAGTATACCCCACTTTTCGCGTTAGAACCAGCGGCGCATCTTGCGGGCGGTGATAATTTCGGTATTCATGCCGACCCAGTGCAGGCTGCCCGCGTACCGCCCATGTTCCATCTTGATACAGCGATCCATAATCACGGTCAGTCCCGCTTGCTCGGCGCGTTCCGCCGCCTCCAAGTTCACGATGCGCAGTTGGAACCAGACGCACCATGCGCCCTTCGCAATCGCCTGCTCCACGATGGCGGGGCACTCGTGCGCGGGGCGAAAGATGTCCACCACATCAATCGCATCGGGAATGCTCGCCACATCAGGGTAGCACCGCTCGCCCAGAATCGCGTCGGCGTTCGGGTTCACGGGGATGCACCGATAGCCCTCCGCCTGCAGGTAGCTCATGACCATGTGGCTCGCCTTGTAGGAGTCGGTGGACGCGCCGACAATCGCAATCGTGCGCGCTTGACGCAGCACGCGCCGAATCGTGTCGGGATTCTGGTAGCGCGCCTGCAACTCAGGCGGCAGGATAGTGTTCAGCCGAATCGCACACACCAGTGGTTCCATAGGCTCACTCCTTATCGATGCTCCACAGGGCGCGGTCTAAGTCCCACAGCAAGTCGTCCACCGTTTCCAGCCCGATGGAGAGGCGGATCATTTCGGGACCGATGCCTGCCATGCGCAGCTCCTCGTCGCTGAGTTGCTGGTGGGTGGTGGAGGCGGGATGAATCACGAGGCTGCGCACATCGCCGACATTCGCAAGGTGCGAGAAGAGTTGCAGGTTCCGGATGAACCGCTTGCCTGCCTCGCGGGCGTCCATTCCGACGGGGGGCTTGATGCCGAACGAGAAGACCGCGCCAGGTCCCAGAGGCGTATACTTTTTCGCGAGGGCATGGTCAGGGTGGTCAGGCAGCCCTGCGTAGGCAACCCACGCCACGCGCGGATGCTCCGCCAGAAAGCGGGCGACCGCCTGTGCGTTCGCCACATGACGCTCCATCCGCACCGACAGCGTCTCCAGCCCCTGAATCAGCAGGAAGGCGTTGAACGGTGACAGGCACGCGCCCACATCGCGCAGAGTCTCCGCGCGGAGTTTCATCAGGAACCCGTAGTGCCCGAAGGTCTCGTAGAACTTCAGCCCGTGATACGCGCCCGACGGGGCGGCGATTGTGGGGAAGTGGCTGTAGTCGAACTTGCCCGATTCGACGACCACCCCAGCGATGGAGTTGCCGTGCCCGCCGATGAACTTGGTGGCGGAGTGCACCACAATCGTCGCGCCCCACTCGATCGGGCGGCACAGGTACGGCGTGGCGAAGGTGTTGTCCACAATCAACGGGATGCGGTGCGCATTCGCCAGTTGCGCCAGCCGCTCGATGTCCAGTATCGAGCCTTTCGGGTTGCCGATGGTCTCGCCGTACAGGGCGCGCGTTTTGGGCGTAATCGCGCGCTCCCACGCCTCGAAATCGCCAGGGTCTACGAACTTGACCGTGATCCCCAGCTTTTTGAAGGTGTGCGTGAACTGGGTGGTCGTGCCGCCGTACAAGTGTGCAGAACTGACAATCTCGTCGCCCGGTTGCAGCAGGGTGTAGAAGGTCAGGAACTGCGCCGCCATCCCGCTGGCGGTCGCCACCGCGCCCGTGCCCCCCTCCAAGCTCGCCATGCGCTCTTCGAACACGGCGGTGGTCGGGTTCATAATCCGCGTGTAGATGTTGCCATACTGCTTGAGTTCGAACAGTTGCGCGGCGTAGTCGGGGTCGTCGAACACGAACGAGGTGGTCTGATAAATCGGCACGGCGCGCGCCCCCGTGTACGGGTCGGGAATGTGCCCCGCATGCAGCATGCGCGTCTCAAAGCCAAACTGTCGCGGTTCTGCGCTCATGTCAGTGGAAGTGTACCTGATGGCGAGAGTTGACCGACATGACGCGCCTTGTCAGGTATAATTCCACTGCTATGGCGACGCAAATCGCAACCGCCAAGCCCAAACGCGCCAAACGCACACAACGGCAGGACACACCCCAACCCTGCTCAGATCCCATCGCCGCGTCCCTTGAACAGCTCCGACGACTCAAACTCCCCTCTGGAGACGGAGATAAGATGGAATCGGATTGGCATGTCGTCAGCATCTCGCTCCTCGACGAACTCGTCCGCAACCACCTCGGCGAACCCAACCACTACTTCTGCGGCGGTAATATGTTCATCTACTACAGCCTCGAACAAGCCAAAGAGATTGAGGAGTATGTGGAAGCCGAGATCGTCGCCCGAAAACCACGCTTCAAGGGTCCTGACTTTTTCCTTGTGAAGGATGTAGACGGCACGAAGCCGCGCGAGAGTTGGGTGGTGTGGCAGGAGGAGGGTCGGTATCCCGACTTAGTGGTGGAGTTTATCTCGCCGTCCACGCGCGGCAAGGATGTGGACAAGAATGCGAAGTTTTACGCGCATGTGTTTCGTGTGCCTGAGTATTTTTGGTTTGACCGTTATCGGGGTGTGCTGCGCGGGTATCGGCTGTCGGGTCGGGATTATGCGCCAATCAAGCCCGACGCGCGGGGGTGGTTGTGGAGTAAGGTGTTGGAGGCATACTTTGGTGTGTGGGAGGGCGAGTATCGCGGGCGCACATGGTCGTGGCTGCGACTGTGGGACAAAGACGGAAACTTGGTACTGACGCAGGCGGAGCGCAGGGCGCAGGCAGAGGCGTACGCGGCGCAACTGCAAGCCGAGTTGGAGCGGCTGCGCGCTCAGCTGCGTGAACAAGGCGCTGAATAATACCAACCGCGTGGGCAAAGTTTATGAAAACGAGCGCAACTGAAAACCCCCTCCTTAAGGTTCCCCCTGCAGGCAGGGGGAACCGCGTGGACGCGCGGCTCGGTTCCCCTCGCGAAGCGGGGGGAACCTAAAGGAGGGGGGCAATTCATAAACTCTGAACGCGCGATTGGTATAACTCACCCACCTACGGCGTAATCTGCACGGGGCAGCCGACGGGAACCAGCATGTAAAGCAGCTCGATGTGCGCGTCGTCGACGGCGATGCAGCCCAGCGTCCAGTCGCGTGCGGTACCGCCGCCGTGAATACCAATCGCCCCGCCCAGCGGCGTATCCCACGGCGGGCACTTGCCCGCGCGAGTTGCCGACTCGATCGCCTGCAGCTGCGCCTGCGTGATGCGCCCTGCCTTGTAGCCTGCCTGCGCGTCGCGGGCGTTCGGGTAGCTCAGCCCCAGAAACAGGTAGAACCTGCGGCTGACATGCTTTTCGCACACGAAGTAGTCGCCTTCAGGGGTCTTGCGGTCACCTTCGCGCTGTTTGTGTCCGATAGGGGCGGAGCCGAGCGCAATCGGGAACTGGGCGACGACCGCACCCTGCTCCAGTAGCGTCAAGCGTCGTGCGCCTTTCTCGATGCGAATGGACGGCTGCTGGAGGGGGTAAGATAGCCCGCGCTCGGCGCAGAACGCACGCGCTTGCGCCTCCAGTCGTGCCCAATCGGGCGCAGGCACTGGTGCAACACGCCGCCAACCCGCGTACAGAATCAGCCCAATCGCCGCCAGCGCCAATAGCCGAATCACCCAGCGCACGGCAGATAGTTTACCGCGCCGATGGGGTACAGTTAGGGCGATGGCGCGGGTGCGTTCGCAGTATGTGTGTACGGTGTGCGGCTATGCGACGCCGCGTTGGATGGGGCAGTGCCCCGAATGCGGCGCGTGGAACACGCTGCAAGAGGAGGTTGTGATGCCAAGGCGAGGCGCAAGCGCGTCTGTGCGGGAGCGGGCGCGCTCGCCGAGCGCGGCGACTGTGCAGGCGCAGCCGCTCGCCCAGCTCAGCGACGCTGCCGAAACGCGCCTGCCCACAGGCATCGACGAGTTCGACCGCGTGCTGGGCGGGGGCGTGGTGCCAGGCTCGCTCATCCTGCTCGGCGGCGAGCCAGGGATTGGCAAAAGCACGCTGCTGTTGCAGGCGGCGCAGGGGCTGACCCAGCACGGTGCGGTGCTGTACCTGACGGGCGAGGAGTCGCTGCGCCAGTTGCAGATGCGCGCCCGACGCCTGCGCACGCTCAGCCCGAACCTACATGCCGCCGCAACCGCCGAACTGGAGACCGCGCTGCACCTGATTGAGACCACCCAGCCCGTTGTTGCCGTCATCGACTCGGTGCAGACGCTCTACACGACGCAGATCGACAACCCGCCGGGCACGGTCGCCCAAGTGCGCGCCTGCGCCACCGCCCTGCAACAGGTCGCCAAAGAGCAAGAGGTCGCGCTGTTCCTGATTGGGCATGTCACCAAAGAGGGCGCGATTGCGGGACCCAAAGTGCTGGAGCATCTGGTGGATGTGGTGCTGTATTTCGAGGGCGACCCGCAGGGGCTGTTCCGTGTGCTGCGCGCTACGAAGAACCGCTTCGGCGCGACGGACGAGGTGGGGGTGTTCGATATGCAGGCGGAGGGGCTTGTGCCCGTGCCGAATCCGTCAGAGCGGCTGCTGGCGGAGCGAGCGACCGACGCGCCTGGCTCGGTGGTGTTCCCGCTGCTGGAGGGCAGCCGCGCGATGCTGGTGGAGATTCAGTCGCTGACCACGCCGTCGTTTCTGAACACCCCGCGGCGCGTGATTACGGGGCTAAGCTACGAGCGGGTGAGCCTCGTGCTGGCGGTGATGGAGAAGCGGCTGGGCTTTCGGATGCTCTCGCACGATGTGTTTGTGAACGCGGCGGGCGGCGTGCGCGTGTTCGAGCCTGCGGCGGACTTGGCGGTGCTGGTTGCCGTCGCATCGGCGATGCGCAACCGCCCGCTGCGCCCCGACTTGGTGGTGTTCGGCGAGGTGGGGCTGGGCGGCGAGGTGCGCGGCGTCCCACGCATGGAGGCGCGCCTGCAGGAAGCCGCACGGCTCGGCTTCCGCTATGCGATAGTGCCCCGCAGCAACCTGCAGCGCCCGCACGAACGCCTGCCGCTGACCGCCCTGCCCGCTCGCACCGCCCAAGAGGCGGTCGGACTCGCGCTCGGCGCACCCCACGAGGAACGCCAACCCGACGACGAATCGCCCTTTGACGACTAACTACAGGAACTTGCTGGTATCAGACACAGTATACTAATGACGGAGGTGTGCAGTGGCTTTCGAGATGGAGTTTGACCTTGTATACGATACTCTGCAAGGCGCGCTGGAAGCAGGGCAGGTACTCACGGTTTCAGAGGTCAACGCGCGTGTTGAACAAAGGTTAGAGTCGGATCCCGCGCTGCAGTATATCTGGGTGCGAGGGGAAGTTTCTTCGTGGAGTGTGTATGAGAATCGGCACGCTTTTTTTACGCTGCGCGACGAAGCCTGCCAACTGTCAGGGGTGATGTGGGGCTACGCGCTGTCGCAGCTGCGGGTGCATCCGCAGGTAGGCGAGACGGTCTGTGTGTTCGGGAGTATTCGCGTTTACGCGGCGCGCGGCGTCTACCAGATACAGGCGGAATTCCTGATTGTTGAAAACCGCGCGGGAATATTGTGGCAGCAGTATGAGCTGACCAAGCGCAAGTTGGAGGCGGAGGGGCTGTTCGCTGCGGAGCGCAAGCGTCCCCTGCCGAAGTACCCGCGACGGGTGGGCGTCATCACTTCGCTGGAGGGCGCGGTGCTGCACGACATCGTGCGTATTGCCCGCGAGCGGCACGCGGGGATACCGATTGTGGTGTTTCCTGCCAGCGTGCAGGGCGAGGGCGCGCCTGCGTCGCTGGTCGCTGCGCTTATGCTGGCGAACTCGGACGCCGTCGAGCGGGCTGTGGGCGTTATTGATGTGCTGATTCTGGCGCGTGGGGGCGGCTCGATTGAAGACTTGTGGGCGTTCAACGACGAGGCGGTCGTGCGTGCGGTCGCCAACTCGCGCATTCCTGTCGTCAGCGCGGTAGGGCACGAGACAGACACCGTGCTGACCGACTTTGCCGCCGATGTGCGCGCGTCCACCCCCAGCGCAGCGGCGCAAGCGGTGTTCCCAAGTCGCACCGAGCTTCGCGAACAGCTACGCCGACTTGGGGAGCGGCTCGAACGGCTGACACGGTTCGAGCGTGTGCGCGATCGCCTTGCCGCCGTGCAGATGCGCCTTGAGCAGGCGTGCGCCCGCGCCCTTGACCAGCGCCACAAGACGCTGCTGGGCTACGCTACTCGCCTTGCGCAGTGCAGTCCAGAGGCGCAACTGGCGCGCGCCCGCGAGCAACTTGCCCGCGCCGAACGCGCTATCGTGCAGCGGGTCGCCGAGCGTCTCGCCGCACACCGACAGCGACTGACCGCCCTCGCCGCCACGCTCGACTCGGTCAGCCCCTACGCTGTGCTGCAGCGCGGCTACGCCCTGCTGCGCGACCCGCACACGCACGCCGTGCTGACGCGCGCAGCGCAGTTCTCGGCAAATCAGCCCATCGAAATCGTGCTTGCTGACGGCGCACTCCGCGCCACCATTACGGAGGTTATGCACCATGATGAACGCACAGAATGAGCCGATGACTTTCGAGCAGGCACTGACGCGCCTGGAAGCGATTGTGCGCACGCTGGAGTCGGGCGAGCTGCCCCTCGAAGAGACGGTACGCCTCTACGAGGAGGGGCAACGCTTACGAAAATACTGTGAGCAATGCCTCGCCGATGCCCAGCAACGAATCGACGCCGTTCGCCAAGACAGCGCTGGCAACATCATCCTCGAGCCGCTTAACAACAGCGTCGATTCGGCGATCTGACAATCTGTTGTTCTAACAACGCTTGGTGCCTTGAGTCGTCAAGCGCGGGGTTGGCGGTAGGCATTACTCCAGCACCCAGTGCCCGTCGCGGCGCACGAGGGTCAGCAGTGTCGCGCCGTTGCAAAACGGCGGCGCGTGGCTAATATACACGCCACCGACCTGTTCAGGTGTTTCGGTCGGCGTGTGGGAGTGTCCGCCGAGGATCACATCCAGTTCGGGGCACGCTTGTGCCAGTTGGCGGTCGCGCTGAATGCCGATATGCGTGAGCGCAATCAGCAGGTCCGCTTCGGGGCGCAGGCGGGCGACCCACGCACGCGCGACCTCCAGTGGCGGGTCAAACAGGTACGCGCTGAGCGCAGCGACCCGCATGCGCGGGGTAATCATCGGCACGGTCAGTCCAAGCACGGCGATGCGAATGCCACGATGTTCCGTGCGCCAGACGGGTTGCACGGGCATCGGCGCATCGGGGCTTTTGGAGCGCAGGTTCGCGCATAGCAGGGGGCACGGTGCGCCGCGCGTCTTCGCCACAAAGCCCGATGCCGTCAGGTGGAACTCGCGATTGCCGATGGTCATCGCATCGTAGCCTGCTGCACGCATCCACTCCCACGCCGTTTCGGGGCGCAGCGGGATGGCGACATTGCCCGCGCGTATTGCGTCGCCTGAGTCAAGCAGCAGGGCGTCGTGCTGGGCTTTGAGGGCGCGCAAGTGGCTAACGAACGCTTCGTTCCAGCGATTGTGGGCGTCGCTGGTGTGTAGCAGTGCGATTCTCATCGGCAGGCGTCCATCCACTCGCGTACGACGGCGGCGGGGTCATCGGCGCGCATAAGCGTTTCGCCCACCAGTAGCGCATGCACGCCCGCCGCATGCAGACGGCGCACATCATCGGCGGTCTCGATCCCGCTCTCACTGACGCGCGTAATCTCGTCGGGGAAATAGCGCAGCAGGCGTAGGGTGGTCTCCAGCGACACTTCGAAGGTGCGCAGGTCGCGATTGTTGACCCCTATCAGCGTCGCGCCCGACTCGACAGCGGTCTCCAACTCCCATTCGTCGTGGACTTCCACAAGCGCGTCCATGCCCAACGATTCGGCGAGGGCACGCATGTCGTGCAGGCGAGCGCGTTCGGGGAGCGCTGCGACTATCAGCAAAATCGCGTCCGCGCCCAACACGCGGCTCTCGTACACTTGGTACTCGTCGATGAGAAAATCCTTGCGCAGGGCAGGCAGGGGCACTCGCTCGCGGGCTTGCGTGAGATATTCGGGTTCGCCCTGAAAGTAGGGCGTGTCGGTTAGCACGCTCAGGGCGTCCGCGCCTGCCTCATGGTACCGCTCGGCGATGCGCAACGGGTCGAAGTTCTCGCGGATGACGCCTTTGCTGGGCGAGGCGCGCTTGATCTCGGCGATCAGCGCGATAGGGTTCGGCGTCTGGCGCAGCGTGCGGTGGAACCCGCGTGTGGGCGGAGTGTCGGCAAGGCGTGCTTTGAGTTCCACCAGCGGCATCGCACGCCGACGGGCATCCACCTCCTCACGCTTGGTCTCCAAAATGCGCTGCAGAATGCTCACGGCACGACGCATTTCGCCACACGCAACGGGACTCCTGCCAGCGGTAAGGCGTTGTGAACCCTCGATAGGGTATACTACCGTTGCCACATACGGCGGTGGACAACATCCCCGCGGGCAACACCCGCTGTTCACCGCCACGGCAGGAGAAAAACGATGCGAAACCCGACTTTGCCGAGCCAGTTAGACTTGCAGGTGGAACTGCCGACGATTATGCCGCGTTCCAAGACGCGCCCATCGGTTCGCTACACGGAAGCGCAACGCGCCATCGAACAAGACCCCGAAATCCCCTACCTGACTGAACAGGAACTCATCGAGCGCATTCAACAGCTGCGCAAGGAGCGCAACGCGGTCATCTTGGCGCACAACTACCAACTGCCTATCATCCAAGACCTCGCCGACTTCGTGGGCGATTCGTTGCAACTCTCGCAGCAGGCGGCGCAGACCGACGCGCCCGTGATTGTGTTCTGCGGGGTGCACTTTATGGCGGAGACGGCGGCGATCCTGTGCCCCGACCGCACGGTGCTGATTCCCGACCCCGAAGCGGGCTGTTCGTTGGCGGCGACCGTCACCGCCGAAGAGGTGCGCCAGTGGAAGGCAAACCACCCCAACGGCGTCGTGGTCGCCTATGTGAACACCAACGCCGATGTGAAAGCCGAAGCCGACTACTGCTGCACCTCCAGCAACGCCGTCAAGGTGGTGCAGTCCATCCCCGAAGACAAGGAGATACTGTTCCTGCCCGATATGTTTCTGGGGCTGTATGTGCAGCGGATGACGGGGCGCAAGGTGCATCTGTGGCTGGGCGAGTGCCATGTGCATGCGGGCTTCCGCGCGGAGGACATCATGCACGCCCTGCAGGAGTACCCCGATGCCGACCTGCTGCTGCACCCGGAATGCGGCTGCGTGAGCCAGTGTATGTTCGCGCTGGCGGCAGGCGACCTGCCCGCCGAGCGCACCTTCGTCCACAGCACGGGCGGCATGGTACGCCATGTACGCGAATCGCAAGCGCCCATCCATCTCGTGGCGACCGAAGTCGGCATGCTACACCGCCTGAAAAAAGAGGCGCCCCACAAGCAATTCATCGCCGTCAAAGCGGACGCCATCTGCGAATACATGAAGACCATCACGCTGCCCAAACTGTACCGCTCGCTGCGCGATATGGTGTACGAAGTGCGCGTGGAGGAGCCGATTCGCAGCCGCGCCCGCCAAGCGATTGACCGCATGCTGGAGGTGGTCTGATGGCAGTGCTGAACCCCGACCTGCTGGCAATCTTGGCGTGCCCTGCGTGCGACGACCGACCGCCGCTGGAGTTGCGCGGCGACTACCTGGTGTGCAACCAGTGCCGGCGCGCCTACCCCATCCGCGACGAGATTCCCATCCTGCTGGTGGAGGAAGCTCTCCCACTGGAGCAGATAGAACGCGAGCAGGAGCCACCCAAGCAGGTATAATCCTATCGCTATGCCGAAGCCCAAGCACGCTGAGCCGAAACTCGTGAATATCGAGATCAATGGCGTCCCCCTGCAAGTGCCTGAGGGCGAGTTGCTGGTGGAAGCCGCCAAGCGCGTGAATGCCGACATCCCCATCTTCTGCTACCACAAGTACATGGCGCCTGTGGGAATGTGTCGGATGTGCCTTGTGGAAGTGGGCTACAAGCAGCCCGACGGCAGCGTGCGCAAGATGCCCAAACCGCAGGCGTCTTGTACCCTGCCCTGCACCGAAGGACTCGTCGCGTGGACAGAGACCGAGCAGATTATCAAAGACCGCCGCGCCGTGCTGGAGTTCCTGCTGATCAATCACCCGCTGGACTGCCCAATATGCGATCGCGGCGGCGAGTGCCCCCTGCAAAACAACACGCAGTTCTACGGTCCGTCCACCAGCCGCTACATCGAAATCAAGCGCCACCTGCCCAAAGCGTTTCCGCTGTCCAAATATGTCGTGCTGGACTTGGAGCGGTGCATCCAGTGCGGGCGGTGTGTGCGCTTCACGGAAGAGGTGTCCGGCGACGCGCAACTGGCGTTCCTGTTCCGTGGGGCGCAGACCCAACCGCACACCTTCCAACTGACCGAGTTCACCAGCCGCTTCAGCGGGAATGTGATCGAAATCTGCCCCGTCGGCGCGCTGACCAGCCGCACTTACCGATTCCGCGCCCGCCCGTGGGACATCACCACCCAAAAAACCGTCTGCACGATGTGTTCCAACGGCTGCACGCTGTACGCCGACAGTCGGTCGGGCAAGGTGGTGCGCTTCAACGCCCGCGAGAACCCCGAAGTGAACGAGGTGTGGACTTGCGACAAGGGCAAGTTCGAGCAGACCTACATGCACGCGCCTGACCGCATCCTGCAGCCGATGGTACGGCGCGGTAAGGAGTGGGAACCCATCCGCTGGGGCGATGCCTACGAGCTGATTCTGCAACGCTGGAGCGCACTCACCCAGAACGGGGGTGGGCGTGCCGTCGCCGGGCTGGCAGGACACCGCCTGAGCAACGAGTCGCTGTACCTGTTCCAGAAACTGCTGCGCGGCGCGTTCCAGACGAACCACATCGACCACCGCTTCACACGCTATCAAGGCACGCTGACCGCGCCGCCCGTGCAGAACGAGTATCGCGACTTGGAGGCGACCGCGCTGGTGTTCGTGTTCGGCGCGGACTTGGTGGACGAGCAGCCAATGGTGTTCCTGCGGGCGCGTAAGGCGTGCCGTCGCTACGGGGTACAGAGCATCGTCGCTTACCCGCTGCCCAACGCGGTGGAAGAGTTCGCGGCGCACAGCCTGCGCTACCGCGCGGGTAGCGAGGACGCGCTGCTGAAGGGGCTGCTGTACGCGCTGCTGGACATGCTGCCTACCGAGCAGGTGCGAGCGAACATGCCCGATGCAGAGTGGCTGCGCGCACGCCTTGCCGACTGCACCCCCGCATGGACGCACGACCAGACGGGCATCCCCGCCGAGACGCTGCTTGCCGCCGCACGCCAGATTGCTGACGCGCCCAGCATGGTGATTCTGGCAGGCGAGAAGGCGCTGAACCACCCGCGCGCCGCAGAAGTGGTGGAGCTGCTGCACGCGCTGAATCGGCTGACGGGCAACCACATGCGCGAGGAGGGCGGCTTGAACCTGATGCCCACAGGCGCGAACCAGCAAGGCGCGCTGGAGCTGGGCGTTGTGCCCCACCTGCTGCCTGGCTACGCGCCGATTGACGACCCCGCCGTCCGCGAGCGGTTCGAGCAGGCGTGGCGCACGCCCCTCCCCAGTGAGGTGGGGCTAAACACCGACGGCATCCTGCAGGCGTGTCTGCAGGGCGAGGTGCAGATGCTGTATGTCGCGGGCGCTGACCCCGTGCGCGAGCATTACGAGCCGAGCCTTGCCGAACGCGCCTTGCGCGCCTGCGAGTTCGTGATTGTGCAGGATGTGCGCATGACCGAGACCGCCCGCTACGCCGACCTGCTGCTGCCCTCCTGCCCGTTCACCGAATACGAGGGCACTTTCACGAACTGGGAGCGGCGCGTGCAGCGGTTCTGGCAGGCGCACCCGCCGCAGGGCGAGGCGAAACCCGACTGGCAAGTGTTCGCCGAGCTGTGGCTGCGCACGCAACGCCAGACCCCGCCGTTCAACGCAGGCGAGGTGATGCGCGAACTCGCGACGCTGGTTCCCGCGTTTGCCAACTGCCGCTATGACACACTAAGCGAGTACGGCGCGCGTCTGGGCAGTACGCCGTGAGCGTTCGCACATACGCGGCTTTTGCGGGTGGGATGACGGCGTGCAATCGGAGACGACTGCCCACGGTTCTCACGCAGGGTACAATCTGCACGGACGGGGACACGCTATGAACCAACAGGATGCCCGCTGGCTGAGGCGGTTCAACAACTTCGCCAAAGCGTTTGCCCAACTGCGGGAAGCGGTCGAACTGTCGCGCCAGCGGGAACTCTCAAAACTCGAACAGCAGGGGCTTATTCAAGCCTTTGAGTATACGCATGAACTCGCTTGGAAACTGATAGAGAGTGAGGCACACCCATGACCACGCGCTTCGGCTTGAGTGAGGCGACTATCCAGAAAATCTGCGCGGTGCTGGCGCGCTACCCGCAGGTGGAAAAAGCGGTGCTGTACGGCTCGCGGGCGACAGGTAGCTACCGAAACGGCTCCGACATCGACCTCGCTCTCTTCGGCGATGACCTGAACCTACAGACGCTGTGCAAAATCATGGACGCCATCGATGACCTGCTGCTGCCCTACTCGGTGGACTTGGTAATCTATGGGCAGATACGCGATCCCGACTTGAGGGCGCATATTCAGCAGGCAGGTGTCGTGTTCTACCAGCGCGCGGAGGCGGCGCCTACCCGTTGAGTAGTTGGCGGTTAGAGTAATATGTCAACAGCAACTTGGTGGGCAACCACAAGGGGTGCCCCTACGAGGGGGGACGACGCTAATCCTGTAGGGGCAGGCCTTGTGCCTGCCCCGTCTGTCGGGCGCACCCTTCGGAGAGCAAGGGGTAGTGTAAAGCCACAACGCGGGTATAATATCTTGCGGTATGCCTAAGGAGAAAACGACCACCCGCAAGCGGGCGCGTCCCACCGAAACGCCCAGCATCGAGGCGAAGCTGTGGAAAGCCGCAAACGCCCTGCGCGGCTCGATGGACGCAGCAGGGTACAAGCATGTCGTGCTGGGGCTGATCTTCCTGAAATACATCTCCGACGCTTTCGAGGCGCATCGCGAAAAACTTCAGTCTGAGCCGTATGCTGACCTCGAAGACCCCGACGAGTACCGCGCGGATAACATCTTCTGGGTGCCGCCTGAGGCGCGCTGGTCGCATCTCCAAAAAAACGCGCGCCAGTCGGACATCGCAGTGCTTGTCGACCGCGCGATGGAAGCCATCGAACGCGATAACCCTTCCCTCAAGGGCGTGCTGCCCAAAGAGTACGCGCGCCTACCCCTCGACCCCCGTCGCCTGGGACAGCTCATCGACCTCTTCTCCAACATTCGCATCGGCGGCGAGGGCAACCACGACCACGACATCTTGGGACGAGTCTACGAATACTTTCTCGGTCAGTTCGCCAGCGCGGAAGGCAAAAAGGGCGGCGAGTTCTATACCCCGCGCAGTGTCGTCAAGCTGCTGGTGGAGATGCTGCGCCCCTACCGCGGGCGCGTCTACGACCCCTGCTGCGGCTCTGCGGGTATGTTCGTGCAAAGCGAGGAGTTCATCCGCGCCCACGGCGGACGCATCGGCGACATCAGCATCTACGGGCAGGAACTCAACCACACCACTTGGCGACTCGCCAAAATGAACCTCGCCATCCGCGGCATTGACGGCGCGATTGAGCAGGGCGACTCGTTCCTGAACGATCGCTTCCCCGACCTCAGAGCGGACTACATCCTTGCCAATCCGCCGTTCAATATGAAAAACTGGGGCGGCGAACACCTGCGCGACGACAAACGCTGGAAGTTCGGCGTACCGCCCCCCAACAACGCCAACTTCGCATGGGTGCAGCATATCATTCACCACCTCGCGCCCAACGGCAAAGCGGGCTTCGTGCTGGCAAACGGCTCGCTCTCGTCCACCCAATCGGGCGAGGGCGACATCCGCCGAAAAATTATCGAGGCAGACCTTGTAGAATGCATCGTCGCGCTGCCCGATAAACTCTTCTACTCGACGCCAATTCCCGCCTGCCTATGGTTCCTGACGCGCAACAAGCGCAACGGCGGGCGCACCGACCGACGCGGACAGGTGCTTTTCATCGACGCCCGCAAAATGGGACGCATGGTCAACCGCAAGCAACGCGAACTCACCGACGACGACATCGCCCGCATCGCGAACACCTACCACGCCTGGCGCGGCAACATCGGGTCAACTGCAATCGGGGCAACCACGGGTGGGGCAACCACGCCTGCCCAATCCGCGCCTGCCCCGTATGTAGACATCCCAGGATTCTGCCGCTCGGTCACCATAGAAGAAATCCGCCAACACGGCTATATCCTGACGCCCGGACGCTATGTGGGCGCAGAGGAGACAGAAACGGAAGACGAACCGTTCGAAAAGACGATGACGCGCCTTGTGCTGCAACTGCGCCAGCAGCACATCGAAGCACGGCAACTGGACGAAGCCATCTGGCAAAACCTCAAGGAGCTGGGGTATGACGGGTGAGTGGCGGGAGACCACCCTCTGGGATATTGCCGATTACATCAACGGACGGGCAACAAAGCCTTCCGAAGTCTGTTCGGATGGCGTACCTGTCATCAAGATAGCTGAGCTTAATCGTGGTATAACGGAAACAACTGACCGTGTGCCTCCTGAGCTTGTAGAAGACAGGCACTGGGTAAACCCAGGTGACCTTTTGTTCGCTTGGTCTGGTTCTGTGGGTATCTATCGCTACAACGGACCGAAAGCTGCGCTTAATCAGCACATTTTTCGGGTAGTGGCTAAGGAAGGCATAGATCAGCAATTCCTTCGCTACCTGTTGCTTTCGTGCATGCCGATCTTCAATTTGCATGTCCAGGATAAGCGAACTACGATGGGGCATGTTACTATCAAGGATCTACAGCGTATCAAGGTTCAAGTCCCCCCCCTCGCCGAGCAGCGCGCGATTGCCCACATTCTCGGCACGCTGGACGACAAAATCGAACTGAACCGACGCATGAGCGAGACGCTGGAGGCAATCGCGCACGCGCTGTTCAAAGCGTGGTTCGTGGACTTCGAGCCTGTCCGCGCCAAGCTCGAAGGGCGCTGGCGGCGCGGGCACTCGCTCCCTGGACTGCCCGCCCACCTCTACGACCACTTCCCCAACCGCCTCGTCGAATCAGAACTGGGGGAGATCCCCGAAGGGTGGGAGGTGGTGGAGTTAGGCAGGCTGATTTCCTTCGAGAAAGGTAAAAAACCAACCACCACCTTTCCGACGCCTTGCGAAGGGTGCTTGCCTGTTATTCTCATGGAAACTTTTGACGGCTCGACAGCGTATTATGCCATGTCGGAAAAGATGGTTATTGCACAGGCACATGATGTCTTGATGGTCATGGATGGCGCAAGTTCAGGGCGCGTGGAAACAGGCTACCACGGGGTAGTCGGTTCCACGATTGCCAAGATTATGCCGAGCGAGGGTTCCAGAATCGGGCATCGTTTTGTCTACTACGCCCTCAAGACACTGGAACCTGAGATAGGCGAGCATCTAACAGGCACCTCGATACCCCACGCCGATAAAGATTGGATCGCTCGTCAGAAAGTATGTCTACCCAAAAACGGCAAGTTGCTGGCTGTCTTTGAGGAAATCGCGGGGCAAAAACGAAAACGGATTGAGGCTCTGCGCGCAGAATCGCGCACTCTTGCTGCCCTGCGCGATGCGCTCTTGCCCAAGCTCATTCGCGGGGAGATTCGGGTAAAAGACGCAGAACGGTTTCTGGAGGGGAAGGGCTATGAGGTTCGACCCAGAGAGGCATCGCCGTCGCAGTATGCGCCCGAAAGGGTATGATTATTCACAGGCAGGTGCGTACTTTGTTACCATCTGCACGCAGGGGCGTGCTTGCCTGTTTGGCGAGGTGGTAGACGGGGAAATGCGACTCAACGACGCGGGGCGGATGGTGGTCGCCGAATGGGAACGGCTGCCAGCGTTGTTTCCAAATGTGGTGCTGGATGCGTTCGTCGTGATGCCGAACCATATTCACGGGATTGTCATTCTGACTGATCCCGCCGATGACGCGACAGACGGGGCAACCGCGATCGGGGCAACCATAGGCGGGGCAGCCACGGGTAGGGCAGCCACAGGCGGGGCAACCACAAGGGTTGCCCCTACAACGGCGGGGGATGACGCCACCCCTGTAGGGGCAGGCCTTGTGCCTGCCCCGTCCACGCCTGCCCCGACATTAGGAGATGTCATCGGCGCGTTTAAGTCGCGCGTTACCGTAGAATACGCACGCGGCGTGAGGACATTTGGATGGACACCTTTTGACAGGCGTCTGTGGCAGCGAAACTACTATGAGCATATCATTCGCAACGAGGAAACGCTAAACTGCATTCGCCGATATATTGCGGAAAACCCCATACGCTGGGCATTTGACCGGGAGAATCCATTCGCTGTCGAGATAGAGTCGGAAGAGACATGGCTACACTAACCGAAGCTGACATTGAATCGCTTGCACTGAGCTGGCTCGCGTCGCTGGGCTGGCAGACACGGCATGACTTGGAGCTTGCCCCAGGCGGGTTCTTCGCCGAGCGTCGGGACTACCAGCAGGTCGTGCTTGAAGAGCGACTGCGCAACGCAATCGCCGCGCTGAATCCTGACCTGCCCGAAGAGGCAATAGAGGAAGCCTACCGCAAAGTGCTGAACCCTGAAGGCGCGACGCTGGAGCAGCGCAACCGCGCCTTTCACCGCATGCTTGTCGACGGCGTGCCCGTCGAGTATCGCACGGCGTCGGGCGAGATGCGCGGCGAACGGGCGCGAATCGTGGACTTCGAAACTCCTGACAACAACGACTGGCTCGCCGTCCGTCAGTTCACTGTGGTAGAGAACCGCCACACGCGCCGCCCCGACCTCGTGCTGTTCGTGAACGGGCTGCCACTGGTCATCATCGAGCTGAAAAATCCCGTCGACGAACGCGCCACCCTGTGGGCTGCTTACAACCAACTGCAGACCTACAAGCAAGAGATTCCGTTGCTGTTTGTTTACAACGAGGCGCTGGTCATCTCCGACGGGCTGGAAGCGCGAATCGGCACGCTCACTGCCAGCCGTGACCGATTCATGCCGTGGCGGACGATTACAGGCGAAAAACCCGAGCCCCCAGAGAAGCCGCAACTGGAAGTGCTGATCAAGGGCGTTTTTGAACCGTCGCGATTTCTGCAGCTGCTACGCGACTTCATCGTCTTTGAAGATGAAGGGGGCGGGAAGCTGTCGAAGAAGATGGCGGGCTACCACCAGTTCCATGCAGTGAATGTGGCGGTAGCTGAGACGCTGCGCGCGGCGGCGATGCGCGACGCGCTTGTAGCAGAGTTGCCTGGGCTGTATGAAACGGGACGACAAGCAGGCGGCAATCATGGCGATCGGCGAATCGGCGTCATCTGGCACACGCAAGGCTCTGGCAAAAGCCTGACGATGGTGTTCTACGCCGCGCGAATCGCTCGCCATCCCCAGATGGAGAACCCCACCATTATTGTGCTGACCGACCGCAACGACCTGGACGACCAGCTCTTTGGCGTCTTCTCTCGCTGCCGCGAACTGCTGAGGCAAGATCCGATTCAAGCCGAGAGCCGCGCACACCTGCGGGAACTGCTTGCGGGCAGGCAGTCGGGCGGGATTATATTTACCACCATTCAGAAGTTTTTGCCCGTTGGCGGCTCAAGCGCCGAGCCTGCGCACCCCTTGTCGACGCGGCGCAACATTGTGGTCATCGCTGACGAAGCGCACCGCAGCCAGTACGATTTTATCGACGGCTTTGCTCGCCATATGCGCGATGCGCTGCCGAACGCCTCCTTCATCGGCTTCACAGGCACGCCCCTGGAACAGGACGACCGCAGTACCCGCGCCGTGTTCGGCGACTACATCTCTATCTACGACATCCAGCGTGCGGTGGAAGACGGTGCGACCGTGCCCATCTACTATGAGAGCCGCCTCGCCAAGCTCCACCTGCCAGAGGAACTGAAACCGTGCGTGGACGAAGAGTTCGAAGAGGTCACCGAAGGCGAGGAACTCGAACGCAAGGAGCGTCTCAAAAGCAAGTGGGCGCAGCTGGAAGCGGTCGTCGGCGCACAGCAACGACTGGAGCTGATTGCCCAAGACATCGTAGACCACTTCGAGCGGCGGCTGGAGGCGATGGACGGCAAAGGCATGATTGTCTGCATGAGCCGCCGTATCTGCGTCGCGCTGTACGACGCCATCGTGCGTCTGCGCCCAGAGTGGCACCACGACGAGGACGATAAGGGCGTCATCAAGGTGGTGATGACCGGCTCTGCGTCTGACCCGCCCGAATGGCAGCCGCATATCCGCAACAAGCAACGCCGCGAGTATCTGGCGAACCGCTTCCGCGACCCGAACGACCCGCTCAAGCTGGTGATTGTACGCGATATGTGGCTCACAGGGTTCGACGCGCCGCCACTGCACACGATGTATGTCGACAAGCCGATGCGTGCGCACGGACTGATGCAAGCCATCGCCCGCGTGAATCGGGTCTTCCGCGATAAGCCTGGCGGGCTGGTCGTGGACTACATCGGACTGGCATACGAGCTGAAGAAAGCGCTCGCGACCTACACAGAGAGTGGGGGCACAGGGAGCGTCGCTATCAATCAGGCAGAGGCAGTGGCGGTGATGCAAGAGAAATACGAAGTTTGCTGCGACCTGTTTCACGGCTTCGATTGGTCGGCGTGGAAGACGGGCGCGCCCGCCGCACGCTTGGCGCTCTTGCCCGCCGCGCAGGAGCATATCTTGGCTCAAGAGAATGGAAAGGAACGCCTTGTGCAAGCCGTATCCGAGCTGTCTAAAGCGTTCGCGCTCGCCGTGCCCCACGAGGACGCACTCGCAATCCGCGACGATGTGGCGTTTTTCCAAGCCGTGCGCGCAGCACTGACGAAACGCGCTCCCACAGAAGAACGCCCCGAAGAGCAGCTCGACTATGCCATTCAGCAGATTATCTCCAAAGCGGTAGCCTCTGAGGGGATTGTCGATCTGTTCGCGGCGGCAGGCTTGCGCAAGCCCGACCTCTCTATACTCTCCGACGAGTTCTTAGCGGAAGTGCGTGAAATGCCGCATAAGAACCTCGCTGTAGAGGTGATGCGTAAACTGCTGGAGGGCGAAATCAAGGCGAGGCAGCGGAAAAATCTGGTGCAAGCGCGCTCATTTGCCGAGATGCTGGAAAAGGCGATTCGTCGCTACCAGAACCGCGCCGTCGAAGCAGCCCAGATCCTCGAAGAACTCATCGAATTGGCACGCGAAATACGCAAGGCGGACAAGCGCGGCGAACAGTTAGGACTATCGGACGAGGAGCTTGCCTTCTACGACGCCTTGCAGGCAAGTGGCAGCGTGGCGCAGGTCTTGGGCGAACCAACCTTGAAGCGAATCGCCCAAGAGATTGTGCAGACAGTGCGCCGTAATATAACAATCGATTGGGCGCGGCGCGAGAATGTCAGAGCGCATCTTCGACGCCTTGTGAAGCGCATCCTACGCGAGCACGGCTACCCAGCGGAGCAATACGAGCAGGTCGCCGAGACCGTGTTGGAACAGGCGCAACTCTTCGCAGACGAGTGGGCAGCCGCTTGAACACCCGCGCCGCGCCCTGCATACGGGACAGAGGGCGTTTGACTCAGGCGTTCACGGCTCGGC
>Ga0079992_128477_pt1 | contig 120623 bp, 108 predicted proteins | sample FaiFalFF_MnMetaG_3_FD_69197 | JGI IMG/M metagenome (GOLD analysis project Ga0079992, IMG submission 69197) | Freshwater microbial communities from Yellowstone National Park, Wyoming, USA - Fairy Falls B (FF_Mn_B) MetaG (SPADES assembly) (version 2) | ecosystem: Environmental > Aquatic >...
TTCATGTTTGTGAACCCATTTTGTGAATCCCCCCACTCCCTTCTCCCTTAGCAAGGGGGGAGAGGGTTGGGGTGAGGGGGGATTCAATTCCTACACCCTGCTCGTGTGGTGAACAGTCGGCAGGTGAGTGCAAGAGGAACCCCTTGGCGTGCAGCGCATGTTGAATCTGCTGTTGCAGCGACTCAAGTGGCTGGTTGCCGTTCAGGATGACAAAGCGGTGTGGCTCGCTTTCCGCCAGTTGGAGGTAGCCGTCGCGTACGCGCTGGTGGAAGGCGAGGGCTTCCTGCTCGAATCGGTTCGGTTGGGTGGTGCGTGCCAGTGCCTGCTCCACGGGCATATCGATTAGGAAGGTGAGGTCGGGGTTCAGGTGGTCGGTGGCGAGGGCATTCAGGTGGCGCAGCGTCTCGATGTCCAGTCCTCGTCCGTAGCCTTGATAGGCGAGGGTGGAGTCGGTGTAGCGGTCGCTGATGACCCAGATGCCCTGCGTCAGGGCGGGCAGGATGACGGTGCGCACATGGTGGCTGCGGTCGGCTAAAAAGAGGAACAGCTCGGTGAGGGGGTCGGTGGGGTTGTGGAGCAGGAGTTGGCGCAGGGCATTACCCAGCTCGCTGCCGCCCGGCTCGCAGGTCAAGCGGGTGGGGATGTGCTGTGCCGAGAGCCAATCGGCGAGCCAGCGGCTGAGTGTGGTCTTGCCTGCGCCTTCGATGCCCTCGAAGGTGATAAAGGGCGCGTTGGGCTTCATGCCTCCCCCTGTTCGTCCGCGTAGATGGGCAGGATGCGCACGCGTCGGCGCGGCTCCTCGCCCACGCTCTCGGAGAGCAGTCGGTATTTCTCGATGAGCTGGTGTTGCAGGCGGCGCAGGTAAGCGTTTTGTGGTGAGAGTTCGTAGGGTTGCGCGGTTCGCATCACATATTCGACGCCCTCTTCGGCTTCACGCAGGGCACGCTCCTCCGCGCTCTCATCCGTCTGGGGCTGCTGGAACAGTTCGCGCAGCGCGCTGGCTAACTGCGAGTAGGTGTTGCTGCGCACGACGGCAATCGGGATTTGCTTGGCGAGTGCCTCGCGCACTTTGGGTGGGCGACGCTGGAAGGTGGAGTGGATGACCACCATCGCGTCGGCATCGCTCACATCGCGGGCGATATAGGCGGGGATACGCAGTTCGCGCAGCGCCTTCTCCAGTCGGCTGCGACTGACACCGTAGGGGAAGATGCGGGTGGGCGTGCGGCGCGGCGGCTCGGCAGAGGGTGTAATCACCATCGGTGTGCTGGCGGGTAGGGCTTCCGTGCCCACGCTCGGCGCGCCGCTGCGAGGGAGCAGGTCGCTTCGCTGCACAATCTCGATTTCACCCGTGGGCGACTGCACCCGTATTTCGGGGCGTGGGGGGATGCCGCGCAGCATCCGATCCACCGTCTGCGCCACATCGTGATGCACCGCCAGCCGATGGAAGTCGAGAATCTCGATGACCACATCGAAGGTGGGCGGGGCTTTGCGTTCCAGCACCGTTTTTTGCGTGCCGCGTCGGCGTGCCTCCTCATCGGAGAGGGTCACGGTCTGCACGCCGCCCACCAAGTCGGAGAGAGTGGGGTTCATCAGCAGGTTTTCGAGGGTGGTGCCGTGCGCTGTGCCGATGAGTTGCACGCCGCGCTCGGCAATCGTGCGAGCGGCATAGGCTTCCAGCTCGGTGCCAATCTCGTCGATGATAATCACTTCGGGCATGTGGTTCTCGACCGCTTCGATCATCACGGCGTGTTGCAGGCTTGGTTCGGGCACTTGCATCCGTCGTGCGAAGCCGATTCCCGGATGGGGGATGTCGCCATCGCCCGCGATTTCGTTCGAGGTGTCGACGATAATCACGCGCTTGTCGTACTCGTCTGCCAGCACGCGGGCGACCTCGCGCAGGCGCGTGGTTTTGCCCACGCCCGGCTTGCCCAGCAGCAGGATATTTTTGCCGGAGGACACAATATCGTGGATGATGTCGATGGTGCCGTAGATGGCGCGCCCGACACGGCAGGTCAGCCCGATAATGCGTCCCTGTCGATTGCGCAACGCCGAGATGCGGTGCAGCGTGCGCGGGATGCCTGCCCGATTATCCTTGCCGAACTCGCCAATCCGATCCGCCACATATTTGAGGTCGTACTCCTCGACTTGGGTGTTCTCCAGGCGGATGGTGCGGTGCATGAATCGGGCTTCGGGCATCCGCCCCAAATCCAGCACGACCTCCAACAGCTCCTCCAAGTCGGGCTGCTCCTCCAACCACTGCCGAATGGTGGGGGGCAGCACCTCCAGCATGGCGTTCAGGTCGTCCGTTATCGCACGCTCGGTTGAAATGGGTCTCTGTGCCATTCCGTCCCAATCGCTGATATTATACCCTATGAGTGGTCGGGAGGGTTCGGCTTCGTGTCGGGGGTTGGGCGGTGGGGCATTAGTTCCGATTCGGCACGGCGCACGGCAAGGTAGAGCGTGATTCCCCGATTCGCAATCATGCCGCCCACAATCGCCATCAGCACCAGCAGCAGGATGCCGCGCAAGGCAGCCCAGATGCCCGTGGCGATGGTGCCCAAGTTGGGATTGTTGCCCCCTGACCCCTGAAAGAGCCGCTGGGGAGGTGTCTGAAACATACGGTAGGCGAGCCAGAAGGCGATGAGCATCAACAGGATGCCCGTTAGGAACACGAGCAGGGAGAGCAGCCGACCGAACCAGTCGCGATGGGGTTTCATGGCGCGAGGAGCATCAGGGCTTCGCGAGCGACCTGTTGTGTGGCGGGGTCACGCGCTTGGAGCGCCGCTTTGAAAAGGGGCAGTGCGGCACGGGCGCGACGCTCCTTGAGCGCAATCAGGGCATAGCGTTGGGTAGCGGGCTGCTGTGCCAAGCGTAGCAGCTCCGCTTCCGCCTCCGGGATTTGGCTGAGCGCCATCGCGGCGAAGTAGGCCACCTGCTCGGCTTGGAGGGACGGCATCGCGCGAGGGGGCTGACACGCGCTGCGGAGCGCGTTCAACAGGGCGGGGATAGCGGGCTTGCCGATATGAGCCAGGCTGCGCGCGGCGTTGAGTGCCACGCCGCCGTCCGTCGCACCTAAGGCTGCGATGAGGGCGGGCACCGCTTCGGGTCGCCCGATGGCGCCCAGTGCGTCGGCTGCGGCGCGCTGCACGCGGGCATCAGCATCCTGCAGGGCACGGCGCAGGAGCGCGACGGTGCGTTCAGCAGGAATGCCCTGCAGGGCAGCCACCGCGCGTAAGCGCACCCCCACTCGGCTATCGCCCAGCGCCTGCTCCAGCGCGCTCAATGCGGGGATGCCCGCTTTCTGCAAGCCTTGCGCCGCTGCATCCGCCACCTGCAGGTCGGGGTCGCCCAGCGCGCTCACCAAAGCTCGGATGGCGGTGGGTGTGCCCATCTGCCCCAGCCCCAACGCGACCTGCACCCGCGCATCGGGGTCATCGGTGGCGGAGCGCAAGGCTTGGATCAGAATCGGCTCGGTGCGCGGGTCCGCGATGCTACCCAGCGCGACCAGCACGATGCGTCGCTTCTCGGTCGGCAGGTTCAGATAAGGCAAGATGGCGTCGGTGGCGCGGCGGTCGCCGATGCGCCCCAGGGCGGTGATGGTGTCCAGTTTCAGCCCCTCATCGGTCGCTCGCTCCAGAAGGGCGAGCAGTCCCGGCACGCTCGCGCTGCCGAACTGCACCAGCACCTCCATCGCGGCGCTGCGTGCATCGGGGTTTTCGAAGGCTTTGAGGGCGACGGGCAGGCAGCGCGTGCCCAATTGCGCCATCACCTTCACCGTGCCGTTCTTTACATTGGCATCGGGGTTTTTCAGCCCTTCGGCGAGCGCGTCCAGATTATTGCCCCCGATTTTGAACAGCGCCTGCAGAAAGCGGTCGCGCACGCGTGGCTCCGGGTCGCGCAGCATCGCCAAGGCAACCTTGACCCCCACCGCGTTGTTCAGGCTCTCGGCGCCCAGCGCGACCCGCAGTCGGCGTGGTGGGCGACGCGACTGGATAAGGTCGAAAAAATCCTCCCGCTCCGACAGCAGGGTCAAGGCGCGTCGCTGTGCCGCCAAATCGCGCCCCGTCGCCTCCTCAATCAAGCGATTGGTCACGATGTTGTTCCAGATGGCGCTGCCGATGATGAAGGCGACTGCGGCACCGAACAGGATGCGCACAATCCACTGGCTCATCGTGGAGTGGGATTCGACGGGGATGGCGCAACTCCTGTCGGGGTGGGTGTCGTCAGCGGGATGGCAGGGTTCCACCACACCCTGACCGATTGGAAAATCGCCTCTATCTGCTGCTCGGTCAAGCCTTGCAGGCTGGTGGGCAAGAGGGTGCGGGCAAGCTCGGCAGCCATCAATATCCCATCGCCGCTCTCCATACCCGGCACCAAAATCACCACCACCACACTCTGTAGGCTGGGCGACTGCTCAAACGCCGTCAAGGCGAGCTGGAGCGCCTCATGCATCACGCGTGTTCGGGTCAGGGCGCCCGACTGAATGCGCATCCGCACCGTCCAGCGATTCAGAAGCGGGTCGAAGTGGCACCAAACGGGGAGGTTGTTCAACCGCTGGCTGATGGCACGCGCCAGCTGCTCCTCGCTTGCGCTCATACCGCTGAAAGTGGGGATGCTGTTGTCCTGCTCGCTCGGCTGCTCGGTCGTGGATGGCTGGGATGCGGAGGGGGGTGGTGGGATGCGTGGCGGCACCGTTGCATCGGTGGCGGCACTTTTATTGAGAGGCGGTGTGCTGCTTGCCTCCGTCATCGACCAGCGACGCCCCGCCATAAAAGCAGAAAGCATCAAGATGAGTGCGATAAGACCAAACAGCCCGTAGACCCAGGTGCGAGTGGAGGGTGCTGGCGCAGGCGGTGGCGGCGTCGTGGTGGCAGGAGGCGATTGCTGGGCTGCCTGAAGCGAGCGCAGATTGTCCAACTTCGCCCGATAGAGCGCGTTGTGAGGCGACAAGTCAACCAGCAGCTCGTACCACTGGATGGCATCATCCAGCTTGCCTTGATCAGCATAGATGTCGCCCAGCAGGGCATGCGCCGTCTCGTTGCTGGGGTAGCGCTTCAAGATGCTGAGGCAGACCTCGACCGCTTCTTCGTAGCGACCCTTGATGCGCAGCAGGTTCGCCCGCGCAATGTCGGGATAGACCTCTCGGTCGGAGCCTTCGGCGTAGAGCGGATCGAGCGTGTCCTCGCGCAGGCGTGCCCCGCACTCCAGACAGAACACGCTGGTGTCGGGTATCTCAGCAAAGCATTTCGAGCAGACCATCGCTTTAAATTATAGCCCGTGTGAAGTTGCCCGTTAAGCCCTTCTGGAGTGAATCGCGGTTCACCATGCGCCCAGCAGGATGCGCCGTCCATCACGGCTGCCGAGCAGGGTTTCGCAGGCGCGTTCGGGATGGGGCATCAAGCCCAGCACATTGAAGGTCGGGTTGACCACGCCTGCAATCGCCTCCTGCGAGCCGTTCGGGTTCCACGCCTCGCTGAGTGAGCCGTCGGGCGCACAGTAGCGTAGCACGATTTGCCCGTTTGCCTCCATCTGGCGCAGGGTCGTCTCATCACACACATAGCGACCATCCCCATGCGCAATCGGTAAGCGAAGCACTTCCCCCTTGCGGAACAGGCGGGTAAAGGGCGTGGTGTTGTTCTCCACCCGCACATAGACATGCCTGCAAATAAACTTCAGCCCGATATTGCGCGTGAGCGCGCCGGGCAGCAATCCCGCCTCGCACAGTATCTGGAACCCGTTGCAGATGCCAATCAGCCGCCCACCCCGCTCTGCATACTCCCGCACCGCCTCCATAATGGGTGCAAAGCGCGCAATCGCGCCCGGACGCAGATAGTCGCCATAGGAGAAGCCGCCCGGCAGCACCACCAGGTCATAGCCGTTCAGGCGCGGCTGGGCGTGCCAGACATAATCCACCGCGTAGCCCAGCACATCATGCAGCGCGTGATAGGCATCTCGGTCGCAGTTCGAGCCGGGGAACACGACAACCGCCGCTCTCATTCCTCCACAACCTCGTAGCGATACTGTTCGATGACGGGATTGGCAAGGAGCTGCTGGCACATCGCTTCGATTTGGGCGTGCGGGTCGCCATCGGCTGCCAGCTCAATCTCCAGATACTTGCCGACCCGCACTTGCTGCACCGTTTCGAAGCCCAGTTGGTGCAGCGCGTTTTGGAGCGTGCGCCCTTGGGCATCCAGCAAGGTTGGCTTCAGCGTGATATAGACCCGTGCCTTCGGCATGGCACGATTGTACCCCAACACTTGACAAAGGCGATAGATGGGGTATAATAGCCCTTGCGATAACCGCAGACAGCAGGTGTCCCGCTTTGCGGGCATAATCCGGGTTGCCGGTCCGCCTGCCGAGGGAAGCGCACGGGGTGTTCTGGGTGGCGACCGCCGCCACCTGGAAGGTTCGAAACGCCTTGGCGAGCCTGCTGCTCTGCGCGGCTCGCTTTTCGCATTTAACAGGAGGTGGAACGATGCCATCCGCTAAGAAGGTGGCACAGGTGGAACAGATTCGGCAATGGCTGGCGCGGTCGCGCGGGCAAATCCTGACCGATTATCGGGGGCTGACCGTGCGCGAGATTACGGACCTGCGCCGCCAGCTGCGTCAGGCGGGAGCCGAGCTGCATGTGGTCAAAAACACCCTCTATCGGCGAGCAGCCGATGGCGCGCTGCCACCCGAACTGGAACCTTATCTGGAGGGACCGACCGCCGTCGCCTTCATTCAGGGCGACGAGGCGGCTGCCGCCAAGGTGCTGGTCGAGTTCATCAAGCAGGTGCACAAGACGGAGGTCAAGGCGCTTGTGCTGGGGCAGCGCGTCTATCCTGCCAGCGCGGTCGAAGAGCTGGCGAAACTCCCCCCGCGCGAAGTGCTGCTGGCACAGCTCGTCGGCGCGCTCCAGTCGCCTATTAGCGGGCTGGTGGGCACGCTCTCCGAGCTAATCGGGCAGTTCGTGCGCACGCTACAAGCCATTGCAGACCAAAAGGCGCAAGCCTAAAACCAAACGAAGGAGGCGATAACCATGGCAAAACTGACCGCAGAAGAGATCATGCAAGCCATCGACGAAATGACGGTGCTGGAGCTGCACGAGTTGGTCAAGGCGTTGCAGGATAAATACGGCGTCACGGCTGCCGCGCCCGTTGCGGTGGCAGCGATGCCGGGCATGATGCCTGCTGGTGCCCCTGCGGAGGCGGCGCCCGCCGAAGAGAAGACCGCCTTCGATGTCATCCTTGCCAGTGCGGGCGACCAGAAGCTGCAGGTGATTAAAGTGGTGCGCGAACTCACCCAGTTGGGTCTGAAAGAGGCGAAAGACCTGGTGGAAGGCGCACCCCAGCCGCTCAAGCAGGGTGTCACCAAAGAGGAAGCGGAGGAGATCAAGCGCAAACTCGAAGAGGTGGGCGCCAAGGTCGAAATCAAATAGACCTGACCCCTCCGTACCGTTGGTAAGTGCCTTTGCGTTGGTTTTTCAACTCGTTGGCGTGCCTCCTGTTGAGCGTTCTGTAGGAGAGATTCTCCAGGAGGTGCGCCTCCTCTTTTCAAGTAGGGGTAGAGGCTGGGGAGCAGGGGCGGGTATGAACGATGTGTTGGCGCATTTAGAGCCCCCCTTGACAGAGCCGCCAGAGCGCATGGTATAATAGTCCCTTGCGCAACAAACGAGAATGAGGAGGGTTTCTATGCGGATCGTGCGCCCTAAGGCGAAGCGAATCAAGACCGTTATCGAGCCACCACCCTTACTGGAGATTCAGTTCAATTCGTACCGATGGTTTCTCGAACAGGGCTTGCGGGAACTGTTCGACATCTTTTCACCTATCTATGACCTGACCGAGACCTACTTCATCGAGTTTGGCGACTACTGCTTGGGCGAGCCGAAGTATGCGTTGGAGGAGTGCCGCGACCGTGAGATGACCTTCGAAGCGCCCTTGCGCGTCAAGGTGCGCTACGGCAAAAAGGATGGCGAGATCCAAGAGAGCGAAATCTATCTGGGTGATCTGCCCCTGATGACCGATAATGCGACCTTTATCATCAATGGGCGCGAGCGTGTGGTCATCAATCAGCTCAACCGCACACCAGGCGTGCATTTCCCATCACCCTATCTTTCCAGTGCGGGGCGCGAGATGATGGCGCGCGCCTTGCAGGAAGTTTATCAGGTGCAGATTATCCCCGCCGAAGGACCCTGGATCGATGGGGGGAGCGACCCGAACTATGTGGTGCGGGTGCGGGTCCACCAATCGAAACAGCTGCCTCTCACGCAAATCATTAAGGCGTTGGCGGCTTTCCCTGAGGCGCGTGTGCCGGCACGCCTGCCCCTGCAACGCGCCATCGGTTGGCGAGTGTTGGAACCGGTTCGAGTGGGTCGCCGAACGGTGCTGCAGGCAGGGCAGATAGTGGAAGCAGCCACACTACAGGAGCTGCCTGAGGAGGCTCGCAAGCAAAAAGTGCTGGTCGAGCCACCCTACACCACCGATGCGGAGGGGCGCACCACGCTCCATAACAGCGCGTTCCTCGCGCTCTTTGGCACAATCGAGGAGGTGACCGAACCCTCTATCGAGCAGCTTGTTGGCCGCTATGCGGCGGAGGACATCCGCGACCGGCGGGGACGGCTGCTCGCAGCACGGGGCACTCGCATCGACCATGAGCTGGCGGCGACGGTGGCGCGTCAAGCGGTTCCACCCCTGCGTGTGGCACGATTGCCTCGCATGGTGCAGGCGACGCTGGAAGCCGATCCCACCACCGATTCACGCGAAGCGCTGATCGATTTCTATCGGCGCTCACGACCGGGCGATCCCGCAGTGGAGGAGAGCGTGTACGGATTGTTCTATAATCTGCTCCTCGATAAGCGACGCTATGACCTTGGTGCGGTCGGACGCTACCAAATTAACCGCAAGCTGGGGCATGAAATCCCTCCGAATGTGCGCCACCTGACCGTGCCCGACCTCATTCTGACCTTTCAGTACCTTGTCGAGCTGGCAGATGAGAAGCACCCCTACGACGACACCGACCACTTGGCAAACAAGCGGGTTCGCTCTGTGGGCGAACAGCTCCAAGCGCACCTGCGCACCGCCTTCCTGCGCATGGAGAAGATTGCGCGCGAGAAAATGACCGCCGCCGAAGATGTGCACCAGCTGCTGCCTAATATGGTGCTGAGTGTGAAGCCCGTTTCGGCAGCCCTCAAGAGCTTCTTCTCGCAGAACCCGCTCAGTACCTTTATGGATCAGACGAACCCGCTTTCGGAGGCGGCGAACAAGCGGCGCCTTTCGGTATTGGGTCCAGGCGGTCTGGGGCGTCAGAGCGTGCCGCCGCAGGTGCGCAACATCTTTCCCAGCCACTACGGGCGCCTCTGCCCTGTGGAGACACCCGAAGGACAAAACATCGGGCTGGTGAACCAGCTCACGCTGTATGCGCGCGTCGATGAATACGGCTTCATCCGCTCGCCCTATCGGGTGGTACGCAACGGGCGCGTGACGGATGAGGTGGTCTACTTAGCTGCCGATGAGGAGACCACGGTCCGTATCGCCCCTGCCGATACCCCTGTGCTGGAGGATGGCACCATCGCCTCCGAAATGGTGCAGGTGCGCTATGGTGATGAGTACCCCTCTGTGCCACGCGAGCAGGTGGATTATATGGATGTAAGCCCATCGCAGGTCTTCTCCGTCTCCGCCAGCATGATTGCGTTTTTAGAGCATGACGACGCGGGGCGTGCCTTGATGGGGGCGAACATGCAGCGTCAGGCGGTGCCGCTGGTGGAGCCCGAGACCGCCCTCGTGCATACGGGCGTGGAACGCATCGTGGCGCATAGTGCCCCCAGCATCATCCGCGCTCGCCGTGATGGGCGCGTGCGCTATGTCTCTGCCGAGGAGATTCGCATCGAAACGGATAGCGGCGAGATCGACATCTATCACCTGCCCTATCTGCAAGAAAGCAACAAGGGCACCTGCTTCAGCTATCGCGCTGCCGTGCGCTTAGGACAGCGTGTGCGAGCGGGCGATGTGTTGGCGAACGGTGCTTCCACCCAGCATGGCGAGCTGGCACTGGGACGCAATGTGCTGGTCGCCTTCATGCCCTGGCACGGCTATAACTATGAGGATGCGGTGCTGGTCTCGCAAGGATTGCTCTATCACGACACCTATACCAGCATTCACCTGGAGACCTATCAGACCGATGCGGTGGACACGAAGTTGGGCACAGAGGAGATTACCGCCGACATCCCGAATGTCGGGGAGGAGGCACGCCGCCATCTGGACGAGAACGGCATCATCCGAATCGGGGCGGAGGTGCGTCCCGAAGATATCCTGGTCGGCAAGGTCGCACCGAAAGCCCCTACTGAAGGCTCCACGGAGCAACGCCTCGTGCGCATCATCTTCGGCTCCCAAGCCGAGGAGATGCGCGATGTCTCCCTGCGTCTGCCGCATGGGGAGCGCGGCGTCGTGGTGCGCGTGCTGCAGTTTGCACGCTATCGCTATCAGTGCCAGCGGTGCAACGCGCTCTTCTATCGGGCAAAACCCATCGAGAGTCGCTCCTGCCCGCGGTGCCGCGGCACGCTCGAACAGTTGCCCGAAGATGAGCTGCCCCCCGGCGTCAACCATCGTGTCCGCGTCACCCTGGCGACCAAACGCATTCTGACCGAGGGCGATAAGATGGCGGGGCGTCATGGCAATAAGGGGGTCATCTCGCGCATTCAGCCCGTTGAAGACATGCCCTTCCTGATGGATGGCACGCCCGTCGAGATTGTGCTGAACCCCCTCGGTGTGCCTTCCCGCATGAATGTGGGGCAGATTCTGGAGCTGCATCTGGGCTATGCGGCGCGGGTGTTGGGTGTCCGCTATCAAGTGCCTGTTTTTCAGGGCGCCACTGTGGAGGAAGTGCAACACGAGCTGGCTGCCGTCGCCAACCAGCTGCGGATGCACGCGCTGACCACCCTGCTCCAAGACGAACTCCGCCTCAAACTGCGCTTCCCACCCGGCTGTTCCTTTGACCGTGCGATGGAGAGGGTGCGCCGCTATCTGGATCTGCTCACCCCATCGCAGCTCGAATGGCTGGCGCAGCGACTGGGTGTGCCCATCGCACGCGCGGTGCCACCCGCCCCCACGCGTAAAGGTCGCTCGAAAAAAGCACAGGAAGCGGCGCCGGCGGAGCTGCCTGAAGCCGAACTCACCGCCCTCAAAGAACGCCTGACCGAAACGATTCGGGCGCGCGCCATCCACCGCAGCGGCTTCGACCCAGCTACCGGTAAAGCCATTCTGCGCGATGGCAAAACGGGCGAACCGTTCCAGAACCATGTCGCCATCGGGTATCTTTACATGCTGAAGCTGGAGCATCTGGCGGAGGAGAAAATCCATGCCCGCTCGATTGGACCCTATTCGCTTGTTACGCAGCAGCCACTGGGCGGCAAAGCCCAATTCGGTGGGCAGCGACTGGGCGAGATGGAGGTCTGGGCGTTGGAAGCCTATGGCGCCGCCCACACCCTGCAAGAGATGCTCACAATCAAATCGGACGATGTGATGGGACGCATCCGCGCCTACGAGGCTATCGTCAAGGGTCGACCCGTTATCCAACCATCCGTGCCCGAATCGTTCAAAATTTTGGTGAATGAGCTGCGGGCACTGGCGCTGCGCGTGCAAATCATCGACTCGCACAATCACATCCACGACTTCCGCAGTCTGGAGGAACTGGAAACGATGGACATCGAAGCCGCCAGCAAACCGACTCTTGAACAACAAATCGGCTCACAAGGCACCTAAACCGAATGGAGGGGCAGACCTGTCCGGTTCATCTGAACGGTCGGACTGTCTGCCCAACCTAAATTGGAGGTGAACCTTTATGGACATCGGACATATCAAAGCCATCCGTATCGGATTAGCATCACCCGAGGACATTCGGGCGTGGTCTTATGGGGAGGTCAAAAAGCCCGAAACAATCAACTATCGCACCTTCCGCCCTGAGCGCGACGGCTTGTTCTGCGAGCGCATCTTCGGACCGACCCGCGACTGGGAGTGTTCCTGCGGGCGTTATAAGCGTGTGAAGAACAAGGGCGTTCGCTGCGAGCGGTGCGGCGTGGAGGTGACCCGTGCCCGCGTGCGACGCGAACGCATGGGGCATATCGAGCTGGCTGCACCGGTGGTGCATATCTGGTATCTCAAGGGGCAGCCGCCCAGCCCACTTGGGCTTCTGCTGGACATCTCGCCACGCCAACTGGAGAAGGTTATCTATTTCACCAACTACATCGTCATCGAGATTGATCGCGCCGAGATTGAGCGCAATCTGGGCGACATTCGGCGCATGGTGGAGCAGGAGAAGGAGCATCTGGAGGAGGAACTGGCACGGGTCTATCAGGAGCTGGATGCCCGCCTCCAACGCGAGCTGGAAGAGAATCGCGACAAATGGACCGAAGCCCAGATTGAGGAGCGCATCCGCTACTATAACCACCGCAAGGAGATGGAGATGCGGGAGCGCCAGACATGGCTGTCCGATTTGGAGCGCGCCGTCGACCAGCTCGCACGCCTCCAGCTCTATCAGTTGTTAGACGAGAGCAGTTGGTCAGGCATCGAGCAGCTGCTGCTCTACGGCTCACGCCGTTTGGGGCGCGACCTGCGCGGCTTGGTGCGTGCGGGTCAGGGCGCCGAAGCGATTCGGGAGATGCTGCGCCAGATCGACCTGGAGCGGTTGGTGCGGGAGTTGCGCGAGGAGGTCGCCCGCACGCAAGGAGCGCGTCGCGCCCGCGTGGTCAAGCGACTGGAGGTGGTGGAAGCCTTCCGCTCCAGCCGTGCCCGACCCGAATGGATGGTGCTGGAAGCAGTACCCGTGCTGCCCCCAGAGCTGCGTCCCATGGTGCAGCTCGATGGCGGACGCTTCGCCACCAGCGACCTGAACGACCTCTATCGCCGCATTATCAACCGCAATAACCGTCTGCGCAAAATCATCGAGATTCGTGCGCCCCGCAGCATCGTCTGCTCCGAGAAACGGCTGCTGCAGGAGGCGGTCGACGCCCTCATCGATAACAGCCGACGCACCAAACCGGTGGTCGGTTCCAACGGGCGCGTGCTGAAATCCCTCTCCGACTTGCTCAAAGGCAAGGAGGGACGGTTCCGCAAGAACCTCTTGGGCAAGCGGGTGGACTACTCCGGTCGCTCCGTGATTGTGGTCGGACCGCATCTGCGCCTGCATCAGTGCGGACTGCCCAAAGAGATGGCGCTGGAGCTGTTCAAGCCCTTCGTGATGCACCGCCTCATCGAGCTGGGCTTAGCCAACAACATCAAAAACGCCAAGCACGCGGTTGACCGCCAGATACCCGAAGTGTGGCAGGCACTGGAAGCGGTGATTCGGGAGCATCCCGTGCTGCTCAACCGTGCCCCCACCCTGCACCGGCTGGGCATTCAAGCGTTCGAACCGGTGCTGACCGAGGGGAAAGCGATTCAGCTGCACCCGTTGGTGTGCCACGCTTATAATGCCGACTTCGATGGCGACCAGATGGCTGTGCATGTGCCGCTCTCCTATCCCGCTCAGGCGGAGGCACGCCTGCTGATGCTGGCGGTCTACAACCTCTTCAAGCCGGCGGATGGCTCGCCCATCGTCTCCCCCTTGCAAGACATCGTGCTGGGCGCCTATTACCTCACGATGAACGACCCGCGCGGCACGACGGAACCGCAAGAGGGGAGCCTGTTCAGCAGCACGGAGGAGGCGCAACTGGCACATGAGCAGGGTCTCATCCGTATGCATGAGCCGATTCGGGTGCTGCTCCCCATCGGTGACGAAAGCCATCGCGTCGTCACCACCACTTTCGGACGCCTGCTCTTCTTCGAACTGCTTCCTGCCTCTTTTAAGCAGCATCTGGGGGAGATGGACCCCACGGGCAACCTCCTGGAGAGCTACCTCAATCGGGTCTATAACAAGAAGGAGCTTTCCAATTTGATCCGCGAGGTCTACCGCTTGTCAGGACATATGGAGACCGTCACCTTCCTGGATCGGCTGAAGCAAGCCGGCTTCTACTGGGCGACGCAAGCCGGCATCACCTTCGCGCTGACCGATATGGAGATTCCGGCGGAGCGCGACGCGATTCTGCGCAAAGCAGAGGAGATGGCGCGGCGCATCGACGAGCTGTATGATCAGGGTGAGCTGACCCTTGCGGAAAAGCGCCAACGGCTGATTGAACTCTGGCAGCGTACCTATGAGGAGGTCACCGACGCCATGTTGCGCTCCATCACGCGGGATAACCCCCTCTTTATCATCACCGATTCGGGCGCACGCGGCTCCACCAAGCAGCTGGCGCAGCTGGTCGGGATGCGCGGGCTGATGAGCGGCTTGCTGGATATTCGCACCGCATCGGAACGCCTGATTGAGGAGCTGCCCGTGCGCCACAGCTTCCGGGAAGGCTTAACCACCCTCGAATACTTCGTGTCGGGCTATGGCGCGCGACGCGGGCTGGCAAGCACCGCGCTGCTCACCGCCAACGCGGGCTACCTCACACGGCGCATGGTCGATGTCGCACAGGATGTGATTGTCCGCATTCAGGACTGCCAGACCCCTGAAGGCATCGTGGTGTCTCGCATCATCCGTGAAGGCAAGGAGATCGAACCGCTCTATCAGCGCATCCGCGGACGAACCGCACGCAAGTCGCTCAAGCACCCCTACACAGGCGAACCGCTTATCGAAGAGAACGAGATTATCCCCGATGAGCTGGCGCACCGCATCGATGCGCTCGCCGCTCAGCTGGAGAAGTTCACCCAGACCCTGCGCGACCTTGCCGAAAAGGAGCCGGGCGAACTCTTTATGCCCGACGACGGTGAGCCGCTGCATGACCCGCAGAATGGTTCCGTTTTGCTTGAAGCCTACACGCCCATCGACGAGGCGACCCTCGCCCGATTGCGTGCCCGACGGGAGGAACTCCACCACCTGTGGCGTCAGGCGGGCTTCGACTGGGTGGAGCATGACATGGTGGGGGTTCCCATCCGCTCGCCGTTGGCGTGTGCGGCGCGCCAGGGTATCTGCGCCAAATGCTACGGGCTGGATATGGGCACGCTGCGCCCTGTGGAGTTGGGCACCGCCGTCGGCATCATCGCCGCCCAATCCATCGGCGAGCCCGGCACCCAGCTCACCATGCGCGTCTTCCACACAGGTGGCGTCGCCGGTGCGGGTGAGCAGATTGCGGGCTTCCGTGTCGGGGGGGCGACCCTCCAGGCGGCGGCTGCCCTCGGCGAACTGGAGGAGCGAGGCGTGACCGAACGCATCAGCGACCTGCGCTCCGACCAGCGACGCGTGCTCTACCAAGTGGCACAACAGCTGCTCGGCAAGCCCATCCAACCGCCAACGCCCGAACCCTCCGAGCCTGCCGAACTCGAAACCGAAGAAAAGGTGCAGCGCAAGGTGCGCGAATGGGTGCGTAAACTCGCCAAACTCATGGAAAGCCAGAACACCGGCATCAACCGTGTGGAGGAACTCTTCGAGGCACGCAAGCCCAAAGGCGAAGCCATCACGGTCGACTACGAGGGCGAGGTGGTCGATATCGTCCGTAGCACCGGACGCTGGGTCGTATTGCGTGCCACCCTGCCCGTCGGTGAACTGCTCATCGGCAAGGTCAGCCTGCACGAAGTAACCAGCCCCCTCACAGGCGAAGTGTTGCTCCGTGAGCTGGAGGAAATCCGTTCGGCGCATGTAAACCGCTTGATGGAGCATGGCGTCAACGAGGTGGAGGTGCTGGATGCAGTGTTGGTGGGCGTGTCGGGCACCCTGGAGGTCAAGCCGGGCGACCGAGTGCTGCCAGGCGACCGCCTCACGCCCGGTCCCCTGAACCCGCATGAACTGCTGCGTCTGCGTGGTGTGCGCGGCGTCCAAGAATATCTCATCCGCGAAATCCAAGCCGTCTACAAAGCGCAGGGTGTCGATATCGACGACAAGCACATCGAGATTATCCTGCGCCAGATGCTGCGCAAGCGGCGCGTGGTCGACCCCGGCGACACCCTCTTCCTGCCCGGTCAGATTGTGGACCGCTTCGTGTTTGAGGATATCAACGCGCAGGTGATGCGTGAGGGTGGTCGCCCCGCCACAGCGGAATGGGTGCTGCTGGGCACCTCCGAAGCCGCCCAGCAGACCGAGTCGTTCCTCTCCGCTGCCTCGTTCCAGCGCACGGTCAAGGCGCTCACCGATGCCGCGGTGCGGGGCAAGGTGGATGAACTGGTCGGGCTGAAAGAGAATGTGATTATCGGGCGGCTCGTGCCTGCCGGCACTGGCTACTCCAAGCCCGAAATCCACGCCCAGTTCACAAAACCTACTCGTATCGCCGTCGCCGAACCGGAGGCAAAACCCGCCGTGGCGAAGGCACCCACCACGATTGCCGAACTGGCTGCTCAGATGCCGGAGCCATCCGAGCCATCCGAACTGTCCGATGCGCCCGCGCTGTCGGAGCCATCCGAGCCATCTGAGCCATCCGAGCCAACCGAGAGCAAGCCATCCCGCTCACGCCGCAAGAAAAAGAACGAGGAGAGCGCTTGAGGCAACGGCACGCACTTGCCCGCCAGCGTAGGGGTGCAACCATCGCGCCCCTACGCTGCGGTTTCAATCTCCTTTGAACCGCCAGAGGGTGCCTTGGGGACTATCCTCCAGCAGGATGCCCAGCGATTTGAGATCATCGCGGATGCGGTCTGCCAAATCGAACAGCTTGCGCGCCCGCAGTTGCTGACGCCACTCAATAATGTGCGCCATCAGCTGGTCAATCAGTTCGCTTTCCGGTAGTCGCTGAGTCTCCAGCGGGATGCCCAAAATCGTTTCCATCATCCACTGGAGCGCGTTCAGCAGGGCGAGCAGCGCCCCTGCCACCGATTCAACACCTGTTCCCTCCGCCTCGCTGAGCCGCTGATTCATCTCGCGCACCACTTCGAAGGCGACCGCCAGCGCCTGCGCGGTGTTGAAATCGCTGTTCATCGCCTCGGTGAACTGCTCACGATAGGGCTGGGCAACCGATTCATCGGGTGTTGGCGTCTGCGGTAATGTGCGGAGCAAGGCTCGGACACGCTGCACCGCCGTTCGCACACGCTCCAGCGCAGCCCCTGCCTCATCCAGACGCTCGTAGGAGAACTCCAGCGGCGTGCGATAGGCGACCGAAAGCAGGAACAGGCGGATTACGGCAGGCTCGTACTGCTGACGCAGCTCGCGAATCGGCACGAACACACCCGTCGATTTAGACATCTTCTGCTCCTTGAGGCGCACCGGTCCCCAGTGGAGCCAGTAGCGCACAAAGGGCTTCTCGCAGTGCAGGTATGCCTCCGATTGGGCAATCTCGTTTTCATGGTGGGGGAAAATCAGGTCCATGCCGCCCGCGTGAATGTCAAACGAGGGTCCCAGATATTTCAGGCTGAGGGTGGAGCATTCGATATGCCAGCCGGGTCGCCCCGGTCCCCAGGGGCTGTGCCAGGCTGGTTCACCCGGCTTGGCGGCTTTCCAGAGCGCGAAGTCGAGGGGGTTGCGCTTACGCTCATCGATCTCCACGCGCGCACCCGCTTTCATCTCGTCCGGGCTGCGTCCCGAGAGCTTGCCGTACTCCGGGAAGCGTTCCACCGAGAAGTAGACATCCCCATCCACCACATAGGCATAGCCATCCTCCACCAGTTGCCGCACCATCTCGATGATGTCGTCCATATGCTCGGTGACCTTGACGAATCGGGGCAGGCGCACGCCCAATGCTTGGGCATCTTCGATATACATGCGGCTATATTTGGCAGCGACTTCGGCGGTGCTGATGCCCTCTTCTTGGGCGCGTCGGATGATTTTATCGTCGATATCAGTGAAATTTTGCACGAAGTTCACTTCGTAGCCAAGATGTTCGAACCAGCGTTGCACGATGTCCATCACGACGACGCCCCGCATATGCCCCACATGGGCGGGGGCTTGCGGCGTCAGCCCACACGCATAGATACTGACCTTGCCCGGCTCGCGCGGCACAAACACCTCTTCACGCCGCGTCAGCGTATTGTAGATGCGCAACTCACCCATAGGTGCTTCGCATGATACCCCGTAAACCCACCGTTTTTTGTCAATCCCCGTAAGAGTATTGAAGCAGGGGATGGGGATAGATGGCAAGATACCATCAGACGCGGGGTCATCCCCGGGTCGGGTGGCGCAAATGCGGTGGCGGTAGCAGTTTGAAACGGCTCTCATCAGCACCGTCCAGCGCCACCGCCACACACCCCCTGCGGCTCGATGTTCCGCAGGGGGCTTTTTAAAAAAATGAGAGGCGGGTGGGGAGGAGCCCGCCTCTCTCCGGGGTAGGGGAGGTGCGACCAAGATTAGCAGGAGGTTCTCTGGTCAACCTGTACCCTGTCGCCACTCTCGATTATCGGCAGATACCTCCGAATTTTTTAGGGGGTTCTGAAGCGAATCATCAACGGGGTGGGATGCCGTGGCTGCCCCCCTGCGCAGGGAGATGAAGAGGAGTAGCAACGCCAACCATCCACTGAGGAGAGAGATCGCCAGCCCTATTTCCCAAAGCGGTGGGCGATACCGCATCTGCACCTCATGGGTGCCGGGCGGAATGCGCACCGCCCGCAACACCCCTTCCGCATAGAGCAACGGCACCGGCTGCCCATCCACCCACGCGCGCCAACCGGGCAGCAGCGTCTCCCGCACGACCAGAACGGAGGGCTGGGGACACTCCACCTGGATGCGAAGGAAGGCGTTGCGCCGTTGCACCTTCAGCACACGCCCACCCCCTGCTTGCAACTCACTTGGCAGACCTTCCACCAACACCTGCTCGCACGGCTCATACGGCTGACGCCTAAAGTGCTTTAGCATCGCGTCGAAGTCTTGCACGGGCACCGCGCGGGAGACCAGTTGCACGGACGGGCACGGTGGTGCAAGCCGTTCAAAACGCGCCTTCCCCTCTATCAGGCGCACATGCCATTCAATTCCCAACGCCTTAAGCCAGCGCGCCTGCCGGTCGGGACGAGAAAACAGGATAATCCGCTCCAAGCGGGAGACGCGCTGCGGCACAACGGGCTCATACGCGCCCCACACCGAAGCGGGCAGCAGCATCGGCAGGTTCGGGATCGCCACCCGCACCATCTCGGTTGGGCTGGTGTCCGCATAGGTCAAGTAGGAGATGTGGCGTCGCCAGCCCTGATAGGTTTGGGGATACCACCAGCGACCACCGTTTGCCTCTGCCAGAATTTTTTTCTCTGGATAGGAGCCACTTGCCAAGTTGTCAGGACTCGGAGAAAAAAATTCTGCTTTCAGCACGCGCTCTGCCTGCGCCCAGCTACCCAGTGGGGCAAGCGGGAGCGAGCAGGAGACAGCGTAGAGCTGCATCGGGATGAAGCCTATCCAGAGCGGGACGGCACGCGCATGCCGCAAGCGCATCGCCACCATGAGCAGCAGCAGTGAAGTACCCAGCCAGAGGGCGCCCTGGAGCCAGCCGTGCCGCGCGACTTGCAGCATCTGGTGGGTGGTGGGCTGGGGATAATCTTCGCGGGCACGCGGGGTTAGAAAGGCACGCTGCCAAGCAACGCCCCAGCGTGTCGCCGGCACAGCCGTTAGGAGCAAGCACAGAAGAGCCCCACCTATCAACACCCAGCGGGCGAGGGATGCCCCCCTCCCTGCCCTCCCCGTGGACGGGGAGGGAGCCTCCACCCCTGTCACGAGGCGGTCATAGCCCAACGCACTCAGCGCTGCCAACATCAAGCAGGTAATCAGCAGCCAGCGTGCAGGGTCATGGAACAGGCGCATGCCGGGCAGTGCATAGTAGGCGAGCGTGTAGAGCTTGCCCTGAGTGCCCATCGCCAGCCATGCCGTGATAACGGCAATCGCGGCGAGTCCCCCGCGCAGCCGTGCGCCCCGCTCGAAGGCAAAAGGGATGAGGAGCAGGGGGAGCGTGCCGATGAAAGCGGTCGTCTCCCAGTAGTTGCCCTTTGCCACATAGAGCCAAGTGGGGTTGCCCCAAACGAACGGATAAAGCAGGCTCGCCCAGTGCGGAATCTCCCAATGGAAGCGTTCTGCCGCCTGCAGGCTCATCTGGCTGTAGTTCGAGAATGTCCCCACGATGCGAGCCGGTAGCCAGTAGAGCGCGCTCCATCCCAACGCCAGCCCCAAAGCCCCCGCCAGATGGGGTAGACCCATTGGCAAACACAGCGGTCTGGGCAGCCCCATGGGGCTGCCCCTCCAGTTGTCATGCCACCAGCGTATAAGGGTATAGAGCAGGGCGCATACCCCGATGAGGTAGGCGCTCTGTGGGTGTGCCGCCAAAATGCAGAGCGCGCTCACCAACGCGAGCCAGAGCATGTTCCGAATCGTCGGTTGCTGCCACACACGCTCGATGCCCCACAGGACCCATGGGTACCACGCGATGCTCATCAAGAAGGGGGGGAACTGCGCCCGCGCCACCACGGCGGTGCAGCCCATCCACGCGCAGGCGCCCCACACACTGGCGGTCGGGCTGCAGCCCAGCAGGCGCAGCCAGAGACGCATCCCGATGCCGCTCCAAAGCAGATGCAACGCCACGACCAAACTCAGCCAGCGTGCTGTGGGAACAAAAAGCAGCAACAAAGTGGTGGGATAGAAAACGCCCATCTGGGGGTTGCCGATAAGCGGCTGACCCCCATTCACATAGGGGTTCCAGAAAGGCAACTCACCCTGCTGCAAGGAGCGGCGGATGAATTCCCACATCGGATAAAAATAGATGCCCGCGTCGCCCCAATAAAGCTCCCTCACCAACAATCGCCCATGCATCAACAGCCAGACGCCGACAACAGGTGCCAATTGCCAGATGAGGGGGGTGATGTCGCTTGCTCTCGAAGACGCTCGCCATCCAGCCATTCCGGACCATCCCCTCTCCTGTTAGGCGCGGATGACCCGCACAGGGCGCAGCAGAGGGGGGAGCCAGCGTGCCACCAGGGCGATACGCTGGTCATCTTCCATCACCAGCACATACCCACCCGGTGTCCAGAGCGGATGCTCGACCTGCACGAAGCTCCCGTTGAGCAATCGTTCCAGATAGGGCGCGGTCGGTTTCCAGCGGGGCAGATGGGGCAGCGCGTCGGCGGGCGCAATCAGGTGGGACGCTATCGTCTCAGGGTCGGTCAGGCTCTCCAACGGCAACGCCTGCTGCAGGTCGAAGTGCCCGACGGCTACGCGCGTCAACTGCTTCAGATGAGCGCCAATGCCCAGCCGATCCCCGATATCGGACGCCAGCGTGCGCACATAAGTGCCCGCTGAGCATTCGAGATAGAAGCGCGCGGTGGGGAACTCGCCCGGCTCAAACGCCTCAATCTGTAGCGTGTAGATGGTCACGGAGCGCGGCTTGCGCTCCACTTCCTTGCCCTCGCGTGCCAACTCATAGAGCCGTTTGCCCTCGATCTTGACAGCCGAATACATCGGCGGAATCTGCTCGATGCGTCCGATGAACTGTTCCGCGACGGCGCGCACCTGATGCGCGGTGAGGTGGGGAGCGGGAATCTGGGAGAAGACCTCGCCCTCGATGTCTTGGGTGGTGGTGCGAATGCCAAACTGAATGACGCCGCGATACTTTTTGGGCAGTTGCTGGAGGTAGGGTACGAGCCGGGTGGCGCGTCCGAGGCAGATGACCAGCACGCCATCCGCCATCGGGTCGAGCGTGCCGGTGTGTCCCACCTCCTTCTGGTGGGCGGCAGCCCGAATCCGCTCCACCACATCGTGCGAGGTCAAGCCGATGGGCTTGTTGATGTTGAGCACGCCATCCATTTTTGCACCTCTTGTAGCAGTGCTTGCTCCGCTTCGCTCAGGCTCATTTCCAGCGTGCAGCCCGCCGCATTCTCGTGCCCGCCACCCCCAAATTGCTGGGCAATCTGGGCGACATTGATGGCGCCGCGGCTGCGCAGGCTGACCCGGATTTTGTTGCGATGGGGCGACTCGCGCAGCAACATCGCCACCTGCACGCCGTGGATGGAGCGAATGAAGTTCACGATGCCTTCGGTCTCCTCTTCGCGTGCGCCTGCCTCTTCGAACGCGCGGCGCGGGATGACCGCCCAGGCGATGCGCCCGTCGTCGGTACGCTTCAAGGTGGCGAGCGCAAGCCCCAAAAGCTTGACCGCCGAGAAGGAGCGCGTCTCGAACACCTGCTCATTAATCTCGCTAATGTTCGCGCCACATTGCTGCAGATGCGCCGCGATGCGCAGCGTGCGGGGCGTGGTGTTCGGAAACTTGAAGGAGAAGGTGTCGGTCACGATACCGGTGAGCAGGCAGGTGGCGATTTCGGGCGTGAGGGGCACGCGCAGGGCACGCAGCAGGCGATAGGCAATCTCGGCGGTGGCAGCGGCACTCGTGTCCACCAACTGCACATCGGCGAAGGGTTCCTGCGGCACATGATGATCGATTTGCAGGATGCGACGCGCGTGGCGAATCAGGGGTTCATGCCGACCAGCACGGTTCAACTGGCTCATATCGCATACCAGCGTCAGGTCATACACGGTGAGAGGCTGCGGCTCCGTCTCAACGGCGGTGCTACCGGGCAGAAACCGATAAATTTCCGGCACGGGGTCGTGGCACAGGAGGCGAACTGTGTGCTTGCGCAGGAGAATCAGCCCATGGTAGAGTGCCAGCGCACTGCCCAGTGTGTCGCCATCGGGGTTCAGATGGGAGACCACGAGGCAGGTATCCGCTTGCTCGATAAGCCGAACCGCCTGTTTCAAGGCACTCACGCGCTTCGCCATCGCGCCTATTGTACCTGATAGCCCGCCGTGCCGAACCTATCGTATTACAGGGGCATTCGAGACACACCACACCTTGCAACGAAGACCCCGCAATTTTACCTGCTTTTGCCAATCCCACCCCAAAACCTGTCACGAATCCCACGCAGTTGGTGTATAATAGAGCATGCACTGCAAACCTATTAGGAGGAGAGCGAACATGCGACGAGTGGGCTTGGTAATCGGGACAGTGGCGCTGCTGGCGGCAGCGTGTGGCGCATTCGCACAAACGACCTTCACTTGGCAAGGGTCGTGTGGCACGGAAGGGTGGTACGACACCTGTGCGATTGGTACCTGTGGAAACAACAACGCGTACACGCTTCGCCAAAACAACTGGGGTTCGGTGCGTTGTAGTTCGGACGGTTCGCCAGCGTTTCCTGGTTCAGGCGACACGGCGATTATTCCGTCGGGCTTCACGGTGCGGATAAATGGGAGTGTGACTGTTGGTCGGATTGTGGTACAACCAGGTGCGACGCTGATATGGGTATCGGGCAACCTGAATGTAGGCGAGTTGGTGAACGAGGGTACCTTGGAGTGGGCAAACGGCGATACCTTGTATTTTGGTGGCACAGTGGTCAATCGGGGCACTTGGCGCAAGACGACGGGGTATACGGTGTGGCTTAACAACGCCACCTTGCGCAACGAGGCAAGCGGCGTGCTGGAGTTGCAGCAGGGTTGGATTAGTCTCTACTCTGGAACCGCCACCTTGCAAAACGAGGGGCTGATCAAAAAAGTGTCGTCTAACAACGCTGGGCTTTCTGGTCTGGTGATCACGGGCACGGGGCGCGTGCAGGTACAAGAGGGCGCGCTGTTTTGGGGCGGTTGCACGCTTTCCAACGCGACCGTGCAGGTGGAGCAGGGCACGCTCTACTGGAACGGTTCTGTAACTGGCAACTCGTGGATTGGCGCAGGCAACGGCGTGGTTGAGGTCAACGGCAGTGTGTGGTTGGGCGACGAAGCGACTTTGACGATAGCGCAGGGAGGTCACTTGCGCTGGACAGCAGGCGATGTGAATCTGAGCGGTCAAAACTCTCGGTTGGTGAACGAAGGGCTGATGGAGTGGGCGATTGCAGGTCAAGCTAACCTTCGGTATAACTATCAAATCAATCGGGGTGTTTTGCGTGTGTCGATGGACGGCACGGTAATCAGGCGGTATGGCGTTTTGGTCAACGAGCCGAGTGGCGTGATAGAGTTGCATCGGGGCAGGATAGTGCGTGATCAGGATAACATTATCCAGAACGACGGGCTTATCAAGAAGGTGTCCCCCGATCCCAACGACCCCACTACCTTCAGCATCAGGGACTGCCCCGTCACCAATCGCGGGCGCATCGAAGTCGTGAGCGGCATACTCAACCTCACCACCCTCACCCAAACCGACGGCGAAACCCGCATCCACCGCAACGCTTTCCTCAACCTCAGCAACCCGCTCACCCTGCAAGGCGGCAAACTCACAGGCGCAGGGCAACTCAACGGCGCAGTCGCCAACAGCACAGGCAACGCCACCTTCGCCGCAGGCATCGATGACCCCGACCAGTCCGACCTGAACCCGCTGGGCATCCTAACCCTCAACGGCAATCTGACGCAAAACAACGATACGGTCGTGGAAGTGGAGCTGGCAGGCACGGATAACTCTGACCCTGCCAATCCGCAGTATGACCAGTTAGTGGTGATAGGTGCCAGTGGTCGCACGGTGCAGTTGAACGGCACGCTGCGGGTCAAGGGGCGCAACGGCTTTTTGCCGCAGGCGGGCGATACCTTTGACATTCTGGTGCGTTCGGGCAGCAGTTGGAGCCGCACGGGCGCGTTCCACACGGTGGAGATAGACCCCAACACGCTGCCGTGTGTGGGGTTTGAGGTGCAGTATTTGGCGGATCGGGTGCGATTGGTGGCGCAGACGCTGGGTGGTCCTGATGTGAACCGCGACGGTTGTGTGGACGATGCGGATCTGTTGGCGGTGTTGTTCGCATTTGGTCAGACGGGCGGCGGGTTGGCGGAGGATGTCACCTGCGACGGGGTTGTGGACGATGCCGACCTGCTGGGCGTTCTGTTCAACTTTGGGAATGGATGTGGTTAGGCTCACTGCGCCGTCAGGGTTCGCCGCTGTGAGCGGTTGAACTTCCTCGCTGGGGTTCCCCTCGCGAAGCAGGGGGAACCGAACCCGCGCCTCACACGGTTCCCCTCGCGAAGCGGGGGGAACCTAAAGGAGGGGGGCAAAATCTGCCTCACTTCCAGTTCGCCCAAAAACTGTCGTGTTGTGAGCCTTATCAAGGGGGAAGAGGATGAAGGGAGTGGGGGGGATTCAAGCCTCAGCGTGCCCGTTCAGTCCGCTTGCACGCACAAATCAAAAGGAGGAAAAATCTTCCCCGTGCCAACATTTTTGTACCTGACCAATGTACCCTTACCAGCGCACGCAAGGGAATGTCTTAGCGGGTATCCTTTTGGACGAGGAGGCGCAAGATATGGAGGTCCGACTGATACCGATTGACCAGATAGTGGAGGATGCAGACCAGCCGCGGCGAGGCTACGACGAGGAGCAGCTGCAGGGACTTGCCGAGAGCATCCGCCGCTACGGCATGCTGAACCCCATCACGGTACGCCCTCTGCCCGACGGTAACACCTATCAAATTGTGACGGGCGAGCGGCGATGGCGCGCCGCCATCATGGCGGGGCTGACCGAAATCCCCTGCATCGTGAAGCCCATCGATCACGACACCGCCACCCTGGAGCAGCTGACCGAGAACTTGCAGCGCGAGGACCTGGCGCCCATCGATAAGGCGCGCGCGCTGAAACGGCTCAAGGAGCAGCGACGGCTCACCAATCGCGAGCTGGCACAGATGCTGGGGCTAAGCGAACGCACCATCACCATCTGGCTTGGGCTACTGGAACTGCCCGAAGAGATTGGCGAGCAGGTGATAGCTACCAGCGGTCGCCCACCCGCGGGGAGTATCACCGCCAGCCACGCCCGCAGCCTCATCGAGTTGGACGATCCTGAGCTGCAGACGCGCGTCGCCACCAAGATTCGGGAAGAGGAACTGACCAGCGAGGAGACCGCGGCGCTGGTGCGCACCCTGCGCGAGGAGCCGGCGCGCGCCGAAGAGATTCTGGAGCGACCCGTTGAGGAGGTACTCCAGCGCACCCCGCCGCTCACCGGTCCCGCGCTCCAAGTGCGCCAGTTCCGACGCTATCTGGAGGGGCTGGACATCAGCTCGCTCCATCCCAGCCACCTGCCGCCTCTGGAGCAGGAGTTGGAGGAGCTGCTGGAGGTCATCGCCGAGCAGCTGCAGGCGATTCGGGCGGAGCAGGAATGAGGGTCATCGCTATCGATGGACCGGCGGGTTCGGGCAAGAGCACCTTAGCCCGTCAACTGGCGGACGCACTGGGCTTTGTTTATCTGGACACGGGGGCGATGTACCGCGCCCTCGCCTTGCTTGCCCAGCGTGAAGGTGTGGACGAGACGGATGAGGCTACCCTGACCCGCTTGGCGCACTCGCTTTCTATCGAGTTTCGGCGTGTGGATGGCGAGCAGCGCGTGCTGCTCAACGGCGAGGATGTTTCTGAAGCGATTCGCCATCCCGATATTGGGCGGCTGGCGTCCCGCATCGCCGTCTATTCGGGCGTGCGGCGCGTCATGGTCGCCAAGCAGCGCGAGATCGCCCACCAAGTGGAGGGGCTGGTTGCCGAAGGGCGCGACACCACCACCGTGGTCTTCCCCGACGCCATCCTGAAAATCTTTCTCACGGCTTCTGCAGAGGAGCGTGCCCGTCGACGGCAAGCGCAGCTGCGCGAGCAGGGCATCGAGATGCCCTTCGACGAGGTGCTGCGCGAAATTCAGGAACGAGACGCACGCGACAGCACCCGCGCCGATTCACCCCTTATGCAGGCGCCCGACGCTATTCGCATCGAGAACGACCATCTCACCAAGCAGCAGACCCTGCAGTGCGTACTCCAACTCTATCGCGAGCGTGTGCGCCAATAGGCTAAACGCGCTCGCGGATACGGCGCATGGTCTCCATGGGGCAGAAGCGCGGTCCGCACATACTGCAGAAATGGGCGAACTTGTGCGCCTCTTTGGGCATCGTCTCGTCGTGCATCGCGCGTGCCGTCTCCGGATCGAGTGAGAGTTCGAACTGGCGGTTCCAATCGAACTCGAATCGGGCACGGGAGAGGGCGTCATCCCAATCGCGTGCGCCCGGAATGCCTTTGGCGATATCGGCGGCGTGGGCGGCGATGCGATAAGCAATCAGCCCCTGCTTCACATCGTCTGCGTTCGGCAAGCCCAGATGCTCCTTGGGCGTGACATAGCAGAGCAAGGCGGTGCCGTGCCACGCGACGATGGCGGCACCGATGGCAGAAGTGATGTGGTCATAGCCCGGCGCAATATCGGTCACCAGGGGTCCCAGGGTGTAGAAGGGCGCCTCCTGACACCACTCCTGCTGGATGCGCACATTTTCCTCCAACAGGTGCAGCGGGATATGTCCCGGACCCTCCACCATGACCTGCACATCCTTCTGCCAAGCGCGTTGCACCAGTTCCGCCAGTGTGCGCAGCTCTGCCATCTGCGCCGCATCGTTCGCATCTGCCAAGCAGCCCGGTCGCAACCCGTCGCCCAGACTGATGGTCACATCGTAGCGACGGCATATCTCCAGCAGATGGTCAAAGTGCGTATAGTAGGGGTTTTCCTTGTGGTGAACAAGGCACCACTCCGCCATAATGGCGCCGCCACGACTGACGATACCCGTGATGCGCTGCTCGGTGAGGGGAATATAGCGGCGTAGCACACCCGCGTGGATGGTCATAAAGTCGACACCCTGCTGCGCTTGATGCTCCACGATGTCCAGAAAATCCTGCTCGGTCAGCTCCTCGACGGAGCGTACCTGGGTCAGGAGCTGGTAGACCGGCACGGTGCCGACGGGCACAGGCGAATGCTGCACAATCGCCTGCCGAATGGCGTCCAGATCGCCCCCTGTGGAGAGGTCCATCACCGTGTCGGCGCCCCAGCGGATTGCGGTGCGCAGCTTCTCCAGTTCCTCTTCGATGCGGGCACTGAGAGGCGAGCTGCCGATGTTCGCATTAATTTTGGTGCGGAACCGCTTGCCGATGACGGTCGGTTGAAGGCTGGTGTGGCGGATATTGGCGGGGATGATGGCGCGTCCCCGTGCCACCTCCTGACGCACCATTTCGGGGTCCACACCCTCGCGCTCCGCACAGAAGCGCATCTCCTCGGTGAGGATGCCCTGTCGGGCATAGTGCATCTGCGTAACGACACCTGTCCTGCCGCGTACATAGTTTGCTCGGTTCATCGGTTTCCTCCTCTGCGGGGGATGGGCGGTTGGGGTGAAGGCGGGACAGGCTCGAAGTGAGCACGAATCGAAGCCCTGCCCGCGTTCCCTCCGCCGGTATTACCCGGATCAGGTTCCAAGGGTTTCCCCATTTTGGGGATCTCAGCCGCCTATTGGCAGCACCCCCCGCGGTCGAATCAGAGTATACCCCCACTACGGGATTTGCGCTTGGAGGAACAGCTGTGCCAGGCGGCGCTGCGGTGCGGCGAGGGGATACGCCTGGAGGGCGTCGGGGTTCAGCCAGCGCAACTCGGTGTACTCTTGGCTGCGCGCCTCGCCGCCTTCGAGGAGACACACATAGCCATAGAGGCGGACAGCGTGATAGGTCACGGTATGGCGCACATGCCCCAGCAGGCGAATCGGCTCCACCTGCACGCCGACCTTTTGGGCGGCGCGATGGGCGATGGTTTCCAGCGTTTCGCGTCCTTCGCGCGTGGCGCGTGGGAACTCCCATAATCCGCCCCACAAGCCGTGCGGGGGTCGCTGTGCCAGCAGCAGTTGACCATGATGCCAGATGAGCGCGGCGACATCGACCACCTGCACGGTGGGGCGTGCGGGCGGCGTTTCGGGCACGGCGGTCGGCTCACCGCGTTGATAGGCAGCGCAGAGCGATTGGAGCGGACATGCGCTACAGCGTGGCTGGGTGGGTGTGCAGAGGGTGCTGCCCAGCTCCATCAGGGCTTGATTGAAGATGCCCGGCGCATCGGGATCCACCATCTGGCGTGCCAGGCTCCAGAGCGTGCGTTGCGCACGCGGCTGCTTCAGATTGCCCTTGAGCCAGAGCAGGCGTGCCAGCACGCGCATGACATTGCCATCCACCACCGGCTCAGGCTCATTAAAGGCGATGCTTGCGATAGCGCCAGCGGTGTAGGCTCCGATGCCGGGCAGCTCGCGTAGTCGGTCTACCTCACGCGGCAATTGACCCCCCTGCTGCATTACTATCTGGGCGGCGCGATGCAGGTTGCGTGCCCGTGCATAATAGCCCAGCCCTTCCCAGTAGCGCAAGACCTCCTCCAGCGGCGCCTCGGCTAACGCCTGCACCGTCGGGAATCGCTGCAGAAATCGCTCATAATAGGGGATGACCACTGCCGTCTGGGTCTGCTGGAGCATGATTTCAGCGACCCAGATATGATAGGGGTCTTGTGTTGCGCGCCACGGTAGGGCGCGGTGCGCGTGGCGGAACCAGTCGCGCAGCCGCTGGCGCACTTCGGCTACCCATGTAGCGTCCAGCTCTCGCATCTCTCCAGCCAGTCGCGTGTGAAGCATACCCATTTGATGGCGCTCTGCCTGCCTGTGGAGGTGGACAGCGCGTAGCTGTAGGTGATATGGAGGGTGCCGTCGCGTGCCTGAATAAGGGACGGATACGAATAGCTGCCGTTGCCTTGCTCCAGATAGCCTTTGAGATGCCATGTGCGTCCCTCATCGGGCGAGAGCAGCAGCGCAAGCTGGTGGCGTCCCTCACTGGTATCGTTGGCGACCATCAGCCACTCACCTGTTTGGAGGGCGACGACTTCCAGGCTGGAGCCGGGGTTCGGGATTGCGGTTTTGGTGACTTCGCTCCAGCTGTAGCCTCCATCGGTTGAGAAGCAGGTCATCACCCGTTTGGGCGGGGGACCGTTGTCGCGCAGGTAGGCGACCAGTGTGCCATCTTGTCGCTGCACGAGGCTGGGTTGGATGCCTCCGACGCTGAGCAGTGGCTCGCTCAGCTGCCAAGTTTCACCGGCGTCTTCGCTGATGGCGATAAGGGCGAGATCGAAGCCATCCGAGTAGAGCGGCAGCAGGATGCGGTTGCCCAGAATGAGGGGATGGGTGCGGGGCATCCAGCCCAGCCGTCGCGCCAGCTCGCTGGCGTTCAGTTGGCGCAGGCGTTCCGCCCGCCCTGGATCAACTTTTGCTACCCGATCTGCCCAGCTTTCGAGAAGGGACACAAAGCGTTCGCTTGGCGAGATGTGAAACACATCGCCTGCTTCCCAATGGGGGCAACCGCGTTTGCCGACTCGACGCGCGATGCGATACTTCAGCAGTGCGCCCTCCCAGCGGTGGTCTAAGATGGTCGCCCACAGGAGCCAGAGCCGCTCGCGTGGGTCGAAAAAGAGAATGGGGTTAATGTCGGGATAGCCCGGTGTGTCTGCCATGAGGAAGGGGCGGCTCCAACGATCGCGCCAGAAGCGGGCACCGAGAATGCGGACATCGTCCGCCTCGCGCTCACCTGAACCGCTGTACCAACAGACCAGCAGCGCGCCATCGGGACACTCCACGATACAGGATGAGTGGTTATGCCAGTGGTTCAGCGGGAAAATCAATCGGCTTTCGAACATAAGACGCGTAGCGATTCGGTGTAGGGGGGTTGTGCCACACCCAACTCGGTGATGATGGCGGTGATGAGTTCAGCGGGTGTGATGTCAAAGGCGGGGTTCAGCACGGGCGTGCCCTGCGGGGCGAGGCGCAGGTTGCCGATATGGGTGACCTCGCTTGCATCCCGATGCTCGATGGGGATCGACTTGCCGTCGGGTGTGGCGAGGTCAATCGTGGAGCGCGGCGCCGCCACATAGAATGGGATGTGGTGATAGTGTGCCAGTACGGCAAGGGTGTAGGTGCCGATTTTGTTGGCGGTGTCGCCATTTGCTGCGATGCGATCGGCTCCGACCACGACCGCTTCGACCTTGCCTTGTGCCATCAGCCAGCCTGCCATATTATCGGTGAGGAGCTGGAACGGGATGCCCTCTTGGAGTAGCTCCCAGGTGGTGAGTCGCAAGCCTTGCAGGCGTGGGCGTGTTTCGCATACATAGGCTTTCGCCAGCCGACCTTGTTGCCACGCGACCCGGATAATGCCCAGCGCGGTGCCGATGCCGCCTGTTGCCAGCGCGCCCGTGTTGCAGAGGGTCAGCACCCGTGCGTTGGGTGGCAGCAGCAGCGCGCCATGATGAGCCAGCCGCCTATCGGCTTCGTAATCCTCCTGCTCGATTTGGCGGGCTTCCTGCAAGAGGCGCTCGCGCGCTTCCTGCACGGAGGTGCTGGTGTTGACCACCCGCTGCATGCGCTCGATAGCGCCGAAGAGATTGACGGCGGTTGGGCGTGTGCGAGCAAACTCTTGGAAAACCTCGCCCATATAGGAGCGGAAGTCCTCCATTTGGTTGCCTTCGAAGTGGTGGGCGGCGAGCGCGATGCCGTATGCCGCCGCAATGCCAATGGCGGGTGCGCCGCGCACCTTCATCGCACGGATGGCTTCTGCCACACCCCGCCAATCGCTGAACTCCTCTATCACCACCCATTCGGGTAGCTGAGTCTGGTCCAGAAGGCGGACCACCCCTGCTTGCCACTCGATTGGCTTGACTTTCATCACCGAGAACTCCCTGAAGCGAGCTTATGGCAGTTGCACTGCCGGGAACATCTCACCGCGTGGGGTCATGACGCCCACCTGAAGCTGCTCTGCCCGCTTCGCCGCGGCTCGATCGAGTCGGAATCCGAACAGGTAGACCCAGAAAGGTGGGGTCAGCCCGTGCCGGCTCAATCGCTTCAGAAACCCTTCCGAACGCACCCGATTCGCCCATGCATCTACTGTGCGTCGATTCAGGCGTAGCTTAACCTCCATCAGCACCGTTACACGCTGCCCTTGTTCATTTTCGAAAACAGCGACAACATCTATCTCGCCGTTCATCGCGAGGGCATAGGGTCCTTCGACTTGCCGCCATCCCTTCTGTTCCATCACCCATTGGAGAACCTCACTCGCTTCCTCTTCGATATCTAAGCCGAGCTTGGTTGTGAAGCGCGCAAATTCGGTGCGGAACTCAGCGCGGGTTGCTTCCAATTCAGTACGGAACTCGGCACGAACTGCCCGCAGTTCAGTACGGAACTCGTTGCGCAGCTCGTCGCGGGTCGCCTCCAACTGCGTGCGGAACTCGTTGCGCAGTTCGTTGCGGGTTGCTTCTATCTCTGAGCGCAGTTCGTTGCGCGTTGCCTCCAACTGGGTGCGGAACTCGTTGCGCAGCTCGTTGCGGGTTGCTTCTATCTCTGAGCGCAATTCGTCGCGGGTCGCCTCCAACTGCGTGCGGAATTCGTTGCACAGTTCGTCGCGGGTCGCATCCAACTGCGTGCGGAATTCGTTGCGCAGCTCGTCGCGAGTCGCATCCAACTGCGTGCGGAACTCGTTGCGCAGCTCGTCGCGAGTCGCATCCAGCCGGGTAAGCAATTCGCTGCGCATCGCCTCCAGCTTCTGGGCTTGCTGCCGCTGAATCTCCACCAGTTGTGCGACCAGTTGTGGTAGGTTGAGCAGCTCCTCGGTCAGAAGCACAGCGCGTAGCATCTGCTTCAGTTCGGGTCGCTGCTCAAGCACCTGAATGAGGTCATGCAGGTCCGAAACGGTGAACGCCATCGAGGGGATTATACCTGCTTTCGAGGATGGATAGGGTATACTCATGGGCGACAGGGTCGGAGCATCGCCGTTGCTCTGGCTCAAATCGTACCGTGCCCGACGCGCTGGGGTGCCCTGTGCCGATGGGATACATCGGGCGCAGGGGCGGGAAGCCCCTGTGAAACAGGGTGGAAAGCGCGGAAGACGGCACGGGTGGCAATCAACCCAGAAGGAGGTTTTTGAACCGATGGCGACACTGACAATGCGGGAACTACTGGAGGCTGGGGTGCATTTCGGGCATCAGACCCGGAAGTGGCATCCTAACATGAAGCGATTCATCTATGGCGCACGCAACGGCATCTACATCATCGATCTGCACAAGACCATCGAAATGTTCGAACGGGCACAGCAAGCCATCAAGCAGGTGGTCAACGAGGGCGGTCATGTGCTTTTTGTTGGCACGAAGAAGCAAGCCCGCGATGCCATCAAGGAGGCGGCGTTGCGCTGTCGCCAGTACTATGTGAACTACCGCTGGCTGGGTGGCATGCTGACCAATTTCCGCACCATTCAGGGGCGCATTCGGCGACTGAAGGAGCTGGAGCGCATGATTCAGGAAGGCGAGCTGGAGCGTATCCCGAAAAAGGAAGCCGCCCGACTGCGCAAAGAGTATGAGAAGCTGGAGCGCAACCTCAGCGGTATCAAAGATATGCCCGGACTACCCGGCGCGCTGTTTGTCGTTGACCTCAAAGAGGAGCATACGGCGGTCGCCGAAGCGAACCGATTGGGCATCCCCATCGTCGCCATTGTCGACACCAACTGTGACCCCGATGAGGTCGATTATCCCATTCCGGGCAACGATGACGCCATCCGCGCCATCCGGCTGATTGCCGGGCGAATTGCGGATGCTATCATCGAAGAGAAGCAACTGGAGTGGCAAGGCGCAGAGGTGCTACCCGAAATCCCATCTGTGGAGGAGGAGGCACCCCTGTCGCCCGAACAGGTCGCCGAATACGGCAAAATGTTCGGCGAGGAGATCGATGTGTCAGCGGCTGCAAGCCCATCCGAACCGTCCGAAGCCCCCTCCGATGAGGAGATTATGGGCAAAGAGTGGGAGCTGATGCGACGACACCGACTGGAAGAACTGGAGGAGGAATACTGATGAGTATCACACCGCAAATGATTAAGGAACTGCGCGACGAGACCGGCGCCGGCTTTATGGACTGCAAGCAGGCGCTGGAGCAAGCAGGCGGCGACATGGAGAAGGCGCGACTCATTCTGCGCGAGAAGGGCGCCATTATCGCCACGAAACGCGCCAGCAAAGAGGTCAATCAAGGCGTTATCGCAGGCAAAGTGAGCGATGACCTGCGCACGGGTGCCCTTATCGACCTCCGCTGTGAGACCGATTTCGTGGCACGCAACGAGGAGTTTCAGACCCTTGCCAGCGAGTTGCTGGATCAGGTGCTGGCTTTCGGTCAGGAGGGGCAGCTGGAGCTCTTGCTGCAGCAACCCTCGCTCCACGACCCGTCGCTCACCGTGGAGAAACGCATCGAGCTGGTGATGGGCAAGACGGGCGAGCGCATCGCGCTGCAAAACTACGCCCTCGCGCGTGTGCCGAACGGGGAAAACGGCGTGGTCGATGTCTATATCCACCACAATAAGCTCGTTGGCGTGATGGTGGTGCTAACTGGGAGCGCGGACACTCAGGCGTTGCAATCGCTGGCGCATGAAATCGCCATCCAAATCGCCTGGAGCGCACCCGCCTACCTCACACGCGACGAGATACCTGCCGAGGAGCTGGAACGCGAGATGCAAATCGAAAAGCAGCGCGCGCTTAATGAGGGCAAACCGGAGCATATCGCCGAGAACATCGCCCGCGGGCGCGTGCAAAAGGGCTTTATCCAGCGCGTCGTGCTGCTGGAACAGCCCTACTATCGCGACGAATCGCTGACCATCGGCAAGCTCATCCAGCAAACGGGCACCGATGTTCAGGTGCGGCGCTTCGTGCGCATGGAGATTGGTAGCTAATCAGACCCACCCCTAATCTGGAAGGAGGCAAGCTTATGGCAAATATCGGCAGAGTGGTTCAGGTTATGGGACCTGTTGTGGATGTGCGGTTCCCAGAGGGGCAGCTGCCCGCTATTTACAACGCGATTAAGATAAAAGATGCGGCGCGCGGTATTGACCTCACCTGTGAGGTGGCGCAGCATCTGGGCGACGACACGGTGCGCACGATTGCCCTCTCCTCGACCGATGGGTTGGTGCGCGGGATGCAAGCCATCGACACGGGCGCGCCCATCACCGTGCCCATCGGGCGCGCCACTTTGGGACGCCTGTTCAACCTGCTGGGCGAACCCATCGACGAGAAAGGACCCGTAAACGCCGACCGTTTCGCGCCCATTCACAAGCCTGCCCCTGCCCTTGAAGAGCAGAATGTGCGCACCGAGATTCTGGAGACGGGACTGAAGGTCATCGACCTTCTTTGCCCCTTCAATAAGGGCGGCAAGATAGGCATGTTCGGCGGCGCAGGGCTGGGCAAGACGGTGCTGATTCAGGAGTTAATCCGCAATATCGCCACCGAGCATCAGGGCGTGTCGGTGTTTGCGGGCGTGGGTGAGCGCACCCGCGAGGGGAATGACCTCTACCTGCAGATGATGCAGACGGGGGTCATCAACCAGACGGTGCTGGTGTTCGGGCAGATGAACGAGCCGCCCGGCGCACGGCTGCGCGTCGGCTTGACCGCGCTCACGATGGCGGAATATTTCCGCGATGAGGAGGGGCAGGATGTGCTGATTTTCATCGATAACATCTTCCGCTTTGTGCAGGCAGGTGCAGAGGTCTCCGCCCTGCTGGGACGCATGCCCTCCGCCGTTGGCTACCAGCCCACCCTCGCCACCGAGATGGGTGAGCTGCAGGAGCGTATCACCTCCACGAAGCGCGGCTCCATCACCTCGGTGCAAGCCATCTATGTGCCCGCCGACGACCCGACCGACCCAGCACCTGCGACCACCTTTGCCCATCTGGATGCCTATGTTTATCTGGAGCGACGCATCGCCGAGAAGGGCATCTACCCAGCGGTAGACCCCCTCGCCTCCACCTCGAAGAATCTGGACCCCGCTATCGTAGGCGAGGAGCATTATCAGGTGGCACGCAGCGTGCAACAGATTCTGCAGCGGTATCGCGATCTGCAAGACATCATCGCCATTCTGGGCGTGGATGAGCTGTCGGACGAGGACAAACTCATCGTGGCACGCGCTCGCAAGATCGAACGCTTCCTCTCCCAGCCCTTCTTCCTCGCCGAGCAGTTCACGGGCAACCCCGGTCGCTATGTGCGCATCGAGGACACCGTGCGCAGCTTTAAGATGATTGTGGAAGGCGAGATGGACGACTACCCGGAGCAAGCCTTCTATATGTGCGGCTCCATCGAGGATGTGTTCGAGAAGGCGAAGCAGTTGCAAGGAGCGGCGTAAATGCGGGAGTTCTGGCTATCGATTGTGAGTCCGGAGCGTGTGGTGCTGGAGGAGCGTGTGGTGCATGTGCGTCTGCCTGGCAGCGAGGGGCATTTTGGCGTGCTGGGCGGGCACGCGCCGATGGTGGCGGAGCTTGCCTACGGTATCGGGGAGTACCGCCGCGCCGACGGTGTGTCACGACGGTTCACGATACTGGGTGGGTTCGCTGAGGTGCTGCCTGATCGGACGATTGTGCTGGCGGACGCTGCCGAGTTAGCAGACGAGATTGACCCCGATCGGGCGCGGGTGGCGTTGCGCCGCGCGCTGGAAATCCTCCAGCAGCCCCTCTCCGAAGAGGAGCTGGCGGAAGCCCGCCTCGCCCTCGAACGCGCCAAAACACGCCTACGCGCCCTCGGCGAGCAGGTGTAAATACCACATGCCATGCCGATTCGGGGCTGGGTGCTGGATTTGGGGTTGATAGGCTACGGTCAGGCATATACCTTACAGTGCCAGCTGCATGCGGCGCGGCTTCGAGGCGACATCCCCGATACGCTGCTCCTGCTGGAGCATCCGCCTGTCATCACACTGGGCAAAGGCTTCCGCGCCGAGCATCTGCTCTTTTCACCCGAATTCTATGCCCAACGCGGCGTCGAGGTATGCCCGACCGATCGGGGTGGCGATGTGACTTGCCACATGCCCGGTCAGCTGGTGGGCTATCCGATTTTTGACCTGCGGGCGCATGGGCGCGACCTGCACCGATTCCTGCGCCAGCTGGAAGAGGGGCTGATTCGGCTGCTTAGCGAGTACGGCATCCAAGCGGGGCGCATGCCGGGCTACACAGGGGTCTGGGTGGGCAACGAGAAAATCGCCGCGTTGGGCATCAAGGTGGCGCGATGGGTCAGCATGCATGGCTTCGCCCTGAATGTGAACAACGACCTAAGCCTCTTCCGCTTGATTGTGCCGTGCGGGATCGCCGATCGGGGTGTGACCTCGATGCAGCAGCTACTGGGCAAGCCCCTTCCGATGTCGGAGGTCAAGGCGCGTGCAGCCCAACAGCTTGGAGCGGTGTTTGGCTTGGAGTTGTGCCCTCCAGAAACGCCTTTAGAATCGGTTTTAGCTGCGGTTTGACCCGCTCCACCAGGAACGAGTCGTGCCCCCACGGGCTGTCGATAATCACATGCTGCGCGCGTTTGCCCAGCCGCTGGAGCGTCTGCACCGCCTCTTCTTGACCAGCAGGCGGGAAGAGCCAGTCGGAAGTGAAGCTGATAAAGAGCATCTCGGCTTCGACCCGATTCAGGGCTTGGTTCAGGTCGCCCTCGCCGTAGGTCGCCGCCAAATCGAAATTGTCCATCGCCCGCGTAATGTAGAGATAGCAGTAGGGGTCGAAGCGTTTCAGGAAGGTGCTGGCTTTATACTCCAGGTAGCTTTCCATCTGGAAGGTGATGCCCCAGAAGTCCGATTCGGGATGGCGTTCGCGCCCGAATTTGTGCCAAAGTGCTTCGTCCGAGAGGTAGGAGAGATGGGCGAGCATGCGGGCAAGTGCCAGCCCACGCTGTGCCCCTGCTTCGCCCGCTTGCATCAAGCCCATCAGGATAGTCTGGCGTTGGATGTGATTGAGCGCAATCACCATCGGGCTCGAGCGAGCGGGCGCGGCAATCACGATGGCTTTCTGCACGCGTGCGGGATAGCGCACCGCCCACTCGAAAGCGCGCATGCCACCTGTGGAGCCACCTATCACGGCATAGAGCCGCTCGATGCCGAGCCGATCCAGCACCGCACGCTCCAACTCCACCCAATCGCTCACCGTGATGGGCGGGAAGGTCAAGCCGTAGGGTTCGCCCGTCGCCGGATTGAGAGAGAGGGGTGAAGTGGTGCCATAAGGGCTTGCCAGCACATTGATGCAGATAACGAAGAACCGCTCCGTATCGAGCGCTTTGCCCGGACCCACATAGAGGTCCCACCAGCCGGGCTTGCGCTCATCGGGATGGTGTTTGCCGGCGGCATGGGCGCCGCCTGAGAGGGCGTGGCACAGCAGAATCACATTCTCCCGATGGGGTGCCAGCTCGCCGTAAGTCTCATAGCTGACCTCCACGGGTGCGAGTTGGGCACCGCACGCCAACGACAGCCCTTCGGGCAGCGTCATCCGCTGCGGCGCCACCAGCCCCACACTGCCTTCCGACGGTTCGGGGGTAGCCAGTGCGGTGGAGGGCACCGCCCCAATCGGGAGTGCCACTTGCTCGGAACGCTCTGCCATGTGCCGACCACCGTCCCTTAGCCAGTCAACCCGGCGCGCGATGCACCGTGCCACGGCGCACCAGCATCACCGCGACCCGCTCCGGCTTGAAGGCTTCCCGCATCACCTCTAACGCCCGCTCCGCCTCCACGCTTTCCGAGCAGAAAAAGAGATCGACGGCGGCGTAGCGATGCTCCGGCCAGGTGTGGATAGTGTAGTGCGATTCCTCGATAACCACCACACCCGACACGCCATAGGGTTCGAACTCGTGGAAGAAGTGGCTGACGATGCGTGCGCGCGAGGCGTGCGCTGCGCGGAGCAGCGCGTGTTCCACTTCGCTCACCCGTTCCAGCGTATGGGCAGCGCAGCCGTAGAGTTCAACCAGCAGGTGGGTGCCCAAGGCGCGGCTATCTTCCTGGCGCAGGCTCGCAGGCGCCAGCTCGAAATCGAAGCGTGCGCCCTCCATCTGCACCGCGGCATGCCGGCGTGCTGGTGCAAACGCTGCCCGCACCCAATCGCGCGCCCGCTGCCAGAGCGAGCCGAGAGGCGCCAACAAGCCCCTTGCCGACCGCGCAGGTCGGCTCCCCAGCAAACCAACCCGACTTGTCATCGTATGCCTCCTGAATGCTTCGGTTATGTTTGCTCAGCCAGATGGCTGAAGAGAGCGCAGCACGACACAAGTCGTGCTGACCCCGGAGGCGATTTGGGTTTGTTCGCGCGGTCGGTTTCGGCATGTCAGATGACGCCCCCACAAGAGGCACGCCATCCCAGCAGACGCTCAAAGGGTCAAGCGCGTATGGCGAATATCCAAAACGGGTTCCAATCGTCACCCGTCTCCAGAGGCGGGTGCAACACCGAGTTGGACCGCGACATAGCGCCCGCTTCGCCTCCCCCTTTGGGTTTGGGCTGCAACCCGTCCAACGGGCTGCACGCGGGGGCTATTATACCCCATTAATGCCCTTTGTCAAGGGGGTGCGAGGTGGTGTGGTTTGGGGCGCATGCACAAGGGCACGGGAACCATACCCCACCCTGACTTGCGGTACGGGTGCGGTTCCCGCACCCTGATTTTGAGGTTCCCGCACCCGATTCTCGAACACCCGCAGCCCTGCCCCCATCAGCCTATTCCGTTTCGGTGTGAGTCAATGCCATGCGCACACGAGTCAACGCACTGCGGATGCGAGTCTGTTCAGGGCGGAGCAGCCGGAAATATCGCTTACAAAGCGAGGAGCTGCTCCACCGTTTCGATATTGCGTGCCACCTCGTTCAGAAACTCCGCGCCCCCCACACCATTAATCAGGCGATGGTCGAAGGTTAGCACCAAGTTCACATGGGGCACCCCATCCAGCATGAAGGTGTCGCCCGCGAACAAGATGGCGACCGCGGGGGCAACCAGCACCGGGATGGCATCCACCATCTGATAGCCCCCCATATAGGTCAGCAGAAGCTGGATGCTGGCATCTGCCTGGTCTTCCCCTTGACGCGCGCGCCGAATCTGCGCCTGCACCGTGCGCACAAAGCTCACGAAATCGAGCGCTGATGCCTCCTTCACCAAAGCCGTGACCAGCTCATCGCCCGGTCGCGCCACTGCGATGCCCAAGTTCACATGCTTATATTCGCGCAAGGTGTCTTCCCCAATCAGTTGGGAACGGAACTTGGGATGGTTGCGCGTGGCTTGCACCGCGCAGTAGGCGAACACCTGAAACTCAGATGGTTGCACGGGCGCGTTCGGCTGCGCTTTGAACTGCGCCACCACGCGCTGGATGGCGTCCCAACGCGCTGGTCGCTTCAGCGTGGCAGGTACAACCACCTGACTGCTGCGCTTGACGCGATAAATGAAGGTGCGCTGCTGAGGTGCGAGGGGATAGTCGATATATTCGGCTTCTGCGATGGCGGCGGGGCGTGTCGCCAAATACTGGTCGATATCCTCGGGCAGCAGCTTGGTGCCGCGCGCGGGGATTCGACGCAGCTCTTCTTCGGAGATGCCCTTCTCACGGGCATAGGCACGGGTGCGGGGCGGAATGAGGACCTCGGTGCGTGCCCCCATAAGGGCAGGCTCGCGCGGCGAAGCCGTGGGCGGCTGCGGGGCGATGGCAGCTGCCGCCTCGGGAGGAGTGGGCGGTGTGACAAGGGGCACCTCCACCGACTCCTCCACCTCGATACGGGCAATAGGCGCGCCAATCGGGAGAATATCGCCCTCCTTCGCCAACCACTCGACCACGACGCCGCTGTAAGGGCTTTCCACCTCCAGCACCGCCTTGTCGGTCTCCATCTCATAGAGATGCTCATCGCGTGCGACACGCTCACCGGGTTGCTTCAGGAAGCGCAGCACACGCACTTCCTGCAAGCCCTCGCCCATCTGGGGCACCAGCACCTCGACAATCGCCATCGGCGTCTGCCTCCGTTCAGGCGGGAATGACGCTCACGCGACGGCGGTGGCGCGGTCCTTCGAAGCGCACATAGCCGTCCACCAGCGCAAAGAGCGTGTCATCCTTGCCACGCCCCACATTCAGACCGGGATGGAATCGGGTGCCGCGCTGGCGCACGATGATGTGCCCTGCGCGCACGAACTCGCCACCGAACTCCTTCACGCCCAGAAATTTGGGATTGCTATCCCGACCGTTCCGTGTGCTACCACCTGCTTTCTTACTTGCCATTGGTTCCACCTCCTATGAAAGTATACCCGTTCATCCGGGAGGCGATGCCTACTCTGGCTCGTAGCCCAGCTCCCGCAGCCGTTGTGCCAACCGTTCCGCCCGCTGACGCTCTGCCTCTGCCCGCTGACGCTCCGCCTCCACTTGACGCAACGCCTCCTCTGCCCGCTGACGCTCCGCCTCTGCCCGCTGACGCTCGGCTTCCGCTTGCGTGGGCACAAGAGTGCCATCAGCATAGTAGAGGCGCAACCAGGGATAGCGGCGTCCTTGATACACGCCTTCCCATATCCCCAACCACGCCCCCAACTCCTGACTCCACAACCAGCCCCGCTCATTCGGTTCAATCGGCACATACCGACCCTCGCGCAGTCGGAACCCTGCCAGCTCGCGGGTCTCCACATCGTACCAGAAATATTCACTCGTCCGAAACACCCGCTCATACAACCGCAGGTTCTCCACCTTGTCCTTCTGCGCCGTCGTCGGCGACAACAACTCCACGATCACATCGGGATATCGCCCATCCTCCTCCCACACCGCCCAATACTTGCGGGGTTTCGTGCCGTCCACCTCCTTCACTACGAAAAAGTCGGGACCTTTGTAAAGCGGACGACCGCGTTTGACGCTGCGGGCTTGTTTGAGGCTGTAGTAGATGAACATATTGCCGCCGCAGAAGAAGTCGGTGCGTCCGGCGAAGAGTTGGCGCACCAGTTCGTCTAAGAGATGGATTTGCACTACATGCCAATCGCTTTCCAAGGGTTCGCCATCTCCTTCCAAGAGTTTGATGCGTGGCAGCGGTGGCACGGCTACGGGTGGCGTTTTAGCCCGCTGTCGACGCTTGGATTCTGCTGGTTTGGCTATGGTTTTCGGCATAAAGTCTCACCGCCCTAAGAGTATACCCTTCGTAGGCGCGTATCGCATCGCCTTCACTCCAGTCTATACCTCCTGTGTGCTGCGTGAAAAACACACGGAACTCATTCCGCCGATATGGTGGCAATTTGCTCGTTCCGTGAACAGAATGCTCAAGCCCTGCTCGCTTTTGTGGAAAAAAATAGCGTGGCGACGGAGAAGATGGCAAGCCACAGGTGGTGGATCCCTCTTAGGTGGTTCTGGCTGGCAGTAGCAGGCTGGCTGCTGCTGATGGGGCTCGGGCAACTGGGGTCTGTTGAGCAAGCGCACCAGCAAACCTCTGCCCAGCAAGCATACCAGCTCGGCATCCTGACCCGCTTCCAGATGGAGGTAGCGCACTGCGAGCGGCTGGTTGTGACCCTGGGCGCCAGCCAGGCAGGTTCTGTGCGCACAAGTGGCGCGAACCCTCGCGCGCTGCGTCATCAGTTGCGGCACCACGAAGCGGAGGCGAATCGCCTGTTCCACTTGCTGCACACCACCTTGAAGCCTATGCTTCAAGAATCGAGTGTTCCCCAGCCGCTGTGCTGGGCGTTCGTGCGGGTGGAAGCCGAATGGCTGCAGCTCTATGCCAGCCTGCAGGAGTACCTCGCCCGCAACGACGAGCAGATTAACTTAGAGACCCTCCATGCCTTCACTTTACCTCGTCAAGACAGCCTCTATAGCGCCATCGAGTCACTCCACAGGTGGCTGATGGCATGGTACCGAGCTGAGCGTGTTGCGCTCCAGTATCGGCAGCGGCTGGCGTTGGCGCTCTGCCTCATGGGGAGCCTTTTGCTACTGGGCTGGGTATGGCACTTTCTGGTGCGTCCCGCCCGCCTGATGAGGCGATGGCTGCAGCAACCTGAGCTGTTTTCTCTGACGAGCGGCGATGTGTTGGGAGAGCGCACCCTGCAGCAACTGCAAGGCAGCGACTGGGAGCCTCTGATGCAGACCCTGTTGCAACAGCGTCAGCGATTGCGCGAGGTGGAGCGATTCATGCGCGATTTGGCGATGGGGCGCACACCGGAACCCCTTTCAGCCCAGCAGCCGAGCGACCCGCTGGCACGCAGCAGTTTCTGGCTTGTGCGGCGGGTGGAAGAGTGGCGTCGCGCCCAGCGCGAAAGGGAAGCAGTATAATCTCCATGTGAACCTGATTCTGGGCATCGAGACCAGTTGCGATGAGACGGCGGTAGCGGTGCTGGAGCAGCGGCGCGTGCGCAGCAGCCTTGTAGCGTCCCAGGCGGACCTGCATGCACGCTGGGGTGGCGTTGTGCCTGAAGCGGCGGCGCGCCAGCATGTGGAGCGGCTGAACCCCCTTTTGCAGCAGGCACTCGAGGAGGCGGGCATCACCCTGCGCGAAATCGACGGCATCGCCGTCACGAACCGTCCGGGGCTGGTGGGCGCGTTGGTGGTGGGGCTGGCTGCCGCAAAAGCCCTCGCCTTCGCCCTCCGATGCCCTTTCGTGGGCGTCCATCACCTGGAGGGGCATCTCTACTCGGCGTTTTTGACCGAGCCTGAAATGCCCATCCCCTTTCCCCACCTCTGCCTGATTGTTTCGGGTGGGCATACCGAGCTGGTGCTGGCGAAAGGGCATGGCGACTATCAACTGCTGGGTCAGACGCTGGACGACGCGGCGGGTGAGGCGTTCGACAAGGTGGCACGCCTGCTCGGGCTGGGCTATCCGGGCGGTCCCGCCATCGATCGGTTGGCACGGCAGGGCGACCCGACTGCCTTTCGCTTCCCGCGTGCTTGGTTAGAAGGCAGCTACAACTTCAGTTTCAGTGGCTTGAAAACGGCGGTGCTGCGTGAAGTGGAGCGGTTGCGCGAGTTGGGCGAGCTGAACGAGTCGGTTCTGCCCGATTTGTGCGCCTCATTTCAGCAGGCGATCGTGGATGTGTTGGTCGCCAAGTCGGTGCGCGCCGCCCAAGAGTGCCAGATGGAGGTGCTAACGGTGGTGGGGGGTGTGGCGGCGAACGCCGCGCTGCAAAGCCAGATGCAGGAAGCTGCCCAGAAAGCACGATTGCGCCTCTACATCCCACCCCTGCACTACTGCACCGACAACGCCGCTATGATTGCCTGTGCAGGCTACTATCGGCTCCTGTCGGGCGAGCGTGCCGATTTCGATCTGGATGCGTTCGCAAATGCGCCTTTGGCGTCGCCGTAATTATCGCTTCGGAGCCAGTCGGGCGAGTGCCAGTCGCATCAGGGTCTGCTCATCCGCTTCGGGGTTCTCCTGCAAGGCAGCCTGCAGGGCACTGCTGGCGTCGCGCCGTGAATAGCCCAGCTGCACCAGCCCCGCAATCAGCGCGTCGAGGTCGGCTTTGGTCGCCTGCGTGGCGGCTTTCAACCGTTCGATACGCTGCTCAAAGGCAAGTTCCGCTATTTTGTCTGCCAGCTCCAGCACCAGCCGCTCTGCCAATTTCGTGCCGACACCGGGCAGGGTACGAAGGGTGCGCGTGTCTTTTAAGGCAATCGCGCGCGCCAGCAGCTCCGGTTCCGTCGCGCTCATCAGATTCAGCGCAAGGCGTGGTCCCACTCCCCCAACGGTGATGAGCAGATCGAACAGCCGTCGTTGCCAGCTATCGGGAAAGCCATACAGTAGGATGCCTTCCTCCTCGCTGAACAGGGTGCGGATATAAAGACCGAGCGGCTCGCCGGGTGCGGGGAGCTGCTCACGCAGACTGGCAGGCACACGCACCTCATAGCCGACCCCGCCTACCTCCACCAGCACCCGCTCACCTTCCACACCGCGCAGCACCCCGTTTAGCCAGCCAATCATCGTTAGTCCTCAAACAGCGATTTGGGCGTTAGGCGCAACTCCGGTAGCACCTTCGACAAGATGGGCTCGTCGCCTGTGAACCATCCGTGCGAGCTGTAGCCGCGCGGCTCACGCACCAACACCTCGATCTCCTGCCGCTCGATATCGACAGCCCACACCTCGGGCACGCCCAGCGTATGGTAATCGTGCAACTTATCGCGCCAAGCGGTGTAGGTATCGGAAGGCGAAAGTACCTCAATCACCAAGTCGGGCGCGATTTCCAATCGGGGCTGCTCCATCAAGGCATCCAGATTACCAATCGATTCGCGCGAAAGATAGAACAGGTCGGGTTGGCGCGTACGCAAAGGCTGCCGCCGAATCACGAAGTCAAAGGGAGCAGGGAACACCTTCCCCAGCGAGTTCTCCCGCACATGCTGGCTCAAGATAGCCAACAATTTGCTCACGATGTCTTGATGTTTCAGGGATGGTGTAGGCAACTCGAACACCTCGCCGTCTATAATCTCATAGCGTGTAAGGGGCAAACGGAGATACTCCTCCCAACTTGCTACCCGCTGTCTCTGGGACTGCGCCGCAACCGCCATCATGCCTCACCGATTTCTATTTTACCTCTGGAGTGGACGGTTGCCCCTCGTTTTTGCCTTTAGTGGTGTGGGGCATCACGACCGCAAGGGGCATAGAGCCTTCTGTAAGAAAGCCGATGCGCCGTGTGGGCATGTGCAACACCCAGATGCACCCACCCAACTCGAAAACGGCATAGTCGCCTGGCAGCAAACTAATCGCGCGACATGGGAAAACACCCATGTTCTGGGACACATCAAATCGGAACGGCAGTATCAGAGCCGTCGAGTAGCGCCGTTGATTTCCTTGATAGACTGTGGGTAGGTAAGGTGTGATACGCCATTCAGCAGAGGCATCGCGCCAATCAGGAGAGTATATTGGCGCGTCCTTACCTTGCTTCCAGAGATTGCGTGGTATATGGAGGGGATCGACTTCAACGGGAAACAGTCGTTGCCACTTTGTGGCAAGCCACCAGCGGTTCGATTTCGAATCGCGGTGCAATTGCAAGGATGGTGGGGCATAGATATTCGTTCGCCATCCTTCGTCGGATAGTCGCGGTTCATCCAGTAAGCGGTACGCCCCCCCTGTGATAGGGATGGATGCCAGCATCCCGTCTGGAGTAATGTAGTAAACCGTGGTGGGAACCGTCTGGATAAAGCGCAAATCGGGTTGGAAGCGGTTCCTGAGAAAACCAAAATCACTGTGCGTAAGATACAGGAACACGAGCAGCCCATAGCTAATTAGATTCACCCTTGCCGAATGACCGATAGACCATCGCCAGTCCCTCTGTTGCGCCAGATAGAGTGGCATCGCCTCGATAAGAACGGTCAGAGCGAACAATAATAGGGTGAGGAGCGCCAGCAGGTAGGGTAGCGACAGGAAGAAGGTAACGCCTTTGCCCCATAACATCTGGCTAATGCCGCCCAGAGTAAGTGAGATGCGTCCACCCAGAAGCAAGCCCACGAAGAAAGAGAGGCAATTGGCAGCTATCATGAGGGCTATCGCGCGCTGGAGAGGAACCTTTGCCCAGCGTGCCAGCAATGCAGCCTCCAGCAGGGCAATTACAGGGTTGCACACGAAGAAATGTATCGTTCCCGCAATAACGATGGCTGTGCCCATATTGGCAGAGGTACCAGACAGAATCGCAAGTAGCGCCATCACGATAGCAACGCGTTGCATGATGTTATCTTGTTTCTGCAAGCCAGCGGCTTAATCCTGCCATCAATAGCGCGACGCACCATGCCCCTGCTACCAAACTTAGCATGCCAATCTGGAAATCGCCCGTGAGGCTAACCAGCGTGCCCGGAATAAAAGAGCCGCCCACACCGCCCAGCAGCACCGTCAGCCCGTTGTAAAGCCCCGTACCTGCGCCTACCCGTTCGGGCGGCAATATCTGTTGCAAGGTGGCAAACTCTTGCGCATTATAGGTACTCTGCAAAAAGACCGCCAACGCGAACAGTCCTATCACCGCAATAGGCGCGCTAACAAAGGCAGTCGCCAGCACAGCCCACCCCGCCAGAAAAAGCCCCATGCTGGCAAGTTCCACCCGACGACCACTCCAATCTCCCACTATCGCCCAGCCCAGAATGCCTGCTATCCCCGCCAGAAACACCCCAAACAGGGGCAGGCTCAACGACGAGAAGGCAATCCCCTTCGTGTGGGTCAGATAAGTGGGAAGCCAGTTCAGCACGCCGAACACGCAGAAGGCGTTCAGCACGCCTGCCGCAATATAGAGCCAGAGCCGCCTATCACGCGCAAAGCTTGCCTGCATGCCCGCAGCAGATGGGGCAGGGGGTGGAGACAACGACGCGTTGCCTTCAGGCGAGGGCGAATCGTCCACAAAAAGTACCACCAGTGGTAATGAAATCGTCAAGCCCACCAGCCCCAGTAGGGCGAACGCCACTCGCCAGCCGAACCGCTCCACCAAAGGCACAATCAGCAGCGGTGCAATCGCCAACGCTACCAGAATGCCTGCGCCATAGATGGAGTTGGCACGCCCGCGCTCGTGGGGGGCGAACCAGCGACTCACTATCGCGCTGTTCATCGGCATATGCACGCTTTCCGCTGCACCCAGCAAGAGGCGCAATCCCACCAGCGCCATCAGAGAGCCACCCAGCGGATAGACCAATATCGTGCAGAGCGAGAAGCCGAAAATTGCCGTCATCAGACTGCGTTTCGGACCCCATCGCTCTGCCAGCGGACTCAGCAGCACCTGCATCAGCCCGAAGGTGAGATAGAAGGCTCCCATCAGCAGTTGCCCCTTTGCACCAATCTCCCGCTCGCTCCAGCCGAAGTCCTGGGCAATCTGGGGCAGAGCAATCGCCAGATTATTGCGGTCGATGTAATGCACGAAGACCGTGACCGCCAGCACCCACGGGATGACCCAGCGGTTGCGCTTACGCGGATGGCTCATGCGGGTGGGAGGAGGCGTGCGAAGCGGTGCTTGCCGACGCGCAAGAGGCGACCTGCGAGCTGATCAGGCGTGAAATGAGCGTTCGGGTTCTGGATGCGTTCGCCGTCCAGTTCCACCCCGCCGCCCTGCATGATGCGGCGTGCTTCCGAGTTGCTGGATGCCAGCCCAATCGCCGCAATCAGCGCCGCCAGCGACAGCGTGCCATCCTCGCGCACCAGGTGCTTCGGGATGGGCGCTTCGGGCACCTCCGTTGGCATCGCGCGCTGCGAGAAAATACGCATAAACTGCTCGTCGGCGCGTTCGGCAGCGGCTTGCCCATGGTAGAGGGCGACAATCTCGCGTGCCAGCCGTCGCTTCACATCGCGTGGGTTGACCCGACCCTCGCGCCAATCGCGCTCCATCGCCTCCACCTCCTCCAGCGGCACATCCGTACACAGCACGAAGTAGTGCGTCATCAGCTCATCGGGCAGGCTCATCACCTTGCCGAACATTTGGTCAGGTGGCTCACTGATACCAATATAATTGCCCAGCGATTGGCTCATCTTCTCCTTGCCATCCAGCCCAATCAGCAGCGGCATCAGGAAGACCACTTGCGGCTCCTGCCCGAATTCGCGCTGGAGGTCGCGCCCCACCAGATTGTTGAATCGCTGATCGCTCCCTCCCAGCTCCACATCGGCTTCGATGGCAACCGAATCGTAGCCCTGACAGAGTGGGTAGAGAATCTCGTGCATTCCCAGCGGCTGCCCCGTTGCCAGTCGCTGGGCGAAATCGTCGCGCTCCAGAATGCGGGCGACCGTGTACTTGCTGGCAAGCTGGATCACCTCGGCAAAACTCATTTTGCCCAGCCAGTCCGCGTTGTAGTAGAGCTGGGTGCGTTCGGGGTCCAAAATGCGGAACAGCTGGGGCTTGAGCTTTTCGACATAAGCCAGCACCTCTTCGCGTGGTAGTTGGCGGCGCGTTTTGGAACGCCCTGTCGGGTCGCCAATCATCGCGGTGAAATCGCCCACAATCAGGCACGCAATATGCCCGAAATCTTGGAACTGGCGCAGTTTGCGCAACACCACTGCCCAGCCCAGATGCACATCGGGTGCAGTTGGGTCGATGCCCAGCTTCACGCGCAAGGGTTTGCCGCGCTCCAACTTCGCCCGTAGCTCCTGCTCGGTAATAATCTCTTCCGCACCACGCCGAAGCACCGTCAACTGCTGCTCGATCGCCGCCATCGTGAGGCTATTGTACCTGACCTCGACCTTCGGTCAGACCGCTCATAAGTTGCCGGCGCGGATGGACTCACGCAAGGTTTGCATCCAGCGGGCGTAAAAAGCTAAGTTGTGATAGGAAGCCAGCCGATAGCCCAACATCTCGCCCGCCCGAAAGAGGTGGTGGATGTAGGCAAGGCTGTAGCGTTGGCAAACGGCACAATCGCATTCGGGGTCAATCGGCTCGCGGCACTCGGCGAAGCGAGCGTTGCGAAGGTTCAGCCTGCCTTGCGAGGTGAAGACGGCGCCATGCCTGCCCAGCCGAGTCGGCAGCACGCAGTCGAACAGGTCCACCCCGCAGGCGACCGCGTGCCGAATGTCTTCTGGCGTCCCCACTCCCATCAGGTAGCGCGGGCGGTCGGCTGGCAGACGCGGTGCAGTGTATTCCACCACCGCGCGCATCAACTCCAGCGGCTCGCCCACCGAGACGCCGCCAATCGCATAGCCGGGCAGGTCCAGCGCGGTCAGTTGCTCGATGCTCTGCTGGCGCAGGGTCTCGTGGACACCGCCCTGGATGATGCCGAACAGGGCAGCCGTGCCCTCACCCGCCTGCTGCCACGCCTGTTTACAGCGCACTGCCCAGCGGTAAGTGCGTTCGGTTGCCTGCGCCACCGCATCGTAGTCGGCAGGGTAGGGTGGGCACTCGTCCAGCGCCATCATAATATCGCTGCCGAGTAGTAGTTGCACCTCCACGGCACGCTCCGGCGTGAGACGATGGAGGGAGCCGTCGATATGGGAGCGGAAGATAACACCCTCCTCGTCGATTTGGCGCAACGGCGCAAGGCTGAATATCTGATAGCCGCCGCTGTCGGTGAGAATAGCGCCGCGCCAGCTCATAAAGCGGTGTAGCCCGCCCAATCGTGCGATGCGCTCCGCACCCGGACGCAGGTAGAGGTGATAGGTGTTCGCTAAGATGAGCCGGTAGCCCAGTTGCTCCAACTCCTCTTGGCTCAGTGTTTTGACCGTTGCCTGCGTACCGATGGGCATAAAGGCAGGGGTCTCGATGACCCCATGCGGCGTATGGAGGTATCCCACCCGCGCATGACTGCGCGACGAGGTTGTGACAATCTGAAACTGAGGTTCACTCGTACACACCGGCGTAGACCGCTTGGATGACCTCGTGGGGTGTGGTCAAGCCGCGCAGCACCTTATCGCGCCCGTCGTCCAGCATGGTGCGGAAGCCCTCTTTCTGGGCCAGTTGCAGAATCTGGTCGCCCGTGGCGCGGTTCACGATTGCTTCGCGAATGGCGGGTGTGATGCGTAGCAGTTCGAAGATGCCGGTGCGACCGCGGAAGCCCGTGCCGCGACACTGGGGGCAGCCTTTGCCTACATAGAATTGGAACTGCGCTGCCGTCTCAGCGGGGATGCGCAACGCTGCCAACTCGTCGGCGGTCGGTTGATAGGGCACACGGCAATCGGGGCAGATGAGACGCACCAGTCGCTGCGCCATCGCACATTGTAAAGTCGCTGCAATCAGATAATCCTCTGCGCCCATATCGATCATGCGGCTGATGGTCTCGATGGCGTTATTGGTGTGCAGCGTGGTCAGCACCAGATGCCCCGTGAGCGCCGCCTGAATGCCAATCTGGAGCGACTCGCGGTCGCGTATCTCGCCAATCATGATGACATCGGGGTCGTGGCGCAGCATCGCACGCAGCGCACGGGGAAAGGTTATCTTCTCGCTCACCTGCACCTGCATCACATTATCAGGAAACTCGTACTCTACTGGGTCTTCGACCGTCACGATATTGCGATGCACGCGGTCTAGCGTGTGGAGCGAAGCGTACAGCGTGGAGGTTTTACCCGACCCGGTGGGACCTGTGACGACCAGCATGCCGTAGGCGACCTGCAGGGCGCGTCGCCAGCTTGCCAGCACCTCTTGGGGCATGCCCAGCGTGTCAAGCTTCACCTGCATCTTGGCGGGGTCCAGAATGCGCATCACGATGCGCTCCCCGTTCAGCGACGGGATGCAGGAGACGCGCGCGCTCAGCCGCCGATCCATATACTCCATATCGATGCGCCCATCTTGCGTGTCGCGCTTCTCATCCAGGTGCATGTTCGCCGCCAGCTTAACCCGCGCAATCATCGCCTGCCACAGGTCCGGCTCGGTGATGGTCTCATGTTCGTGCAGCACGCCATCGATGCGGAACCGAATGCGCAACATGTTGCGTTCTGGGTGCATGTGGATGTCGGAGGCACCCGCCTCCAGCGCCTCGATGAACATGCGGTCCACCCGCTGCACGGCGAGTGACAGCTCCTCGCCACCCATTTCGCGCGTCACGCCCGCATGGCGCATCAGCAGCCGAAACATTCTGCCCGAACTCCGCATTCCACCATACATCATAGTCGTTCCCTACCTCTGATAGGTAGATTGTACCCACACAGAGGACGGATTGTGCCTACCAAGATCCCGACGATGGGATATAATGAGTTTGCCGTGAAAACCGTCGCAATTGTCATACCGGATGAAGTGGCGGAACTGTTGGCACAGGATGAAGCGAATCTTCGGCAAGAACTGCACCTTATTGAGGCTGGTGAAATGGAGGTGCCTTGATGCCATTACAGTAGTGTAGGAAGGTACAATTCCTTCTTGGAGGGAAGCGAGGATGCGACGAATCGAAAAGGACGCACTGGGTGAGCGGGAGATACCCGCTGAGGTCTATTGGGGTCTGCAGACCCTGCGTGCGCAAGAGAATTTCCCCATCAGCGGCATCAGGGAACCCGACCTGATGATCGACGCCTATGTGCTGCTTAAAAAGGCATGCGCACAAGCGAATATGGAGCTGGGGCTAATCCCCGAACCGATTGGCAAAGCCATCATGCAGGCAGCCGATGAGGTGCTATCAGGCAAACTGCGCGACCAGTTCCCGACCGACATCTTCCATCAAGGCGCAGGCACCTCCTTCCACATGAATGTGAACGAGGTCTTGGCGAACCGTGCCATCGAGATTCTGGGCGGTCAAAAGGGTGACTACACCCTCGTTCACCCCAATGACCATGTAAACTTCGGGCAGTCGACCAACGACACCTTCCCCACGGCGATGCGCCTCGCCGTGCGCATGGCGATGCAGCACCTCTTCCCCGTGCTGGATCAGTTGGCGGAGGGGTTCGCCCTCAAGGGGCGCGAGTTCGACCATGTGCTGAAGTCGGGGCGCACCCACCTGCAAGACGCTGTGCCCATTCGACTCGGTCAGGAGTTCGCCGCCTACGCTGCAACGGTGCGCAAATGCAAGCGCATCCTGGAACATGCTGCCTATGAGGTGGAGGAGCTGGGCATCGGGGGTAGCGCGGTCGGCACAGGGCTGAACACCCATCCCCAGTATCGCTTTCGCGTGGTGGAACTGCTACGCGCGTGGACAGGGCTGCCGTTCCGACCTGCCGAGGACCTGCGCGAGGCGATGCAGAGCCAGATGCCCATCGCCTATGTGGGCGCCGCGCTCCGATTGCTTGCGCTGGAAATCACCCGCATCGCGAACGACCTGCGCCTGCTGGCTTCGGGACCGCTCACCGGCTTTGCGGAAATCGTGTTGCCCGCCGTGCAACCGGGCAGCAGTATCATGCCCGGCAAGGTGAACCCCAGCATCCCCGAAATGGTTAATATGGTCTGCTTCCAAGTGCTGGGTTGCGCCACCACCATCGACTACGCCGTGCAAGCAGGGCAGCTGGAGCTGAATGTGATGATGCCAGTGATGGCGTATAACGCGCTCTTCGCCCTGCAGATTACCACGAACGCGCTGCGCGTTTTCGACGAGAAGTGCGTTCGGGGCATCGTGGCGAACGAGGCGAAGTGTCGTTGGTACGCCGAGACCAGCCCCAGCTTGGCGACCGCCCTCAACCCCTATGTGGGCTACGCCACCGCCGCCGAGGTGGTCAAGCAAGCCCTGCGCGAGAACCGCAGCATCATCGATGTGGTGCGTGAACGCGGGCTGCTCACCGACGAACAAATTCGCGAGGTGTTCGACCCGTACAAAATGACCGAGCCTAACCTGGGCGATTAGAATATCCCCTCCCAAACCCTTCGGCAGATACCTTGAAAAGGTGTATAATAGGGTTAACTGAAGGGGGGAACAGAGATGGGTAAGCGACAAAGCGTACAGAGCGGGCTGATGGTGATGCAGCAGTGTCTGCCCAAAGCCGAAGCCTCAGGATCAAGCCTCTCGCTTGGTGGGCGGTTGCTGATGGCGCTGGGCGCGCTGCTAACCATGCTGAACGCCTTTGCCCAAGGTCGCCCCGATATTCTCTGGATACGAGGAGGGCACATCGTTGTTAGCAGCGTGTCCTTTTCACCGGATGGTAGCTTGCTGGCGTCTGGGGGATATGATGGCACTATTAAATTGTGGCGGGTATCGGATGGGGAGTTAGTGCGCACTATTACGGAGCAGATGGGCTCTGTCTATAGCGTGTCCTTTTCTCCCGATGGTAGCTTACTGGCATCGGGCAGTGGGGATAACACCGTCAAGTTGTGGCGGGTGTCAGATGGGACGCTTGTGCGCACCTTCACAGGACATACAGGATTCGTCCACAGCGTGTCCTTTTCACCGGATGGCAGCTTGATTGCGTCTGGGAGTAGTGATACCACTATTAATTTGTGGCGTGTATCAGATGGAGCGCTCTTGCGTACCCTTACAGGACATACAAATTGGGTTTACAGTGTGTCCTTTTCTCCCGATGGTAGCTTACTGGCATCGGGCAGTAGGGATAACACCGTCAAGTTGTGGCGAGTGTCGGATGGGACACTCTTGAACACTTTTACAGGGCACACGGATTATGTCCGTAGCGTGTCTTTTTCTCCCGATGGCAGCTTGCTGGCTTCGGGGAGTTCGGATCAAACTATCAAGCTGTGGCGGGTATCGGATGGGAACCTTGTGCGCACCCTCGGAGGACGCATCGGTTCTGTTTACAGTGTGTCGTTTTCGCCTGACGGTAGCTTGCTGGCATCGGATGGCTTGTATATCAAATTGTAGCGTGTATCAGATGGAGCATTAGTGCGTACTTTCCCAGGAGACCCGGGTTATTTCTTGAGTGTTTCGTTTTCGCCCAATGGCAGTTTGCTGGTGTCTGGAGGTACGCATATCAAGTTGTGGCGTGTGTCGGATGGGGCACTCGTGCGTACCCTCACAGGACACGCGCATAGTGTCAACAGCGTGTCTTTTTCACCTGATGGCAGCTTGCTGGCGTCTGGGAGTGCTGATCGAACCATCAAGTTGTGGCGTGTGTCGGATGGAACGCTTGTGCGTAACCTCGGATGGCATACGTACGATGTCCTCAGTGTGTCTTTCTCACCCGATGGTAGCTTACTGGCATCGGGCAGTGGGGATAACACTGTCAAGTTGTGGCGGGTATCGGACGGGACGCTTGTACGCACCCTTACAGGACACACAAACTTCGTCCACAGCGTGTCTTTTTCACCTGATGGCAGCTTGCTGGCGTCTGGGAGCTGGGATCGCACCATCAAGTTGTGGCGAGTGTCGGATGGAACACTCCTGAACACCCTCACAGGACACACAGGTCGCGTCTCCAGCGTTTCATTTTCACCCGATGGCAGCTTGCTGGCATCCGGGGGTACATATAGTGATAACACCATTAAGTTGTGGCGGGTATCAGATGGAATGATGCTGCAGACCTACGACCAGGAAACATTCTGGATTCAAAGTATTACGTTCTCGCCCGATGGACGGCTGATTGGCTATGGTCGATGGGATGGCACCCTTGTGGTCGCCCGCAATCCATTCGCGCCGCCCGAAGGAGATGTGAATGGCGATGGCTGCGTCGATGACGCGGACCTGCTGAGGGTGCTGTTCGCGTTTGGTCAGAGCGGCTCGGGCTTGGCGGAGGATGTGAATCGGGACGGCGTGGTGGACGATGCGGACTTGCTAATGGTATTGTCTGGGTTTGGTCAATGGTGCTGAAGATGGAATCGCGACTGCCTGCGAAATTGCGAATAACAGGTATTGCGTGAGAGTGGCGTTCCGCCCAGCCAGATTTGGGGCGTTCCATACTGCCCTCGCCAGCTGTATCGTCGATATGGCAACCTCTCCTCGCCATAGGGTATCATGACAGCGGGAGGGATAAAGTGATGCGAGCGTTGGCGTTGGGGCTACTCGCGAGCGTGATGGTGTTCAGCGGCTGCCGCAATAATACCGACGAGCAGAGTGGTCAGTTGCCTGTTCCGCCTGACATCCTCCAAACGGCTTTCAGCGAAGGCAGCACCCAGTTCGCTTTCCAATTCTTCCAGAAACTGACAGAAAAGACCCAACCCGACCAAAACCTTGTCTGCTCCCCGCTGGGCGTGCAACTGCTGTTCAGCTTGATGCTCAACGGGGCAGAGGGGCAGGTCTACGACGAGATTGCCGAAACGCTGGGCTATGGCAAGGGCGCCGCGTTGGAAGCCATCAACCGCCACTGTGAGGCGCTTCAGCAGACGCTGCTTGCCAACGACAAACTGCGCCTCCATATCGCCAACTCGATATGGCACGGTAAGCGTGTTGGCAACCTCCACCCTGATTTTGCGCAGGCGACTGCCCAGTTTTACAAAGCTGAGGCATACGAGGTGAACTTCCGGGACGCTGTGGGCACGGCGCAACGAATCAACGAATGGATACACCAGCATACCTTCGGGATGATTCAGAAACTTGTGGAGCCAAGCGATTTCCGCGGGCCCAATCCCGTTACATTCGCTGGGGTGAACTGTCTTTATTTCAAGGGTTTGTTTGAGCGGGCATTTGAGCGGTCGAAGGTAGCGTCCACTTTCCACACGGAAACGGGTCAGAAGGTGCCGTTTTATCCGATGGTGCAGCGGTTTGAGGCAGTTCCCTACTGGAAGGGAGAAGGCGTGGAGATAGTGGCGTTGCCGTATCAGGGTGGTGCGGTGCGGCTATACCTGCTGTTGCCCGAAGTAGGGCGTTCGGTGCGAGCATTAGTGGCGGACTTGGAGGCGGGACGCTGGGAGCAGTGGCTGTCGCAGTTGCAGCCGACGGCGTTGCGCGTGGAGCTGCCGCGTTTTACTATAGAGAACCGGCACGATTTAGAAGGGGTTCTCCAAGCGTTGGGCATTCGGGCGGCGTTTGATCCTAAAAAGGGTTTTACGAAGGTTTATGATGATAAGGGCTCGGATTGGATTAAAATTGTGCGTCAGGGTGCGAAGATTGTGGTGAACGAGGAAGGAACGGAGGCGGGGGCAGCGACAGTGGTGATTTTGGAGCGTAGCAAGTTGATAGAGCCGGTGTTTCGTGCGGATCGTCCGTTTGTGTATATTTTGCGCCACGAGCCGTCTGGGGCGATTCTGTTTATGGGCATTGTGCGGCAGCCAGCGGGGTAGTGGTTGAATGATGCAAGGCTACGCGTGGTTTGGTTCCAGGGCGATGGGTTTGCCGCCTGCTTCGATAATCTGGCGGTTGCCGGGCAGCTGCTCCAGTCGGTGTGCCAGCACAGAGAGTTCGCGCTGGTGCTGCAGCATCGCCTGACAGAGCTGCACGATGTAGCCGTCGGCACGCGCCTCGATCACCAACACGGCATCGGCAAGGTGGGCGATTAAAGCATCCCGATAGCGACCGTTCGCTGCCACCCAGCCGTCACGCGGGCGGAATGGGCTGAGGGCGAGCGCGTTTGACGGGTCGAACTCCGCTTGCCAGATACGTGCTTGACGCAGTGGCTCGCGACGCAAATCTTCTCCAAACGCGCGTAGCAGCCCCCGATCCAGCACCAAAATATAGGGTTGATTCGCCCGCAGCGCACAGAGCAACAGGCGCTGATAGGCGGGCTGGGTGGTGCTGGCTATGGGGATCCAGCCATTCGCAAAAAAGAGTTGTGCCACCTGCTCCAGCTCGGCAAGCCCTTGGGGGCTGACGGTGTGCGAGGCGAGCAGCGCGAAAGTGGGCTGCTGCAGCAGCTCATAATTGCCGTAGAGAAAGAGCAGCGCCGGCGGGTCGGGCATGCTTTCCAGCTGGCGCGGGTAGGCGGCGTCCTGAAAGCTGAGCCAGCGCACGCCACAGCGCGTCAACTGCGTCTCCAACTGTGCCATCTCCTGCATGAGGCGGGGCAGATGATGCTGCAGCGCATGCAAGGCACGCGCCGGCAACTGATATTCGTGCTGAAGCGTCTCGGCGGGCAGACCCAGAAACTCCGCCGGCGCAACCCGCCATACCTGCTGCCTCGAAAGCAGGTGGCGCATCGTCTGGCGCCCCACATCGGGCAATAGGCTCAACAGCAGCAGCCACTGACGCTCGGTCAAGGTGCGTCGCTCGCTCGTCCCAACAGATTAGCGTTCAACCAGAGGGGGTCCACCCTAAAGCACCCGCATCACTTCGATGTTGCGCTCTTCGTCGGGAAGGGGCGGCTCCTGAAATATCCGTTCCAGCTGCTGCGCCACCGCCTCCTCCTCGCGGACATAGATGATGTCGCCGTTCTCCACCGCCATCTGCCACAGGGCATGGTCACGCGGGCTGACCAGCATGAGATCGAGATAGTAGTTCGGCTCCACAATCACATGGAACGCCTGTGCCAGTTGGCGCATCGTCTCCAGCTTGTCCTCGTGCGCCATGTCTTCCCGCAGCCAGATGCCGAAAGTGGCGTCGCTCTGCATCACGCCTTCCGCACGCACCGTGAAAGCCAGCACCATCTCCACCTCCGGCGTTTCGGAGAAGATAGCCTCCAGCAGCGGAATATGTCCGGGCGGGATCGGCTGTCGCCCTTCAGGGCGTGGATCGTCCAGAAAGTTCGCTTCGTTTACCATGAGAAACCTCCAACGGTGAGAGTATACCCGACGGCACGCCCAAAAGGTCATACACATCGGCTTGCTCGATCTGCACTGCCACGAATTCGCCGGGCGGGGTGTTGCACTGGCGGACATAGACCAACCCATCCACTTCGGGTGCATCCCGATGGCTGCGCCCGATGGCATAGCGACCGTCCTCGCTATAACCCTCAATCAACACGGTCATCTCTTTGCCCACCCATTCGCGGTTGCGTGCCAACGAGATGGGCTGCTGGGCGCGCATCAGGCGGTCATAGCGCTCGCGTTTGACCCGAAATGGCACTTGATGGGGCATCTCGGCGGCGGGTGTGCCACGCTCCCGTGAATAGAGAAATGCCCCCACCCGGTCTAACTGCGCCTGCTGCAGGAAGTCGAGCAGCTCTTGAAACGCCGCTTCGGTCTCGCCCGGAAACCCCACGATGAAGGTGGTGCGGATGGCGATGGCGGGCATCGCGTCGCGCAATCGTTGGATCAGGCGCAGGTAGGCAGCACCGTCGCCCGGTCGGCGCATCGCCCGCAGAATCGAGCGATTCACATGCTGCAACGGCACATCCAGATAGGGCACCACCTGCGGCAGGCTCGCCATCGCCTCGATAAGCGCGTCCGACACGCGCGAGGGATAGGCGTAATGGAGGCGAATCCAGCGGATGCCCTCCACCTGCGCCAATTCGCGTAGCAGCGTGGGCAGCATGAAGCGTCGATAGAGGTCGTAGCCGTACTGGGTTGTGTCCTGTGCGATGAGATTAATCTCTTTGGCACCGTTCTGCGCCAGCCAATGGGCTTCCTCTAAGACGCGCTCGATGGGCTTGCTCACATGGCGTCCACGAAAGGAGGGAATGGTGCAGAAGGTGCATTGGTGGTCGCAGCCTTCCGAGATTTTGAGGTAGGCGGACCAGGGTGTGCGGCTGCGCAGGCGGGTGGTGACCTCTGCCCAGCGGTGATGCGGTGGCTGAATCTCGGTGAGGGGTTGGTGGCTTTGGCGGGTGGCGTTCACAATCTCGGCGAAGCGTGCCATCTGCCCCACACCCACGAAAGCGTCCACTTCGGGCAGGAGTTGGCGCAGGGCGTCACCCATCCGCTGCACCAGGCAGCCCGCCACAATGACCTTCTGGGTATTGCCTGCTCGCTTCTCGCGCAGGGCGTCGCGGATGACCTGCAGGCTCTCCTGCTTTGCCGGCTCGATAAAGCCGCATGTGTTGATGATAATCACATCGGGCGTGCGCGTGTGCGCATCGAGTTGGTAGCCTGCCCGTTGCAGCACGCCGGCTATCTCTTCCGAGTCGACCTCGTTTTTGGCGCAGCCGAGCGTGATAAGGCGTACCGTGGGTGCCTTTGCCATCGCCAAGCTCAGGCTTTTACCTGCTCCGCCAGTTTCTGGGCGAGGTTCGGGTCGATTTTGATGCCAGGACCCATGGTGGTGGAGAGGGTGATGGCGCGCAGGTAGCGTCCGCGTGAGGTGGCGGGCTTAGCACGCAGCAGCGCGTTCAGCGCCACGGCGAAGTTCTCCAGCAGCTGCTCCTCGCTGAAGGAGGCACGCCCGATGGGCATATGCACGATGCCTGCCTTATCCACGCGGAACTCCACACGCGAGGCTTGCTTGATGTCGCGCACCACCTTAGCTGGGTCGGGTGAGACGGTGCCCGACTTCGGGTTGGGCATGCGCGCCTTCAGAATGCCGCCGATCCGGCTGATGACGGGCATCATATCTTGCGCCGCCACGATCAGATCGAAGTTTTTCCAGCCTTTCCAGCCTTTTTGGATTTGCTCCACGAGGTCGTCCGCGCCGACCAGATCGGCACCTGCTTCGCGTGCCGCCTCCGCCTGCTCGCCTTTGGCGAACACCATCACTTTCTGCTTCTTGCCTGTGCCGTGTGGCAGGTTCACCACGCCCCGCACCATCTGGTCGCTCTTGCGCGGGTCGACACCCAAGTTCACGGCGATATCGACCGCTTCATCGAACTGGGCGCTGGCGGTCTGCTTTGCCAAGCGGATGGCTTCCTCTGGCGCGTAGAGCCGGGAGCGGTCCACCAGCGATAGCAGTTTCAGGTAGCGTTCACTATGTCGCTGTCGCTTTGCGATTTTGCGTCCTCTCATCGGTTTGCCTCCTGTTCAGGTTGTCGGGCAGGTCGGACGGATCTGACCTAATCCACGATTTCGACGCCCATCGAGCGGGCGGTGCCGGCGATGATGCGCATCGCGGCTTCGATATCGTTGGCGTTCAGATCGGGCATTTTGCGCTCGGCGATTTGGCGCAGCTGCTCGCGCGTGATTCTGCCCACTTTCTGGCGCAGTGGGTTCGGCGAGCCTGACTCGATGCCCGCCGCCTGCTTGATCAGGTCCGATGCCAACGGCTGCTTCACCACGAAGGTGAAGGAGCGGTCCTCATAGACCGTGATTTCGACGGGCAAAGTGGAGCCGCGTTGGTTCGCGGTCTGTTCGTTAAAACGCTTCACGAACTCCATAATGTTGACTCCTGCCTGACCCAGTGCGGGTCCCACAGGGGGTGCAGGTGTGGCTGCACCTGCGGGTAGGTTCAGTTTGATAACCGTCATCACCTTCTTCGCCATTGTTGCTCCCTCCTATCAAGTCTGCCTTAGGCTAAACCTTCTCGATTGCGTCGAGTTCCAGTTCCACAGGCGTTTCGCGCCCGAAGATATTAATCAGCACTTTGGCGCGGTGTCGTTCGTAGTCGATGCTCTCGATTTTGCCGTTGAAATCGGCGAAGGCACCAGCAATCACACGCACATTGTCGCCCGGCATGAAGCCCACGCGTGGACGCTCTTTGCTCTCTTCGATGGAGCGTTTAATCTCTTCCACCTCTTCGGGTGCGAGGGGCACCGGCTTGCCACCCGATTCGATGAAACCTGTGACGCCGGGTGTGGTGCGCACCAGGGTCCAGGTCTCATCATCAAGCATCATTTCCACCAGCACATAGCCGGGGAACACCTTGCGCGACACGGTCTGCTTCTTGCCGCCCTTCGTGCGCACCTCCTGCTCGGTCGGGATGAGCACCTGAAAGATACGATCGCTCAGCCCGCGTGCCGCCGCACGCTTCTCGATGGCGAGCTTCACCTTGTTCTCATGTCCGACTAATGTGCGCACCACATACCATGCCTTTCGCATCGCTCGCTCCTATCGCGCCAGACGCTGCACGCGCTCATCGATCCAATTCGTGACATTGGTCAGAATAACATCCCACAGAGCGAACCACAGCCCCACGACCAGGATGAAGCCGATGACCACCAGCATCATCTGGGTGGTCTCTTCTGGTGTCGGCTTCACCACGCGCTTGAGTTCTGCCACCACCTCGCGAAACCAGGTCTGCACCCGGTTCACCAATCTCCCGAAGAATCCGCCTGTTTTGACCGTTGCCATCGCTCGTTGTCCTCTAAGCCTTCAGAGTATACCCCATATAGCCCTGTGCGATGACACGCTTGGGGACGCCAGCAGCAGAAACGGGGCGGAATCGTATTCCAGGCTTTTCTGCCTCACAAAGTGCTGCTTGGCGGGGCGGGCGTTTGGAGGTTATTCCACGAACAGGTCGCCCACGCGGACGGTGAAGTCGGGCAGCAGTGGTGCGCCCTGCAGGGTGTCGTCCTCATGCAGCACCTCCACCACCAGATCAGCACGATAGCGATGCACCTGCTTGCGCTCTGGGAAGAGCAGCCACACCTCCTGCGTGCCCGACTCAAAATATTCCGCCATCTTGGTCAGCAGCTCCCCCACCTTCTCACTGGGGGAAACGATTTCCACGGCGAGGTCGGGTGCGCCGTCGATGAAGCCGATGGGCGCTTTGCCATCGGGGAGGCGTTCGGTGCGCATCACCGAGACATCGGGCGAGCGAATGTTGCCCTGCGCGGTGCGAAAGCCCGTGCTGGAATCGAACAGGGTCGCCCATGGTTTCGCAGCAGGATAAAGTCTGACGCTCAGTTCCACCGCTATCTTCCCGTGTCGTCCGCCTGTAGGCACTTCTACGAGCCTCCCGTTCACCAGTTCGTACTTGCGCCCATCGTCAGGCAAGCAGAGGAGGTCTGCCTCTGTCCAACGGCGTTTGCGTTTCGGCTGGGCGCGTGTCGTCAGTGCTGGCATATGCTCTCACCTTTGCATAGGATACCTTATCCTATGCCCATGGGCGTTGAATCGTCTGGCAGGCAGCGGGTATCCTATTAATATGGAGTGGGCAGTTGAGCCCGTTCGGCATCCGGGTCTGCACGAGCAGGTGGTGGTGCTCGATTTTGGTGGGCAATACACCCAGTTGATTGCGCGTCGAGTGCGCGAGTGCCATGTCTTCTGTGAGATTCTGCCCTACACCACTCCTCTCGATGCCCTTCGTGCGCGTGAGCCGAAGGGCATTATTTTATCGGGCGGTCCCGCCAGCGTTTACGAGCCGAACGCACCGCGTGTGCCGCTTGCCCTGTTTGAGATGGGGATACCCGTGCTGGGTATCTGCTACGGGCACCAGTTGATGGCGCAGATGCTGGGGGGTGAGGTGCGACCAGCGGCGCTACGCGAGTACGGACGCACGCACCTAACCGTGTTGCGCACCGAACCCCTTTTTGCCGGGCTGGAGACCGAACTCGTCTGCTGGATGAGCCACGGGGATCAGGTGGTGCAACCGCCTCCTGGTTTTGAGGTGTTGGCGGAGACGGCGAACACGCCCATCGCCGCGATGGGCGACCGCCAACGCCATCTGTACGGCGTGCAGTTCCATCCCGAAGTGTCGCATACCCCGTTCGGACAAGCCCTGCTGCGCAACTTCCTGTTTCGAGTGTGCGGCTGCCGCGGCGACTGGACACCCAGCAACTTCATCGAAGAATCGATCGAGGCGATACGGGCGCGTGTCGGCGATGCACGGGTGCTGTGTGCTATCAGTGGTGGGGTCGATTCCTGCACGGTTGCCGCCCTGGTGCAGCGCGCGATTGGCGAGCGGCTGACCTGCATCTTTGTGGACCATGGGCTGCTGCGCAAGGGCGAAGCGGAAGAGGTGCGCACCCTGTTCACCCGCCACTTCCCCACCCACCTGATTTTCGTGGATGCGCGGGAGCGGTTCCTGCAGCGATTACAGGGCATAACCGACCCTGAAGCGAAGCGTCGCATCATCGGCGAGGAGTTCGTGCGCCTTTTCGAAGAGCATGCGGACGAAATGGGCGACTGCCGCTTCTTGGCACAAGGCACGCTCTATCCCGATGTCATCGAAAGCGGCACGCCGCTTGCCGCCAAAATCAAGACGCACCACAATGTGGGAGGGCTGCCCCCATGGATGCGACTGGAGGTGCTGGAACCGCTGCGCTACCTGTTCAAGGATGAGGTGCGCGCAGTGGCGCAGCTATTGGGCTTGCCCGATTCGATCGTCTGGCGTCAGCCGTTTCCCGGACCGGGCTTGGCAGTGCGCATCGTGGGCGAAATCACGCCCGAACGGCTGGAGCAGGTGCGTGAAGCGGATGCCATCCTGAATGAGGAGTTGACCCGCGCGGGCTGGCATCGGCGGGTGTGGCAAGCGTTCGCCGTGTTGCCCGCTATCCGCAGTGTGGGCGTAATGGGTGACCAGCGCACCTATCAGCACCCCATTGTGCTGCGCGTGGTGCAGAGCGAAGACGCCATGACCGCCGAGCCTGCGGAGCTGCCCTACGACCTGCTGCGGCGTGTTGCCCACCGCATCGTGAACGAGGTGCCCGGTATCAATCGAGTGCTGTACGATTTGAGTTCGAAGCCGCCTGCCACCATCGAGTGGGAGTAGCGCGAGCAAGCATTTGGGAGGGACCTATGGCGATCGAGACAGCGGTCATCACATGCCACAGAGAGCAGATGGACGATGCCCTCTGGCAGGCACGATTCCCAGAGGTGCAGGTGCTGATCGACTCGGCGACACTGCAGGCGCGCGTGCGCGAGCTGGGCGAGCAGATAGCACGCGACTATGAGTCTGCGAATCCGCCGTTGCTGGTCGGCGTGCTGAAAGGCTCGCTGGTGTTTCTCGCCGACTTGATGCGCTGCATGCCCATTCCCGTCTCCTATGATTTTGTGGCTATCTCCAGCTATGGGGCAGAGACGCGCAGTTCCGGTGTGGTGCGTCTGCTGAAGGACCTGGATACCAGCATCGCTGGTCGCCATGTGCTGGTGGTGGAGGATATCTTGGACACGGGGCTGACCCTTTCCTACCTGCTGGAGCTGCTGCGCACGCGCAACCCGGCGAGCCTCAAGGTCTGCACCCTGTTGCGCAAACCGGCGCGTCAGAAGGTTGCCGTGCCCGTCGATTACTGCGGGTTCGACATCCCCGACCAGTTCGTGGTCGGCTATGGACTGGACTACGCGGAGCGCTACCGCAACCTGCCCTTTATCGGGGTGCTGACAGGGATCGAGGGCGACATCAAATAGACAGGAAGGAATGTCAGCAGGGCGAATCGTCAATGATGCGAGGCGAGAGCGATGCTAATCCCAATACGGGACCATAATCCGACGCGAAGGTTCCCCATCGTCACGGTGGGACTGATTGTGGTGAACACGATTGTGTTCCTGATGCAGCAGTTCGACCCACACATCACGCTCTACTACTCCGCGATTCCGGCGGAGGTGATAAGCAACACGCCGGGCGTTCTGCGCGTGCCGGTGGAGGTCGCGCCCGGATGGGGACGGATCGTGGAGGTGCAGCGCGAGATTGCGCCCCAACTCACCATTTTCACCTCGATGTTTTTGCATGGGGGCTGGCTCCACCTGATTGGCAACATGTGGTCGCTCTGGATTTTCGGCAACAATGTGGAGGACACCTTAGGGCACTGGCGCTATCTGATCCTTTACCTCGTGTGGGGCTATTTGGCGGCGTGGTCGCACATTCTGCCGAATATGTACTCGAATGTGCCGGTAGTGGGGGCGAGCGGCGCGATAGCGGGCGTAATGGGGGCGTATGCGCTGCTGTTCCCCCACGCACGGCTCGATTGCGTGCTGCTCTTTTTTGTGATGACCTTCGTGGAGGTGCCCGCCATCTTCTTTCTGGTGTTCTGGTTCGTGTCGCAATTTTTTGTGGCGTCGCCGGGTGTTGCCTATCTGGCGCATATTGGCGGCTTTGTAGCGGGTTGGGTGACCATCAAGTTGTTGGGCGGGCGCGAGGCGCTGCTCGGCTACCGTCGCTTCTGGGAAGAGTAGAATCCAACGATGCGAATCGGGACTTTAGTCCCTTGCACCGATGCGAACGGAGTGGGGTATAATATAACGCATGGCAACGGGGCAGCACTGACAGACCGTTCCCATGCAAAGGAGGCGTAATGCACAACACTCTGGCTTACCGGCTATATGGCAGCCGGAAAGCAGGTGGTTTTCTGACTGCATGCCTGTTTGTGATGCTTGCGAACGCTCAGCCAGGAAGCTTCCTCTCTCCTGCTGCTCACGACTGTCTGCTGCCTGCCACTATGCAGGAACTGGAACAGCAGATGCGTGAAGCGTATCAGGCTCGCAAGAGCTGCAAGCCCGAACCACCAATCGAGGTTCGGCTCGACCTGTCGCACCAGCCCGTGCTGGGGCAACCCGTGCAGGTTATTTTTTCGGTGCTGCCGTTTGAATACCTGCACAACGCCGAGATTAGCTGGGATGTGTCGGAGGGCATCAGTGTGCTGACACGCCCGCAACCGCTGCAGAATCTGCAGATCGACACGAAAAGCGTCTCCCAGTACCGCCTTGTGGTGCAGTTCAATCGTGCGGGGCGCTACGAGATTGCCGCTTCGGTGGTGGAGCGCGGAAACGGCTTCACGATGGGGCGGCGTGTGCATCTCTATTTTGAGGTGCGACCCGACAGAACGATCGAGGTGAGTCGCCAACCCTTCTGGGAGCCGCTGAAGGAGCCGCCCACGGCACAGCAGGTCTCACCCTCCGAGCAAATCACCGTCCCATCGCCCGATTCCCTTGCCCTGCTGGAAAACCCACCCGCGCCCGAATTCCAACCTGTGAACGATGACCAGACGGTCAGCCCGCAGGGACCAACGGGTACGGCACGGGTGCGTGGCTATTTCTACTATCGCCATCGTGACGGCACCCTGCATGGTGCTTACGGCGCACTGGTGCAAATCTGGGATGACGATACCTGGAGCGGCGATGACCTGCTGGCGGAAGCCGTCTGCGCTTGGGACGGCTTCTTCGAGACACCGGACTTCGACAACGGCAACGATGGTGACCCCTTCGACGACGCCTCGCAGGAGCCGTATGTGCGCTGGTTCGCACGCAACGGGCGTGTGAATGTGGTGCATTACACCGGCGGGCACAACTTCCAAGTGAACGGACCCAGCCGAACCGACCTGCCTGACGGTGTGTGGGATATCGGGGGCTGGTTCATCGACACCGACGGACCGGGCAGCTACCCCGACGACGGTTGGGAAGCGGCATACGAGATCTGCGACGCACTCAGCCGTGCGTGGGCGAGCTACAACTACGGGCTGGGCTATGACCTCGCGCTCATCAACTGCCGCTGGCAAGAGGGAGGTAGCGACGGCGCCTATTATCAGGGCGGCTCGCAGCGAATCACCCTCCGCGATGGGGACCAGCAGGACGACTCGGTCATCTTCCACGAGTATGGGCACCATGTGATGCAAGTGGTGAAGGGTGGCTTTCCACCCGGTTCCGGTGGTGCGCACAGCTGGTTCGGCTGCTATACGGGTGGTCTGGCATGGAGCGAGGGCTGGGCGACCTACTCGGGGCAAAGCTCACTCAACAACACTACCTACTGCGACACGCCCGGCGTGGGCGACTCCGCCAACTTCTGCGTGAATGTGGAGACCACCACCGGCAACTGCCTGGATGCCACCGCAGGTACCACGGGTGAGGCGTCGGTGCTTTCCTCGCTCTGGGATGTGTACGATAACCTCGCAGGCGACCCGCATCCGCGCGACCGCCTCGCCCTGGGACGCAACCAGATCTGGGATACCTTCGTCAACGGCGGCACGCTGAACCACATGATGGACTTCATCAACGCTTGGTTCGCGCGTGGGCACGACTACGACTCCGCCTTCCGCGACATCATGCGCGACCATCGCATCCTCGCTGAAATCAGCAACTTCGTGACGGTGGAGATCGACCACACCTACCGGGGCGACCTGGTGGTGGATGTGGGCGTGGGCAATCCCGACGCGCCGCTCTACTCGAAGCGTATCTGGAACCGCGCAGGCGGGAGCGCCGATAACCTGTATATTCAGGAGAGCGTGGCGGACGCGCCCAGCTTCTACCTGAACAATCCCAGCGAGAATGTGGTCTGGTTCTGCAAAGTCTATGACGGCGCAAGCGCCGATCAAGGCACGCTGCGTCGCTTCAGCCTGACCACCAACACCACCTATGTATCGGGTAATGTGCCGCAGCCCGTCACCGACTTCAACACCACCTACGCCTTCTATCCCACCCGCACTGCTCGCCACGCGTTGATCGGGCTGGACCACACCTATCGGGGCGATTTGGTGGTCACTATCGGGGTGGGTGATCCGAGCAGCCCGCTCTGGAGCCGTGTGGTGGCAAACCGTACCGGCGGGAGCCTCGACCATATGTGGTGTCAGGTCGATCTCAGCGGTGCCGCCGCGCACCTGCCGCCCGACCCGCGCACCTGCAATATGCGGGGCTGGTGGGTGAAGGTGGAGGACCGCGCAGGAGGCGATCAGGGTACGCTCCACACCCTCCGCATCAACAACAACGGCACCATCACCAACACGAACGACAGCCCGCAAGCCATCGTGGACTTCGGCACTGCCTATCTGCGTCAGTGGGGTGACAGTGTGCATACTGCCATCGTGGCGACCACAGGTGCCTATGGGCAAACCGTGCCGCTGCAGGTGCGCATGAATGCCGTTTCGCTGGGCAGCTGGATCTGCAACCGCACCATCAGCTTCTCGGTAGCGGGCAATCCAGCGGGTAGCGCGAACACCGATAGCGACGGCTGGGCGACTGTAAACTACACCATTCCCGAAAGCCTCTCAGTGGGCACGCACAATGTGACCTTTGCCTTTGCAGGCGACTTCTTCTTCAGCGCCCGCACAGCAACGGTCGCCGCACTCACGGTGCAGAAGGCGAACACCAGCCTCAGCGTGCCGAACCGCTCCGGCTTCATCGGACAGACGGTGCAGTTGCAGGCGACCCTGCGTCGCACCACCGATAACGCCCCGCTCAGCGGGCGAACCGTGCAGTTCCGCATCGATGGTAACCTGGTGGGCAGCGCGAACACGAACGCCTCAGGTGTCGCCACGCTCAACTACACCATCCAGAACATCGCTTGCGGCAACCACACCCTTCAGGCAAGCTTTGCAGGCGACAGCTGGTACAACGCCGGCTCCGGCAACGGCACTCTCACCGTGCGCTTGCAAGGTGATGTGAATGGCGACCGCGTGGTGGACGATGCCGACCTGCTGCGCGTGCTGTTCGCCTTCGGGCAGACGGGCAGGCGCCCCGAGGATGTGAACGGCGACAATGTGGTCGACGATGCCGACCTGTTGATCGTGCTGTTCAACTTCGGGCGTAGCTGCTAAGTGGTTCGTTCCCTCCATCCGATCAGCGTCAATAGTGGACGAACAGATGGGGCGTGGCGAGGCCATCTCGCTCCGCCCCTAAATCTTATCTCCTGGAAGATGAGTCTAAAGCCCTCTGCGATTTCAGCGAGCGCGCGGCAGCAACTTGCGTAAGGTCTCGAAGCCACCCATCCGGTCCCAGCCGGGCAGGTCGACCTCCTTGGGAGATTCGAGCTGGCAGGGGATGTTCAGCAGGGCTGCCACCATCGCCGCGATGGCAGCGCATTCGCCCTCCGCCACGAGCCGCAGCGAGACCCCTTGCGCTTGCAGCACTTGCAGCTCCGTTAGCAACTGGCGCGCCGCCTCCGCCAGAGGATGCAGGTTATAGGTCAGGAAAAAGGCAGAGGGTCTTTCGGGAAGAGGTGCGATTTGCAGGCGGAACACCCGCACCGATTCACCGGGGCGTACCCACTGCCTTCGCTGGGCTTGAGTGGGCTTATCGGTCGTCACAATCCCCACCAGTTTGACCTTTTTGCCCCGTTTGGACTCAGAGAAGGAGACGGGGACGGATGGCATGTCCAACAGCCCCAGCATGGAGAGTAGCGCTTGTTGGGCTTCCTGTCGGAAGCGACGGCTACGCTGCCAGCGTTGCAGACCTGCTTGAGCGAGGGTGCGATACCGTTCGAACACCGCATCGCCCTCCGGCGCGCCTTGGGGGCGCGGCAGTGCCTCGCTCCAGACGCGCAGCACGGGCAACAACACCTCCGGCTCCAGGGCGGGGTCGCGTGGCACGCTATTGAGCTGCAGCACCTCCGCCGCCCAACGATAGTAGGCAGCCCGCGCCGCCTCGCCAAACTGATGCCCCTCGTGGAGATGCACATGCTGGAACCGCTCCACCGCGCCGTAGAGTTGATACACCTGGTGCAAGAAGGGTGCCACGCGCTCCGGGTTGTCAGCGGTCCAGTCGCCCGAATCGGAAATGAGCAGCATCGGGCGCGGGGCACAGAGGGCAGCAATCTCCGGGTTGCCCGCGAACAAGCGCAGCAGCGGCGGGTTCTCGCACAGGCAACCACCCTGCATCGTGCTGGAGACCATCTTGACAGGGGCGGCACAAGCCAAGCGCGGCTCTACCGCCGCCAACAGAAAGGTCTGCGTGCCGCCGCCCGAAATCCCGCTGCAGCCGATGCGCTTCGCATCCACCTCGGGCTGGCGCGCCAGCCACTCGAACGCACACAGGCTGTTCCATGTTTGCAGCCCAGCAAGGCTGAACCCCCATCGGTGCCAACTCACTGGCTCCACGACCCGATGGGGCAATTGGAAATGGTCATTATAGCCCACCATATCATACATCAGCACCCAAGCCCCCACCTGTGCCAGCGCAACGGCACGCAGTATATCGGGCGCATTCAGCCGACCCTGTTCGAAATGTCCGTGCGGTTGCAACATCGCCGGGGCGCGTCTGCCCGCTGGCTTATCGGGAATAAATAGGCTACCTGTCAGGTAGTAGTCGGGCAGGGTTTCCAGTGCGAACCGCTCGATGCGGAAGCCCTCGCCCCGATAAGCCACAACACGCTGGGCACGCAAGGGGGCAGGCGCTAAGGGAGGCACTAAGCCACAGGCGAAACGCACATGGGTGCGCAGACGCTCCGCAAATGGTTCCCACAGCGCACGGTTTGCCAGCCTCGCCATCGAAGGGGGAAAGGGTGTGTTCTGGTCACGAACCTGCATGCAACACCTCCGTCCGTTCGCGCACAGGGCGCAGCAACAGCACCGCCAACACCAGATAGAGCGGCACCAGCGCAAAGACCCAACGCCAACCGACGCCCAGACCATAGGCTCGATTGAGCCAATCGCCCATGGGACCCGCCACCAACGGTGCCAGCACCTGCGGCACGGTCATCGAGATATGCCAGATAGCCATATAGCGCCCCGATTCGGCGATGGGCACCAGATTGCTGGCAAGCGCCCAGTCCACGGCGGCGAACGCGCCCCACGCGAAGCCGAAAATCGCCCCCAGCAAATAGACCCAGCGCAACTCCGGCGCAATCAGAAACAGCAGCGTCCCGACGCCCATCATCGCCGCCGTGTAATACATCACCCGCTTCTTGCTGGTTCGGTCCGCTAAAATGCCCGCCAGCCAGTTGCCCCCCACCCCGGTGAGCGTTGCCATCGTCATGATGACAAAGGCTTGCATCGGGGCGCCCTCACCCAACCCCATCGTGTCGCGCAGGTAATACTCCAGATAGAACAGCACCGTGTAAAAGCCCAGATTGAACGCAAAGCGCGACAGCACCAGCCACCGAAAGTTGGGATGCTCGTTCAGCAAAATGTTCAGGAACAGGGCTGGATGCAGCTTCCGCTCGTTGGGATTCGAAGGTTGCCAGCGCGGTTCATGCAGACCCAGCACCGTCCAGAGCATCGTGACCAGCAGGCAAATCGCCAAGATGGTTCCCACAATCAGCAGGCGTGCGGAAGAAGAGTAGCCCTGAAAGAGCAGGGGCGGCTCGTTGAGGGTCAGCCCTGCCAACGCCAGCCCGATGAGATTGCCCACCAGCGTCATCATCCCCATCCATGCCGATGCCAGCCCGTGCCGCTCCGGAGGCACATAATCGGGGATGACGGCTTGATAAGGACCGTTTGCCCAGTTCAGAAAGAGCTGGATCATCACAAAGTGGAACACCAGCATCCCGAAGTTGGGGGTCATCATAAACAGCAGAATAAAAGGCAGGCTCAACAGCGTGCCCCACAGGATAAAGGGGCGTCGCCTGCCCAGCGCCGAGGTGCAGCGATCGCTGATGGGACCCACAATCAGCTGGATGACGGTCGAAAGCAGCGCGCCCGCCGCCGCCAGCCACGCCAAGTAGGTGCCCTTCGCTTCCGCTGCCACCATGCTCGCCACGCGCACCTGCATCACAATCGTCAAAAAGGCAGCCCAGTGCACGCTGACCCCTAACCAAAAAATGCTGAGTGCCCAATAGTTGACCCTATTCATCGCCCGCAAAGTGCAAAGATTATAGCATGGCGGTATAATAAGTCCCGTGCTGACGGAGCAGAACCGCTTAGCTATCCTGATGCATGAGGGGATACGCAATCTGTTCGGCAAAACGGGCATCGGACTGCTGCGCTACAGTCGTGCGCCGGTGGTTGCGGTCATCGACCACGAGTGCGCTGGTCAGTCGCTTTTTGCGCTGACAGGCATCCCGCGCGAAGTGCCCATCGTCGCTTCTATACAAGAGGCGCTCGGCTATCAGCCCGACACGCTGGTGATTGGCATCGCGCCGCCGGGCGGCATGCTGCCCGAAGCGTGGTGGCAAGAGGTGAAGCAGGCGGTACAAGCGGGACTCAACCTGGTGAACGGGCTGCACATGCCGATGGCGGAGCATCCCGATCTGAAGCCGTTGCTGCGAACTGGACAGTGGATATGGGACATTCGGCGCGAGCCGCCCGGACTGCAGGTAGGCAGCGGCGCTGCGCGACACCTAAGTTGCAAGCGCGTGCTAACCGTCGGCACCGATATGTCGGTCGGCAAGATGACCGTCAGCCTCGAAATGCACCGCCTCTGCCTCCAGCGTGGCTTGCGCTCCAAATTCCTCGCCACGGGTCAAACGGGCATCATGATTGAGGGGGATGGGGTTGCGCTCGATGCGGTGCGCGTCGATTTCGCTTCGGGCGCGATTGAACACTTCACCTTGCGCCTCAGTCAGGATGCCGATATTCTGCATATCGAGGGGCAGGGTTCCCTTTTCAACCCCGCCTCCACGGCGATGTTGCCCCTGCTGCGAGGTGCGCAGCCCACCCATCTCATCTTGGTTCACCGCGCGGGGCAGACCCACATCTGGCGCTATCCCGATGTGCCCATCCCGCCGCTCCCCGTCGCGATACGCCTCTATGAAGCGGTCGCCGCGGCAGGGGGCGCGTTCTATCCCTCCCGTGTGGTGGCAATTGCCCTCAACACCGCGCATCTAAGCGAGTCGGAGGCACGAGCAGCCATCGAACAGACGAGGCAGGAGACGGGCTTACCCTGCACCGACCCCCTCCGCTTCGGCGCCGAGCCACTGGTGGACGCCGTGCTGTCCTCCCCTTGAACACCCCGCCCGACCTGCCAAAAGGGGAGCCTTTCGGCTATAATATGGGGTGGGATGAAAGCGAGATATGGTTTGCTGATAGCGCTCGGCTGGCTGCTTGCCAGTGCGAGCGCGACGGAATTACGCATTATGAGTTGGAACATCGGGCGGGCAATCGGCGCGAACGACCCTAACAGCGCGGCACAACCCTATGTCGCCAAAATCGCCAACTACCTCAAGCCCGACATCTGGCTTCTCCACGAGGTGGGGGGCAACACATCGGGCTGGAACCCCGCAGACCAAGAAGCCGCTCTTGTGAACTTTGTGCAGACCAACCTCACCTACTACGGTTCCAATCCCCAGCGGGGCGTGAATTTCTATGTCTATGTGAACCGCAACAGCGACGGCTGGATTAGCTCGGCGGTTATCAGTCGCTATCGGTTTCTGGAGATGGGCGATGTGAATATCGGCTCGCCCAATCGGGGGCTGACCATCGGCTGGGTCGATGTGCCGGGCACAAATGGCTTAGGGGTGTTCGGAGCGCATTTCAAGGCGGGCGGCTACACCAACGATGCGGTGAAGCGCCAGACAAACGCCGAGCGCACGCGAGACGAGATTCGCCGCTGGCGCCTCCAGCACCGCAACTCCGCCTATGTGCTGGGAGGCGACCTGAACGAGAACGAAGACCCCGACCTGAACTCGCTCTTCGATATCGGCGGCACGCTGCCCGATGGACGCACCTACATGCCCATCAGCACGGTCAAATCGGCACGGCTCCACGACCACATCCCCACCGACGCGCTGGGCGGCAAACGCACCTATAAAGTCAGCACGCGCAACTCCGACCTGCGCAATCGGTTCGATTATCTGATGACCTCGGCAACCGAGCGGGGACGCGATCGGATTACGGTGCTGGAGGCGATACTTTTCAACACGCGCCGCTTCCCCGACGGCATGTTGCCTGAGGGGTTTGATCTCAACGATAGCCCCAACGCCTCCGACCACGCGCCTGTTTTCTTGCGTGTGCGCATCGACCGCTGGGGACCGGGCAGCAACTGGGGGGATGGAGGCGCGGCGCCAGAGCCGGGCACCGTTCTCCAGCTGCTGGTGATGACGGGTGGCGGGCTGCTCTACTTGCGCCTCTATCGCCCTGCCCGCGGCACGCGCCAGCGGGTATGATAGTGTCGATGAGACGCCTCGCTCTAAGCTGGCTATGGGTGGGCATACTGGGGCTGCTGGCAAGTTGCCAGACGCCTTCTTCGCCCTCGAGCAACACTTCTCCCAACACCAGCGTCGGCTCATCCGAGCAGACAGAGACGAAAGACGCTATCCCGTTCTACACCTATCGCGTCGTGCGTACCTATCCCCACGACCCGAAGGCGTTCACACAGGGGCTGGTCTATGCCGAGGGCTACCTCTATGAGGGTACAGGGCTGGAGGGGCAGTCCTCGCTGCGCAAAGTGGAGCTGCGCACAGGACGCGTGCTGCAAATCAAGAAGCTGGCGCCCGAACTGTTCGGGGAAGGTATCACCCTCTATCAGGGCAAAATCTATCAACTCACATGGCGCAACGGCATCTGCTTCGTCTATGAGCGCGATTCGTTCCGCAACATCACGGAGTTCTCCTATGCGGGCGAAGGCTGGGGATTGACCCACGATGGCAAGCATCTGATTATGAGCGACGGCTCCGATACCCTCACCTTTCGCGACCCGGACACCTTTGCGGTCGTGAAGCGATTGCAGGTCAAAGCGGGGGGTGCGCCCGTGCGCAATCTGAACGAGCTGGAATATGTGGAGGGTGAAATCTACGCCAATGTCTGGCAGACCGACCTGATAGCCCGCATCTCGCCCCGCACAGGCGAGGTGGTGGGCTGGATAGACCTCTCAGGGCTGTTGAGCGAGCGTGAGGCGCGCGACGCCGATGTGCTGAACGGCATCGCCTATGACCCCAAAGAGAAGCGGCTCTTCGTCACGGGCAAGCTCTGGCCCAAACTCTTTGAGATTGAGATAGTGCCCCTCCAAGATAGGTCGGGCAAAACCAAGCCGTAGGGCACTTATAACGGGCTCGTGCGGTTCTATAGGGTTCGCACCACCTCGGCGCAGCGAGGGCAGAGGTCGGGATAGTCGCTCTGCGCGCCTACATCGGGCAGCACGAGCCAACAGCGGGCACATTTCGCCCCCGGAGCGGTGTCCACCTCAATGTGCAGCTCCCCCTCTCCGTCCACGGGGAGGGTTGGGGCGGGGGCTTTCTCAATGGGATAGACCTCCGCTTGGGAAACGCCGAACAGCCGTGCCAGCAGGTTATCGGGCGTCGGGTCGGTCGGGTAGTGCCGCAAGAAGGCATACAGCTCGCCCGCCGCATAAAGGCGCACGCGTGCTGACTGGGGGTTGGGGATACGGCGCTCCTGCTTCGCCTGCTCCACCGCACGGTTCACCGCCTCACGCAGTCGGATCAGCCGCTCATAGCGCTCCAGCAACTCCCGATCCAGCCACTCCTCACGAACGGTGGGAAACTCCGTCAGGTGAACACTCGGCGCCTTATCGGGCACAGGCAACCGCTGCCACACCTCCTCCATCGTGTGAACCAAGATAGGTGCCAGCAGGCGTGTGAGCGCGCGGCTCACCTCATACAGCACTGTCTGGGCTGCCCGACGCCCCCGCGCATTCGGCGCACTGGCATAGAGCCGATCCTTCAACACATCCAGATAGAACGCACTTAGCTCCACATTACAAAATCGGCGCGTCTCATGATAAAGCAGGTGATACTCGTATTGCTCATAGGCGCGCAGACAGTAGCGCAGATATTCCTGCAACCGCGCCAGCATCCAGCGATCCAGCTCAGGCAGGTCCGCATAATCCACTGCGTCGCATGTCGGGTCAAAATCGCCCAGATTGCCTAACATGAAACGCAGCGTGTTGCGAATCTGACGGTAGGCGTCCGCTACAAATTTCAGAATCTCGTCCGAAAGGCGCACATCCTCAAAATACTCGGTGGAAGCCACCCACAGGCGCAGCACATCGGCGCCCAACCGCTCACACACCTCCACCGGATCGACCACATTCCCCTCGCTTTTGCTCATCTTGCGCCCTTCGCCATCCAGCACAAACCCATGCGTGATGACGGCGCGATAGGGCGCCGCACCCTTCGTGGCAACCGCCACCATCAGGCTGGAGTTGAACCAGCCCCGATGCTGGTCCGAGCCTTCAATATACAGGTCGGCGGGCCAGCGCAGCTCGGGACGGGTCTCCAACACAAGACGGTGCGTGCTGCCGGAATCGAGCCACACATCCAGCACATCCGTCTCCTTGCGGAAGGCTTCACCGCCACATGCGGGGCAGCGTGTACCCTCCGGCAGGAAATAGCCCGCCGGTTTTTCGAACCAGACATCGGCGCCCTCCTGCTCGATGCGCTGCGCCACGCGCTCAATCAACCCAGGCTCCAGAAGCACCTCTCCGCACACCTCGCAATAAAAAGCGGGAATGCCCACACCCCATGCCCGCTGCCGACTCAAACACCAGTCGGGGCGATCCTGCACCATGGCGGTGATGCGCCGCTCCGATTCAGGTGGAATCCAGCGCACGGTTCGAATCGCTTCTAAAGCACGCTGGCGATGCGACGCATCGATCCGCATGAACCACTGCACGGTGGCGCGGAACAGCAGCGGCGAATCGCAGCGCCAGCAGTGCGGGTAATTGTGTTCGTAGGGGGCATGATGAAGCAGGTAGCCCCGCGCGCGTAGCCGCTCTATAACGGCGCGATTGCCTTCTGGGCTGATGGGCAACCCTGCGAACTCGCCCGCCTCCTCGGTGAAAACACCCCGCTCGTCCACAGGGCACACCACGGGCAAGCCATATTGCCTCCCCGTTTCGAAGTCCTCCCTTCCATGTCCGGGCGCAATATGCACCACGCCCGTGCCCTCCTCCGCCTCCACATAGTCCGCCAAGACCACAGGCGACTCCCGCTCAAACAACGGGTGCCGCGCCACCGTGCCCTCCAATTGCCGCCCCTTGACTGTGCCGACCACCTGATACGCGCCGATGCCCAGCACCTCCATCGTCGACTCGACCAGCCCCCTCACCAACACATAGAGTTCCGAATCAACCTGCACCAGAGCATAGTCCAAATCGGGATGAACCGCCAGCGCAAGATTGGCGGGGATGGTCCATGGTGTTGTCGTCCAGATAAGAATGAAGGCGTGTCCACCCGTGAGTTCGGGCAGCGGGGAAGCCACAATCGGAAAGCGTACATAGATGGCATCGGAGATTTTAGGCAGATACTCCACTTCGGCTTCGGCAAGCGCGGTCTCACAGACAGGACACCACAGCACGGGGTAGAGTCGCCGATAGATATAATCGCGCTGCACCAGTTCGCCGAAGATGCGCACGATGCCCGCTTCGTAGGCAGCGTCCATCGTGAGATAGGGATGCTCCCAATCCCCCACCAGACCCAGCCGCTTGAACTGCTCGCGCTGCACCTGCACATAATGCCAGGCGTGGGCGCGGCATGCTTGACGCAGCTCCGCCACCGTCACGCTCCTACCTTGCCCCCGGAACTGTTGCGTGACGGCGTTCTCGATGGGCATACCATGATTGTCCCAGCCGGGCACATAGGGCGTGCGGTAGCCCCGCATCGCATAGGAGCGCACGATGATGTCCTTCAGCACCTTGTTGAGCGCGTGCCCCATGTGGATATTGCCGTTGGAGTAAGGGGGTCCGTCGTGCAGGATGAAATCGCCTTGCGGTGCCGGTTTCTGCAGCATGCGCTCATAGAGGCGCAGCTCGTGCCAGAACGCCTGCCAGCGCGGCTCCTGTTCTGGCAGGTTCGCCCGCATCGGGATCGTCCACTCCTCTTTGGGCAGATTGAGCGTCTCTCGATAGTTGCCAGCCATACGGTCAAAATTCTACCTCACTCGCATCCGCATGCACGATTTGATAGAGGCTATCGCGTTCCACTGGTTCACGCCCCGCTTCCCGAATCAAGCGGATTAGCTCGGCACGGGTAAGCACCTGCTGGCGCACGCCCGGCGCCTCATCCTGATAGACGATTTCATACTCATGCACCGTGCCGTCCACATCGTCCGCGCCGTACCAGAGCGCGATTTGCGTCACTGCCGGCGTGTTCATAATCCAGAACGACTTGATGTGGGGGAAATTATCCAGCATCAAGCGTGCGACGGCGATATTGCGCAGGTCGTCATAGCCGGTGGTGTGGGGCAGATGCGCCAGTTCGGTGCCTTCGGGATGGAAGGCGAGTGGCGTGAGCGCCAGAAAATGTCCCGTTTCGTCCTGCAGCTCGCGCAGGGCGATGAAATGTTGCACGCGCTCCTCGATCGTTTCGCCCATGCCGTAGAGCAGTGTGGCATACTGCTTGAGACCTGCGCGGGCTATCTCACGGGCGATTGCCATCCAGCGTTTGCCATCAATCTTTTTGGGGAACAGCGCGGCGTGGATACGGTCGCTTAGCACCTCGATGCCGCCACCGGGCACACTGCCCAGTCCTGCGGCTTTCATCTCCTGCAGCACTTCGGCAAGGGGCTTCCGCGCCACACGGGCAATCTCCTCCCATTCCACCGCGGTGAAGGCTTTGATATGAACCTCAGGTCGCTCCTCGCGGATAGTGCGAATCAGGTCAAGATAATACTGGTAGGGCAGGCGCGGGTTCACCCCGCCCACGACATGCACCTCGGTAATGGGGATGTGGCGGTAGCTCTGGAGCCGTTCGCGCACCTCCTCCATCGTGAGCGTGTAGGGTTTCGGACCGCCTTTTTTGGCATAGAAGGAGCAGAATTTGCAGCCTTTGTTGCAGATATTGGTGTAATTGATGTGCAGGTTGCGGATGTAGTAAGCGCGATTGCCGTGCAGCCGTTCGCGCACCAGGTTAGCGAGGTAGCCCACGCCTGACAGATTAGGGGTGCGGTAGAGCAGGACGCCCTCTTCGAACGAGAGCCGCTGACCCTGCATCACCTTCTCATACAGGGGCATGAGCTCATCACCCAATAGGAGTTGCTCGATTCGCATGGTCAGTCCGTCTCGCTCTCATCGGCTGAATCGCCGTAGAGGGCGTCGCGTAGTCGCTGCAGGCGATGTTTGAGGGCGTCGCTGCCGCCCAGTCGTCGGATGGCTTCCTCCAGCAGGCGCTCTGATTCCTCAGGCGCTCCCAGCCAGGCAAGCACGCCCGCGGTGACATCATAGAGCCCCTCGAACAGAGCGGTGAAGGTGCGCACCGAGGGGGTGTAAGCCCAGCATGATTGCGCCAGGGTTTGCCAGGCGCGCATCACATAGGGATAGGCACGCTCCGGGTTACCTTCCATCAGCGACAGCTCTGCCAGCCCCACCAATGCCTCGATATTGTTGGGGTGATGGCGCAGCACCTGAAGGTAGGCAGTCCACGCCGCGTCGTAATCGCTCAACTCGAACTGGAGGATTTCTGCCCGTCGCACCATCGGATAGATCGCGTTGGGTTCCAGGCGCAGCCATTGCTGAAGATAATCGAGCGCTTGGCGCGGTCTGCCTGTGGCAATTGCCCGATCCACCAGATGGTCTAACGCCATGATGGCAATCTCGCGGGCACGCTCGGCAATAATGGGCGTTTGCAACAGCACCAGAGGCAAGGCGGTCTGAAGCGCCAGCTCATAGTCGCCATTCTGCAGGTAGTCGTTTGCCTCGTCGCAGGTCGCTGCCGTTTCAATAAGGGTTTGCACCCCTTCGTGATCCAGGTGCGCCATCAGCGCCTGCCGCATCCGTTCCGCAGGTCTCAGTTCGGCTCGCATGGTCGCAATCAAAGTATACCCTACACAAACCTATAATGCAACGGTATTGTGAGGGTGTTCGAAAATCAGGGTGCGGAAACCGCACCCGTACCCTGCTAAAAACCCGTGCCCTGCCCAAACCGCCTCCAAACCACGCCGCAGGCGCGATTTTCCAAACACCCTCCCACCCCCTTGACCTAAGCCCCTATGGTTCGGGTATAATAGGGATGTCGCGGTGGGGCCATGGTCTAGGGGACTAGGACGCCTGGTTTTCAGCCAGGAGGACGGGGGTTCGAATCCCCCTGGCCCTACCATTTTTTATGCGGCTTGCCAACCCATCCTGAGACGGGTATAATCCCTGCAGTGAGGTGAGAGTGATGGTGACGATGACTCCGGTGAAGCGGCTATCGCTGCAGGATTTGGCGCATTTAAGCACGGGCAAGCGCACGCGCCTCTATCGGATGATGTATCAGCATGGACCAGCGAACGGCACTCTGATGGTGCTGCCCTACGACCAGGGTCTGGAGCATGGACCGCGCGACTTTTTCCCTTATCCGCCTTCTGCTGACCCCGAATACATCTGCCAGCTGGCGATAGAGGGTGGTTTCTCGGCGGTGGCGTTCCAGTATGGCATCGCGGAGAAGTTTATCGCCAAGTTTGCGGGGCGCATCCCGCTGATTCTGAAGCTGAACGGCAAGACCGAAATCCCATCCGATGCCCAGGCGTTCTCGCCGCTGAATTCGCGCGTCGAGGATGCGGTACGTTTGGGTGCTGATGCGGTGGGCTATACCCTCTATGTCGGCTCGCCTCGCCAAGATGATGACTTCCGCCAGTTCATGGAGGTTCGCGAAGCCGCGGAGCGATATGGCATGCCCCTTATTGTCTGGTCTTACCCACGCGGCGAGGCGGTGGAAGCCAAAGGCGGACGCGATAGCCTCTGGGCAGTGGATTATGCGGCGCGCGTGGCTGCCGAGCTGGGCGCCGATGTGGTCAAAATCAACTTCCCTAAGCTCGCCCCACCTGAAAAACGCGCGCTCCATCCCAAGCCCTATAACGAACTGGAGGAGAGCGACGAAGCCCGCATCCGACGCGTGATCGCCTCCGCACCCGGTACCTTCGTGATTATCTCCGGCGGCGAAAAAGGCAACGACGAGGATGTGCTGAACAAGGTGCGCCTCTCGATGGAGGCAGGCGCGACTGGACTCATCTTCGGACGCAATATCTGGCAGCGACCCTACGAGGAGGCGATGCGCATCATCGGGCAAATCCGCGACATCCTGCTCCAGTATCCACGCTAAAGTGGATAAAGCACGGACACGGGGCACAGAAAGAGGGCATGGAGACCATGCCAAGATACGGACATTGGAGAACCCCCTCCTGCAAGGTTCCCCCTGCAGGCAGGGGGAACCGAACGAGTACGCCAGGCACGGTTCCCCTCGCGCAGTCGGGAGAGCCAAACCCAGGCACGGTTCCCCTCGCGAAGCGGGGGGAACCTAAAGGAGGGGGGCAATGGGTGAACTTCGCTCGCGCAGTTGGTATAACATGTCCGCACCCGTACATCCATGCCTGTTAAGGGGTGTGCGATAAGGGAGCGAATAGCGCCTTCGGCGGTGGTGCTGCTCTCCGGCGGGCAGGATAGCACAACCTGCCTCTATTGGGCAAAAGAGCGATTTGAACGGCTCTATGCCCTCACCTTCGATTATGGACAGCGGCACCGCATCGAATTGGAAGCCGCACGCACAATTGCGCAGATGGCGGGCGTGGCGGCGCATCGCATCCTTAAGGTAAGCGAACTGGCGGAGCTGGGCGGCTCCGCCCTGCTTGAGGACATCCCCATTCAGGAGAGGGGCGGGCGGGGCAACCTGCCCAACACCTTCGTGCCCGGACGCAACCTGCTCTTTCTCGTGCTGGCTGCTGCCTGGGCTTATCAGCTGGAGTGCCACGATTTGGTGGGCGGGATGTGCCAAACCGATTACTCCGGTTATCCCGACTGCCGGCGTGCCACTCTCGACGCGCTGGAGCGCGCCATCGAGCTGGGCATGGAGTGGACGATTCGCATTCACACCCCGCTGATGTTCCTGACCAAAGCGCAAAGTGTGCAACTGGCGCAGGAGGTAGGTGCATTAGACGCACTTGCCTACTCCCACACCTGCTACGAGGGTCGCTTCCCGCCATGTGGAGTCTGCCCCGCGTGCCGGCTGCGAGCAAGGGGCTTCGAAGAGGCGGGCATTGAGGACCCGCTGCTGGTGCGGGCGCGCCAGCTATATGCCTCGAATCAGGTATCCTGAAACCGATGGAAGCGTTGGGGCTTTATGTCCACATCCCGTTCTGCCACCGCAAATGTGGCTATTGCGACTTCAACTCCTATGCGATGAGTGGGGCGATTGTGCCCGCCTTTGTGGATGCTCTCCATCGCGAGATCGAGCAGTGCCCCTATGGCGGCGCCCGTGTCACCACCCTCTTCTTCGGTGGGGGCACACCCACTTTCTTGGAAGGTGAAACGCTTGCCCAGATTCTGGAACACCTGCAGCGGCGGTTCGATATCGCCCCCGACGCCGAAATCACCATCGAAGCCAATCCGGGCAGCGTGGATCGGCGCAAGTTGCGCATCCTGCATCAAGCGGGGTTCAATCGGCTCAGCCTCGGCGTGCAATCGTTCGACGCGGAGGAGCTAAAGCGCATGGAGCGTATCCATTCCCCTCAAGAGGTGCTACAGAGCGTGGCGTGGGCGCGCGAGGCAGGCTTCACCAACCTCAATTTGGACCTCATCTTTGCCCTGCCCGACCAGACGCTGGAACGCTGGGAGTCGAACCTGCGCCAGGCGATGGCGCTCCAACCCGAACACCTCTCGCTTTACGCGCTGATGCTGGAACCGGGCACGCGCTTCCATCACCTCTATCAGAAAGGTCAATTGCGCCTGCCTGATGAGGAGGTGCAGGTCGCGATGTTTCGCCTATCGCAACAGCTCACCCGCGAAGCGGGCTATCAGCAGTATGAGATTTCGAACTATGCCCTGCCCGGCTATGCGTGTCGCCATAACCTGACTTACTGGCACAATCGCCCCTATCTGGGCTTTGGTCCGGGGGCGGTCTCCTTCTATGGGGGCAGACGCTGGATGAATGTGAAGCATCCGCGCGAATATGTGAGGCGGATAGGGGCAGGGGAACCGCTCGAGATCGAGAGCGAGCAGTTGACGGGGTGGCACTCCGTAGCGGAAACGCTCATGTTGGGGTTGCGCCTGATCGAGGGCGTCAATCTGGCGGAATTGGAGCGCCGCTACGGCTTGCCTGTGCAGGCGCGCTATCAGCCCCTCATCCAATCGCTGGTGGCGCGTGGCTGGCTGTTGCAGGAAGGCACGCGCATCCGCCTCAGCGACGAAGGGCTGCTATGGCACAGCGAGGTCGCCGCACAATTCCTCCCTCTATAGTCTCTCCACCCCTTTGTAAGGGGGGAGAGGGGAGTTCAACCAACCCCCGACGAATCGCGATTCAACGACGACGGATAGCGATTCAACGCTGTTGAATCCCGATTCAACAACGATGGATAGCGATTCAACGCCAGTGAATCCCGATCCAGCGACGATGGACAGGAATCCACTGTCGGGCGTCGAACCACTGAGCGAAGGTATGAAGATGGCATCCAAACGCTCCAAAGATGGGATAGAATAGGGGTGGTGTCGCGGAGAGTGGAACGCTGCCGCACGGAAATGAAGCAATTGGTTGCAGTAGCGTCGTCGCGGCGGAGCTGCCAGCAGGGGACTTGGCTCGGAAAGAAGCGACCTGCAGGGCAAGCGAGCAGACACAATCTAACCATAGGAGGAACGGAGATGAGACGGGAAGGTCACCTTCGGGTAAGCGCGCATTTGAGCGCGGTAGTTCTGCTGCTTGTGGCGACCGCCATAAGCTGGTCGCAACAGCCTTCACTGACCTGGCTCGGCACGCTGCCGGGCTTCGTTGGTAGCGAGGCTTGGGGCGTCTCAGCCGACGGCTCGGTGGTGGTCGGCAGGGCTTCCAACGCCGAAAGACAATCGCGTGCCTTTCGCTGGACGGCGGCTGGCGGGATGGAAGACCTCGGCACGCTGGGTGGTGTAGAGAGCTGGGCTTTTGGCATCTCTGCCGACGGGCGCGTGGTGGTTGGCAAGGCTCAAAACGCCGCATGGCAATATCGTGCCTTTCGCTGGACGGAGGCTGGCGGGATGGAAGACCTGAACATCACCTATGCCAGCCTGCTGACGGATGGCTCGTATCTTTGGAGAGCGACCGCCATCTCCCCCGATGGACGCTATATTGTGGGGCTTGGGAGTAGAGGTGCCTTCCTGCTGGATACGGGCTTCCCGCTGCGCGGGGATGTTGACCGCAACGGCTGCGTGGATGACGCCGACCTGCTGCGGGTGCTGTTTGCGTTCGGTGGGCAGGGCTACCGCAACGAAGACCTCAACTGGGATGGTGTAATAGACGACACCGACCTGCTTGTGGTGCTGTTCAACTTCGGGAGTGGGTGTTAGAATCCCCCCTCATCCCACACTCTCCCCTTAAAGGGGTAGGTTTTTTGCCGAGCGCGCTTGCCCACAGAGTTGCCGAGTACGACGGCTCGGATGGCATGCGAGCGAGACGCTCGCGCTCTTAGCAAGTGCCGTGCTGGGAACGCGGGCGTCCCCGCCCGCAACAGGAACCACGCGAGAAAAAACCTATTGTGAGCCGTACAGGGAGCTGATTCTGTGTCGATAGATTCATCGGCGATGTTATCGATACCATCGGCATTCCTGCAGGTCGGGTGAGGTCTGTTGGCACCGAACTATTCGTTCTGGAGGCGGCTATATTCCTCGCGCAGAGGCTCTGCCTCGCTCGATGCCCCTTGCTGATTGAGCAGGCGAATCAGCCCCTCCAGCGTGCGGCGGTGCGCCATCAGAATCTGCTGCTCGCGCTCCGGGTTATATAAGCCCAGCTCCTTGCCCATCCGATTGAACGGCAGGGTGCGCTCCCGATAGGCGCGGAAGATAGCCAGTGCGGCTTCATATTCACGCCGCGCGCGCGCAGGATTGCCCCGCGCCTCCTCATGCTGTGCCATCGCCAGATGGGCAAAGCCATAAGCGGTCTCCACCATATCGGGGATCGCGCGCACCTGCCCGTAGGGACGACGCTCCAGCTCCAGAATGCGCTGGTAGTAGCGGAGCGCTTCGGGTGGCAGTATGCCATCACGAGCAGCCTGAGCGGCTCGCTGCGCCAATTTGAGCAGTGCTGGCAGGTTGTTCGGGTCGAGGCGCAGCACATGCTCGAAGGCGATTCGCGCCTGCTCATGCTTGCCCTCTCGCTCATAATAAAGCCCCAACCGATACCAGAATCGGGGCGACGGCTTCAGGCGAATGGCGCGCTCCATGAGGGTGAAAGCGGTCTCACGCCTGCCCAGCGCGTAGTAGAGCTCACCCGCATCCATCAGGTAATCGGGGTTGCGCGCATCCAGCGAGCGGGCGATGTTCATGTTTTCCAGCGCCTGCGGGATATGCCCCACCAGCATCTCATAGCGTGCTTGGTTGGCATACAGCTCACCCAAGCCTGCGCTGGCGAGGCTCATGCCCAGCGATGCGCTCAACACCAACGCCGTACCGCGCCGCTCGATAAGCCCCACCGGCACGGTGTAGACCCCATCGATGGCGAACGCCAGCCCCAAAGCCAGCAAGCCCGATAGGGTGAGCAGATTGGCGAAGCAGGCAAGGTCCGAGTCGGCAAAGTTGTGCATCGCCGCTGCCAACACACCCGCCACGATGCCCAACCGAACGGGTCGCCAATCGAAGGGGATGCGGGCGTGCGCGTGTCGCTCACCCGGTGGCATCTCGGCTTGCAAGGCGCGGGTGAGCCAGCCGATACCCAGCCCAAGCAACAGGAGCAGCACCGGGATGCCCGCCTCCGCCATTAGCTCCAGATAGCTGTTGTGCGCCAGGCGGGTGAAACCGACCGAAGCATAGCGCGGATACCGCCACTCGAACGCGCCCAATCCCACCCCCAACAGTGGGTTCGCCCACGCCATCCGCAGCGTGCCCTTCCAAGTCTCGATGCGGAACGAACCGGAATGCACCTCTTGGGTGGCGGCTTGAGGGGTCAATCGCTGGGCTGCCGGCAGGCTGAACCAGACCACCGCAAGCAGCAACACGCCGACCAAAGCCAAGCGCAACAGGAACTCGCGCGTGAGAACGCCCCAAAACAACCCCAGAGCGAGAAAAATCGCCGCGGCTATCAGGAACGCCCCCATCCCAAATCGGGAGCCGGTCAACACCAGCGCGCTCAGCTGCAACCACAGGGCAACCGTCAGCAGCGCGGTCAGCAGGGAGACGGTGCCTCCGGACAGTCCCTTTCCAGACCCTTCCAGGCGACGCGGCGAGGAAGAAATCGCTGACAGGACCCCCATCGTGACGGGGATGACCATCACCAGATAGCCCGCCAGCAGGTTCGGATTGAAGAAACTCGCAAACACGCGCCAATTGGCGATGCCGATCCAGCGGTTCAGCAGGTATTCGAAGCAGGCACGCAGGCTTAGCAGCGTCGCGCTGATAAGCATGGCACTAAGGAGTGTCCAGCCGCTCGCCCCACGGCGCACAAGAGCCGTGATGACCAGCAGCAGCACAAAGGCAACTCCCCACTCGGTCCAGCGTCGCAGCCCGTGCCAGCCCGAGCCGTTCACTACAACCGATAATCCCATCCAGAACAGCAGCGCCACGAAGGGCACAAGCACACGCCCGATAGGCAATCGCCACATCGCCACATTCCAGCCGCAGGCGAGTAGCCCCAGCAGCACCGCGCACCCCACCAACAGGCTGCCCATCAAGGGGAAATCGCCTGTCCATAGCAGCCCACTCACCACCTGCTCCGGCGCAACGGGGCGCGGACCAACATAGAGACTGCCTGCCAGCCACGGCGCTAAGGCGAGGGCGCATGCCTGCGAGCCGACCGCCAACGCCAGCCAGCGCGGCAACGGCGCCCGCAACCTAATCCTGCCGTTCGTCACTCGCTTGCTCGATTCGCGCACGCGCATAGCGAAACACCGCCTCCAGCAACGGCGACCACTGATAGTAGAGCTGCGGCATCTCCTTTAGAGTAGCCCAGCGCACCCCACGCGACTCGGAGCCATGCGGCACAGGTTCCAAACGCTCCAGCTGCGCCAGAAAGACGGGCGCGATACATTCAGCCCCTTCATCCCCCGTCCTCGCCTCCTGTGAAGAGGACACAGCGGGCGAGCAGGGCTGGAGCCGATAGTAGCCAATCGCTTCGAGACAGCGGATGACTGCCCCTGCCTCCTCATATGCCTCCCGAATCGCCGCATGCTCCGCCGCTTCGCCCGGCTCGATATGCCCGCTGGGAGCGCAATAGCCGCGCTCGGCAATATGCGCCAGCAGGAATCGCCCCTGCTCATCGCCTATTAGCACGACCACATAGCGCACCTTCGCTCCTGCTGGCACCGAATCGGGCACAAATTGCATCCGTCGCCCCGCCCACTCCGCCTGCAGATGCTCCCAATCAAACCCATGTGAACGGGATTCAGAACCCGGAGAAAGCGATTCGTCGTGGTAACTCATGGTATCTCCTGATAAGAGCCGACGATTTTGCCCTCCACCCAGCTAAGGGGGAATGCCCCTAGCTGACGGCTGTCCTCCGACTGCTGAAGATTGTCGCCCACCACATACACATAGCCGGGCGGCACGCGCGGACCCATCTGCCGAATAGCAGGTCCCCAATACAGTGGTGGCACCGTCTCACCTCCCAATGCCACCACCCGCTTAATCAAGCGTGCCCCTCCGGGCAAGTCAATCACCACCACATCCCCCTTGCGAATCGGACCAAACAGCCAGTAGTTCCAGGTCATCAGCACCCGCTCGCCATGCCGATAGGTCGGCTCCATCGAGTGCCCTTCAATCACCACCACGCGAAAGTTGGCAGCAAAAAGCAAGGCAAGCAGCCCGAAAATAATCAGTAGGATGAGGAGGCGTATCGTGCGGCGCAGATGCTGCTCCGAGTCGCCACGCTCTTCCCTATGCGGCTGGCTTCCGAGTGGGGTGCTTTCGATGGAGCCGTCCAAATCATAGCGCATAGCAATCCCCTCTAAGCGGGTGGATAGCGTTCCATCCCCGTTGGCGGCTGCCATTTGTCGCGTGGATGATAGAACCGCCAGACGGCACGCGCCACCTCACGAATCGCCACTTCACCCTCATTTTCAGGTGTCCAGCGCGTATCTTCCGCCTCTTTGGTGTAGACCGCCAGGATATAGGCGCCCGATGGGCTGAACACGATACCCGTGTCGGAGCGCGACCGCTCAATCGCACCCGATTTCGTGGCGGTCACGACCCACGGGGGCGCACTGGTTCCGATCAAGTCATCATAGAACTGGTGCGACAGGATGCGCAGCATGCGGTCGCACGCAGCGGGTGAACCTGCGCGCCCTGTGCGAATCGCATCCAACAGCTCTACCATCTCGTTGGGCGTGGTCATACCCATCCCCCAGCGGTCGCGTAACGCCTTCAGCTCCTTATCATCGGGTGGGTGGAGCATCAGCAGGCGCGTGTGCTTCAGCCCCAATCGCTCCAGATAGCGGTTCACCTCCAGCGTGCCCAGCCGCCGCGCCAACATCACCGTCGCCGTGTTGTCGCTCAGCGTAATCATCAGGTGCAGCAGCAGCTTCACCGAAACCGACTGCTTCTCACGAAAAAACTGCAGCACGCCCGCGCCATCACGCACATCGTCAGGGGTGATGGGCAGTGTCTCGTCATAACGGAGCCGACCCGCCTCGATCTCCTCGAAGGCTTTCGCCATCACGGCGGTCTTGATCGTGCTGGCGGTCGGAAAAATCTCATCGCCCAACCGGTTCAAGCGATGTTGGTGGCGCGTGTGATAGAGGCTGTAGCCCATCACGCCACGAAACCGCTCACAAATTGAGTCCAGTGTCGCCTTGAGCCGCGCAGGATTCGGTGCCATCCCCTATCATTTTACCCATAGGATGATGCGTGGCGTACGGGAGTTCAGTTTCTGAACACCTTCCGGGAGGTGGAGCGGGTAAACTTAAGCGGGAACCATGCAGCAGGAGCTGTACGACATCACCTTCATTGGTGGGGGACCCATCGGGCTGTTTGGCGCGTTCTACGCCGGGCTGCGGGGCATGCGCACCAAAATTATCGACAGCTTGCCCCAGCTGGGCGGACAGTTGGTCGCGCTCTATCCCGAAAAGTATATCTATGATATGCCCGGTTTCCCCGAAGTGCGGGCGAAGGAGCTGGCGGAGCATCTAATTCGGCAGGCGATGCGCTTCCAGCCCACGGTCTGCTTGGAGGAGCGGGCAGAGCAACTGACGCGTGCGAACGACCACTGGGTCATCACCACCAGCAAGGGCATCCAACATCATACGCGCACGCTGGTCATCTGTGCCGGTGCCGGTGCATTCACGCCGCGACGCCTGAACGCAGAGGGTGTGGCGGAGTTCGAAGGGCGGGGTGTGTACTATGGGGTGCAGGACCCCCGACTCTTCGCCGATAAGCGGCTGCTGATTGTGGGCGGAGGCGATTCGGCAGTGGACTGGGCACTCCATCTCCATCCCATCGCTCGCGAGACAACCCTGATTCATCGACGGAACGAGTTTCGGGCACACGAGCAGAGCGTGCGCCTGCTGCACGAATCGCCTGTGCGGGTGCTGACCCCCTACGAGCTACGGCGGGTGCAGGGTGACGGAAGGGTGCAACGCGCGACCATCTTCCATAACAAAACGGAGGACGAGATCGAGCTGCCCGTCGATGCCGTGATTCTCAATTTAGGTTTTGTAGCCAGCCTCGGTCCGCTCAAACAGTGGGGACTGGAACTGGAGGGGAATGCCATAAAGGTGGATCGCTTTATGCAGACCAATTTGCCCGGCATCTATGCTGCGGGCGATGTATGCACCTACGAGGGCAAGTTGAAGCTCATCGCAACAGGTGTGGGCGAGGTCTGCATCGCGGTCAACCATGCGAAATCGATGTTGGACCCCGGCGCGAAGATGTTCCCCGGACACAGCAGCGACATGACCCTACCCCCGCTTGCAGGCTGATTTGAGTGCGCGCACAAAATCGCCCACCACTTTCGCCCAGTGAGGCGAATCGGCGTATTCGTGCAGATAGTGCACAATCTGGCTGCCGATGACCGCGCCGTCGGCGATGCGGGCAACCGTGCGCACATGCTCTGGCTTGGAGATGCCGAACCCGACCGCCACGGGCAGGCGGCTGTATTCACGGATGCGAGCGATGAGATCGGGCAAATCGGGTGGCAGCTCGTCGCGCGCGCCCGTGACCCCCGTGCGTGAGACGCAATAGATAAAGCCTTGCCCCCGCTCCGCCACCAACCGGATGCGCTCGGTGGTGCTGGTGGGCGTCAGCAAGAAAATGGTCTGCAGCTGAGCCGCGCGCGCCGCAGGAAGCCACGCATCCGCCTCGTCGGGTGGCAGGTCGGTAATCAGGCAGGCGTCGAAGCCGGCGGCGCGAGCGTCCTGCGCAAATCGCTCCAACCCATAACGCAGCACCGGGTTATAGTAGGTGAAGGCAATCAGGGGCATCCCGATCTGCTGGCGACAGCGCGCCACCGTCTCCAGAATGCGGGCTGGCGTGGTGCCACGGGCTAAAGCGCGATCCATCGCCGCCTGAATGACGGGTCCGTCGGCTAAGGGGTCGCTGAAGGGGAAGCCTATCTCCACCATGTCGGCGCCCGCCTCTTGCAGCGTCTGGAGAATGTCGGGCAGGCGTTCCAAGGAGGGATCGCCGGCGGTGATGTAGACAATCAGCGCGGCTTCCCCTACTTGCTGCAGCGACTGGAAACAGGTTTCGAGGCTCATCGCTGTTTGGAGTCTGACCGGTCAGACGGGTTGGAGAGGGTTGCACAGAGCTGCTCGAATTGGTCGATGTCCGCTCGGATCACCTCGAAGCTACCTCGCCAGAAAGCGGGGGTGCGAATATCGAAGCCGAACTCGCGAGCCAGCTCTGCGGCATCTGCCATGCCCGTGCGCGAAAGCAGCTCGTCATAGCGGGCACGGAAGCCCTGCGGGTCGTGCTGATAGAGTGCGTACAAGCCGAGCCCAAAGAGCAAGCCGAACATGTAGGGGTAGTTGTAGAACGCGCTACCGTAGTAGTGGGGCTTGGCTGCCCACATGTAGGGATGGAGCGCGTTTTGATCCAGACCCTCACCATAGGTCTCCAGCTGGGCGTTGCGCATCAGCTCGCACAACTCGCGCACGCTCAACTCCCGCTCCTGACGCTGTTCGAACAGCCGCTTCTCGAAAAGGTAGCGGCTGGTGATGTCCACTACGACTTGCGTCATACCTTGCAACGAAGCTTCCAGGATGGCGAGCCGCTCCTGGGGGTCTGCTTGTTGCAGCGCAGCCTGGCGGATAATGGTCTCGCAGAAGATGCTGGCGGTCTCAGCGAGGGTCATCGGTGTCTGGCGTTGGAGATAGGTGCGCTCGGCGAGGCAGCAGTTGTGATAGGCGTGCCCCAGCTCGTGCGCCAGCGTGCTGACCGCGCCGAAGGCAGGTTTGTAGTTGACCAAAATGCGCGATTCGTCTCGGCGCAGGCGCATGCAGAAGCCCCCATCACGCTTGCCCGGTCGCGGCTCCGCATCGATCCAGTTCTCGCGGAAGGCACGCTCCGCAAACTGGCGTAACGACTCGGAATAGGTGGCGAACTGTTCCGTAATAAACTCCACCGCCTGCGCGTAATCCCACGGGCGCGGCTCCTTGCCGACGGGCGCGAAGATGTCGTACCATGCGCACCGCTCGATGCCCAGCAGGCGTGCTTTAGCGAGCAGGTAGCGGCGGAAGTCGGGAAATGACTCATAGGCAGCGGTGAGCATCGCCTCTAAGGTTGCCTCATCGATAGCGTTTCGGAAAAGGGAGGCTTCCAGTGCGGACCGCCAGCCGCGTTTGCGCACTATTAGGTTCGTTTCGCCCTTAATGGCATTCAGCGCACTGGCGAGTGGCAGGGCATGCTGCTCCCATGCTTTCAGCTCCGCCTCGTAGCCGGCACGGCGCACGGCACGATCGGGGTCGTACGCTAAGTTGCGCACCATGCTCATCGGCACCGTCTGTCGCTCGCCGTGCAACTCCACTTCGACCATGATTTGCGAGGTCAGATTGCCGTAAAGCTTGTTCCATGCGTGGCTGCCGGTGAGGCTCATCTCGGCTGCCAGTGCCTCTTCGGCGGGCGACATCATATGCTGCGCCGCTATCTGGCTACGGCGGAGCCAATAGGCGTGCGCGCGGGCAACTTCAGAGCGTGCAAGCAGCGATTCAATATCCTGCGTGCCCGCCCAAGCGGTGAGGCGGGTGTCCAGCTTTGCCAAGCGCACGCCCTGCTTTTCCATCTCGCTTAGCCGTGCTTGGGCAAATTCATCACGCGAATCGGTCGTCACGAAGCTATAAATATAAGCCCCCAGCGTCCACGCTTGCTCCTGAAGCGCGTTGTAAGCGGGCACGAAGTGATCGAACAGATGCGCCGCCATATCGGCTGGGAGCGGTTGCTCCACGCGGTCGATGCGCGCTTCGTCGAACTGGGCTTCCAGCTCGTCAAGCGCGCGCACAAAGGCACGAAAATCGCGCTCGAACTCAGGCGAGTCCAGTCCCGGATACACCCCACTCATATCCCAGTGGGGCAGTGCTGTCTTTGCCATAAGTCTTCCTCCACAGGGATAGAGTGTACCCTCTTGGATGGGGTACAATTTATCAAAACCTCTTCAAGGGAGGTGAGGGTATGGAGGAGCGCCCTGTAGAGATGGAAGAGAAAAACGAAACGGCTTATAGCGAGACAACCGAGGCAGCAGCGACGGACGAAACGGCTCTCGACGAGCAGGACATCGAGGCGATGCGCACACGCCTGCAGGCGATGGAGCGCGAACTCGAAGAGCAACGGAATCTCTATCTGCGCACGCTGGCAGATTTCCAGAACTACCGCCGTCGCCAGCAGGATGAGATGGAGCGCGGTCGCCTGCGCCTGCTCGAAGCGTTGATGGAGGAGCTGCTGCCCATCTTGGACAACTTTGAGCGTGCGCTGCAGGCGGCAGAAGCCACACGCGAGCTGGAACCCCTTCTGGAAGGCGTGCGCCTGACCGAACGCCAGATTAAAGCCCTGCTCGCCCGCTATGACATCCATCCCATCGAAGCGGTGGGGCAGCCTTTCGACCCGAACCTGCACGAAGCCATCCAGCGAATCGAAACCGATGAGTATGAGGATGGCGTCATCATCGACGAGGTGGAGCGGGGCTATCGCATCGGTGAGCGGGTGCTGCGCCCCAGCCGCGTGATTGTCGCCCGTCGCCCCGAACAGCCCACCCCGCGTGAAGGCATCGATATCGAGGTATGAGCCTCCTCCTATTTCAGGCAATACCAACCACGGTTCCCCCTGCTTGGAGGGGGAACCGAGTGGAGGGGGCGCAACGATGGAGACAGCGATGAAACGCTATTTTGGCACAGATGGCATTCGGGGCGTGGCGAATGAACTGCTCACGCCCGATTTTGCCCTGCGCGTGGGGCGCGCCATTGCCCGCTACCTGCAGCAGCAGTCGCCCACGCCGCGTGTTCTCATCGGGCGTGACACCCGCCGCAGCGGCGCAATGCTCGAAACGGCGCTCATCAGCGGACTCTGCTCGCTGGGCACGCATGTCACCTCCGCTGGCATCCTGCCCACACCCGCCGTTGCCTATCTGGTGCGCGAGGGACACTATGACCTGGGCATCGTCCTCTCCGCTTCTCATAACCCTGCCCAAGATAACGGCATCAAGCTCATCGGCGGCGACGGCTATAAATTCCCCGACGAAGCGGAAGCCGCCATCGAGATGCTGATGGAGAACGAGCCAGACCCATTTCCCTACCCATCTGCCGCTGCCATCGGTGCGTGGCGCTATGATGAGCGCGAAGGCGAGCAGTATCTGCTCCACTTGCTGCACCTGATGCGCGAATGGACAGGTGCACGCGAGCCGTTGCGCGGTCTCCACATCGCCGTTGACTGCGCCAATGGCGCCGCCAGCCCGTTCGCGCCGACGCTGCTCACGGAGCTGGGCGCCAAAGTGAGCCTCTTCGCCTGCGAGCCAGATGGCGACAACATCAACGCAGGCTGCGGCTCCACCCATCTGGAGTACCTGCAGCAAGCGGTGCTGCAGTCGGGTGCGGAACTGGGCGTCGCCTTCGATGGGGATGCCGATCGCGCCCTCTTCTGCGACGAAAATGCCGAACCCGTCGATGGCGACTGCATTATGACCATGTGGGCGCTGCAACGCCATGCCGCCGGCACGCTCCAGCCCCCGCTCGTGGTGGCGACCGAGATGAGCAATCTGGGGATGGAGCGACGCCTCCAACAAGCGGGCATCCGACTCATCCGAACACGCGTGGGCGACCGCTATGTGGCGGAGGCGATGTGCCAATATCAGGCGCTCGTCGGGGGTGAGCAATCGGGGCATATCATCTTCCGCGAGGTCGCCACCACCGGCGACGGGCTTATCACCCTGCTCCAAACGCTCGCCCTCTACCTGCGAAGCGAACAGCCCTTCTCGGAGATAGCGCACCCATTTGAGCCGTTCCCGCAGCGGCTGGTGAGCATTGCCGTGCGCGATAAGCACGCCTGGCGCGAGAACCCCACCATCCAAGCCGCTATCGAACAAGCGCAACAGCGACTGAACGGACGGGGACGGCTCAACATCCGCGCCTCCGGCACCGAGAACGCCATCCGCGTGATGGTGGAAGCCGAAACCCCTGAACTGGTCGAAGAGTGCCTGCAGATGCTGACCCACGCCATTCGGGCAGCCCTGTGACGACGAGCGAGAAAGGAGGACACGATGAACGACCTGCTGCGCAAAGTGTTGGAAGGCGAGATATTGAGCGAGAGCGAAGCGGAACAGCTGATGCACCGCCTGATGACAGGCGAGCTAACCCCTGCGCAGATGGCAGGCATGTTGATGACGCTCCGCACGCGTGGCGAGACGCTGGACGAGATGGTCGGCTTCGCACGCGCCATGCGTGCCCACGCCGTCTCCGTGCCCGTCCAGGTGCCGGGACTGCTCGATACTTGCGGCACGGGCGGGGATACGATGAAGACTTGGAACCTCTCGACGGGGATTGCCTTTGTGGTGGCTGCTGCGGGTGTGCCCGTCGCCAAGCATGGCAATCGCGCCGTCAGCAGTCGGTGCGGGAGCGCAGATGTGCTGGAAGCGCTCGGTGCCAATCTGAACCTGACACCGGAGCAGGTGGCGGAGGCGATTCAGCAGGTGGGGATTGGCTTTCTGTTCGCACCGCTGCACCATCCCGCGATGCGCCATGTGGCGCCTGTGCGGCGCGAGTTGGGCGTGCGCACCGTGTTCAATCTGCTGGGACCGCTCACCAATCCGGCGGGTGCGCGCCGCCAGCTGCTGGGCGTGTTCCACTGGCAGTGGATTGCGATTCTGGCGGAGGCATTGGGCAGGCTCGGTGCCGAGCGCGCCCTCGTGGTCCACGGCATGGATGGGCTGGACGAGGTATCGCCCATCGGCACCACCGTCGCCGCCCATCTGAAACCCGACGGCAGCATAGAAACTTTCGAGTTCACGCCAGAAGACCTGGGCTTGCAGCGATTGCCCGGTGCTGCTATCCTCGCCGGTGAAACGCCCCAGCAGAACGCTCAGTACCTGCGCGACGCCTTAGCGGGTGAAGACGAGGCGCGCATGCAGGCACTCTTGCCCGGCGCGGCGATGGCGCTCTGGGTGGCAGGACGCGTGGAGGACCCGCGCGATGGCGTGGCGGTCGCCCTGCGTGCCGTTGAAACCGGACGCGCCCTCGAAATGCTGGAAGATTACATCGCCTTCACCCAGCAGACAAGCCATTAAAGAAAAACGATTTCGCGCTCCCACCCCAGCCCTCCCCGCACGCGAGGAGGGAGTCGCAGTACCTCCCCGTGTACGGGGGAGGTTAGGAGGGGCGAAAAAACAACGCAAAGGCACTTATTATAGCGGCACTGCCTCGCGAAGCGCGCCATCGCGGATATGGGGCTTATCTTTTCACGCACTTACCCCAATAGAGGGGGTGTCGATAATGAGGGTCACGGGTCCGTCGTTTTGGAGGCGCACCTGCATGGTTTCGCCGTAGGCGCCGGTTTGCACGGGAATCCCTTCGGCTGCCAAGAGGTGGCAGAACCGCTCGTAGAGGGTGCGCCCCTGTTCGAAGGGTGCCGAATCGGTGAAGCTGGGGCGTCGCCCTTTGCGGCAATCGCCGTAGAGCGTGAAGTTGGAGACGACCAGTGCGGCGCCCCCGATTTCCGAAAGGGCACGGTTCAGCTTGCCCGCTTCGTCTTCAAACAGGCGCAGATGCGCGATCTTCTGGGCGAGCCAGCGGGCATCCGCTTCGGTGTCCGCCCGATGCACACCCAGCAGCACCAGCACGCCCTGCCCGATACGGGCAATCGGCTTCTCCGCCACCCAAACCTCTGCCCAGTTCACCCGCTGAATGACCGCTCGCATTTTAGACCTGCTCGGTAGCCGAATCGGATTCGGGACTTGCCACGACCTCGCCAGTGCGCATCGCTTGCTGCACCAGCCGACTGAACTCGCGCAAGCGCGCCTCTACACGGGCATTGAAGCTGCCTTCTGGGAATTTGCCATCAGCACCGCGCTGCCCCGCAGGCAACCCACTCAGAATCTCCAGTCCCTCATTCACATGGGAGATTGCCCAGATATGGAATTTGCCCTCGCGCACCGCTTCGACCACTTCCTCCTTGAGCATCAGGTGCTGCAGGTTCGCCTTTGGGATAATCACGCCCTGCTCTCCTGTCAGCCCTTGGGCTTTGCACACCTCGTAGAAGCCCTCGATCTTCTCGTTCACGCCGCCTATCGCCTGAATCTCGCCCCGTTGATTCACCGAGCCGGTGACGGCAATCGACTGTTTCAGGGGCACTTCGGCAATGGCGGAGAGCAGGGCATAGAGTTCGGCGCTGGACGCGCTATCGCCCTCCACGCCCTCATAGCTCTGTTCGAACACCAGTCGTGCCGAAAGGGTCAAGGGGGCATCGGGCAGGTAGGTCGCCGCGAGGTAGCCCGTCAGAATCATCACGCCTTTGCTGTGGATGGGACCGCCGAGCTTCACCTCCCGCTCGATGTCCACCACACCCGCGTTGCCGGGACGCACGCTGGCGGTGATTCGACTGGGTCGCCCGAACTCATAGTCGACAAGATTGATAACCGAAAGCCCGTTCACCTGCCCGATGGCTTCGCCCCGCGTGTCGATGAGAATCACACCGCGCTGGATAAGCTCCTGCACACGCTCCTGCAGCAGATTGGAGCGGTAGACCTTCTGCTCCAGCGCTTTGTCCACATGACGGGCAGCAATCTGCGTCGCGCCCTCCTGCACCGCCCAGTAGTGCGCCTCTTGCAACACGCTGACCAGCGAGCCGAAGTGGGTAGAGAGCTTCTGCTGGTCGCTTGCCAGCCGCAGCGCATACTCCACCATGCGGGCTGCGCCCGTGCTGTCGAGCATGCGTAGATTCTGCTTGTAGCAGACAGAACAGAGGAAGCGCAGGAAATCGCGGATATTTTGCTCGTTCAGCTCCATGCGGGTATCGAATTCCGCTTTCACGCGGAACAGCTCGCCGAACTCGTCATCGAAGGCGCTCAGCAGATAGTAGTAGAGGGGTGAGCCGATGAGGATGACTTTGGCACGCAACGGCATGGGCTGAGGTCGAATGGTTTTGGCGACGGCGAAGCCCAGCGTCTCGATAGGGTCCTCTATTTCGATCTGTCCGCTGCGCAGGGCGCGCAGCAAACTCTCCCAGCTGAAGGGGCTGCGTAGCAGCTCTTCGATGGGGATAATCAGGTAGCCGCCGTTGGCGCGGTGCAGGGCGCCGGGCTTGATGAGGGTGAAATCGGTGTAGAGCGCGCCGAATTGCGCCTCCTTTTCCACCCGCCCGAAGAGATTGCTGTGGCTGGGGTTATGCTCGATCACCACCGGTGCGCCCTGCTGCTGGCTGTTATCGACCAGCACATTCACCTGATATTTGCGGAAGGCGACTTCCTGCAGCCACAGGAGCGGGATGGGCATCCCCTCCGGCAGCCAAGCGGGTCGCTCGCCGCGAAACAGCCCGATATTCTCTAAAATGTCCTGCTGGGTGCGCTCCAGATAGGCTTTCACCGGGGGCAGGTCGCTGTATTTCTCGATGAGATCCTCCATCAAGCCGCCGACGGCGGTCAGCGCGACCTGTTTATCCAGCTCCTCCAGTTGCTGGCGTGTTTGCCGTTCCAGCTCGCGGATTTGGCGCAGGGTCTGCTTCAGTTCCGTTTCGAGGGTGGCGCGTCGCTGCTGAATCTCCTCGCGGATAGGAGCGGGCAGGGCTTGATAATCCTGTTCGCTGAGGGGGCGTCCCCCTATCAGCGGGATGAGCGCGATGCCGATAGGGGTGAGCTGGAACAGGAAGCCGTTCTGCTGGGCTTTCTCGCCGAATGCCTCCATCAATTGGCTGCGCTGCTGTTCCAGTTGGCGTCCCAACTCATCACGGCGGTTGGTATACTCTTCGCTTTCGAAAGCGCGCGGCAGCTCGCGCCGCACCTGCTCCAGTAGGTGGCGCATATCCTGCTGCAGTTCGCGCCCGCGCCCCGGTGGCAGCTCCAGCACCAGCGGCTGATAAGGGTCGTCGTAGTTATGCACATAGCACCAGTCGGGTGGGGTCGGCTTTCGCTTTGCCAGCTCCTCCAGGAAGAGGCGCACCATCGTCATCTTGCCGATGCTGGGCGGACCCGCCACATAGATATGGAACCCTTCTGCTTCCACTTCCAGCCCGAAGCGGAGCGCGGCAGCGGCACGCGCCTGCCCTACGATGCCCTCCAACGGCTCCAGCTCCGCCAGCGTCTCGAAACCGAGCGCGCTCGCATCGAACCGCCGCCTCAGCTGCTCCGGCGCCACACGCAGATCTGAACGGGTCATATAGAGAAACAGTTCAACAGAAAACTTGCCTCTCCTGCCCCACACATTGTGGTTGATCCTGCTCCTTTGCCAGTTGGACAAATTCCTCGTAGTGCAGGAAGCGCGGTGTGTGGTCGGTGAGGAGATTACCGGCACTTAGCAGTTCGCGTGCATACTCAAAGTAGGTTGGCTCTTTTTCAGCGAGGAGGAAATATCGCTCGGTGAGAAGCGCAGCTTGTCCGACCGTGCCGCGCCCTGCGAACGGGTCCAACACGAGATCGCCCTTGTAGTTGTAGGTAGGGGGGTGAGGTGAAGGTTAGGTGAATCGACTCGGACGGGATGTGCGCCACCATATCGAGGACATCGGCGCAGACCATCAGATTCTTCAGCCAGTCAGGGCTTGCGGGATGAGGCTGTTTACTGGGTGAGGTTGGCACAGGTTGGAAAGCCTTTCGCACTGCCGCTCTGACCAATTCGTTCGGGTGGTCCGTAAGGGGTTGCAGCGCGGCTTGCACTTCGGGGCGCTGGCGGAAGCAAAGGAGCGCGCGTATCACCTGCAGCACCACTTTCGGGTCAGGGTCATGCAGCAGGCGGCACAGGAAAGGAATAGCATCAGGCAGGCGCAATCGCCCAATAGCGGATACCAGCTCACGGCGCACATAGGTATTGCTCTCCCGCTGTACCCGCTCGGTAAAAAGGGGCAGCAAGTCTGGATTTTCCAGTCGGGATAGCCCTTTGATGGCAGCCAGCCGCACCTCTGGGCTTGGGTGTTCCGTCAGGGGGAGCAGAGGGGCAGGGTCGAAGTCGGCAGGCAACCTGCCTAACCGCTCCAACACCTGCAGTAGGTTCCGCACGCTTTGTCGCGTGTCCAGCACCTGCTGAAAAAATGCACGATCGCGCCGATGCTTCGCCTGCTCTATCTGCTCCCGCGTCACCATGCCCAGTACAAGGATTATACCTATAGAGCGCGAGGAAGCGGGTACAATAGCGGATGGCATGCGGGTTGCACAATGGATAGCGGGATTGGGGATGTTGGTGCTGGTGGTGCTTGCGTTTTTCTGGGTGCCGCCGGCGAAGGATTTTAAAGACCCCGGCTCTGCGCGGATTGTCCTGTTCCATGTGCCTGCGGCGATGATGAGTGTGGTGTGCTTTTTAATGGGGGGCTTTTTCGGCTGGCGCTATCTGCGGCAGCGACAGCTGCTGGATGATGCGCGCGCCGCCGCCGCGAACGAGGTCGGCATGCTGTTCGCTCTCATCACCACGCTCACGGGTATGGTATTTGCCAGCCAGCAGTGGGGCAAGCCGTGGCATTGGGACCCGCGCCAGACCACCATCCTGATTCAGCTACTGATTTATGCCGCCTATTTTGCGTTGCGGGCAGCGGTGGAGGATGATCGGCAGCGAGCGTCCTTAAGCGCAGGCTATACCGTGTTTGCGGCGCTTACGGTGCCGTTCCTTATTTTTGTGCTGCCGCGCTTGCCCGCCATCGCCGAACGGTCGCTGCACCCCAGCAATGTGTTGGCGCGCAAGGAGGGATTGGACTGGTTCTATCGCAGTGGCATCTATCTCGGTTTTCTTACCTATGGCGCCTTAGCGTTCGCGCTCTATCGGCTGCGCTGCGCCGTGTTCAAACTGGAGAGCGATATCCATGAGTTGGCAGATCGCATTAAGCATGAGCATCGGCATCGTGTGGGTTGGCATCTTCATTTACCTGCTGTGGCTCCACGCTCGGATAGGGAAGCTGCAGAGTGAGCTCCAGCGATTGAGCCAAGACCAGCCCTCCCATCGTTCGATGGGGTGATTATGGGGAGCGTTGCTCCTTCGGGGTGATGATGATTTCCCCTTGAGGCATGCCGTCGCGCTCGCTGGAGAACGCCTCGACGCGCTGGGTCTCCTCCTCCAGGTAGACCACGACCCGACTATGGTTGCGGGCGACCGTTTTATAGAACGCATCTTCGGCTTCCAGGTAGACATCGCCTTCCAGCGTAAGCCTCGATTGCTCGGCGTTGTAGATCGCTTGGCGAGCGCGGGCGTCCAACCTGCTAAACGGTTTGGGGCGAGCGTAGCGCACGGTCACGCCCTGGTCGGCTATCACCTGCTGCAGGATAGGCTCGTTTTGGTCGCTGTAGCCGAATTGTGCCTGCAGATGGTTCGCCTCAATCACCAGATACTGGTCAGGTGCTTCGATACGCACGGGCGTTTGCTTGCTGCGAAACAGTTCCAGGCGATAGGTGCGGGTTTTGGATTGGACGGTGGCGGTATAGCGTTCGTGTCCGCTGATACGGGTCTTCCCGAACTGGATGGTCGGTTTGCTCTCCCGCTGCGGCTGGGTTTGCGCCAGCCCACCGTTCCAGTTGGTAATCAGCAATGTCGTCAGCCCCATCGCGATTAGTCCTCGTCGCATGCTATTCACCTCCCCAAGCGCGCTGCAGCGCGGTATCCAGCACCAGCCGTTCATCCTGTATCACCAGGTCGCCCCATCGGATGGTGACGCTCCCTGTGGCGATGATTCGGTCGTCGCGCGCTTTCCACAGGATGCGTTCGGCTTGGAGTTGGGCGTGGCTGATGGTAGAGGTTGCTTGCACGGTGCCCCAGGCTTCCACCTCGCGCGTTTCGGAATGGGCACGCGCATATTGGGCGCGGAGTTGCAGCACAGGCTTGCCTTGCCGATAGAGCCAGCCACGCACTTGGACCAGCGTGCCCTCCGCCTGCTCGCCCGCCGACTGCCCTTGGAGTGCCTGCGCCTCCAACCGCCACAGGAGGTGCCCCTGTTCATCCTGCTGTTCCAGCGTCGGCTGCACCACTTGGTAGCGTGCTTCGGGGAGGGTCGCCTGCGCAGGTTGCTCATCGGCACGAGGTGATACAGGAGGCGCAGCCGACTGACACGCTTGGAGCATCAGCAACAGCCCCCCATATAACCCTGCCCAAACGGAACCGAATCGCTGCATGTCACGCGCTGCGAGATTCTACCCGCTCAAAACCATACCAGCAGGCGCAATTTTTCGAACATCCTCTGCCCCCCCTTGACATGGGTCGGTTGAATCGGGGTATAATAAGAGGCGTTCTGGTGGCGACCGTAGCTCAGCTGGTCAGAGCGCCTGACTGTGGCTCAGGAGGTCGTGGGTTCGAGTCCCATCGGTCGCCCCATCGGGCCGTTAGCTCAGTTGGTAGAGCAGCTGACTCTTAATCAGCGGGTCGCAGGTTCGAGTCCTGCACGGCCCACCAACTGGTGTGCGCGGTTAGCTCAGTGGTAGAGCACTTCCTTGACGTGGAAGGGGTCGGAGGTTCAAATCCTCCACCGCGCACCATTTTTATAAAAGATGAGTGAGTGGCGTATTCAACCGGCGCGCGCCGTGCGGGGGAGATGGCGTCCCCCTGGCGATAAGTCGATGAGCCATCGGGCAGCCATTTTGGCGCTGTTGGCAGAGGGCACCACGGTCATTACCCACTTCCTCGAATCGGACGACTGTCTGCGTACACTCCAGATAGTTCAGCAGCTGGGTGCATCGGTCGAATGGCGTGGAGAATCGCATCTGGCCATTTCGGGCGTGGGGCGGCAGCCGCTGCGGGAGCCAACCGATGTGTTGGATGCGGGCAATTCGGGTACCACCGCGCGGCTCATGGCAGGGGTGCTGGCATCGGCGCCTCTCTTCAGCGTGTTGACGGGAGACGAATCGCTGCGGCAGCGACCGATGCGCCGTATCGTAGAGCCACTGCAGCGCATGGGAGCGCAAATTGATGGGCGGGAAGGCGCCAGCCGATTACCACTTGCCATCCGCGGAGGCGAGCTGCGTGCCATCCAGTATCAAACCCCGGTTGCCAGTGCGCAGGTCAAATCGTGTATTCTGCTGGCAGGCTTGCGCGCCAAAGGGACAACGGAAGTGATCGAAGCGGCTCTCTCACGCGACCATACCGAGCGCATGCTGCAGGCGTTCGGTGTGGAGGTGGAAATGCAGGTGGGGTCTCACGGGCTTCACCGGGTGCGCCTGCATGGCGGTCAACCGTTGCACGCCTGCTCGCTCACCATTCCGGGCGATTTCTCATCGGCGGCGTTCTGGCTCGCGGCTGCCCTGATGCTGCCCGGCTCCGATCTGGTGATTGAGCAGGTCGGTGTCAATCCCACGCGCACGGGGTTGCTGGAGGTGCTGGCAGCGGTCGATGTCCACCTGGGTTGGGAGCAGATGGAGGAGCAAGGTGGTGAGCCAGTGGCTACGCTTCGCGTGCGCCCACAGCCCCTCAAAGCGATGCAAGTAGGGGGTGCTCTTATCCCTCGCTTGATAGACGAAATCCCCTTGCTTGCCCTGCTTGCCACACAAGCGGTAGGTGAAACCGTCATTCGCGACGCCGCCGAGCTGCGCGTTAAGGAATCGGACCGACTGCAGGCGATTAGTACGGAACTGAGCAAAATGGGGGCGCGAATCGAGTGCCTGCCCGACGGGCTGCGAATCGAAGGACCGACCCCCCTGCATGGCGCCGAAGTGGAAAGCCATGGTGACCACCGCATCGCGATGACCTTAGCCATTGCGGGGCTCATCGCCCATCGCGGGGAAACGGTGGTGCGGAATGTAGAATGCGTGCAGACCAGTTTCCCCGATTTCGAACGCGTACTGAACACTCTCTGCCATGAGAGAGCGTGAACCCGTTTTTGTCGCCTACTCTATCACTTCTGGTTCCACAATCTCGCCCCGGCTGGTCATCAGTCCCATCCGTCGTCGGCGTGCCGTCTCATCCGCTGCCACATCGATTCGGAAACCGAACAGGTAGGGATGATAGGGAGCGGCGAACCCCTGCTCCTGTAGCTGCTGGAGGAACCCTTCCGAACGCACCCTGTCTGCCCATGCCTCCACCTCGCGGCGGCTCAGGCGCAGCTTCACCTCCATCAAAACGGTGCGCTGCTGTCCCACCTCGTCCTCGAACACGGCAATCAAGTCCAGTTCACCGTCCAGTGATAGAGAGTTCGGTCCTCTAATCAATCGCCATCCCTTGCGCTCCATGACCGTGATAAGCACATCCTCCGCGTGTTCCTCCATAGTCAGCCCCAGCGTTTGCGTCATCCGCCCCATCTCTGAACGCAGTTCCCTGACTTCCTCCCTGACCTCGCGGACCTCCTCTCTGATTTCCCGAATCTCCTCTCTAACTTCGCGTATCTCCCCTCTGACTTCCTGGCGCAACGCCTCAAATTCCTCAATAAGGCGCTGCTGCACCTGTTCCAGGCGCAGGATGGCTTCTGCATGGCGTTGCTGTACCGCCCGCATCTCGGTAATCTCTTCCGAATGGCGTTGCTGGGTGGCAATCAGCTGCTCAATCAGCTCCGAGTGGCGTTGCTGGGTGGCAATCAGCTGCTCTATCAGCTCCGAATGGCGTTGCTGCACCTCCAGCACTTGGGTCAGCACGGCGCGCATCTCGGCAATCTCTTCCGAGTGGCGTTGCTGGGTGGCAATCAGCTGCTCAATCAGCTCCGAGTGGCGTTGCTGGGTCGCGGTCAGCTGCTCAATTGCTTCCGAATGGCGCCGCTGCCCTTCAATCAGCTGACCGATTAGCTGTTCGTGTCGCTGTAGGATGCGCACTACTTCCTGCAGGACGCCCACTATCTCTTGCTGCCCTTGTACGACTTGGCTCACGAGATGTGGCAGATTGAGCAGCTCCTCGCCAAGCAGGATGAGGCGCAGAGCCTCTCGCCACTCCGGGTGCTGCTGCAACAGGCGCACCAGTTCAGGAAGGTCACTCGTCGTAATAGCCATCCCACTCCCATTATACCCTGAATAAGGTAGAATTACCTCTATGCGATGGGTTGGGATAGGTTGGCTGATAGGGCTGTTATGGGGCACGGTCTGGGGGCAGGCGGTGCCCCGTTCTGTTGAGGCAATCCCTCGAGGTCCCACGCGCATCACCCTCTATTGGCTTCCGCCGCAGGGGGAAACGCCCATAGGCTATCGGGTCTTTTTGGATGGTCAGCCCGTGCGCGAGCTGCCATCGCAGGCACGCGCCTATGATTTCGAACGCCTGGAACCTGCACGCCCCTATCGACTGGCTGTGCAAGCGCTTTATCCCGATGGACAAGCGTCAGAGCGTGTGGAGCGCATCGAGCGACCTTTCCGTACCCTCCCGTCAGAGGTGCGCTATCCGCTGGTGATTGTGGGAGGTACGGCATCGGGTGTGGGGGCAGCCATCACCGCCGCGCGCCTGGGCATTCGGGTTGCGCTGCTTGAGGAGACCAATCGGCTAGGCGGGATGATAAGCAACGGCGTCGCCATCACCGATGTGCGCGTGCCCAGCCGTATTAATGGGCTTTTCGAGGAGTTCCGCCAGAAGGTCGAAGCCTACTACCGTGCGCAAGGTGCTGACACCAGCCACTATATCTATCGCAATGGGCTTAACTATGAGCCGTGGGTCGCCAATATGCTGCTCAAGGAGATGGTGTATGCCGAACCTGACATCGATGTCTATTTCGGGGTGTATCCCGTGCGCGTGTTCAAGCACGGCAATCGGGTGGTGGGGGTGGAGGTTCAGTCCGTTCTGGATGGCACGCGCGGGCGTTTCTATGCGGATGTGGTAATCGATGCCACCGTCGAGGCGGATGTCGCCGCATGGGCAGGGGCAAAATGGCGTATCGGACGCGAACCGCGCAGCGAGGAGGAACCCCATGCAGGTGTTATTTACTATGATCGCCTCAACGACCGCCTGCTACCCGGCAGCACGGGGGAGGGAGATAAGCGCATTCAGGCGTATGCACTGATGTTGGCAGTGCAAAACTATCCGACCGATCAGGTACGCACTCCGCCACCCGGCTACGATCCACGCCATTACCTGCTCGCCCCACCATGGGAACGCTCATGGGCTTATCTCTATGGGCGATTCCCCAATAACAAGTTCGAAATCAACCAGCATCCACACGGCTCCGACCTGCAGGAAGAGAACTATCGCTATCCTATTGCCAGCTACGCTGAGCGACGGCGCATCTATGAGCGATACAAGCAGCATGCGCTGGGATACCTCCACTATATCCAAACGGTGCAAGGGCAGCGCAACTTGTGGCTGGCAGAGGACGAATATCGCGATAACGAGCATGTGCCACCGATTCTCTATGTGCGGGAAGCGCGCCGGGTGGAAGGCGAGGTCTTACTCAAGGAGATGGACATTATTCGGGCGCGTGAACGAGTGCGTCCCGATGCCGTCGCTATCGGCGACTACCCGATGGATTCACACGCGGTGCGCAAGGTGCATGTGCCAGAGGGAAAGCCAGTGGACGAAGTGCCCCACATGGGCGAGGGGGAATACTGGCTGTTCCAGTATACGCCGTGGTATCAGGTGCCCTACGGCGTGATTGTGCCTAAGGGCGTCGAAGGGCTGCTGGTTAGCTCAGCCGTGTCCGCCACCCATGTGGCATACGGCACGCTGCGTATGGAGCCGGTGCGCATGACGCTGGGGCAGGCGGCAGGGGCAGCCGCCGCGCTCAGTTTGCAAACGGGTATCCCACCCAGAAAGCTACCTATCGAAATGATTCAGCGTACCCTGCTGCGTTTTGGTGTCTATCTCTACTGGTTTCCCGATGTGAATCGACAGACCGAGCATTTCGAAGCCATCCAGTTTCTGGCGGCGCGTGGCTATTTCCCAGGCGAACGGTTCGAACCGGAGCAGCCACTCACACGGGGAGAAGCGGCACGGTTGCTGTGGCATCAGCTGCGCCAACTCAAACCCGAACTGAAAGAGGAGCGGTTTCAGGGCTTAGCCTTCACCGATGTGCTGTTCGGACATCCCTATGCGGTGGCAGTGCAAAACCTGTTTCTGCTGGGTGTGATCGAGCGAACGGAGAACCGCCGCTTTGAGCCTGACCGCCCGATTACTCGGCGTGAATTTGCCCGCTGGCTGGTACGGGCGATGGGAGTGGTTGATGCCGAGGGCTGGCAACCACTTACGGGGGTAGCGATGCCGTATCTGGATGTTGGAGCCGATGATCCCGATGCACCCTTCATCCTGCGCCTGCATGCCCGGCGCATCGGCTCGCTTCTTTGGGATGGGCTGGAAGCGGCTTCCCCTGAAGGCATTCGGTATCAGCCCGATGCACCCCTCAGCCGCGCCGATGCCGCCGTCTCGCTCTACTTCGCCTATCGCGTCAGCAAATAACGGGTCTCTTCATGGAGGGGAAACGGCTAACCCGTCGAACCGTCGAACAGGATGGCAATGAAGCAATCCATTCTTTGGGGCACTGCGCTCTGCGTGCTGCTAACAGCTTGTGGTAAGGAACAGAAGGTGGGCGTCATCTCCGGCACGGTCACGGATGTGGAGGGCAACCCGGTGGCAAATGCGGAGGTGATAACCACGGGCGGCATCGTCAGCTCCACGCGTACCTTGCACAACGGCACCTTTTACCTGACGAATGTGCCCGAAGGTTTCACCACCATTCTGGCGCGCGCCACCATCGGCGGCAAGGAGTATACTGGACGCCAATTGGCACAGGTCTTTCCTGATGAGCAGAGTAAAAATATCAACATCATGATTGCGCCTGCGAATATGCAAGGCTCCGTCGAAGGTTTTGTGATGGATCCGTGGGGGCGCGGCATCGAGCGGGCGCGTGTGTTTGCTGGCGGTGCGCTCAGCAGTGCGCTGGCAATCACCGATAAGCGTGGCTACTACCGTATCGACGGGCTACCTGCAGGCTTTGAGTATCCGATTGTGGCATCGGCACCCGGATACGAAAACGATCGTCGCACCGTAACGATTCGTGCTGGAGAGACCAGCCTTATCAGCTTCACGCTGAACTACTCCAGTAATCGCCCGGTCAACGCACCGAGCAATCTCTCTGCCACGGCGTGGACGATGCCGCGCGAGTTGATGGCAACTCGTTCGGATAGGCTCTTGCGAGCTTATGCCGCCGTGCGCGCCCTGTTTGATGGGCAGGTTCGCCCGTTGCGCCCGCCCACCCGGGCAGCAGGTGATTATTGGATTGAAGTGGATCTGAGCTGGGATTTCGAACAGCAAAATAGCCTGCTGGGCTATGGCATCTTTCGTGGTACCACACTGGAGGAGTTGCAAACAAACGCAATCGCCTTCCTGCGCGATCCACTCGCTGACTTCTTCGCCGATTTAGACCCCCGACTGCAACCGAATGCGACCTACTACTATGAGATGGTGGCACTCAATACCGACTATCTGAACGATCTGCCCGGTTCGTCCTCTGCACGAAGCAATCGGGTGGCTGCACGCCCCTTCATGCCGATTCAGATACGGGAGCCGCGCCCGGATGCACTGGTCGATTCGCGCTCGCTCATCATTTCTTGGACAGCGGTCGAGCGAGCCGATTATTACCTGGTCTTGATTTATGATAGGCTACCCGACTATCAGGTACAGCCTTTCTATCCGTCTGATGTGAGTAATCCAGGTGCGGCGAAAGTTCTGGCTCCCAACACGAGTCTGGTATACACGGGACCGGAGTTCACACCGGGGCGCACCTATTATTTGGTGGTGCTGGCGTTCAGCAGCGACCGATCGACTCGTGCCATTAGCCCGCTGGTGGCGGTTCGGGCGTTGTAGCGGGGTCTGGCAGCTTGCGGAAGGCAATTAGCCCGGCAGAGGGCGTGCTATCAATCATCCATTCGACCCCCAACTCTTGTGCCAGAAACTCGGCTTCAGGCGTTGCCCAACCATTTCCCGCGACAAAGGGAATAGCATCCACCCCAACCTGCCGCAATGTTCTGGCGCGTTGGAGGATACGCAGGACATCATGCCGATCGATGCTGTATGAGACTTCGCCGATGAGGACTTTCGTGCCTTTCCACCAGATAATATCGGCTAAGGAAGGGTCCTCTTCGGCTGGCGGAATGCGATCTTCAGCAAAGAGGGGCTGCAGCCATTTAATGAGCTGTTCCTGCACCAGCGGGCTGTCAGTAGCTCCTCCTTTGCCACCCCTGAATAGGACTGGGGCGCGCTTAATGAGGCGGCGTTCATAGCGTTCACCCTCGCGCCGCCCCGCTTCGCCGCGTTGCCACTCAACAAGGCGCTTGACCTCTTCGCTCAGCTGTTTCACAGCCTCAGTGAGTTGGTTCAGCCGTTCCTGATTTTCCCGTTGAACCTCGCTTAGAGATGCTACTTGCTCTTCAGTACGGCGCTGTGCTTCCGTCAACTGCGCCACTTGCTCTTCGGTACGGCGTTGCGCCTCTATCAACTGCGCCACTTGCGCTTGCGTACGCCCCAGTGCCTCTTCGGTACGGCGTTGCGCCTCCGTCAACTGCGCCACTTGCTCTTCGGTACGGCGTTGCGCCTCTACCAGCTGGCGCACAAGCGAAGGCAGTTCCAGCAGCTCATCGGTCAGGATGAGCCGCCTTAGCTCGGCTTGCCATTCGGGATGTTCCCTTAGCAAACGCACCAGATCGTGCAGATCGTTGATAGTCACCTATCTCGCCCTCCAGTTCCCAGAACAATTATACCTCCTCTTACGATCAGGGAATCCGCTCTCCGACGACGACCACACTCATCCGATGGGGTAGGAGATAAGAAGCGCAGGCGCGCTGAACTGCCTCGGCGGGAATAGATTGCACCATTTCCGGATAACGATGCCAGTAATCCATTGGCAAGCGGTGCACCACGCTCTGCACAAACCGATCGGCAATCCCACCGAGGGTAATCCAGCCCAGCATGTGACGCCCGACCAAGTAATTCTTTGTGGCTTGAAGCTCCTGTGGCGACATAGGTTCCTCTGTTAACCGCCTGATTTCGTGCTGAATCTGGCACAGGGCATCACGCGTGTTCTCAGTGGCGGTTTGTGCGTGCGCCACAAAGGCGCCAACGCGCCGATAGTAGTCCACAGAGGCACCCACACTATAGGCGTAGCCATATTGTTCGCGCACGGTACGGAACAGGCGCGAATTGGTGCCGCCCCCCAGCAGATTCACGCCCAGCATCAGTTCAAGGCTGTCAGGCGCGCCGCGCGGTGGCACGAGCGTCCCCAGCATGAGGTGGCTCTGCACGGAGCCTTCACGCAGGACATGGTGATCCCCCTTTTCAGCAGGTTCAGTTGGCGGGTCGGGTAATTTACTGTTCGATGGCTCACCTTGCCAGCCTCCCAAGTGTGCTTCTATAAGCGAGACCAACTGCTTTTCTCGAAAATCGCCCACGGCGATGAGTGTGGCGCCTGTTGGGCGGTAATGTTGGGCATGGAACGCTTGCAGATGCTCCGGCTGCCATCGCTGGAGTGCGGCTTCGTCAGGCGCCAGCCGATGATAAGGGTGGGTACCGAAGAGAGCTTTGCGCAACCGCTCATCTGCCAGAAAATCGGGCTGGGTACGCTGCAGACGCAATCGCTGCAGTGTGTTCGCACGGTCAATCTCTACCTCCTGCTGCGGAAAGGTCGGATTCAACAGCACATCCGCTATCAAATCCAGCATGAGAGGCAAGAATTGGCTCAGACAGTGCGCCTGAAGCAGGGCGGTCTCGGCATTAGCGCTGACCGAAAGGGCGCCGCCATAACGGTCGGCTTCCTCTTCGATTTGGAAGCTGGTGCGTCGGCGGGTGCCCGCGGTCATCAGGCGTGCCGTGGCAGCTGCCAGCCCCACCATCGTTTCCTCATCAAAAGCACGACCCGCGGTCGGAATAATCAAGCGCAGCTCCACACGCGGCGCACGCGAATCGGGAATCAGCCACAAGGTGAGGCGATTGGGCAAGGTATGCTCTTGCGGCAGCGGCAAATGCAGCTCACCCATCGGGTGGTCAGGTGGGGGCACGGTCGGGAACTTCATGCGACACCTCCTTGCGCAGCAGGCATAATCATCATAACCGTGCGATTGCGTGAACTGTTCAGATAATGCCGAACCGCTTGCTGTACCTCATGGCTTTCGATGCGCAGCAACCGCTCCAACTCCAGATTGACGCTGTTGGGGTCGCCGTCAAACACGGTGGCAAATGCCAATCCGAGGGCGCGTCCAAGTGGGCTTTGTAGACCATAGTAGAGATGGTCGCTCCACCGTTGCGCCACCAGCTGGGTCCGGATGCGCTCCAGCTCCGCAGCGGGAATGCCTTCCTCGGACAAGCGGGCTACCTCCTCATAAACAATCTGCTCCACACGCTCTGGGGGCACATCGGGACGGTGGAGAACGAAGAGGCGGAACAGGCTGGGGGCAGGACGCGCCTCCGCACCTCCCGATACACTGACCGCAACCGCCTCCTGTTTGACCAGACGCTGATAGAGGCGCGAGGCACGCCCACCTACCAACGCCTCCGCCGCTATCTGCAATGCATCGTTTGCCTCCGTGTGCCGCGCAGGGATTTTCCATGCGATGGCGATGGCGGGCACACTGGCAAGCGGGTCATGGAAAATCTCGCGACGCTCCGCCCGATCTGGTTCTGAAAGGTCAACAGGAGGCGGAGCCGGTTGCGGTGGGATGTCCTCAAACAGCCGACGCACCAGGGCGAGGTCGCGTCGCAGATGGTAATCACCTGCGATAACCAGCACCGCATTGTTCGGCGCATAGTAGGTGCGGAAGAAACGCTGCACATCCTCCAATGTGGCACAGTCCAAATCCTCCATCGACCCGATGACCGAATGCTGGTTTGCGAAGTTGTCGTAGGCAATCTCGCGGAACCGTTCCAGCGCACGCGCATAGGGCTGATTGTCGATGCTCAACCGCCGCTCCTCCTTGACCACGGCACGCTGATTGTCCAGGTTTTCTTGGGAAACTTGCAAAGAGCGCATCCTGTCGGCTTCCAGCCACAGCCCAAGCGGCAGCTTCGAAGCGGGCAGCAGTTCAAAGTAGGCGGTACAGTCGTAGCTGGTAAACCCATTCAGCATGCCCCCGTTCGATTCCACATATTCGAAATGCTTGCCGCGGGGTACATTGGCAGACCCCTGAAACATCATGTGTTCGAACAGGTGCGCGAAGCCTGTTTTGCCCGGTGGTTCATCGCGTGAGCCAACCCGATACATCACCAGCACGGCTACCACGGGCGCCACACGATGGGGCGAAAACAGCACGCGAAGCCCGTTCGCAAGGGTGTAATCTCTGAACTCGATCCGAGTGCGAATCGCGCGTCCCATTTTCGTTCTCCCTCAGTGGCTACTGTTCCCTATGCTTCAGTTGCGGGCGCTCCTCGAAGTAAAGGATGTTGGTCTCCGAGAAAATCTGGTTGTGTAGCTTTTTGAGCAGGATTTCCGCTTCGGAGGCGAAGCGGAAGGAGCCTGTGACCTCACCTTGCCACACATCTTCGATCACCCAATCGGGCACGGGCATATAGACAATTGGTTCCGGTGCCGGCACGCGTACGGTCAAGATGGCAGGTCCCAGACTCGGCTCCGTGAAAATGAACTCCAGCAGGATGCTGTCGGGGCGGTAGTGTGTGGTGCCGATTTGCACGGTGGCACGGCGCATGCACTCCCGGAGCGTCGTGGCATCATATTCTCCCACAGGAGGTGCTTGCCCCTGCTGGAGCGCCTCATGAATTTGTTGAATCTGTTGTCGTACAAATTCGCGCAGCGTCATTGCCGCCTCCTATAGCGCAAGAATAGCTCGCTTCCCTCCAGATAGGCGGATAGCAGTTCGAACTCGGCGACGCGCTCGCGCGGCAGTCCGGCGCCATCCACCATCGTTGGCAGGTGGGCACCCCCTTTGACCTTCGGTGCGAGCGTCAGGAAGAGTTCGTCGACCAGCCCCGCGTCAAAGAAGTAAAAATTCAAATTGCCTCCACCCTCCACCAATAAATAGCGTACCTCATAGGCGGTATACAACAGACGCACCACTGCCGCAATGTCCACCTGCGTTTCACCTAATAGGTGGAGGGTTGCGACCCGTTGAAGAGCCAGTTGCCGATCAGGAGGCAAGTGGGTAGGGGCGAACACAAGCGCACGACCCGAATCGGCAAAGAAGGGATGTTCCAACGGCAGCTCACCACTGGTGGTCACCACCGCTCGATAGAGCCGAGCAGGATAATTCAAGTGCGGATCGGCACGCAGTGTGCCACCCCCGATAAGAACGGCATCGGCGCGCTGCTCCAAGCGGTGCATCAATCGCTGATCCACAGCGCTGCCCAGCCCTTTCGCGCTGGAACCCGGCTCCCCTAAAATCAGTTTGCCGTCCAGCGTGGTAACGGTGTTCGTGAAGATATAGGGGCGGTCGGGAGGCGGTGGTGGAAAGCTCACCTCCTCGTAAAGCCGCTCTGGATCGCCCATCCAACCCGTTCGATCGATCAATCGTATCATTGTGCCCCTCGATTACTCAATTAAAAAACCCCCACTGCGCAGGCGCAGCGGGGGTTTGGACATAACCCTTACACCCCTTTTTATGGGTATAAGCGGCGCGCGCCTGCGTATCGCTGTTTATAATACCCCTTCTCCAGTGTATCGATGCGCACGCGCCCACGCGCACTGGATGCATGGATAAACTTGCCGTTGCCGATGTAAATGCCCACATGCGAAATATGTCGCCCGCGCGTGCGGAAAAAGACCAGATCACCCGGTTGTAGTTGATGACGAGCGACCGGCTTGCCCAGCCTAGCTTGCGCACTTGCGCTATGGGGGAGACGGATACCCACGCTCTGATAGACATGCAACGCGAATCCAGAGCAGTCGAAGCCACGCGCACTACTGCCTCCATAGTGGTATGCATGCCCCAAATAGCGCGAGGCAATTTGCAAGATGCGCTGCGCCGTGGTCAGGCCTTGGCAGCCCGATTTGTCAGATTTGCTTGCCCACTGCATGAGCGCAGCCGTGCGTGAAGGGAGACGGCGGTTAAGCCCCTTCTGGGAGCGAGACGCCTGCTGGGGGGCGACCTTCTTGCCCCGCGTTTGAACACCCCTCTTATCTTTGAGGGGGATACGGATGACATCGCCCGGTTTGAGGCGATGCGGATTGCGCAGACGGTTCACTTTCAGCAAGTCGGGAAGGCGCAACCCGAATCGATGCGCGATTTTATAGAGCGAGTCACCCTCTTTTACTTTATAAGTAGTGGTCGGCTGCGCCACAGCCGTTGCGAGCAACGCTCCCAACAAAATTATGAACCCTCCCTGTTTTATCCTTTTGTCCATGCCTGCCTCCTTCATGTACCACTGCTCCAAGCAGCGGCTTTTTTTGCCTCCTGCAAGCAGATTTGCAGGGTAAGGGCATTATACCCCCTCCCACCCTCTGGAGTCAACCCCTTGAGGAGCCGTGCGAGGGTGAGGATACGGGCTGGGTAAATCGGCTCTCTCGCAGAGGCGTATCCCTCCGCAGGGGTTATTCTCCATCACCACCCTTCCTTGCAACGGGGCAATCCACAGGTATAATCTCTGAGGAGATTGTCGCCATGACCTTCTATGAAGCGTTGGAACGGATGACGCAGGAGGCGGTTGATCTGCTGTTTCGGTATGCCCGTGCTGTGCCAGAGGAGCGGTTGCGCTGGCGACCTGCTGAACACGCCCGCAGCGTGATGGAGATTCTGGAGGAGAATGCCATCTTGCCCTATGCGCTCTGCCTGGTGCTGCAGGAGCGTCCCGCGCAGCCTGATAGCGCCCTTTGGCAGCGTGCCGCGCAGTTAGCAGGTTCGTTGGACACGGTGGATGCCTGCGAGCAAGCCTGTCGCAAGGGCACGGCGGAGCTGATGCAGCAGATTCGAGAGCTTGACCCCAACGATTTGCTGCGTCAGTCGGTGATGATGCCATGGGGCAAGGCGATGAGCCTCTTCGAAATCGCCTATGACCACTATTGGAACCTGACCTATCACTTGGGGCAGATTGCCTATATCCAGCTGCTCTACGGCGATCGGGAGTTCCACTAAATCACCGGGTTGCGCAGGCGTCCGATGCCTTCGATCTCCAGCTCCACGATGTCGCCGGGCTGGAGCCATCGATGGGTGCCCTCAGGTCGCTCCAGCAGGCAGCCGGTGCCGACCGTGCCCGAGCCGATGACATCGCCGATTTGCAGGCGGGTATTGCGCGCGGCGTGGGCAATCAGCTGGGCAAAGCTCCAATACATCTCGGAGGCGTTGCCCTCCGACATCAGCACGCCGTTGACCCATGCCCGCATGGGGAGTCGCCATCGGCTGCCGTGGGCAGGGTCGCTTTGGCGCCATGGCTCCAGCTCATCGGGCGTCACCACCCACGGTCCCAGCGAGGTGGCAAAATCTTTCGCTTTGGCGGGACCCAGCCCGATGCGCATCTCCACACGCTGAATATCGCGTGCGCTCCAGTCATTCATGATGGTGAAGCCGGCGATAGCCGACTCGGCTTCTGCGAGGCTCCAGTCGCCTCCCTCACGCCCGATGATGACCGCCAACTCCAGTTCGTAGTCCAGCTGCTCGGTGTCGGGTGGCTTGCGTACGGGCTGTTCATGTCCCATCAGGCTGGCAGGGTTGGAGAAGTAGAAGGCAGGCATCTGATACCATTCGGCAGGTACTTCCCGTCCACGCCGCCGATGTGCATTCCGCACATGGGTCTCGAAGGCATAGAAGTCGCGCACGCTGGGCGGTTGCAGCACAGGTGGCAAGTAAAGTAGCGGCGTGATGGGTTGTGCCTCCCCCAGCGCCTGCTCCCGCTCCAACGGTGTCAAGCGTAGCCAGTCGCGAAAGTCGCGGCACCCTTTCAACTGGAACCAGCCCGATTCGAGCCAGACTGCCAGACAAGGGGGGGAATCGGGCTGGATTTGACAAGTGAGGAAGCGCATCGCTACTTTTCGATGCTCACAATTCGATAGTGGAAAGTGCCTTTGGGCAGAACCACCTCCACCACCTCACCTACCTGGTGCCCCAGCAGGGCGCGTCCGACCGGCGCTTGATAGGACAGCTTGTGCTGCTCAGGATCCGCCTCCATCGCGCCCACAATCCGAAACTGCTTGCGTGTGCCGGTATGAACCTCTTCGACGGTAACGAGGGAGCCGACCCCAACCCGATCGGTGGGGATGTCCTCGTTGCGCACGATGACGGCGTTCTGCAGCACATTGCGCAGCTCCAGAATGCGCGCCTCGACATAAGCCAGTTCGCTCTTGAGGCTCTCCAACTCGGTATCCTCGGAACTGAACTCCCCATGTTCTTTGTAGGCGCGGAACTCCTCGGCGATGCGGGTACGCTCCACCGTCTGGAGCCGCTTCAGCTCCGCTTCGAGCTGGCGATAGCCCTCCTCGGTCAGATAGATGCGATCAGGCTCAAACTCGATCATTGTCCGCCTCCCTGTTTCGTGTTGCTCCCCGACAATGCGGGGACACATTCCCTATACTCGGTTTATTCCATAGAGGTTCCCGCCTGTAAAGAGATTTCCTGCTGCTAAATGGGGGCTTGTTTTGGCGCCCCCGGCGGGATTCGAACCCACAACCGACGGCTTAGAAGGCCGCTGCTCTATCCATTGAGCTACGGGGGCGCATAGGTATTATACCGCGAGCGGACAACGCCCTTCGCACCAGCCCTATGGGAGAGGAGGACCAGCGGGCGACTCGTGCCGGCGGAACTGGCGCAGCACATAGAGGAAGACCGGTGTGCCTATCAGCGCGGTGATAACGCCCACAGGCAGTTCTGTGGGGCGCATGAGCATGCGTGCCAGTGTGTCCGACCAGAGCAGCAGTAGCCCGCCTCCCAGCGCGGAGAGCGGTAGCAGCAGGCGATGGTCACCGCCCACCACACGACGCAGCAGATGCGGTACCAGCCAGCCCACAAAGCCGATAATGCCCGCCACCGCCACTGCTGCCGCCGTCATGAGCGCGCCCGCGAGCAGCACCGTCCATTTGAGCCGCTCCACCGCCACACCCAGATGGAGTGCCAACTCCTCGTCTACGGCGTACAGGTTCAACCCGCGTGTCTGGCTCATCAAGGCGATGCTGCCCAGCACCATCAGCGGGGCGGCTGTTGTAAGTCGCTGCCAGTCGGCATTGAGCAAGCCGCCCAGCAGCCAATAAAGCACCCGTCCCATGTCCTCTCCAGCCAGCAGGAGCAGCAGCGTGACCACCGCCCATAATGCCGTGCTCACGGCAACGCCTATCAGCAGAAGCGAGGCGATATGCAGTCGCCCATCGCTGCGTGCCAGCGCTATCACCAGACTCAGCGTGCCCAGCCCGCTGCCAAAAGCCAGCAGCGAAACGCCCAGCCCGTAGCCTCGCAAGTGCCAGCCGAGCAGATAGGCGACCGCCGCGCCAACCGCCGCGCCCGATGAGACCCCTACCACATAGGGATCGGTGAGAGGGTTGCGCAGCAAGCCCTGAAACGCAGCGCCTGTCATGCCCAACGCCCCACCTACCAACAGCGCAAGCAGCACACGCGGCAGGCGCAGTTCCCACAGAATTGCAGAGAGGGTCGGGTCAGAGTTTCGCCCCGTAAGGGTGCGCAGCACCTCCAGCGGTGAAAGGGGCACTGCACCCAAGCCGAGTGCCATTCCCGCGCTCAACAGCACCGCCACGGTCAACACGCCCCCCATCAGCGCCGCTGTGCGTCGAGTGTCCATGGTGATTTTTTAGGTCTGACATGTCTGACGGGTCTGACATGTCGGACTTAACTAATTCGAATAAATCGGCGGGCTGCCCACCAGGCACATAGCCCGCCCATCAGCATGCCGAGCGCAGGCAATCCCAGCAACACCAGCGTCGCCGGTGCGCCCGGCGGTAGGTCATTCAGAAAGGGCCAGAGTCGCAGCATATAGTCCGACAGCAATCCCGCTCCCAATAACACCAGCATCGCTGCCACCATGCCACCAAGCCCGCCTTGCACCATCCCCTCCAAAATAAAGGGCGTCCGAATGGTGCGCAGCGTCGCCCCCACCAACGCCATTATCCGCACCTCCAACTGCCGCGCCAAAATGGTGAGCCGTACGGCATTATAAATCAGCACGAAAGCCGAGAGCATCAGCAAGCTCACTAACGACAAGCCCAGCCAGCGCACCAAGCGCGCCACGGAAAGCACCTGCTCCAGCGTCTCGCGCTGATCCAGCACCTCGTCCACATCGGGGTGAGCGCGCAGACGCGCCCCAACCTGCGGCAACTGCTCCGGCTGATGCGTGCGCACAATCAACTTATCGGGCAGTGGGTTCGGCAGGTCGGACAGATTAATCTCCTTGGCATAGCGCCGTTTCTCCTCCTCCCAGGCTTGCTCACGCGGCACCAGCTGCACTCCCGCCACTTCGGGCATCGTGCGGAGATGCTGCTGCAGTTCGAGAGTGCGTGCGCGGGGCACGGTCGGCTTCAAAAAGACCTCCATCTCAAACTCGCGTGGCAACGACTGGGCGATGGCATCGAGCTTGTAGAGCATCATCCCGACGCTGCCCAGCAGGATGAGGGCGACGCATGCCGTGCTAACCGCTGCCACCTGGAGCATGCCATGCCGCCGTAGGCTTGTCAGCGTCTCACTCCAGATGAACCGAGCCCGATCCAGCATGGCGGTGCCACCTCCGATTGTTGAAGGGGTCAGAGCCGTTGTGGCTTAATAGGCGGGATATCCTGAACGAACGCGATGGGGGGATAGAGCTTGTCCAACTCAGCGGGGTAGCCCCCTCGCGGCACATCGCTGATAATCTGACCCCGATCAAGTGCTACCACACGCCTGTTTGCCCGATCCACAATCGTGCGGTTATGCGTGGCGACGATGACTGTGGTGCCGCGCAGGTTAATCTGCTGCAGGAGCTGGACGATTTCCCATGAGGTGTCGGGGTCCAGGTTGGCGGTCGGCTCGTCGGCGAGGAGCAGAGGCGGGTTGTTCGCTAACGCGCGTGCGATAGCCACGCGCTGGGCTTCGCCGCCCGATAGCTGATGCGGGTAGGCGTGTGCCCGTGTACCCATCCCGACCTGTGCCAGCACCTGTGCCACACGGCGTCGCACCGCACTTTGTGAATAGCCTATCGCCTGCAGCCCATAGGCGATGTTCTCCCACACGGTCTTGCGCGGTAGCAGGGGATAGTCTTGCGGCACGATGCCCATGCGTCGGCGCAGGAAAGGGATGTCCCGCTCGCGCAAGCGGTTCACCTCCTGCCCGTCGACCAGCACGCGCCCTTCGCTGGGTCGCACCGCGCCGTAGAGCAATTTCAGCAGGGTGGATTTGCCAGCACCGGTCGTGCCCACCAGAAAGACGAACTCGCCCGGCTCCACCTTCAGCTGAACCCGGCAGAGCGCGTGCGTCTCCCCATAGACCACGCTCACACCCTGCAGCTCTACCATCCGCCTTAGGATACCTGCTGCTGGTCCTCTTTGAGCTGGGCGAGTCGCTTGTTGAGCGCGATCATCAAGCGGGATTTGCGCCGTGCGCCGGCGTTGCGATGTAAAATCCCCCGCTTCACCGCCTTATCGATAAGGCTGATGGCACGGCGCAGCATATTCAACGCACCTTCCCGGTCGCCACTTGCCGCTAACTCCTTGACCCGCCGTGTGTAGGTCTTGATTGCGGACTTGGTAGCACGATTGCGCAAGTAGCGTTTCTTGGACTGGCGCAACCTCTTCTCCGCCGATTTCGTGTTTGGCATCGCTCTCTACCTCCTTGCTCAAGCAAGGTATTATACCTGAAGGGGTATACTCCTTTTTCGAATGGCGCGCTTTGATGGCAGGCGACTGCAGGCATCCGAGCTGCCACTGGACTGGGATGGGCTGCGACGGGGTGACTACTCCGATCGCTATTTTTGGAACGGCAGGCAGATTCTGCAGACCCTCGCGCAGGAGGGTTATCGCTTTGCGGGCTACTCGCCTCGCCTGATGGCGATGGGGCGCACGCCCACACCCGATGTGCCGACAGGTGACCTGCGCGTGGAGATGCAGTGGTTCTCCCGTCGTCGCCCCTTCACCGTCGTCGCCGGCGTCGATATCGTCCTCGCCATCCTGCAGGAATGCACCGGCTACTGGGAAGCAGCCCACCACTTTGTCAACACCGCCCATACTCTGCAAGTCGAAGCGGTTCAGGATGGCGATGTGGTGCCCTATGATGGCAACCCTTTGCAGGTGGCTCCTGTGCTGCGGGTGCGGGGGCGTTATCGCGATTTTGCCTTGCTGGAGACGCCCACCTTGGGAGTGCTGACCCGCGCCAGCCGCATCGCCACCAACACCTATCGGCTGATGGAAGCGGCGCGTGGCAAGCCCATCCTCTTTTTCCCGGCACGCTACGACCTTCCGGCGACGCAGGCAATAGACGGCTACGCCTATTTCATCGGGGTGCAACGCTACAACCACGATGCCGGCACGCATGTACCCGCGATTGTGTCTACACCGGCGCAAGCCTCGCTATGGGGTGGGCGCGCGGGCGGTACCGTTGCGCACGCTATGATTGCCACCTTTTTGGGCGATACGGTGGAGCTGATGCTCCAGTTCGCGCGGATTCTGCCCCCTGAAGTGCCACGAATTGCCCTCATCGATTTTGATAACGACTGCATCAACACGGCATTAGCGGTTGCCCAAGCCTTTTTCAAGCGCTATCGGGAGGCGGCGGAGCGAGGCGACGAGGAGGGCATGCGGCGCTATACACTCTATGGTGTGCGTCCCGACACCGCTGCGGAGCTGCGCGACCGCAGCCTTCAACACCTACCCGATTCGCCCGATTTATACGGGGTAAACCCGCGGCTTGTGTTCGCCCTGCGCGAAGCCCTCGATAACGCCTGGCACGCATGGGGGCTGCCACCTGAATGGCGAACACGCGCCGCCGAATGGTGCCGACAGATTAAAATCGTGGCGACAAGCGGCTTCACCGAAGCGCGAATCCGCGAGTTCGAGGCGCAAAACACCCCGGTCGATATCTACGGCGTTGGCTCCGCCTTCTTCAGCAACAGCAGCGTTGAGGGAACCAACACCGATTTCACCGCCGATGTGGTGCGCGTGGAGGTCGAGGGCAGCTGGGTGCCACTTGCCAAAGTCGGACGCGCCCCGGGCGAAAACCCACTCCTGGAACCAGTCATCCTTTAGGCTCCACCTCTATGAGATATCTTCCTCGGAACGCTCCACAACCCGAAGACCTGCATCACTCATTCTCCAGAATGTGCTATAATAGAGTAGCCTTTGTGCACCCTGAATTGTGCAAGGTGCAGAAGGTAGGGAGGGAACAGCGGTGCTACGAGAGATTTATAGTTTGATTCGTGCGCTGCTTCGGGCTTCGGGAGTAGAAACCAAGGGCAGCTCAGAACAAGCTACGCTCACCTGGCTTGGCACGCTTGGAGATGACGATCAAACCCTTATCATCTCGGCGGACGGCTCGGTGGTGGTCGGCTGGGCTGAAAGCGCTGATGGACACCAGCGCGCCTTTCGCTGGACGGCTGATGGTGGGATGGAAGACCTCGGCACGCTGGGGGGGCGTGAGAGTACGCCTGCGGGCATCTCGGCAGATGGCTCGGTGGTGGTCGGCTGGGCTGAGAATGCTGCCGGAAATCCGCGCGCCTTTCGCTGGACGGCTGATGGTGGGATGGAAGACCTCGGCACGCTGCCGGGCGGCAATTGGAGCGAGGCTCATGGTGTCTCAGCAGATGGCTCGGTGGTGGTCGGCTGGGCTGAGAATGCTGCCGGAAATCCGCGCGCCTTTCGCTGGACAGCCGATGGTGGGATGGAAGCACTTGGCACACTCGGAGGTGATTGCAGCTTGGCTACTGGCGTGTCGGCGGACGGCTCGGTGGTGGTCGGCTGGGCTGAGAATGCCGAAGGCGATGAGCGTGCCTTTCGCTGGACATCCGAGGGCGGGATGGAAGACCTGAACATCACCTACGCCAGCCTGCTGACACCTGGCTCCTATCTTGGTCAAGCAATCGCTATCTCCCCCGATGGACGCTACATTGTGGGGTTTGGCTGGAACGCCGCTAAAAAGTGCGACGAAGCCTTCTTACTGGACACAGGGATAGTGCTAATAGACCAGAGGGAGCATGATACCAGGGTGAGCATCAAGTGCCGATGGTGCGGGATGGATACAGAGGACAGCACCATTTGTGTATGGTGTAAGCGTGACCCTTCTGGGATGCAGCCACACAAACGAGGGGGTAGTTAAGGGGGAAGCATCCGTCCGAAATGCTTTCGGCACACCCCTTCGATACCCTAATCAAGGTTGTGTAACCCTTTCCCGCGATGCGAATTCCCCCCCCACCTAACCTCCCCCGTTGACGCTCATTGCACGACAGTTTTTGGGCGAACTGGAAGTGAGGCAGATTTTGCCCCCCCTCCTACAGGTTCCCCCCGCGGGCGGGGGG
>Ga0079992_130782_pt1 | contig 119707 bp, 110 predicted proteins | sample FaiFalFF_MnMetaG_3_FD_69197 | JGI IMG/M metagenome (GOLD analysis project Ga0079992, IMG submission 69197) | Freshwater microbial communities from Yellowstone National Park, Wyoming, USA - Fairy Falls B (FF_Mn_B) MetaG (SPADES assembly) (version 2) | ecosystem: Environmental > Aquatic >...
GCCCCCACACACCCACCGCCCACCACCACCACGGGAGTGCCGTACAGACCCAGGGAGACAAGGCCCCGCTTCACCGCGCCCCGCGCGGCCCAGCTGAGCAGCGCCAGGAACAGCCACGCGGACAAGGCCACCAGGCGCGACTCCCGCAGCTGCGTGGCAAAGAGCACCGCCACGTGCACCAGGCCGGCGGACACCGTGGTCATGGTGGAGGCCCGGAGTTCCTCCGGCCCGCTGAGGCCCTCACCCGGGTACAGCCCGCGGAAGAACCGGAGCACCAGCCACACGGCCACCGCGGCCTCGATGGCCGCGGGGTACATGGGCGCTCCGCGCACCAGGGAGCGCAGCGCCACGGCACAGGCCACCGCCACGGCAGCGGTCAGGACGTCCGCGGCCAGCAGCGCCAGGCTGCACAGGAGGCGCCGCCGGTCCGGCCACACCCGGGCCGTGCTCACACTCTGGGCCCGCTCACGCGGTGCCTTCTCGGCTCGCCCGATCTCAACTCTGCTGGGCACAGCTCCGCCGTTCCGGTACTGCAGACCGGCACAACACGCGCGTCGGACCCGACGCCTGCATCGTTGTCCCCCGCGGGGACGCGCCCCGCGGGGTCTCACCCGGCTACCCGGTCACGCGCGGGAAGGAGAGGCCCCCTGCCCGTCAGCCTTGCGCCTTCTCTGTCGGCGCGCCGGCTGGCTCTTCCTCCCCGTACGCGTAGTACCCGTAGTAGCCGTAGTACCCGTAGTAACCCCGGCGCCCGTCCACGGGCGCGGCGTTGAACACAAACCCGATGACCTTGGCCCCCAAGGACTCCAACTGCCGACGGGCCCGCAGCGCCGCCTCCCGGTGTGTGGTCTGGGGGTTCACCACCAGCACCACCCCGTCCACCTCCCGCGCCAGCACGGAGGCGTCGGTCACGGCCAGGACGGGCGGGCTGTCCAGGACCACGGCGTCGAAGCGCTCCCGCAGCTTCGCCAGGAAGTCCCGCATGCGGTCCGAGCCCAGGAGTTCCGCGGGGTTGGGAGCGGTGCGCCCCGCGGGCACGAAGTGCAGCATCGGGTAGTGGGTGGGCTGCACGGCGTCCTCCAGCTGGACCTCGCCCACCAGGTGGTCGCTCAGGCCGAAGGGCTGGGGCGGCTGCAGGGCGTGCACCAACGTGGGCCTGCGCAGGTCTGCGTCCACCAGCACCACCCGCCGGCCCGACCGTGCGAGGGCCAGGGCCAAGTTCGCGGCCACGGTACTCTTGCCGTCCGAAGGCTCCGGGCTCGTGACCAACAGGGACCGCAGGCTGCCCTCGGGCGCGCTGTACAGGACCCCTGTCCGCAGGGTCCGGAAGGACTCCGCGAAGGTAGACCGGCGGGAGTCCTGCGCCAGGGGCACTTTGCCGTCGGTCTCCTTCTGGCGCGGGACCACCGCCAGCAAGGGCAGGCCCAGCAGCTGCTCTGCCTCGTCCGGCCTGTGGAAACGGGAGTCCAGGCGGTCTGCACCGAAGGCCGCGGCCACCCCGGCCAGAGCGCCCACCAGGGCTCCCAGGGCTGCGGTGAGCCCCCGGCGCGGGAACACGGGCCGCTCGGGAGGTCGGGCTCGGTCCACCAACCGCAGGTCGGGGACCACGGAGGCCTCCGCGATGCGGGCCTCGTGGTACTTCTGCGCCAGCATGAGGTACACCGTCTCCGCCACCTTCTGCTGGCGCTGCAGGCGCGCCAGGGCCAGCTCCCGGGGCGGCAGGCCCCGCAGCTCTCCGCTCCACCGCCGCGTGGCCTGGCGCAGGGCCTCCTCCCGGGCCCGCAGGGTCGCCGCGGCCACCTCCGCGCTCACCGCCTGCTGCACCAGCCCCTGGTACACGGGGTCCACGGTGTAGGTCTGAGCCAGCAGGCTGCGGCGCAGCTCCTCCTCCAGCCGGCGCTGGGTCTGTGCGATCTGCGCCCGGGTGGCCACCACCTCGGGGTGGCGCTCCGTGAACTTCTCCAACAATCCCGCCAGCTGGATCTCCAGGTTGGCCAGCTGTTGGCGCAGGGTCTGCACCAAGGGGCTTGTGACCCAGGTGGAGGGGGTCACCTGGTCCCGCCGGCGGAGCTCCTCGCTGGCCCGGTCCCGCTGGGCCTCCGCGGCCCGCCGCTCCGTCTGCGCGGCCACCAGCTGCGCCTCCAGCTCCGCCAGCTTCTGCAGCCTGACGCGGGTCTCTTCAGGCAGGCTCACTTCCCCGTGGGCCAGCTTGAACCGCAGCAGGGCGTCCTCCGCGGCCCGCAGGTCCTGCGAGACCTTGCCCAGCTGCTGCTCGATGAACTCCCGGGTAGCCCGGGCCTGGGTCCTGCGCCCCTCCAGCAGGAAGGCCAGGAAGGCGTCGGTGACCGCCTGGGCGCGGCGCGCGGCCTCTTCGGGCCTGCGGTCCGTGACCTCCAGCCGGATCATGTCCGCGCCCCGCACCCGGGTGACCTTCAGGTCCCGCTGCAGCCGCTCCACGGGGTCTTCTGCCTCGTCCGTGGAGGCGCCCAGGAGCCGCACCGCCCGTTCCGCCACGGACCGGCTGCGGGCTACCTCCGCCAGGGTGTCCAGGTAGGTCTGGGCGCTCACCGCGGCCAGCTCCGGGAACAAGCTGGGAGTCCCTCCCCCGCGGTCCAGCACCACCGTGGCGGTGGCCCGGTACCGGGGCGGGAGCAGGAAGCTAGCCCACACGGCTCCCACCAGGCACGCCACGAACACCGCCGGCGCAGCAGGACCTCCACCAGGTCCCGCAGTGTGAGCTCGCCTTCCGGCTGCAGGGGTGCGGTGGCAGGGACGCTCATCGGGCCCTCACGGCAGCAGGTTCACGATCCCCGTGAGGATCCCCAACACGAGCTGCAGGAACCCCACGGGGCCTTGCGGCACGAACACCACGTCCCCGGGCTGCAGGGGAAGGTCTTTGCTGATGTCGCCCCGCAGCAGGGCGGGCAGGTCCACCCGGATGCGCTCTGTACCGTTCCCGTTCACCGCGGCACCCCGGCCTCCCTGAGCCGCGTTGCGCCGCAACACCAGGGCCTCGTTGGGCTGGTTTCGGAGGTTCACCCCGCCCGCCTGGGTCAGGGCTGCCAGGACGGTGGGCGCGTGCCGCAGGGCGAACACCCCCGGCAGGTTCACGTCTCCCAGCACGTACACGCGGTTTTCGACGTCCTCCGGCACGAACACCACGTCCCCGGGCCGTAGGCTCAAGTTCTGGCGGTCGTCCGCCCGGCTGCGCAGGGCCGCCAGGTCCACCGGCAGCCGCGTGCTCCGGTCCCGCAGCACGTACGCCCGCTCCACCCCCGCCTTCTCCGTGAGCCCGCCCGCCATGGCCAGGGCTTCCAGCACCCGCAGCTCGCCCTTCAGCCGGAAGGCACCCGGCTTGTTCACCTCGCCCAGCACGAACACGAAGCCCACCAGGTCTTCCGGCACCACCAGGGTGTCCCCCATCTCCAGCAGCGGGTTCTGGGAGGCGTCGCCCTGTTCAGCCCGCTCCAGGTCCAGCGCCACCACCGTCCCGTCCGCCCGGATCAGCCGGGCCGCCTTGCGGTCGGCGCTCTCCAGCAGGCCCCCCGCGCTGCTCAGGGCGTCCAGGACCCGTACGGGCGGGAGCAGTTCGAAGGTCCCCGGCCGGCCGACTTGCCCCAGCACCGACACGCGGACCCTCCGGAAGTCCCGCACGATCACCGCCACCTGCGGGTTGCGCACGTACAGGGCAAACCGGCGCGTGAGCTCCCGCTGCAGCTCGTCCGCGGTCCGGCCTGCGGCTTGGACCTCGCCCACGAGAGGCAGGGAGATCCGTCCGTCGGGCCGCACCGCCACGGTCCGGGTCAGGTCCGGGAAACCCCACACGGAAACCTCCAGGACGTCGCCCGGGCCCAGCCGGTACGCCCCTGGCCCGGGGACCTGGGCGGAAGCGGGGGCGCCAGAGCACAGCGCCAGGCCACCCAGGACCAGGGCCACCACACGCATCAGCAAGCCCTCAGTACCGCGCCGTTGCCGCAAGGCTCACTCCCCAGTCCAAGCGCGTCGCTCCCGGCACGTGGTCCGCGTTGGTCCGGTAGCCGAGCCACGGACCCAGGCCGTAGGCCCACGCCCCGGAGCGGCCGCCGAGTTCCACACCGACCAGCACCGAGTGCTCCACCACCCCCGTGAGGAACAACGCACCCCGGGCTTCCGCGGGGCTGGACCAGAACCGGTCGGTGCGGCCTTCCCCCTTCCGCAGGTAAGAGACCCACAGCTCCAGGCCCCCGGGGGCTGCGCGGGAAAGCCGCAGGTGCCACAGGTCGAAGTCGTTCCCCACGGGGTGCCCCAGGGGCAGGCCCCTCGCCATCCAGTGGGTGGAGCCGGCCACCGCGGCGTAGGTCCAGTTGGGCACCACGGTGTACTCGAACCGCACCCCCCAGCCCGGAAAGGCCTCCAGCCAGTGAAACCCCAGGACCGCACCCCACCGGGCCGGCGCCAGCTCCGGGGAGATCAAGGTGGGCCACACGAACTGCACGTCGTCTACCAGCACCTCGCCGTAGAACCGCAGCCCCGGAAACGGAACCCAGTCGAAGTCCAGGGTGATGGCCCCGTTGTCGTTGCGGGTGCGGTGCACTTCTTTGTTGAAAATCGCAAAGCCCACGTCCAGGGCGTTGAGGGGCGGCAGGGGGTTTACCAGGTACAGCCAGTAGGGACTGCCCACCATGAGCACCGCGTCCCCCACCCCCACCCGCAGGTTCGGCCCCAGCTGGAAGTCCACCCGCTGGCCCACCGCACTGACCCGGTCGTCGATCCGGCCGAAGAACTTGCTGTACCTCACGCCCTCCCAGGGCTGGAAGCTCACCCGCAGCAGGTCCAGCCCACCCGCGTACTGGGAGAAGGCCAGTCCCGCGTACGCCCCGGGGCCCCACTGCACCGGCGCCCGCCCCACCACCACGTCCACGGTGCCCACCGGGAAGCTGAGGGCGGCAAAGCCCAGCTCCGAGCGTCCCGGCCACGACTGCCACCCCACCGTCCACCAAAGCCCCGAGCCACCCCCGGAAAGGCCCCCGGAGCCTGCGGAGATCCCCAGGGGGCCGTAGGGCCAGCTGGCCCACAGACTCGCACCGACAGCGTCTCGGAGACCTTCCAGGAGGCCTGCAGCCTCCGGGCCCCCGTTCCGGGACAACAGCCGCGCCAGCTCCGCGGGGACCAGGGGTCGCTCCACGCCCAGCCACAGGGGGACGGCTCCCCTGGTCTTCAGTTCCTCCAGCCGGGCGTACACCCCGGGGGCTGCCCCGCTGGCTGCCGCGGGGGCACGGACGAGGTACATAAGAACCAACAGGACCGCGGCCCCCGGACGGGAAGCTTGTCCCGTTGGGCGAGGCCTCAGCACCCCGTTACCCGCCCACACATGGCGAAGTCTACCAGGGCGCATGGATGCGGGAGACGTCGGCCGTCAACCACGTAAAGTCCCATGCATAAACTAGAGCAAAGGCCGGCGCCACCGTCAAGCACACTTCGTCTCAAAGCCAGCAGCTCGCGGCGCCCTACCTGGGGAACGGCCAAGCATTTACCGGATCTCGGGGCGCTTTCGCTGTATTGGGTAGGACCTTTCTCGCGACCATGTGTTCGCATAGCGCCGGCGCTGTACATTCCCCGTGTGTCCTGCTGTGGCTCTGACGGCCCAGGACGAACGCGCGCGGCAAAGCTCCCGGGCGCATAGAGCCCGGGCGGGTCGGCTTCGCGCCACCTGTCCTGCCGAAGGCCATGGACAGCACCACGGCGGGGCGGGCACCGGACTCGACGATCTCCCGCACTACCTGCGCGTCCTCCTCCGGAGTGAGTGGCCGGAAGGGCGGGCTCCAAGCGTACGCCACCACCAGCCCCGGGAACAGCCTCCGGAGCTTCGAGACCATGGTCTCCAACGCCTCCGGCACGCCCCCGTAAAAGCCCACGGGGACCCCCTCGCGCGCCGCTGCCTCGCACACGTGCAAGGTCAGGTCAGGCCCGTACACCCGCTGCTGGTCAGGGTAGCCGAGCCGGCGGAGCATCCAGACCAGCGGCATCCCGTCGGGGGTCACCAGGTCCGCGGCGTTCAGGACTTGCCGGAAGCCCGGGTCGTCCCACGCCTCCATGACCGAGTGCACGGTGGCCACGCACACGTAGCGGGACTCGCCTCGCCGCGCCCACTCCAGCACCTGCCGGGTGGCGGCCCCGTAGCTGGTGGGGTCCACCCGCGCCCCCAGCACCAGCGGCACCCTCTGCACCCCGCCTCCCACCGCCGAGCTATTCCACCGGCAGCTTCCGAATGCGCACCGATGTTTCCTCTACGGTGACCGCTGAGCCCTCCTGCAGGGCTCCACCTCCCTCAGAGAGCACCTCTAGCAGACGCCGAGCTACTATCTCCGGGTCCGACGTCGCCAACCTGAGGGTCACCACGCTCGGACGGTCCTCGCCACTCAGAGCCAGAAGCGCTGAGAAGTCCAGATCCTGCGTTCATGTCAGCCAGCAGGCGCAGAGCTCCCGCCCGCTCATCCGGAGCCTGCCTCACGTCCAGCTCCTGCCGGGACCAGGCGAACTTGCTCGGAGGCAACCCAGGCGGCGTACTGCAGAGCCTGCCGGACGTCCTCTTCCTCCAGCTCGGGGTAGGCCTCCAGGACATCCTGAACCGACTTGCCCGTTCCCGCAGGGGTTCTTGTTCCGCGTGAAGCCCTTCGGGCCGCTCACCGGCCCCCCCACCGGCCCGGCCCGCCTGCCGGAGCCCGCCCGCCTGGCACTTCCCCCGGAGCTGCGCTCCGCCGAGCGCCTGTGGCCGCGCGACCTGCCCCGGGAAACCCTGGAGGCCTGCCAGGATGGAAAGCGCGCCCAGCCCGGAAGCACGCGTGCCGTCGGCTCAGATCGCGATCCTGAAAACCAGCTCTCCGTACGGAGCCCGGGGAGCCTTGGCAAGGCGCCCGCTTTTCCGCCTCGGCTCGAAGCGCACCAGCCCGAACTTCTCCAGGACCCGCAGGTCTGCCTGCACGCTCTTGAGATCCCTCCTCAGCATCCTGGAAAGCTCGTACACCGACTCCGGAGCGGCAGTGCGGATGGCCCGCAGCAGCTTCATGCGTCCCGGCGTGAGGACCCTGCGGGCGCGGTGTAACAGACCGTAGGCCGGAGATCAAGCACCTTGCTTGGCCTGCATGGGCTGGGACTTCTTCCGGGGCCTGCCTGGCGGGCTTCGAGGCCCGCGCCAGGCTGGGATACGTCCTCTTTCAGTTCCCCAGGTGGACTGGCTTCTCCAGGGGGTCCTCCGCTACCTCGAGGAGGTCAGGACCGTAGAGCTGCGATGGGTGTCGTGGGTGTGGACGGAACCCGTGCAGGGTGGGTGGCGGTGTGCCTCGCCGCCAGAATTTCCCGCTTCCGTCCTCTTAGCGTCCCCGCCGGGTGTCCGCGGGCTGCTCCCCCGTGACCGGGTTGGACAGGGTCCCGATCCCTTCCACGGTGATCTCCACCACGTCTCCTGGGCGCACGGGCCCGACCCCGGGTGGGGTCCCGGTGGCGATCACGTCTCCGGGCTCCAGGGTCATGTAGCGGGAGGCTTCCGCCACCAGGGTGAAGACGTCGAAGATCATGAAGCGGGTCCGGGAGTCCTGGCGGACTTCGCCGTTCACCCGCGTCGTGATCCGTACGTCCGAGGGGTCCAGCTCCGTCTCCACCCAGGGACCGTACGGCGCGGAACCGTCGAAGGCCTTGGCCCTCACCCACTGCTTTTCGACCTTCTGCACGTCCCGGGCGGTCACGTCGTTGAAGATGGAGTAGCCGAGGATCACCTCCCGGGCCTCCTCGGGACGCACGTCCCGGCACCGGCGCCCGATGACCACCGCCAGCTCGCCCTCGTAGTCCAGCTGACGGGTGTGAGGCGGGTAGACCACGGGCTGGCCGTGGGCCACCAGGGCGCTGGGCGGTTTGAGGAAGAACAGGGGTTCCTGCGGGATCTCCACCTGGAGTTCCTGCGCGTGGTCACGGTAGTTGAACCCCACGCAGATGACCTTGCTGGGCTCCGTGGGCGGCAGCAGCACCGCGGCCTCCATCGGTATCCGCTGTCCCCAGGTGGTGACGAGCTCCTCGCCTTCCACCCGCGCCTCGTAGGCCCGGCCGTCCAGAAGAACACGCGCCAGCTTCATCGCACCTCCCCCGGTCAGGTCCCGAAGGCCCCGCTTCCGAACAGGTTCTCCTGAACCCGCACCAAGTGGACCCGCATCCGCTCCCGGGCCTCCTCCACCCGGCGGGCCCGCAGCGCCCGCAGGATGGCCGCGTGGTCCGCCACGTACGTCTCCCGGCGACCCGGTGTGCTCAGGTCCTTGCGCTTGAGCTCCCCCCAGGCAGTTTCGTCCCGGATCCCCTGCAGCAGCTTGGAGAAGTAGGCGAGGGGTTGGTTGCCCGCGCTGTCCGCGAGCCGCAGGTGGAACTCCCGGTCCCACCGCTCGAACGCCGCGAGGGTCCGGGCTGCCCTCCCCGCCTCCACGCACTCCTCCAGGCGGTCCCAGTCCCGCGGGGACGACCGCAGGGCTGCGAGGGCAGCGACCACGGGCTCCACCGCCACCCGGGCCTCCAGGATTTCCTGGGGATTCGCGAAGGACGCCAAGTCCGGTACCGCCGCCCGCAGGGGAACGGGCAGGGGGTTCACCAGACGCGTGCCCCGACGCGGGGCTGCTTCCACCACGCCCAGGGACCGCAGCAGCCGCAGGGCTTCCCGGAGGGTGGCCCGGCTGGTCCCGAGTTGAGCCGCCAGCTCCCGCTCCGGGGGCAGGCGCCCTCCCGGAAGCGAACCCTCCCCCGCGAGGCGTTCCAGCTGCCGCAGGACCGCCTCCACCGCGGTGGCGCGCGGGGCATTTGGCCTGATCATAGCTACCTCCTTAGCCTAGCGGGAAACGCCGCGGCGTCAAGGCGGCAGCGGCGGTCTCGGGAAGCCACGCCGGCCCTAGACGGCCCCCGGCGAGTTCGGTAGAATCTCTGCGAATTCTGTCCGACCAAAGGGGGGAGGGCCGTGCGGCGGCTCGTGACCGTACTGGGAGTGGTACTCGCCGGAGCCCTGGCGGTGCAGACAGGGGGCGCCCAGGCGCCGTACTACGCGGGCAAGACCATCGAAATCGTCGTCCCCTTCGCGCCGGGTGGGGCCGCGGACGTGGGAGCCCGGTTCGTAGCGCCCTTCCTGGAAAAGCACGTGGCGGGCAACCCGCGGGTGACGGTCCGCAACGTGCCCGGCGGCGGTTCCATGTTAGGAGCCTCCTTCTTCGCGGCCAACGCCAAGCCGGACGGGCTGATGTTGATGTGCACCACCTCCTCCACGGTCTTCCCCTGGATGTTCGGCCACCCCTCTGCACGCTACGACCTCGGCAAGATGCGGGTGGCCATGACCATGGCCTTCGGCCCGGTGGTGTACGTCTCCCCGAGGACGGGGGTGCGCAAGCCTCAAGACCTCCTGAGGCCCGCGGAGCCCCTGGTGTACGGTGGCATCGCGGCCACGGGCAGCGACCTGCCTGTGCTCATCGCCTTCGAGCTGCTGCGGCTGCCGGTCAAAGTGGTGTTGGGGTTCGAGGGTCGCGGCCCCATCCGTCTGGCCTTCGAGCGCGGGGAGACCAACCTCGACTTCCAGTTCACGCCCGTCTACCTCACCCAGGTCGTCCCCTTGGTCCGGGAGGGGAAGGCCATCCCCTTGTTCACGGGCGGCGTTCCCAACGAGCGAGGGGAACTCGTGCTCCGCGACCCCGTGGTGCCGGACCTGCCCTCGGTGTTCGAGGTCTACCGCGAGATGTACAACAGCCGCCCCGCGGGGCCCCGGTGGCGGGCCTACGAGGCGGCCGCGGCCCTGACCTTCAGCTACGGACTGACGTGGTGGGTTCCGGAAGGCACCCCGGAAGCCGCCCTCCGAGCCCTGTACGAGGCGGTGGACCGCATCGTGGCCGATCCGGAGTTCCGCGAACGGGCGAAGACCGTGACCGGCGGGTACCCCCTGCGGCGTGGAGACCAGGTGGAATCCGGCGTGCGCAAAGCCATGCGGCCCACCCTGGACGTGAAGAAGTGGATTGCGGACCTTTTGCGGGAAAAGTACAACGTGCGGTTCTGAGGCGCGAGGCCCGCGGACACGGACGAAGTGACCGACGGCCGTCGCCCCTGTAGGCTGCCGTGGTGGACGCCGCCCTCGCTGCCCTCACGGCCTTCCTGAATCCCCTCCGCCTCGGGTTGCTGGGCGTGGGCGTCCTGGCGGGGATGGTGGTGGGCATCCTGCCCGGGCTCGGCGGCATCGTGGCGGTCTCTGTGCTCCTGCCTTTGATCTTCCGCCTGGACGCGGCCACGGCCCTGGCGACCCTCACGGGGGCGTTGGCCGTGGTGTACACCGCGGACGTGATCACCTCCGTGCTCGTGGGAACCCCCGGGTCTCCGGCCGCGGCGCCCACCGCCATAGAAGGGCACGCCCTCGCCCGGCAGGGCCAAGCAGCCCGGGCCCTCGCCGCGGCCTTCCTGTCCTCCATGGTGGGAGGCTTCCTGGGCGTGGTGGGCCTCACCCTGTCCATCCCCGTGGCGCGTCCCTTGGTGATGCTGTTGGGCTCCCCCGAGTTGTTCATGTTCACGGCTCTCGGGGTCGTATACGGGGGCAGTTTGCTCGGCCGCTCGCCCTTGAGGGGTGTGCTGTCCGGCCTCCTCGGCGTCCTTTTGGGACTGGTAGGACCTGCCCCCGCGGCGGCGGAGTTCCGTTACACCTTCGGGCAGCTGTACCTGATGGACGGCCTGTCCCTGGTGGTTTTGGCCCTGGGGGCCTTCGGGGTCGCGGAGGTGGCCGGGCTCCTGGCCCGCGGCGGGGCCATCGCCCGCCAGGCGTCCCTCGGAGGTAGCTGGCGGGAAGGGGTACGGGACGTCCTCAGGCATCCCTGGCTGGTTCTCCGGGGCTCCCTCATCGGCGTGTGGGCGGGGATCCTGCCCGCCATCGGTGCCACCGCGGCCTCGTGGATCGCGTACGGGCACGCGGTGGCCACCAGCCGCGACCGAGACCGCTTCGGCCGAGGCGACGTCCGGGGCATCATCGCTCCCGAAAGCGCCAACAACGCCGCTACCGCGGGAGACTTGATTCCCACCCTGCTGTTCAGCGTCCCCGGAGGACCCGCGGCGGCGGTCATCCTCGGCGCCCTGTACGCGTACGGCATCTACCCCGGCCCTCGGTTGGTGCAGGAACACCTGGACTTGGTGTACGTCATCGTGTGGTCCTTCGCCCTCGCCAACATCCTGGGTGCCGCCCTGAGCTTCCTGGTGAGCCCGGCCATCGCTCGGCTCACCCACATCCCCTTCGCCTTGGTCGCGCCGCCCCTGCTGGTCACCATGGCCCTGGGCGCATACCAGTCCACCCGGCACTTCGGGGACCTGTTGGCCTTGTTCCTCCTGGGCCTTTTGGGGTGGACCATGAAGCGATCGGGGTGGCCCCGAGCTCCCCTGCTCATCGGCTTCGTGCTGGCCAAGCCCATGGAGCGGTACTTCTGGCTCACCGTGAACCTCCACGGCTGGCGGTGGCTTGGCTATCCGGGAGTGTTGGCCATCGGAGCCCTCATGGTGGCCCCCGCCTTGTTGGCCGCAGTCCGCTGGTGGCGCAGCACCCGCCAACCCGGAAGCCTCGGGGGACCGACTCCAGGAGGGGAAGAAGGGCCGCCAGCTGCCGGACCCGCACAGCCCGTGGCCGTCACCATGGCCCTCGTGGCTCTCCTGCTCTTCGGGATCGGCGTCGCACAGGGGGTGCGCTTCCAGTACGACGCCCGGCTCCTTCCCCTGCTGGCCGCGATCCCGGGCCTCCTCCTGGCCACCCTCCAACTGGCTCGGGCCCTCCGCGGCGAGCCCGCCGGGCCCGCGGAGGAAGAAGGGTTGGAGGACGCGGGCCCCGGGGAAGACCGGGGAGTCTGGCGCGAGGAGCTGCGCCAGTTCGCGGTGGTCGGGGCGTACCTCCTCTCCGTGTGGCTGGTGGGGTTTCACGCGGCCTCCTTCGCCTTCATGGCGGCTTTCCTGTGGCGTCGGGCGCACCTGCGCCCGACGGGGGCGGTGGTGTACGCCGCCGCGGCCCTGGCGTGTTTCCAACTCCTGGGCCTGGGCTTGCAGCTCCGCTGGCCCACGGGAGTGCTCCTCCGGTGAAGCCTCCCTGTCCGGCGGCGGACACGCACTTCCGGGTGCCCTCCGCGGTGCCCAGGAGGTGCTCCGTGGAGGGACCCTGTCCCCTGTCGGCGAAGCAGACAGGGAGTCTCTGAGACGGAGGGCTGACGCCGTGGTCCTGCGGGGGAGGGAGCTCGCGTCCACCATACGTCGGCGGAAGCCGGACCTCGGGGTCCACCTGTTCTGGCTCGGGCAGTCTTCGTGGGCGGTGGTCCTGGACACCGGCCGCGTGGTTTACATCGACCCCTACCTGTCCGACTCCGTGTACCGGGCTAACGGATGGCACCGCCTCCTGCCGGTCCCCTTCCTCCCCGAGGAGGCGGACTGCGACCTGGTCCTCATCACCCACGCCCACCCCGACCACCTGGACCCGGACACGGTGCCAGGGCTGGCGCGCGCCACCTCCGCGCGCTTCGTCATCCCCTCCGCGTACGCACCCAGGCTAGAGGAACTCGGGGTGAGCCGGGCTCGGATCGTCGCCCTGGACCGAGGCCAGGCCGCGGTGGTGGAGGGCGTACACGTGGAAGCGCTGCCCGCCTTCCACCAGCACCCCCGCAATCCCCAGTTCCACGCGGTGGGGTACCTCCTGCGGCACGGCGGAGTCTCCGTGTACCACGCGGGCGACACCGCGTACACCCTGGAAGTCCAGGAAGCGGCCAAGCAGGTGGCCCCTGTGACCGTGGCGCTGTTGCCCATCAACGGCCTGCGCTGCTGCCTCACCGCGGAGGACGCGGTCTTCCTGGCCGCGGACGCGGCAGCCCGCGTGCTGGTCCCCATGCACTACGGCATGTTCGAGGAGAACACCGCCGACCCTCACCGGGTCGTGGCGTACGCACGCCGGCTGGCCCCGGACCTCCAGGTCTTGGTGGTCCCCTTCCTGGGCGGCCTCCGCGTGACCCCCGAAGCCGTGCGCGGCCCCCTCTGCCTCCTCGACTGAACCTCCCTCGGGGCCGGCGCTAGTCTTTCGGGACCACCGGGAGCAGCAGGAAAGACGGGGTGGGACCACCGCCGTAGATCCGCACCCGGCCTCCGTACACTTCCGGCCGGCGGTCCCAGGGGTCGTTGTGGAGGAAGGGGCCCGATCCCCGAAACGCCTGCCAGGGGCCGACGCCTACCACCTCCTCCGGCCGCTCGAAGTCGTGCCCCTGGACCGTCAAAGCCAAGGTGTACCCGGGCGGTACGACGATGGAGGTGGGCCAGATCTCCACGTCCACCTCGTACACCTCGCCCGGCACCAGGGGCTGGAGTTCGTCGTGGGTGTGGTAGGGGCGGTAGGGCGTCGAGCGCTCCGGGTCCAGCTTGCGGTGCGAGGCCCGCAGCCAGCCCTGCGCCACGGGCGCCCGGGGGTCCAAAGCGCCCTGGAAGGTGACCTCACGGCCGTCCGGGTCGAACAGCTGCACCACGAGGAACAGGTCCGCGTCCCGGGTGCTAGAGGACACGAACAGTTTGGCGGCCAAAGGGCCCGTGATCTCCGTCTCCTCCCGGAAGGGAGGAGTCCGGAAGGTCACCCCGTCGCGCAGGGCCACGTACTCCCGTACCCCCTGACGCGCAGGTGGCTCGGGGTCCAAGGTCCGGGAGGACGGGTTGAGGTACAGCCTGGTCCACCGGGTACGGGCCAGGGGCCACTCGTTCTCGCGGCGGAACTCGAAGCCGTCCACGTGCCGCACGTTCAGCAGGACCCTGGCCTCCCGGTCCCACCCGTTCTGCTCCCCCTTCAGGTAGTAGCCGAAGAAGCGCTTCTGCAGGTCGAGGCCGTAGTTGGTGTAATAGTGGGTCCAGTGTTCCAGCCCGTGGATCTCCAGCCACTTCTCGCGGGACGCGGCCTGAACGAACGCCTCCACGTTTCCCCGGAGGTGCAGACCGTGGCCGCCCCAGTTTCCCGCGGACAGGAAGGGCACCGTCACCCGAGACCAGTCCGCGGACCGCACCCGGTACCACTCGTCCAAGAGCTCCCGCCTGCGCGCTTCCTGGAAGGGGTCGGTCCGGTTGCGGGCCAGTTCGTCGTCCGGGAGGGTCTCCGGACCTGCCACCAGCAGCCCCGTGAGGGGGTCGCGGTACCCGCGGGCGCCGTAGCCGTGCTGCAGGGGGTGCACCTGCCCCCGGTACCACGAATCCGTGAAGGTCGACAGGATCCCCCCGTGGCGGTGCCAGTCCCGATAGCTGTCCGCAGCCCCTTCCCAGGCACACATGGCCACCAGGTGGGGCGGTTGCATCCCAGCCACCAGCCACTGGTTGATGGCGTAGTAGGAGATCCCGGAGAGCCCGACCTTGCCGTTACTCCACGGCTGGGCAGCCGCCCACTCGATGCACGCGTACATGTCCTGCATCTCCCGTGGGGAGAAGATGTCCAAAACTCCCGGGGATCGGCCCGCGCCGCGGGAGTCCACCCGAACGCACACGTACCCGTCCGGCACCCACTTCTCCGGGTCGGGGACTTCCCAGTTCTGGTACCGGCAGGTGGAGCCCTCAGCCACCTCCGGGAAGTTCCGGACCATGATCCGCCACTGGTGGCGGTAGCCGACCTGGAAGGGCAGGTTCTTCCCGTACGGCCCGTGGGTGAGGAGCACCGGGAAGCGGCCTTCGCGGGCCGGCCGGTACACGTCCGCGCGCAACACCACGCCGTCGTCCATGGGGAGCGGGACGTCGTACTCGATCACCATGCCGTCCGCTTCTACCACCGTGTGCAGGGGGTCGCTCATCCGCCGCCTCCTCCCTGGGATTCCACCCGAGGCACCCACCGGCCCCACCCGGGATCCGCCACCACCCGCCCCTCCTCCGCCACCAGACGTCCCCGCACGTACGTCCGCACCACCGCCCCCCGGACCCGCATGCCCGCGTAGGGGGTCCAGCCGGCCTTGGAGACGATGCGTTCGTGGCTCAGCACGTGCTCTCGTTCCGCGTCCACCAGCACGAAGTCCGCGTCGGAGCCCGGCTGCAGGGCTCCCTTGCGCGGGTACAGGCCGTACACGCGGGCCGGGGTCTCACACAGAACCTGCACGAGACGCTCCAGGCTCAACCGGCCCCGGGCCGCGCCGTTCAGCATCAGCGTGAGGGTGGTCTCCACCCCGGGGAGTCCGAAGTGGGCCTCCCACACGCTGCCCTCCACCTTCTGGGCCCGGGTGGCGGGGGCGTGGTCGGTGGCAATGTAGTCGATGGCGCCCTCCCGCAGCCTCCGCCACATCTCCTCCAGGTCCTGCTCCGTACGGGCCCTGGCCGGGGGGGTGAACTTGCGGAACGCCCCGTGCCGCTGCACCTCCTCCTCGAGGAGGTGGAAGTACTGGGGGCAGCTCTCCACCCGCACGCCCCCCACCGCCCGGGCCAGATCCACGACCTCCGGGGAGCTGGCGTGGGCCAGTACCACCCGGGCGGTGGCGTGTTTTGCCAGGACGCACACCGCGGCCACGGCCACCTGTTCCGCCTGTCGGTTGCGCCACTCCGGCACAACTCCCCCGTCCGTGCGGCCGCTGCGCCGAAGTCGGGCTTCGGCTTCCGCGGTCAGGCTCTCGTCCTCCGCGTGCACCAGGCACACGCCGCCCACCGCCGCCAGACCCCTGAACAGGTCCCACAGGTCCGCGTACGACAGCCCGGGGACTCCGTGGGTGGTGCAGGAGAACGCCTTCACGTACAGCGCCCCGGCGCGCCACACTTCCGGCGCCTCCTGCAGCCTGCCCTTCCACGCGTGGGCCGCCAGCCCGAAGTCCACCACGGACCGGCCTCGCAGGTAGTCCACCTTGCGCCGGAGGTCCTCCGGGGTGACCACGGGGGAGGCGTGGGTGTGCTCGATGACGGTGGTGGTCCCTCCCACGGCCGCGGCCGCGCTCCCCGTGGGGAAGTCCTCCCGGCTCACGTCCCCCGGGTCCATGAAGTGTACGTGGGCGTCCACCACCCCGGGCAGGACCAACAGCCCGGAAGCGTCTACCTCCTCCCGGGCGGGCCACCGCTCGGAGGTGAGCGCGGCCACACGCCCGTGGTGCACGTACAGGTGCGCCCGCACGGCGCCCGCAGAGGTCACGAGAGTGCCGCCCAGGATCGCGAGGTCCATCAGTTGAGCCGCTCCGGAGGCTCGTCGCTGAACCAGTCGAAGGGAGTGGGGTCCAAGCGCACCCACACGCTCTTGGTCTCCGTGTACTCCCGCATGGTCTCCCATCCGTTCTCCCGCCCGTAGCCTGACTGCTTGAACCCACCCCAGGGGGAAGAGGGGGCAATGCGGTGGTGGTCGTTGATCCACACCACCCCGGCCTGGATGCGGGCGGCCACCCGGTGTGCCCGAGCCACATCCCGGGTCCACACGCTGGCCCCCAGACCGTAGGGGATGTCGTTGGCGATCCGCACCGCCTCGTCCTCGTCCGAGAACCGGAACACGCACACCACGGGTCCAAAGATCTCCTCCTGGGCGATGCGCATCCCCGGGTGGACGTCCACGAAGACCGTCGGCTCGTGGTAGAACCCGCGGGCGTACGGGCCCTCCCGGAGGACGCGGCCGCCGTACGCGATGCGGGCCCCCTCTTCCACCCCGGAACGCACGTAGGCCGCCACCCGTTCCAGCTGACGACGGGAGACCAGGGGGCCGAGGTGCGTCTGGGGGTCCAGGGGGTCCCCCAGGCGCAGGCTGGCCACCTTCTGCAGGAAGTGGTCCAGGAAGGCTTGGTAGAGGGACTCCTGCACCAAGATCCGCGCGCCCGCGATGCACGTCTGACCCTGGCCCACGAACGCCGCGAAGGCCGCCCCCGCCACCGCCTGGTGCAGGTCTGCGTCCTCGAACACCACCACCGGCGCCTTGCCGCCCAGCTCAAAGGTCGTGCGGGCCAGGTGGTCCGCGGCGGCCCGGGCCACCGCCTTGCCGGTCTCCGTCCCGCCCGTGAGGTCCACCTTGCGTACCCTGGGGTCGCCCACCAGGGCCGCGCCGGTGGGGCCGAAGCCGGTCACCACGTTGTACGCACCGGGAGGGAACCCCGCCTCCTCCGTCAGCCGGGCCAGCTCCAGCGCGGAGAGGGGGCTGAGTTCGGAGGGCTTGTGCACCACCGCGTTGCCCGCGGCCAGGGCGGGGGCGATCTTCTTCGTGGCGATGAGCAGGGGGTGGTTCCACGGGGTGATCTGCGCGACCACGCCCAAGGGCACCCGCACCACGTAGTTCAGCCAGCCCTCCCCCACGGGCACCACCTGCCCCTCCAGCTTGTCCGCCATCCCCGCGAAGTACCGGTACCAGGAGGGGATGATCCGTAGCTGGGCCCGCATCTCCCGGATCGGCCTGCCGTTGCACAGGGTCTCCAACTCCGCCAGCCGGTCCGCCTCCCGCTCCAGGAGGTCCGCCAAGCGGTACAGGAGCCTGGCCCGCTGCTCCGGCGGCAGGGCCCCCCAGGCACCCCGCAACGCCTCCTCCGCCGCGGACACGGCGTCTGCCACGTCCTGCGGACCCGCCTCCGCCACCTCCGCCACCAGCCGCTGGTCCGCGGGGTAGCGGACCTCGTAGAACCTCCCCGACCGCGGCTCCCGGAAGGCCCCTCCCCAGAACAGTCCCCAACGGGTCGTCACCCCAACTCCCACGGCTCGCCTCCTCACCCGCCACGCCCCTGGAAGACCTCGGGGTTGGCCACGTAGTGCGGCCGCCGGCCGCCCAAGAACTCCAGGATGTTGTCCACCACGATGTGCGCGATCTGCTCCCGGGTGTCCCGGGCCGCGCTTCCGATGTGCGGGGTCAACACCACGTTGGACAGCTCCTTCAAGGCCGGCGTCACCTCCGGCTCCCGCTCGTACACGTCCAGGGCTGCCCCTGCGATCCGCCCGGCCCGCAGCACCTCCACCAGGGCCGCCTCGTCCACGATGGGTCCTCGGGCCGTGTTGATGAGGTACGCGGTGGGCTTCATCAGACTCAGTTCCTTCGCCCCGATGAGGTGGTGCGTCCCTGGGTGGTAGCTGGCGTTCACCACCACGAAGTCGCTCTCGCTGAGGAGTTCCGGAAGGGTCCGGTACTGCACCCCCAAGGCCTCTTCCTCCGCCACCGGGAGCCGCTGCCGTTTGGTGTACACCACCCGCATCCCGAACCCCCGGGCGCGGTACACCGTGGCCCGCCCGATGGCTCCCAGGCCGATGGTCCCCAGGGTCTTTCCGTGCACCTCCCCGCCCACGAACCGCTGGGACTGCGCCCCAGGGAACATCCCCGCCCGCAGGGCCCGGTCGGCCTCCACCACCCGGCGCGCCACAGCCAGCAGCAGCGCCCACTGCAGGTCCGCGGTGGTCTCCGCGACGATGTTGGGGATCACGGTCACGGGGATCCCCCGCTCCGTCGCCCGGGCCACGTCCACGTTGGCGGGCACGATGGCGGAACAAGCCAAAAGGCGCAGGTTGCGACCTGCGTCGATCACCTCCCGATCCACCCGGTCGTGCAACAGGCAGTACAGCACCTCACACTCCGCCACCTCTTCCAGGAGGCGGGAGCGGGGGAGGATGGTTTCCGAGTCCGGAAACACCCGGACCTCCGCCACCGCCCGGAGGCGCTCCAGGGCCACCTCCGGGACGGGCTGCGTCACGAACACCCTCGGCCGCATGCGACCCTCCTCCTCGGTCCCGCGGCTCCACTCCGCGGGGAAGTTCTCGCGCGACAACGGCCCCCGCCCCGCCGAGGCGGCCCGGAGCCGTCCGGGCCGCAGGAGCCGGTTTTAGCCCTGTGGTGCCACACGGACCACCACCCGGCCCACCGCGCGGTCTGCCCGCACGTCCTCCAGAGCCTCGTTGACGTGCTCCAGGTCCACTACCCGAGAGATCACCGGTCGGAGCGCTCCGGAAGCCACCAGGTCCAGGGCCCTGGCCAGCTCCGGCCGGGTGACGTACCGGCTGCCCACCACCTCAAGCTCCCGCAGCACCACACGGTCCGTGGGGAGCGCCGGGTACTGCTGGGCGTCGGTGACGTACCCCACCTGGACGATCCGTCCGCCCTTGCGCGCGAGCGCCACCGCCACCTCCGAGGCGGCCCGCCCGCCCACGCAGTCCACCACCAGGTCCGCCCCGCGGCCGCGGGTGAGGTCCGCCAGCACGGCAGGGGCTTCTCCCGGCTGCGCCGCCGCCTCCGCGCCCACCTGCCGGGCCGCCTGGAGGGCTTGTTCCCGGACGTCCACCGCCACCGCCCGAGCCCCCGCGGCCCGCGCCACCTGCACCGCGTACAGCCCCACCCCGCCGCTGCCCACCACCGCCACCGTCGTTCCCGCCTGGACCCGCCCCCGGGTCACCACCGCGTGGTATGCCGTGCCCAGGGCGCAGGAGACGGTGGCAGCCTGCAACGCATCCACTCCGGGCGGCACCGGCAGGAGGTGGTCCGCGGGAACGGTCAGGTACTCCTCGAACCCGCCGGGGGTGGTGAATCCCACCCAACCCCGCAGAGCGTCACACAGGTTCTCGTGGCCCTCCACACAGTACGGACACCTTCCACAGCCCCAGTAGTTGTGGACCACGACCCTCTGGCCCCGGGGCAGCTCCACCCCGGGCCCGACCTCCGCCACTTCCCCGCAGATCTCGTGTCCGGGCACGTGGGGGAGGCGCTGTGTGGCGGAAAAGGGCATGAGGCCTCCTGCAATTTTGAGGTCGCTGCGGCACACCCCGCAGGCGAGGACCCGCACCAGAACCTCTCCCTCGCCCGGCTGTGGCACGTCCAGGGCCACGGGAGCCAAGGGTTTGCCGAACTCCACCACCGCCATGCCTCGCATGCCCTCTCGACCTCCTTCCCACCGTCAGGGCACCACGGCGCCGCGGCCGAGCAGGACGCCCTGCCGGAGCTTCGCCACCAGCTCCCCTGCCTGCTCCAGGCGCCGGGTCTCGGAGACCACGGGTCGGATGCGTCCCTCCTGCACCATCCGCCCCGCCTGTTGCACCTCCCACCGGGACGCGTACCGGGACCCCAGGACCTGGAGTTCCCCCGCCACCAACCGTGCGGGGCTCAGGGAAACCGCCACGTCCCGGAAGGTGGTGAGGACCACGAGCCGTCCCCGGGGGCCCAACAGGTCCACGCACCCCTCCAAAGTTTCCCGTCGTCCCACGAGGTCCACCGCGAGGGTGACCCGATCGCTCGCCACCGCCCGCACCCGCGCCACCCAGTCTCCGTGGGAGGCGTCCACGGTCTCGAACCCCATGGTCCGCAAGGCCTCCACCTTCTCCCCACCGCGGTCCACGGCCACCACGCGGGCGCCGAAGGCCTTCAACATCTGGACCATGTGGATGCCCACCCCCCCTGCAGCGCCCACCACGAGGGCGGTGTCCTGGGGTCCTGCCGCGGCGCGTCGGCACACGTGCAACGGGGTGGCTACCGCGTCGGGGATGGTGGTGGCCGCCACCGGGTCCACCCCTTCGGGGACCGCCAGGGCGTTGAAGGCGGGAAGCACCGCGTACTCCGCAAAGCCACCGTCGCTGGCCACCCCGACTTGTCCCCGCAGGTGAAGGCAGAGGGGCTCGTGGGCCAGCCGGCAGAACTCGCACGCCCCACAGCTCAGGTAGAAGTACGCCATCACCCGTCGGCCCACGAAAGAGGTGTCCACCTCCGGCCCGCAGGCCACCACCGTGCCCACGAACTCGTGACCGGGGATCCTCGGCAGTTTTTCCGCGTGCACGCGGGTCGCTCCGGCCATGTAGTTCAGCACCGTGAGCCCCACGCCGCAGGCCTCCACCCGCACCAGGACTTCCCCCCGGCCGGGCGTCGGGGTCGGCACCTCTTCCGCGCTGAGGTGGTCGCCGTGCGCACGCAGGACCAACGCCCGCACCGCCTCACCCCAGCAGGGCCCGGTCGTACGGGAGGCGCGACATCACCCGTGGCCCGAGCTCCGTGACCACCACCATGTCCTCCAAGCGGACTCCCGCCCCGCCCCGCACCCCCGGTACCCAGATCAGGGGTTCCAAGGCGAAAACCATGCCCGGCTCCAGGGTCACCTCCTCTGCGTCCGGGAACACCTCCCCCACGTACGGCGGCTCGTTGGAGCCTACCCCGATGCCGTGTCCGATGAACAGGGTCAGGAAGCGCTCCCCCAGCCCGTGCCGTGCCGCCGCGGCACGGACGGCGTCAGCCACCGCCCGGGTGGAGACGCCCGGCCGCATGGCCTCCAGCCCCGCCCGGTGGGCGTCGTACACCGCCCGGTAGACACGCCTCTGCTCCGCGGACGGTTCTCCGCAGATCACCGTGCGCCCCACGTCCGCGAAGTAGCCGTTCCACATGCACCCGATGTCCACGAACACCAGGTCCCCGTGCCGGATGAGCTTGTCCGTGGCCAGCCGGGTGGGGGGTGCCATGCGCTCGCCGGACGCCACAAAGGGGGTCGTCACGTGCGCGTACTCCCCACCCAGCCGGTAGAGCGTCCGCAGGGCTTCCGCGGCCACCTCCACCTCTCGTACGCCGGGGCGGACGGCGTCCAGGGCTGCCTGGGTCACCGCCTCTGCCATGGCCACCGCCTCCTCGAGGAGGGCCACCTCCTCCGGGAGCTTCACCCGTCGGGCCCGCTGCATGACGCGGTCCCCGTCGGCCCACCGCACCTCCGGCATTCGCTCCCGCAGCGCTTCGTGCAGGACGAAGCTGGCCAGGTCCGTGCCCACCCGAGCCCGGAGCAGGCCCCGGGCCTGGAACACCGGCCGGAGGATGTGGTCCACGAAGTACCCCACCAACCCCGCTTCCTCCAGGATGGGAATCGGGTAGACATCCTGGACCCACGGCATGGTGGCCCGCGCGCGGTCGCAGTCCCCTCCCGAGACGAACAGCACCACCTCGTGTCCGGTCAGCAGGGCGCCGTTCAGCAGCCCACTCTTTCCCGCGAGGAGCTGGGGCCGCAGGCTGGTCAGGTAACGGACGTTCTCGTCCTTCCAGACCAAGAGCGCCTCGAGCCCGGAGTCCGCCATGGCCTGCCGTGCCCGGGCGAGGCGGCCCTCCCGTAGAGCGGGGAAGTCCACCCGCCCCTCGTAGTCCACCGAGAAAGGGCCTGGAGCCCAGCCGCTCACGAGACCCTCACCCCGACCGGCTCCCCACTTGGGGCTGCACGGACCGGTACATCCCCTCGTAGAGTTCCGGCCGCAGCCACTGGTCGCTGAGCAGCCCCTGTTTGGTCCCGCACCGCTCCCAGGCACCCAGCTCGTCCCGGGTCGCCCGGAGGAAACGTACGCGGTCCAGGCTCACGTCCACCACGAACATCCCGGGGGCGGTGCTCTCCAGGAGGATCTCCTCGGGGCTCGCCACCATGGCCAGCCCCCGCTCTTCGGGCGTGAAGAGGTTCTGGGTGGTGATCACGAGGGCCAGGTTTTCGATGGCGCGTGCCCAGAGGAGGGTCCGCCACGTGGACCACAGCCGCTTTTTGTCCACGCCCGCAGGCAGGAAGAGGAGCTCGGCGCCGCGCAGCGCCAGTGCCCGGGTCACCTCCGGCACGTACACCTCGCTGCACATGGCGAGCCCCACGACGCCCAAGGCGGTCTCGAACACGGGGAGCTCCTGCCCCGGCACGTACCGGAAGTCCCACGCGCGCCCACCCCAGTAGATCCACGGGCCGCGGGGATGGGTCCGGCGGTACTGGGCGACCGGACGGCCGTCGGGGTAAGCGAGGCAGACGAGGGTGTGGGCGGATTTCGTCTCCTCGTCCAGGGGCTCCAAGGTCCCGAAGACCACGTGGAGACCATGGCGGGCCGCCGCCTCCCGGATGGCCGGACGGGGGTCGAAGGTGGCGGGCATGCGCCAGGGCCCCGGATAGCTCTCCGGGAAGCAGACGAACTGTGCCCCTTCGGTGGCGGCGCGCTCGACCCACCGGAGGGCATCGAGCACGTTCTCTTCTGCCCGGTCCGGCGGATGAACGAGAGGCTGGATCACGGCGACACGGAAGTCCATGGCTGACCTCCTCACTGGCCGCAGTAGCGACAGGGCGGGAAGTCCCGGCTGTACACGGGCTGGCGCAGGAACTCCTGCGGGTCGTACTTCCAGAACTGCGACACCTTCTCGTAGGTGAAGATCACCGTGTTCTGCAGGATCCCGCCCCGGCGCTCCACCCGCCGGATGTACACGTTCTGGATGGGGTTCCCGTACGCGTCCATGCTGATGGGCCCCCGCGGGGCGTCGGACACCCGGACCCGCCGGAGGGCGCCCAGGAAGGCCTCCTTGTCCTCCACGTTGCCCCGCAGCTGGACCAGGGCCTCGTAGATCAGCCGGGCCGCGGTGTAGCAGTTCTCCGAGTAGTACGAGGGGGGCCGCTGGAACTTCCGGGCGTACGCGGCGGCGAACTCCCGGTTCTGCGGGGTGTTCAGCGCGGCGCTGTAGTGGAGGGCGGTCACGATGTCCAGGGCCTCGTCCCCCATCTGGTACAGGACGTGTTCGTCCGTGAGGGTCCCTCCCCCGATGAGGGGAATCCGCCCCTTCAGCCCGAAGTCCCGGTACTGGGCCAAAAACCGCAGGGCGTCCGCGCCGGAAAAGATGGCGTACACCGCGTCCACGTCCCGACGCAGCTGCGCCAGGTACGGCCCGTAGTCCGGCGCCCCGATGGGCGGCCACAGTTTCTGCACCACCCGCCCCCCGAGCTCCTCGAACACCCGCTGGAATCCCCCGACGTTCTCGTGGCCGAAGGCGAAGTCGTACCCGATGGTGGCCACCCGCCGGTACCGGGTGTTGCGGATCACCCAGTCCCCCAGGGGGTGGTTCACCTGGCTGCTGGTCCACCCCAGCCGGACGATGTACGGGGACCTGCGGCGCTGCGTGATGTCGTCCGCGGACACGATGGGGTAGACCGTGGCGACCCGGGCCTCGTTCACGTAGTCCACCAGGGCGAGTCCGGTGGCCGCGCTGAGGGGTCCCACGATCATGTGGACCCGGTCCTGGCCTACCAGCTTCCGGGCTTTGGTCAGGGTGTTGGCGGGCACCGCGGCATCGTCCTCCACGATGATCTCCACCCGCCGGCCCGCCACGGCGTTGCCTCGCTCCTCCCAGAACATCTGGAAGCCGTTCACCATGTCCCGGCCGTTCGCCGCGAAGACCCCTGTGGTCGGCGCAATGAAGCCGATCCGGATGGGTTCCCGGGTTTGAGACTGGCCAGGCAGGCCGCCGAACATCCCCCAGGCCAGGATCACCGCCACCGTCAAACAGGCAACGCGCCCACGAGTCCGCATTGTGGTCCCCCCTTCCTCGGATTGGTTTACAGGTCCCTCCAGCCTCGCGTTCTCACACCCCGAGGTACCGCCGGCGCACCTCCTCCGCCCGCCGTAGCGCCTCCGGGCTTCCCTCAAAGACCACGGTGCCCTTGCTCATGACGTAGACGTAGTCCGCCAGCCGCAGGGCCAGGGGCAGGTTCTGCTCCACCATGAGCACAGAGAGCCCCCGCTCCTTCAGCTGGAGGAGGGCGTGCGCCAGGTCCAGGACCAACTTGGGCGCCAGCCCCTCCGAGGGCTCGTCCAGCAGGAGCAGGCTGGGGTTGGTCATGAGGGCCCGCCCGATGGCCAGCATCTGCTGCTCGCCCCCGCTCAGCTTGCCGCCCCGGTGGTGGGCCCGCTCCCGCAGTCGCGGGAACAGCTCGTAGACCCGCTCCAGGGTCCACCCTTCTCCCCGTGCCGCCACCACCAAGTTCTCCTCCACGCTCAAGGACGGGAAAATGCGTCTGCCTTGCGGCACCAACCCCACCCCCATGCGGGCGATGGCGTGGCTGGGCCGGTGGGTGACCTCCTGGCCCCGGAGCCAGATGCGCCCCCTCCGCGGGGGGGTGAAGCCCACCACGCTGCGGATGAGGGTGGTCTTGCCCACCCCGTTTCGGCCCAGCACCGCCACGAGTTGACCAGGGGCCACCCGCAGGCTCACCCCCTGCAGGACGTAGCTGTCCCCGTAGTACGTGTGCACATCCTCCACCAACAGGGCGTCCGTCACAGCTCCCCGCTCCCGAGGTAGATGGCCTGTACCTCCGGGTTTGCCCGGACCTCCTCCACCGTCCCCTCCGCCAGGACCCGGCCAAAGTGCAGCACCGTGATCCGCTGCGCCACCTGGAAGGCCACGTCCATGTCGTGCTCGATGAGGAGGACCGTGATCCGGGAGTCCAACCCCCGGATCAGCTGGGTCACCGCCTGGGTCTCCGCGGGCGACAGGCCCGCGGTGGGCTCGTCCAGGAGCAACAGCCGCGGTCGGCCCGCCAGGGCCAAGATGATCTCCAGCTGCCGCTGCTCCCCGTAGGAGAGGCTGCCGATGGGCCAGTCCCGCTTCTCCCAAAGCCCAAACTCCTCCAGGAGCCGCCGGGCGTCCTCCATCGGCTCCCGGTGCTTCGCGAGGGGGGAGAACGGGTCGTACTTCTCCCGTCGCAGCCCCAACGTCGCCAACAGAGTGTTCTCCAACACCGAAAGCCGCGGGAACAGGTTGGTCACCTGGTACGTCCGCCCCACGCCCAAGGCCGCGCGACGGAAACTGGGAAGGCGTGTGACGTCGCGTCCGAACAGCAGGATCCGCCCGCCGCTGGCGGGCACTTCCCCGCTCAGCAGGTGGAACAGGGTGGTCTTGCCTGCTCCGTTGGGGCCGATGACGGCCCTTCGCTCGCCCTCCCGCACTTCCAAGTCCACCCCGTCGACCGCCCTGAGCCCTCCGTAGTGCTTCCGGAGTTGCTCGGTACGCAGGCACACCGCGCTCATGGCTCCGCCACCGGCTCTTTCCTGGGCTCCGCCTGCGGCCGCGGCGCCGGAGCGTGTCCGCGCCACCGGGCCCACAGAGCCCGAGCGCCCCCCGCCACCCCCTGCGGCGCGTACAGGACCGTGAGCACGAACACCACGCCGAGGATCAACATCCACCGCTGCGTGTACGCGCTCACGAGGTTGCGGAGGAACACCACGATCCCCGCCCCCGCCAGAGGCCCGAACAGGGTCCCCGCGCCGCCCAGGATCACCATCAACACCGCCTCCGCGCTGGCCGCGAGGTGCAGGTCCGGAGGGCTCACGAAGCGGTTGTAGAAGGCGTACAGCACCCCCGCCACCCCGGCAAACCCTCCCGCCACCACGAAGGCCACGTACCGGTGCAGCCAGGTGTTGTACCCGAGCATCCGCATCCGCCCCTCGCTTTCCCGGATGCCGCGCAGGGTCAGGCCGAACGGGGAGTGCACCAGCCGGTACAGCAGGAAGGCTGCCACGCAAAAGACCGCGAGGACCAGGTAGTACAGGTTCCGCGGCTCCGCCATGGACCACGGCAGGCCGAGGTCGAGAGGCGGGATGCCCGGCAGTCCGTTGTCGCCGCCGGTGACGGAAGACCACCGGTACGCCAGCCCCCAGGTCCCCATGCCCAGGGCCAGGGTGATGATCAGGAAGTACACCCCCACCGCCCGGGTGGCCAACAGCCCGTACGCCGCCGCCAGCAGGACCGCCGCTCCCACCCCGGCGGCCGCCGCCAGCGCGGGCGGCAGGTGGTGTTGGGTGGTCAGGATCCCCACGGTGTACGCCGCGGTGCCGAAGTACGTGGCGTGTCCGAAGGAGGTGAGCCCGGTGTACCCTGCGAGCACGTCCAGGCTCATGGCGGACAGCCCGTAGATCATGGTGAGGAGCACCAGGTGCGTGAAGTACAAGGGCAGCACTTGCGGCAGCGCCAGGGCTACCACCCCAACCCCGACCCACCACAACCCTCGCGGCCGCACGCCTAGCCCCTCCCGAACAAGCCCGTGGGGCGGATGGCGAGGACGATGGCCATGGGGACGAAGAGGGTGAAGTACGAAAGCTCCGGGAACAGCGCCTTGCCCAGGTTGTCCAGGATCCCCACGAGCACGCTGCCCACCAGGGCCCCCTTGAGGCTCCCCAGCCCCCCAATGATGACCACCGCGAACGCCAGGGGCAGGACCTCGGAGTCCACCCCGGGGTACACACCCAGGAAGGGCCCGCCCATCACGCCCCCGAACCCTGCCAAGGCCGCGCCCACCGCAAACATCCCGGTCAACACCGGCTCCACGTGGATCCCCAGGCCCCGCGCCATCTCCTGGTCGTCCACCGCGGCCCGGACCACGGCACCCAAGCGGGTCCGTTCCTGCAGCAGCCACAGGAACACCGCCACCAGGCCTCCCACCGCGATGACCGTCAGCCGGTACGCGGGGAAGAACGTGATCCCGAGGTCCACGGACCCAGCCACCGCCCGCGGGGTGGGGAGCCGGTGGGGGTCCCCTCCCCAGATCCACAGAGCCAGGTCCGCGAAGATGAAGGAAAACCCCATGGTCAGCAACACCTGGGCCTGCTCCGCACGGTAAAAGCGGGCCAGAAATCCCCGCTGCATCACCACCCCCACCGCGGCCACCGTGAGGCTGCCCGCCAGGGCCGCGGCCACGAAGCTCCCCGTTGCCTGCACGACGCTCAACGCCACGTACGCCCCCAGGAGGTAATAGGAGCCGTGAGCGATGTTCACGATGCGCATGAGGCCGAAGATCAGGGTGAGGCCGCTGGCGAGAAGGAACAGCAGGGCCGCGAAGGACAGCCCGTTCAGCAGCTGCGTGAGCCAGAACTGCATCCCGCCTCCTCCGGGCGAGGCCTGCCGTTCACACCGGGAGCGGCTCGCCCAGCAAGACCTCCGCGCGCCCGCTGTCCCACCACCGTTGCAGGAGCGGGCTCTCCTCCGGAACGTCCTCGGACCGGACCTCGACCAGGGCGGGACGTCCCGCCCGGAGGGCGGACCGCAGGGCGTCTTCCAACGCTTCCCCTTCCTCGACCCGCACCGCCCACACCCCGAAGGCCTGCGCCAGCTGCAGGAAGTCCGGGTTGTTCAGCCGCGACCACACCTCGCGGCCGCCGTAGTACGCCTTCTGACGGGTGTTGATGCTCCCGAAGGCGAAGTTGTTGAGGACCACGCACACCACGGGCAGCTTCTCCCGCACCGCGGTCTCCAGGTCCTGCACCGTCATCAGAAAGCCCCCGTCCCCCGCCAGCACCACCACCCGGGCGTGGGGACGGGCCAGCTGCACCCCCAGGGCGCCGGGGAGCCCGAAGCCCATGGAGCCGGAGTTGGGGTTGAAGTACGTACCGGGGACGCGGGCGGTGAAGTACTGGGCCGCGTAGTGGATGTAGCTGCCGGAGTCCGTCACGAGGCACGTGCCCTCGTCCGTGGCGGCGCGCAAGGCCCGGACCACGTCCCACGGCCGCACCGGCCGGCCTCCCTGGGGTCTCTTCCGCAGACGCTCCTCCCACGCGGCCTTGGCCCGGCGGCACCAGCCCTCCCACTCCGGGTTGGATTGCGCCCGCCCCGCGAGGCGCTCCAGGAGGCCTTCCAAGGCCCGCCCCGCGTCCGCCACCAGGCCCACCTCCACGGGGTAGTTGCGGCCCACCACCGCGGGGTCGATGTCCACGTGCACCACCCGTGCACCGTCCGCGGGACGGAAGCTGAACTCGTCCGTGGTCCGGTCCCACAGCCGGGTGCCCACCGCCAGGATGGTGTCCGCGTACCGGAGGGCGAAGGCCGCGGCGGCCGAGCCCCCGTATCCCATGGTCCCCATGGAAAGCCTGTACGTTTCCGCCACCGGCTTCTTCTGCCAGGTGGACACCACAGGCGCCCCCAAAAGCTCCGCGAGCTTCAGGGCCGCGGCACTCGCGCCGGCCATCCACACGCCTCCGCCCGCCACCAGCACCGGCCGGCGCGCCCGCTGTAACAGCGCGGCGGCGCGGTCCAGGCCCCGGGGATCCGGTGCGGGAGGTTCCGTGGGGCGGTACTGCGCTGGGTCCAAGACCTCCACGCGGATCTCTTCCTTCGCCAGGTCGTAGGGGATGGTCACGTGCACCGGTCCCGGCCTTCCCGTCTGCGCCATCCGCAGGGCCTCCCACAGGACGTCCGGGACTCGGTCCGCCCGGTGGACCTCCACCGAGAGCTTGGTGATGGGCCGGAAGACCTCCGCGAGGTCTGCCTCCTCGAAGGCACCCTTCCACCGGTACTTGGTGGGGACTTGCCCGGTGATGGCCACCAGAGGCACCGACTCGATGAAGGCCGCGGTCACCCCCATGACCAGGTTGGTGCCGCCCGGCGACCGGGTGCCCACGCACACCGCGGGCCGCCGGGCAGCCTTCCCGTACCCCACCGCCATGAGGGCCGCCACCTGCTCGTGCCGCACCTGCACCAGGCGCACCCCGCCTTCCCGGTCCAGGGTGTCCAGGATCTCCATCAGCCCCGAACCCGGAACCCCGGCCACGAAGCCGACCTCCTCCCGCGCCAGGGTGCGGGCCACGAACTCCGCCACGGTCATGCGCGGCATGGGGCCCCCGGCGACCTCAGGGCTCGCTGAACCAGTACTCCGGGTGCTCGCACAGGGTGAACCGCACCGGCCCTTGGTCCGTGACGCACACGTTCTCCTCCAGCCGGACGGTCTGCTCCAGTCCCGGGAATCCGCTGAAGGTCTCGATGGCGAAGTACATGTTCTGCTTGATCTCCGCGGGGTACTTGAAGGAGTACGCCCGGGAGATCCACATGCCTTCGTACAGGGAGAGGCCGATGCTGTGGGCGAACTGCTGCAGGCTCACACTCCCGTACTTGTCGTCGTCGTACTCGGGGAACTTGGCGGCCACGTCCGCCGTGGTGGCCCCGGGCCGGAGGGCGTCGATCCCCGCGTACAGGGAGTCGTAGCAGCGCTTGAACAGGTCCTTCTCCTTGGGGGTGGGCTTGGCGGCCACCTTCCAGCACCGCACGAAGTCGATGAAGTACCCGCCCGGCCCGATGGCGTTGATGTCTACGATCATCAGGTCGCCCTGGCGGATGATCTTGTCCGTGTGCCACCGACGGTAGGGGCTGGTGTTGCCCCCGCTGGCGACGATGATGTCGTAGACGAAGTCGAAGCCGCTGCGGTACAGGTACTCGTTCACCTTGGCGCAGACCTCGGACTCTCGGACCCCGGGCTTCGCCCACTCGTGCATGGCCATCCACATGGCGGCGTCTCCGTGGGCTGCGGCGATCTTCAGGCACTCCAGCTCGTCCGGGGTCTTGACCACCCGCGCCGCGGACATGGCAGGCCACGCGTTCACGATGTTGAGGCCTAAGCCCGTGAGGGCCTGGTAGGCCATCATGTCCATGATGTCGATGCCGATCCGCTCCTTCTGGACCCCGTTCTCCCGGAGCACCTCGTACACGCTCTGGGCCATCCGCTGGGCCATCTCCGGCTCCGCCCCCTCGGCCCACTTCCACGTGATGGCCGGCCGGATCTCCCCCTCCATCCACGGAGCGTCGATCTGGGCGCAGACCATGTCCGAGCCCACGGTCTCGAACAGCACCGGCTTCCCGTTGCGGGGCAGCACGCAGTAGCGGATGAAGATGTTGTTCTTCCAGTTCCCCTGCCACACGCCCGTGACGTACCGGATGTTCTCCCCCACGAACAGCACCAAGGCTCCCAGGTCGTGCTTTTCCATCTGCTCCCGCGCCCGGGCGAGGCGGTCTCGCCGCATGCGGGCGAAGTCCACCCGCGCTTGCCAGTCCGTGGCGGTGGTGCTGAACACCCGCCGCGGCTGGTACTCGTGGTACCCTTGCAGGAACTCGTGGTACGCCATGGCTCCCTCCTCCCCGTTCAGGGTTTCTCGCCTGCAGCACCGTCCAACCCCAGCAGCCGTCGCGCGGTTTCCTCCAGCACCGCGCGCTCCTGCGCCCCTACAAGCCCCAGCCTGCGGACTCGGCCCACCGGATCGTCGTCGGCCATGTCGTAGGGGGCGTCGCTGCCCAGGACCATCCGCCCCACCCCCACGGTCCGCACCACGTACGCCAGCGCCCCGTCCCCGTGCACTACCGTGTCGAAGTAAAAGCGGTCCAGGTACCCCGAGGGCGGCCTGGGGGCGGCCTCCTGCAGCTCCCGCCGCGAACGGTGCGCGTGGTCCATGCGCCCCAGGAGAAAGGGGAACACCCCCCCGCCGTGGGCCAGGACCACCCGGACCGCCGGTAGCCGGTCCAGCAGTCCCGAGTAGATCAGCCGTCCCACCAGGGCCGCGGTTTCGGTGGGGAAGCCGATGGTGTTGAACAGGTGGAACCTGCCCAGCACGTCCTCTCCCATGTAGGTGGTGGGGTGGACGAACACGGGGACGCCGAGCTCCGCGCTCAACGCCCACACGGGCTCGAAGACCGGGTCGTCTAGGTATCGCCCGTCCACGCTGGTGGCCAGGTACACGCCCCGCATCCCCAGTTCCCGCACCGCCCGCTCCATCTCCCGCAGGGCCGCATCCACGTCCTGCATGGGGAGGGTCGCCAGCCCCACGAACCGCTCTGGGTACCGCCGGCACAACTCCGCGATCCCGTCGTTGAAGGCCCGGGCCAGTCTCACCCCGAGCTGCGGCGCCGCCCAGTACACCATCGGGGGCGAGAGGGAAAGAGCCTGCACCCGGATTCCCCGCGCGTCCAGGTACGCCAGCCGCGCCTCCACCTCCACGAACTCCGGGAGCAGAGGTACGGGCGGGTGACCGGGCATCACCAACAGGGGGACTTCCCCATCCCGGCGGACGCCCGCGCCGTGGGTCCCCCCCTCCGCCTCCACGAGCTTCAGAAACTCCCGGGGGAAGAAGTGGCTGTGGACGTCGATGGCGTTCACGTCCGGCTCCGCTCCCTCACAGACGTCGTCTCCTCGTGCTCCCAGGACGGTTCATCCTCCTCCACCCACCGCACCCCGCAAGACGGCCAGGTTCGCGCCCGCGGTTCCGACGCCGCGGCGCAGTGGCCATGCGGCGTTCTGCGATCGTTTCACCGCACGGGTGCGTACGGCGACCACTCCTTGCTGCCCTTGCCCTCCACCAGATCCTTGCTGCTCAAGAACGTCGTGTCCTCCAGGGCGCGCACCTCGTGCACCACCTCCGGGGGGATGTGAATGACCCCGCCCGGCCCCACCTCTGCTTCCTCCTCCCCCACCCTGGCCCGAACCCGTCCCCGGAGGACGTAGATGATCTGCTCGTTGGGGTGCTTGTGCGGGTCTGCGCCCGTGCCCGCCTCCATCCGGTACAGCCCCACCTCGATCTTCTGGCCCCGCACCGTCCCGCCGAAGGCGGTGGAGTAGTGGGGGGAGATGGTCTCCTGGGTCAGGTCCTCGAACCGGTAAAAGGGCATGCGAAACCTCCTCAAACCTTGCTGGGAGCCTGCCAGGGCTTCTCCACGAAGGTCGTCCCTGCGTCCTCCTTGCTGGGGCAGTTGCCGTACGTGAAGATGAGCTCTGCGGTGTCGGTGGTGCTCAGGTTCTCCAGGCCGTGGATCACCCCGGGCGGGACGAACACGAACTGGTTCTCCTCCACGACGTACTCCTTGCGCTCTTCCCCGATGTACAGGCGGAGCCGGCCCTTGCGGACGAAGAAGGCCGCCTCACAGGTGTGGGTGTGGGCGGGGTTCCGGCCGCCGGGGGGCACGATGGTGCGCCCCATGGTGATGGTCTTGGAGCCCACGCTGTGCTTGTCCACCCCGAAGGCGATCACCAGCGGGGGCTCGTAGGTGACGTCCTTCCCGATCTTCTCGGAGTCCACGATGGCGAAGGTGCTCATGACCCGTCCACCTCCTCGCATTTTCGGCCTGCTACGGCAGCCACGGCCTCCACGGCGCCCCGCCCCACAGCGCTCCCCCCGGGAGGGGCACGCCGAAGACCCCTACAAACAGGGCGTCAAACCCCAGGCCCAGAGCCAGCCCCACCACCAGCCAGAACACGAGCCTGCCGGGCTGCCGGCGAGGCTGCAAGCTGTGAGCTGCCCCCGCCAGCATCAGGGCGGTGGCGAACCAGAACCCGAGCCAGGCCAGGGCCGCCGCGTACACCGCCGCGGCCAGGGCAAACCCCAAGACCTCCAGCCCCTCCCGCCAGCTGCGCCAGAGCACCACCCGGTCCGGCCGCCGCAAGCCCTCTTCCGTCAGCAAGAGCCCCGCCACCGCCACCACCCCTGCGGCCAGCCGGGGAAACAACCACACCGCGGGCGTCCCCCCGTGTGCGCCCCAGAAGGCCACCCCCGCCACAGCCAGCAGGAGGAGGCCACCCACCACACTGGCGTTCATCCGGACCTCGCGTCCCGCCCCCATGGCCTACGCCTCCCCTGCCGCCTCCACCTGCTGCGCCAGCTTCCAGCCCCGCAGCCCCCGCACCAGGGACCACACGCTCAGGGCGATGAACAGGGCGCTGAAGGGCCGCAGCACGAACACCTCCAGCCACGAGCCCCGGGCTTGGGCGAGGGTGAGGGACGTGATGAGGGCCGGCTCCACGATGGGGCCCAACAGCAGCCCCAGCACCACAGGCCCGGTCTCAAACCCGCACTTCCGGAGCACGTACGCCAGGACTCCGAATCCCACCATCATGCCGACGTCGAACACGTTGTTGCGCACCGCGAAGGCTCCCACCACGGCCAGACTCAGGACCACGGGGGCCAGGGCGTGCACCGGGATGCGGATCACCAGCACCAACAGCCGCACCATGAGTAGGCCCACTGCGAACAGCACGAACCCGGAGACGAAGGTGGACCAGATGAAGGTGTACGTCATGGCCGCGTGGCTGCCCGCGAACAGCTCCCGCCCGGGCTTCACGCCGTGCAGCAACAAGGACGCCAGGATCACGGCCGCGGGTGCCGACCCCGGGATCCCCAGGGTGAGGGTCGGGATCATGGCCGCGGGCGCCACGGAGTTGTTCGCGAGCTCCGGAGCGATCAGCCCCTCGATGGACCCTTTCCCCACCTCGGGGTTCTTGCTGGAACGCAGCACCTCGTTGTAGGCCACCAGGGCCGCGATGGGGCCACCGGTCCCGGGTACGATCCCCACGATGATGCCCACCAGGCTCGCCTTCAACAGCAGCAGGGGGCGGGTGAGGGTCTCCCGCAGGACTTCCCACAGGGCCCCCGGCTGCGGGCGGTACTCCGCCACGTACTGTTCGGTCCTCCGCTGCTCCACCATCCGCAGCACTTCCGGGACCGTGAAAAACCCGATCAAGGCCACCACCAGCTCCACCCCGCCCTGCAGCTGGGGTAGCCCGAAGGCGTACCGGACCCACCCTTCCGTCCGCGCCACGCCCACGGTGCTGAGCAGGAGTCCCAGGGCCGCCCCCGCGATGCCCTTGAGCAGGGACTTCCCCGTCAAGGACGCCATGATGGTGAGCCCGAAGACACCCACCCAGAACACCTCGGGAGGACCGAAACGCAGGGACAGGGCCGCCAGGGGTGCCGCCAGCAGCAGCAGGGACAGCCCTCCCGTGAACTGTCCCAGGGCCGAGGCCACCAGGGCCGTCAGGAGCGCCTGCGGAGCCTTGCCCTTCCTCGTGAGCCGGTGCCCCTCCATGGCCGTGGCCACCGCGGCAGGAGTCCCGGGCGTGGCGATGAGGCACGCGGGCACCGCGTCCCCGAAGGCCGCCGCCCCGTACAGGGCCCCCATCAACACCAGGGCGCTGGTGGGGTCCATCACGAAGGTGAAGGGCAGCAGCACCGTGAGACCCATGGTGGCGGTGAAGCCCGGAAGCGCCCCCACCACCGACCCCACCGCCACCCCCACCGCCATCAGCAGCAGGTAGTGGGGAGTGAGGACGTTCGCCAGACCTTGCCAGACAGGGTCCAAGGTGCCGCTCCTCCCCTTCGGGTCTCCGCGCGGTTTGGACCGCTACCGCAGCAGGTTCACCAGCTCCCGGTACGTGGACACGAGCCGGTTCACGTACGCCTGGGACTCCGCATGCCCCAGGTACAGAGGCGTAAGGCCCTCCTCCTCCACCGCCTTCCGGATCTCCGGCATGCGCATGACCTGCAGGATGGCCTGCGAGAGCTTCGTCACCACCTCCGCCGGCACGCCCGCGGGTGCCCCCACACCCCACGAGGTCTCCACCGTCACGTTGTAGCCGAACTCCGCAAACGTAGGGACGTCGGGGAGGGCCTTCATCCGCTGCTTGCCGCTCACCGCCAGGACCCGGACCTGGTCCTTGTGGCGGACGCCGTGGGAAGCGGCGGTGGTGGCCGCGTCCACGTGGCCGCCGATCAGGCTGGTCATCACGGGGCCGGCCCCGCCCGCGATGGGCACGTACGTGAGCCGGATCCCGGCTGCCTGCATGAACTGCGCCAGGCTCAAGTCCGAGGGCGACAGCCGCTCCACCCCCCCCACCGCCAGCTTGCCGGGGTTGGCCTTCGCGTACTCCACGAAGTCCCGCAGGGTGCGGAAGGGGCTGTCGCGGCGGACCATGAGGGCGTTGGGGGCGGACACCGTCCACGCGATGGACCGGATCTGGTCCAGTCGGTATCCGGCCTCCGCGCCCCGGAGGAGGGTCTGGATGACCATGTGGGGCATCACGAGCCCGCCGACGGTGTAGCCGTCCGGCCGCGCCCGGGCCAGCTCAGACCAGCCCACCGCGCCCCCGCCACCGGTCCGGTACTCCACCAGGATCCGCACGCCCAGCAACTTCTCCAGGTGAGGTTGGATCCTGCGGACCTCCACGTCCGACTGCCCGCCGGGCGCGAAGGCCACCAACCACGTGATGGGCCGGTTGGGGTACCCGGAAGGCGCCCCGGCGGCCGACAAGACCAGCGAACCAGCCATGGTAAGGGCCACCACGCACGCCATAACCCAGCGCCAGCCCCCGCGCATCCTTATCACCCCCTGCTCGGTGTCAGATCTTGTGTCCCTTCCCTTCCACCAGCGCCTTGCAGCTCAACACCTCGCTGTCCTCCAGGGCGGTGACGTGGTGCTGGAGGTTGGGCGGGGCCAGGAACCCCTGGCCCGGCCCCAGCTCCCTCGTCTCGTCGCCCAGGGTGACGCGCAGCCTGCCCCGCAGGACCACCATGATCTGCTCCTGCGGGTGGGCGTGGGGGACCGCTCCCTCCCCCGCCCCGAACCGCAGCCGGCCCACCTCGATCTGGCTCCCCGTCACGAGGGGGCCGAAGGCCTTGGAGTACTTCGGGGTCACGTACTCCGCCTGCAGCTCGTCGAAGTCGAAGAAGGGCATCCTCTTCCCTCCTCAGGACCCGGGCACCGCCTCCGCGGTACCCAGCACGGCCTGCGCGATGGACGTGAACTCCTCCCGGGTCAGCAGCCCTTTCTTGGCCAGGGAGCTCTCCTTCACCCGGACCAGGACCTCGTCCACCCGCGGGTCGTCGGGCCGCAGGGTGTAGCCCACCTCGCTCAGGAAGTAGAGCACCGAGTCGCGGCCGCTGCCCTTGCCCAGCACCACCTCCGCGGGCGCTTGGCCCACCAGTTCCCAGTGGAAGGGGAACAGCTCCACGGGCTTCTTCTCCTTGAGCCGCACGAGCCAGGTGGCGATGATGCCGGACTCCACCTTGAACAGCATGTCGCCCACCACCGCCCGGTTGGGGGGAACTGGGACCTGCGCCAGCTCCCGCACCAGCCGCGACAGCTCGTACAGCTTCTCGTACCGCAACCCCGTGTCCACGCCGTACAGGGTCAGCAGGGCCAGGGCCAGGTCCTCCAGGGCGCAGTTGCCTGCCCGCTCCCCCAAGCCCGTCACCGTCACGTGCGCCGTTTGCACCCCCAGGGACAGAGCCATGAGGGTGTTGGCCACCGCCATCCCGAAGTCGTCGTGGAAGTGCGCCTCTAGAGGCTTGCGGATGTGCTGCTGGACGAAGCGGGTGAAGTACTGGATGGCGTGCGGGCTGCTGCCTCCGAAGGTGTCCACCAGCACCAGGGCGTCCATGTGTCCGTGGGTAGAGACCTCCTCGATCAGGCGGACGAACCACTCCGGCTCCGACCGGGTGGCGTCAATGGGGAAGAACACCACCTCCAGCCCCTGCTCGTGGGCGAACCGGGTGGCCTCCACGGAAAGGTCGATGGCCCGCTGCGGCTCCCACTGGTAGGCGAGCTCGATGATGTGCCGGCTGCTGGGGATCTCCACCACCACCCCCTTCACCCCGCAGTCCACCGCCTGCTGTACGTCGGACACGAGACACCGGCTGAAGGCGTACACCTTGGGCCCCAGATTTCGCTTCGCGATGGCCTCCACCGCCTCCCGGTCTGCGCGGGACACCATGGGCAGCCCCGCCTCGATCCGGTGCACCCCCACCTCCGCCAGCTTCTCCGCGATCCGGATCTTGTCGTCCGCGGTGAACACCACCCCCGCCTGCTGCTCGCCGTCCCGCAGGGTCACGTCGTGAAACTCCACCTTCTCGGGGAAGCGCAACTGCGCCCGGACCTCCGGGGCGTAATTGTGGGGGCTGGTGAACCAGCGGTCGGTCATCCACGGTGTGCTCATCTCCTCCTCCTACGCAGGGACTCCCGCCACCCGGTTCACCGGATAGCGGGGCGCTTGCCCGGTCAGCACCCGGGCGACCTCCTCCGCGGCCTTCCGCTGGAGCTCCTGGAGCGACTCCTCGGAGTAGAAGGCCACGTGCGGGGTGAGGATTACGTTGTCCAGGCGGAGCAAGCGGTGGTCCTTGGGAGGCGGCTCCGTGGGGAGTACGTCCAGGGCGGCCCCCGCGATCCACCCGCGTTCCAGGGCCCGCACCAGGGCTCCCTCCTCCACGATCCGGCCCCGGGCGGTGTTGACGAGGAACGCGGTGGGCTTCATCCACCGCAGGGCCGCCTCGTCCACCAACCCTTCGGTCTGCGGGGTGAGGGGCGCGTGCAGCGACACGTAGTCGGACCGCTCCAGCAGCGCCCGCAGCCCCACCGGCTCGACCCCGTGTTCCCGCACCACCGCAGGGTCCACGTACGGGTCGAAGGCCAGCACCCGCAGCCCGAAGGCCTGCGCCTTCCGCGCCACCAACCGCGGGATCTTGCCGAACCCCACCAGGCCGAGGGTCTGGCCGGACAGCCGCCGGACGGGGACCGCGTCCCGGGCGTCCCACCGCCCCGCCCGCACCCTCCGGTCCAGCCACACCACCCGGCGGGCGCACGCCAGGAGCAAGGCCAGGGTGTGGTCGCTGACCTCCTCCACGCAGTAGTCGGGGACGTTGGTCACCACGATCCCCCGCGCGGTGGCCGCCCGCACGTCCACGTTGTCCACCCCGATCCCGTAGCGCGCGATGATTCGGCACCGCCGCGCCGCCTGCACCACCCGCCCCGTCACGGGGGCGAAACACACCAGCAGGGCGTCCGCGTCTGCCACCGCCCCCAGCAGCTCCTCTTCCCGGTGCGCCTGCAGGGCCACCAGCTCTGCCCCCACCCTCCCCAGGACCTGCCGTTCCACCTCCAGGTGAGGGAAGACGGAGTCGGTGACCACCACTTTGAAGGCCGGTCTAGCCACGGGCTTCCCGTTCCTCCGCACGCCGCTCCCGCCGCAGGTAGTCCACCAGCATGCGGCACGCGATCCCCAGGTGCTCCTCCAGGGCCTCCACCGCCGCCGCCACGTCCCGCCTGCGCACCGCCTCCAGGATCTTCCGGTGCTCCCGCTGCGAGTACTGCTTGCGCTGCATCACGGAGATGTACAGGCGGAGGTAGCGATCCACGTTGGTCCGCAGGGTGCGGATGAGGTTGAGCAGCCGCTGGCGCCGGGACGGGGCGTACAGCACCGCGTGGAACTCCGTGTTGAGCTGGCTCCACCCGGAGGGGTCCTGTTCCGCGTCAATGGCGTCCAGGATCTCCTCCGCCCGCCGGAGGTCTGCGTCCGTGAGGTGCGGCATGGCCAGCCGCAAGGCCTGGCACTCCAGGGGGATGCGGATCTCGTACAGCTCCTCCACCTCTTCGGGGCTGAGCTCGGAGACCTCAAAGCCCCGGTACGGGCGCAGGCGCACCAACCCCTCCGCCTCCAGCTGCCGCAGGGCTTCCCGCACGGGGATGTGGCTGACCCCCAGTTCCCGGGCGATTTCGTCTTGGCGCAGCTGCTGGCCCGCCACGAGGATGCCCCGGAGGATGGCTTCCCGGAGGACCTCCGCCACCATCACGGGGGTACTCCTCGGGCCTGGGGAGGTGGCCTCCACGAGCGCTCGCAGATCCCCTCGTGGGTTCACGGCGATATGCTATAGCATATACCAACCTGGGTCAAGCAGGAGCCTCCGGGCAAGGGGCGAAGAGGGGTAGCCCGTGGGTGCGTCGGGGCGAACATCCCCTACCGTGGTGCACCTTTTGGCCCTGGCGTGGCTGGCAGCCCTCAACGGCCGCGCACCGCAACTGAGCCTGGGCCCGGTGCTTCCCCTGGTGACCCGGGATCTCGCCCTCCCCTCCGCCTTGGCCGGGCTCGTGGTGGGCCTACCTCTGGTCCTCATGGGCCTCCTGGCCCTGCCCGGGGGCTGGCTGGTAGACCGCGTGGGGAGCGGTTGGGCCCTGGCCGCAGCCCTGGCCGCGGTGGGGCTGGGTGGTGCGGGCCGGGGCTTCGCCACCAGCCCCGCGGGATTCGTGGCCGCCACCCTCGTGATGGGCGCAGGGATCGCCGCCATGCAGCCTGCACTGCCCGCGGTGGCCCGTTCCGCCCTGCCCCACCGGCCTGCCCTGGCCACCGCTGTGTACTTCAACGGCCTGGTCCTGGGCGTGTTCGCAGGGGCCGCCTTGGTGCCCTTCCTGCTGCACCTGAGCGGCCCGGCGGGGTGGCGCGGGGTCTTCTGGGGTTGGGGCCTGTACGGTGTCCTGTGTGCGGCCATCTGGTCAGGGTTCGCGGCGCGGTGGTTCCCCCCAGCCTCTCGCTCCGTTGCCGCGGACCCACCGGCTCTGTGGAAGAGCGTGCAGGACTCCCTGCGCATCCCGGGTTTCCCGGCCACCGTGTTGGCCTTCGGCGCCCAGAGCGCCATCTTCTACGGCTTCGTGGGATGGTTCCCCACGGAGCTGGTGCGGGCGGGGTGGACGGTGGCGCAGGCCAGCGGCCCAGCCTCCTTGCTGGCGGTGGGCGCCTTGCTGGCGGGCTTCGGGACCCCCGCCCTGGTGGAGCTGGTGGGCCGGCGGTGGGTCTTCCTCGGAGCCAGTGGCCTGTGCGCCGCTGCCGCCGCCGGCGTGCTGGTGGACGCGGCCGCAGCGCCCTGGCTGTGGGCGCTTTTGGCCGGCTTCGGAACCACCGTGGTCTTCGGCGCGGCCCTCGCGGTGCCCGCGGAGGTCGCGCCGCCGGGCCGGGTGGGTGTGGTGGCCGGCACCCTGCTGACCCTGGGATACGTCATGTCCGCCCTGGGGCCCCTTCCCATGGGGGCCCTGCTGGACGCTACCGGGAGCACCCGCCCGGCCTGGGGGTACATGGTCCTGGTCGGCGTCCTCCTCACCGCGGCCTCCGCCAAGATCCCGTCCCGCGGGACTGGCTCCTGACTAACGCCCCGGTGCTTGAGGTTCCCCGGCTACCGGGGCTGCGGTGCGTGGCTGCGCAGCCCGGGCCCGCAGCACCCTGCGCACGCAGACCGCGGCGCACAGCGCCACGCCCGCCGCGGACAGCGCGGCAGAAGGGTGGAACAGACCCGCGGCTCCCAGGGCGAGGACGGCGCGCTCCGCCACGCCCAGGGGGCCCGCGAGGGAGCCCATCACCGCCGCGGACAAGAACACCACCCCGACCGCCGCGGTGCCCACGTGCAGGACCACGTCCACGGGCTGGCCCCGCAGCAGCAAGCCCGGGATGAACACGAAGCCGAAGGGGATCAGGTAGCCGGAGAGGGTGAGCCGCATGCCCTTGAGTCCGGTCTCCATCCAGTTGGACCCCGCGATGGCGGAGGTGGTAAATAGGGCCATGCCCTCTGGAGGCGTGATGGTGGCCAGCACGGAGTAGTAGAAGATGAACATGTGGGCCGCCAGGGTGGGGATCCCCACGGACTCCAGGGCGGGCGCCACGGTGGCCGCGGCGATGAGGTACGAAGCCGTGGTGGGTAGGGCCAAGCCCAGGACGAGGGTAGCCAGGATGGCCAACAGCAGCAGCACCACCACGTTGCCGCCCGCGGCCTCCACCGCCAGGGAGGAGAACTTCACCCCCAGCCCCGTGAACACGATCATGGAGTAGATCAGGGCGGAGCAGGCGGTCCCCATGGCCGCCTCCAGGCTGCGCAGCCCGCCCTGCGACAAGGCCCCTGCCACGGCCTGTAGGCTCATGCGGGTCTGCGGGTGCAGGGCCGCCACCAACACCGTGGCCAAGGTCACCACCACCGCGGCGCGGGGCGCGTTCCACCCGCCCAGCACCAGGACCACCAGCAGGGCCAGGGGGACCAAGAGGTGCCCGCGGTCCCGCAGGACGCGCCGGAGGGCCGGGAAGTCACGGTCCAGCTCCGCTTTGGTGAGCCCCCGCAGCCCCAGGGCGCCCGCGGCAAAGTACACGGAGGCACCGACCCCGAGGTAGTACAGAACCGCGGGGACCAGAGCCGCCTTGGCGATCTCCACGTACGGGAGGCGGATGAGCTCGGCCATGATGAAGGCCGCAGCCCCCATCACGGGCGGCATGAGCTGTCCGCCCGCGGACGCCGCGAGCTCCACCGCCGCCGCCAGGGCTGCGGGGAAGCCGTACCGCTTCATGAGGGGGATGGTCACGGAGCCGGTCAGCGCGGCGTTGGCGGGCGCAGAACCGGAGACCATGCCGAAGGCCAGGCTGCCCGCCACGGACACCTGGGCCGGGCCACCCCGGATGCGCCCCGCCACCCGCATGGCGAAAGCGCTCAGGAGGTCTCCGATTCCCGCCCGCATGAGGAACTCCCCCAGGACCACGAACACCAAGATGTAGGTGGCGGCCACGCCCACGGGCAGGCTCCACAGGCCGTCCGGGGTCAGGTACAGGTACCCCAGCACGTCGTGGAGCGCGAAGCCCGCGTGGCCCCAGTTCCCGGGCACGTACCGGCCTCCCAAGGCGTAGGCCACCATGAGCAGGGCCAGCAGGGGCAGGGCCCACCCCGTGAGCCTCCGGGTGGCCTCCAGCACGAGGAGGACGGTCCCCCCGGCGAGGACCAGCTGGAAACCCACCGCGATCCCCGCCTGGTACGCCACCAGCTCGTGGAAGGCCAGCACATACCCCGTGCCCACCACGGAGGCCACGGCCAGCACCGCGTCGATCACCGTCAGCCGCCCTTCCCGGTCCGCCCGCTGCGTGAACACCAGCAGCAGGACGAACAGGAGGAACCCAGACCTCTGGACGAACAGGTCCACCGCCCCCCGCCAGGCGCCCCACAGGAACACCAGGCTGAACAGGGCTGCCAGGCCCCGGTAGCCGACCCGCAGGACCCGCTCCAAGGCGGCCTCCTAACGCGGCAGGGGAGGCGGCATCAGGGTGGTGGGGATCCGCACCTTCGCCTCCCGGTAGTAGCGCAGGGCTCCCGGGTGCAGGGGGTAGCGGGTCTCCGCCACGTGGCCGGGCTGCAGGCCTTCCGCCTCCCGGTACACCTGCACGATGACCCGGTAGTTCTCGAACACCGCCTTGGTGATGCGGTACACCAGCTCCTGGTCTAGGTCGTGGCGGGCCGCCATCACCGCCCACGGGGCCAGGACCCGGGCCTTGCCCGCGCCCCGGTAGGAGCGGGAGAAGTCCGCCTCCGCCACGGGCACCTGCGGCATGCGCTCGTTCACCAGGGCCACCTCCTCCTCCGTGAGGGAAAGCACCCGCAAGGGCTCCCGGAGGGACACCTCGCCGTAGGCGGGGGCGATGCCCCCCGCCACCACCGCGTCCACCTCGCCCGCCTGGAGGGCGTTGGCGGCGTCCGCGTGGGGGTAGTGGAATACCCGGGCCGGCCTGATCCGCAGGGCCACCAGCAGCTGCGTGCCCACCTTCTCCGCCAGGGACCCACGGGTGAGCACGTTGATGCGCTTGCCGTTCAGGTCGCTGAACCGGCGGATCCCGGAGGACTCCTTCACGATGAAGTGCACGTACTGGGGTGGGAAGGTGGGGTACATCTGCAGGGGGAACTTGGACGCCTCCTTGAACTCCTCCCGCCGGTTCAGGACGTCGTGTCCGTCCACGGTCACCACCACGGCCAAGTCCACCAACCCCGCCGCCAGCCGGGCCGCGTTGGCCCGCAGTCCGGGTGTGCCCTGCACCGTAGCCGACACGTCCCGCAGGGCGGAGCTCAGCACCTGGCTGAGGCCCACCGCCTGCAGGTACGGGCCGCCCCCCACCACGCCGCCCGCGATGGTGAGCCGGACCTGGCCCACCGCGGGGGTGGCCAGGATCAACCCCACCAGAACCGCCACCGTCCACAGCCTCCGCATCGCCGCTCCCTCCTTCCTCAAGCCAGTAGCCAGGCCTCTTCCATGACCCGCTTGGCGTTCGCCACCACCAGCTCCGGCCGCTCACCCGCCAGCAACGGCCGGACCTCCGCGCTGCACACGGGCCGGTCCTGCGGGTTGAGGAACCCCAGGTCCACCAGGATCCGGAAGAACCGCGCCACCAGGGAGACGTCCACCTCGCTGCCGGGCAGGTCGAACCGGGGCTGCATGTCGCCCCACGCCACGCTGCGGCGGTCCCGCACGTAGGCGTTGCCGATGTGGACGTGCACCAGGTACGGCCGCAGGGCCGGCAGGACCTCTTCCAGTTCCTCCCGGTTCAAGGGCGCGTGGGAGAGGTCGTACAAAAGACCGAAGCGGGGGAAGCTCTTGCGGACCTCCTGCACCACCTCCAGGGCGTCCGTGTGCAGCCCCACCAGGGACTCCTTGTCCACGTACCGGTCGAAGATCTTGAGGGTGAGTCCGGGGTCCCCGTGCTCCCGCGCGAAGGCGCAGATCTCCAGGAGGGACTCCACCAGGAGCTTCTTGGCCTCGGGGCGCCGCTCAGGACCCGGGTCCTTCCCCGCGGTGAGCCGGACCCAGCGGGCCCCGAGCTGTTCCGCTTCCCGCAGGCAGTTCTTCACCTGGTTCACCGCCCGCCGCCGGGCCTCGGGGTCGAAGGCGTTCAGGCTGAGCTTCTGGCTGAACATGGCAGGCTGCGTGGCGTAACACACCTCCACGTGGCTCTGCTCCAGGATCTGCCGCGCCTGGTCGCGCACGTGCGGGTCCTTGATCCAGCCCACCTCCACCGCGGAGAAGAAGGTGTCCTCGCACAGCTTCGCGAGGCTTTCCACCACAGGGCCCGTGCCGTCCTCCAGGGGGTAGGCCTTGAAGGCCACGATCCCCGGCCGCATGTACGCCTTCATGGGTGCCTGCATGCCTTCTCCCTCCCCTCCGTGTAGCGTCCTGCCCCAGGGGTACAGGCCCCCAGGACGCGCGCCGGGTCCGGGGCGGCGGTGGACTCCCGCACCCGGAGCTCCGTGGGCAAGACCACGCTGCGGGCCCGCCGGCCCTGGCGGATGGCCAAGAACAGCTCCAAGGTCCGGCGCCCCATCTCGTAGGTGGGGATGGCCACCGTGGTCAGGGCCGGCACCGCCACCGCGGCCGCGGGGGTGTCGTCGAACCCTACCACGGAGACGTCCTCCGGCACCCGCAGCCCCAGCTCCCACAGAGCCCGCAAGGCTCCCAGGGCCATCTGGTCGTTGGACGCCACCAGGGCCGTGAGCCCGTCCGCGGACAGCACGTCCCGGGCAGCCCGGTAACCTCCCTGCGCCGTGAACTCCGACCACGACACCCAGGGGCCCTCGGGTTCCACCCCGGCCTCCCGCAGCGCCAGGGCGTAGCCCTGCGCCCGGTCTCGGGCCGTGAGGGAGCTCCGTGGCCCCGCCAGGAGGCCGATGCGGGTGTGCCCGAGTTCCAGCAGGTGGCGACACGCCTGACGGGCCGCCTCCACGTTGTCCACCCGCACCGAGGGCACGGGGGCGGGGTGCCGCCCCACCGCCACCACGGGGACCCGCCGGTCCACCATGCGCAGCTCCTCCGCGGTGAGGGTGCCCCCCGCCACCACCAGTCCGTCTACCCGGTGCTCCAGCAGGGTGCGCAGGTAGTGGCGCTGCTTCGCCGCGTCCCGGTCGGTGTTGCAGAGGACCACCACCAGGCCGTGCTGGTGGGCCACGTCCTCCACCCCGCGGAGGATGGACGCGTAGTACGGGTTGGACACGTCGGGCACCAGCAGGCCCACCACCGCGGTCTCCCGCCGCAGCAGACCCCGGGCCAGCCGGTTAGGGTAGTACTCCAGGCGGCGCACCGCCTCCAGGACGCGGTGCCGCGTGGCCTCCCGCACGGGGTGGCCGGAGGCGTTCAGCACCCGGGACACGGTAGCCGGCGAGACCCCGGCCGCCCGGGCAACGTCGCGGATGGTCACCGGCCCCGCCATGGCGCTACGGGAACACCACCACCTTGATGGCGTCCCCGATGCGTTTCTCCGCGGTCTCCAGGGCCCGCGGGAGCTCGTCCAGGGAGAACCGGTGTGTGATGAAGGGCTTCCCGGAGATCTTCCCCTGCGCCATGAGGGCCAAGGCCCGTTTTACCGCCCCCCGCCCCTCGCCCCGGATCCCGTACAGGTAGATGTTGTTGCGGACCATGTACGCGGCGTCGAAGGGCACGGGCTCCCGGCTGAAGGCTGCCAGACAGACCTTACCGCCCCGCTTGGTAGCGTACAGGGCTTGGTTCACTGCGTCCGGCGCCCCCGAGCACTCCAAGACCAAATCCGCCCCCAGGCCCTCCGTGAGGTCCCGCACCCGCTGCACCAGGTCCTCCGACCGCACGTCCACTACCCAGTCCGCGCCCAGCTCGCGGCCTAGGCGGAGGCGGCTCTCCCGGGTGCCCGCCAGGATCACGGTGGCTCCCAGGGCCTTCCCGCACGCCACCCCCATGAGGCCGATGGGGCCCGGGCCGATCACCAACAAGGTCTCCCCCGCCACCAACCCGCCCAGCACATCCAGCCCGTACAGGGCGGTGCCCGCGGTCACGATGAGGGTGGCCTCGTCGAAGGGGATGTGGTCGGGCAGCTTGTACACGGTGTTGATGTGGTTCACCGCGTACTCCGCGAAGGCGCCGTCCGTGGTGAACCCGTTGGCCCGGTGGCCCTTGGAGCGGCGGGAGTAGTTGAGGCAGGAGGTGTACATGCCGTGTCGGCAACGCTCGCACCGGCCGCAGCCCGCGTGCACCTCCACCACCACCCGGTCCCCCACCCGGAACTCGTCCACGGAGGGCCCCACCTCCACCACCGTGCCCACGTACTCGTGCCCGATCACGTGCTGCCCGTTGAAGGGGAGCTCCCCCTCCACCAGGGCCGGCAAACCGTGGTGCAGGATCTCCAGGTCCGTGCCGCAGATGGCCACGGCCTCCACCTTGATCAGCACCTCCGCGGGCCCGGGCCTGGGCACGGGCTTCGTCACCGGCCGGAGGTCCCCGGGCCCGAACAGGGCCCACGCCCGCATGGTCTGGGGCAGAGCTGCCACACCCGCCTGCGCCATGGCCTGTCACCTCCTCCTATCCCACCATTTCCCCGAACGCCTCTTGCACCGCCCGCACGAACTCTGGGTGGTTGAGGGGAGCGTCCACCTCCACGTAGCGCACGCACCCCCGCAGCCGCGCCCGCGCCACCCGCCGCAGCACCTCGGGGATGTCGGGGTCCCACAGGGGCCCTCCCTGTTCCCCGATGTAGGACCAGCCCCGCAGGGGGACCACCAAGGCCGCGGGCCCCGATGCCTCGTTCAGCCGGTCCACCAGTTCCTCCGCCACCCGTCGGACTTCCTCGGGCCGTGCCTGCACGTTGGTGTTGTAGGGGTTGTGGTAGTGGGTGGGCCTGTCCCGGTACTTGTCCGGCACGGAGTCCGGAGTTCCGAAGATGAAGTAGTCCAGCCCGCCCGGGGCCACCACCTGGGGAATCCCCAACCGACCCGCGGTGCGGACCCGGCCCGGGCGGACGGGCGCGTAGATGTCCTCCGGGAACACTTCTCCCACCAGTTCGTGGGTGGTGACGTCCAGCACCGCGGCGAAGGTCCCCTGCTCCAAGAGCTGCTCCATGGCGGTCCCGCCCGCGCCGGAGGCGTGGAAGGCCACCGGCTCGTAACCCCGCTCCCGGAGCCAATCCACCAGCGCGCTCACCGCGCCGTGCGTGTTCCCGAGGGCGGTCACCGCCACCGCGGGCCGGTCTGCTGCCGCCGGAGGACCCGCCTGCAACGCCCCCAGGAGCATGCCCGCAGCCCGGGCCAGGACGGTGCGGGTGATCCGGTTGGGTCCACCCAGGAAATCCGCCACCGAGAACATGACCGCGATGTCGCTGGCCTGGAGGTAGGGCCTCAAGTTGCCCGAGGCCACGGTGGAGACCACCACCTTCGGGACCGACAGAGGGAGGCTGCGGAGGGCGATGCAGGCCGCCGCGGTACCCTGGTTGCCCCCCAGTCCCACCGCCCCGGCCAGCCGTCCTTCGCCCCACCACCGCAGGAGCAGCCGGGCGGCCCCCTCGCCCATAACCGCGAGAGCCCGGTCGCGGCGCATGTGCTGCAGGTCCGTCACCTCCACCCCCGCGGCCCGGGCCACCTCCTCCCGGGAGACGTCCGGCCTTCCGCCCCCCACGGGGGGACGCAGCCCCACGTCCACCACCTTGGCTACCCAACCCCGCTCCTGGAACCAGCCGCGCAGGAACTCCGCCTCCGGCCCCTTGGTGTCCACGGTGGCCAGGACGGCCACCCACCCTTCCCGCGCCAGCTGGGCCTCCACCCCGCCTCCTAACCTTCCAGCAACCGCAGCCACAGGGCGGTGCGGCACGCGTCTTCCAGGTACTCGCTCACGTACAGGGCCTCGTCCAGATCCGCCCCCACGGTAACCGTGCCGTGCTCTGCCAGGATGGCCGCCCGCATCCCGGGACTGCCCAGGGCGTTGCCCACCGCCTCCGCCAGCTCGCGGCTGCCCGAGGGGGCGGGCGGCACCAGGGCCATGCGGCCCGAGAGGAAGGCACGGGCCGCCCCCGTCCGGAGAGGGGGCAGCCGGTGGGCGGCGGCGAAGGCCAAGGCGCAGGGCGGGTGGAGGTGCACCACGGCACCCACATCCGGCCGCCGGCGGTAGACCTCCAAGTGGAAGTGACGCTCCTTGGACGGCTGCAGGGGGGAGTCCTCCAGCAGGTTCCCTTCCAGGTCCAGGAGCAGCACCTGGCGGGCGGTGAGCTGGCCCAGGCAGAGGCCCGTGGCTTTGATCAACACGCGGTCCTGTCCCGGCACCCGGCAGCTCACGTTGCCGCTGATCCCCGGCGCCAGCCCCAGGCGGTACGCCCGCCGGGACACCGCGGCCACCTTGCGCCGCAACCGCTCGAGTTCCTCGTCCCTCACGGCTGCCAGGCCCGCTCCGGGAAGTCCGCGTGGCTGACCTCCACCGGGAACTTCCGCACCTCCTGGACAAAGTCCGCCAGGTGGCGGGCCATCCGGCGGAAGATCTCCATGCCCTTTTCCGGGTTGGCCCGGAAGGGGTTGCCGATGACGGCGGTGTCCGAGTACTCGTGGTGTTCCATGGGCACCCAGATGTTCTCCGACTCCTGGAAGATCACCGTCCCGGTCCCGTCCACCTTGGAGAACTTCTCCCCCATCCACCGGGGAGCGTGGGCCCGGTCCGCCACCGCCCGCCGCATGTCCACCAGGGCCTCGTGGACGGCCATGACGCACGAGGTCTCCAGTTCGCTGCTGTGCCAGCCCGGGGTCTCCTCGGGCGGGTTCTCCAGGACCCCCCGCAAAACGTTCACCTCCCGCTCCGTGGGGGTCTTGTAGAAGGCGAAGAAGGCCCCCGTGCGGTAGCGGAGGTAGCGCAGGATCTCGTCGATGGGCTTGGTGTTGGAGCCGTGGTGGCTGACGAACACGATCCGGCGGAACCCGTGGAACACCAGGCTCAACGCCACATCGTGCATCACGCGGCGGTAGGTCTCCGCCTGCAGGGTGATGGTGCCCGCACCCTCCAGGAGCCGGCCCATGTGGTGGGGAGAGTACCCGAAGGGCAGGAGGGGGGTGTACAGGCAGTCCGCCATCTCCGCGGCCATCACCACCGCGGTCATGGTGATGTAGCTGTCGGTGCCCAGGGGGATGTGGGCTCCGTGTTTCTCCGTGCTGCCCAAGGGGACCAGGACCACGTCCTGCCCCGGCTCCCGGAGGCGCTCCGCCACCTCCGCGAAGGACATGCTCATGAGGTTCCGCTTGCGGCCGTCGGGGGGGACGTCCGCGGCGAAGTACCGGTGGTACGCAGGTTCCGCCAACATCCACCTCCTTGAAAAGGTTTGCGGAAAAGGGTTTCCACACCCCTGGGGGTTTTCCCTCCTGCCTTCCCAGACATCCCTGCGCGATTCTTGAGACCCCGGGCCTCCAGGAGCTTTTCCGGGAGCGGCTCTAGCGGCGCAGGAGCGTGCTCCCGTACAGCCCCGTAGGTCTCCACAGGAGGATGAGGAGCATCGCGGCAAACGGCGCCATCTGGGCCAGGGGTGCGTACACCAGGGACCCCAGGGACACCACCTGCCCCACGAGGAAGGCGGAGACCAGGGTGCCCTTGAGGCTCCCCAGCCCCCCGATGATGACCACCATGAACACGAAGGGCACCACCTCCAGCCCCATCTGCGGGTCCACCATCACCAGGGGCCCGTGGAGGGCCCCCGCCAAGCCGGACAGCACCCCCGCCCCGACGAAGGTCCCCGTGAACAGGCGGTAGACGTCTACGCCCAGGCCCTCCACCTGGTCCACGTCCTCCACCGCCGCGCGGATGGCGGTGCCCACGATGGTGCGGTTCAGCAGCCACTGGATGGCCCCGTACACCGCGGCCGCGATGGCGATCACGATGAGCCGGTAGAGGGGGATGTTGACCCCCAGCACCGCCACCTGGGCCTCCACCGGGATGCCCATGGGGCGGGGAACCAGGCCCCACACGTACTTGATGGCCCCCACCCCGGCCACCAGAACGCCAAAGGAGGTGATCATGGTGAAGGTGATCTCCCGGGCGTAGATGCGGTAGAACACCCACCGCTCCACCACCCAGCTGAGTACCCCCGCGGCCAGGGCGCCCGCCACCATGGCCGGCCACGTGAGGCCCGTGGACACGTTCACCTGGTACGCCACGTACGCCCCCAGGGAGTAGTACAGGAGTTGGTCCAGGCTGATGATGCGCATCAGGCCGAAGCACAGGGAAAGTCCCGCGGCCAGCAGGAAGAAGATGCTGCCCATGCTGAGCCCGTACACCACGCCGGAAACCCACAGGTTGAGGTCCACCGCGCGTCACTCCTGCAGGGCCGGCGTCGCCCGTCGCCACGCCCAGCGCCGCCGGAACCACGGTTCTAGGGTCCCCCAGATCCCCCGCTCCCCCGCCAGCATGATGACCACCAGCAGCAGGCCCACGAAGAACTCCCAGTTCCCCACCACGCCGCTGACCAGGTCCTTCATCCCCACGTAGGCCAGGGAGCCCACGAGAGGACCGTACAGGGTCCCCGTGCCTCCCAGGATGGTGACCACCACCGGGTCCGCGGCCCGGGCGGCGCTGGCCATCTCCGGGCTCACGAACCCGAAGTACACGCCGTACAGGCTCCCCGCCAAGGCGGCGGTGGCGTTGGCGAGGGTGAAAGCGGTCCACCGCACCTTGAAGTCGTGGTACCCGAGGAACTTCACCTTGTCCTCGTTGGTCTTCGTGGCCAGGCAGCACGCCCCGAACACGGTGTCGTCCAGGTACTTGTACAGGGCCCACACCGCCACCGCCACCAGCCAGGCGAACCAGACGAACCCCTCCGGCCGGGTGAGGTCCACCCAGGGGGTGGCCCGCATCCGGTCCAAAAACCACAGGCCGTTGTCGCCCTTGGTGATGGGAGCCAGCACCTTCTGCATCACGTGGTACACGATCACGGCCAGGGCAAGGTTCACCAGGGCAAAGTAGTCGCTGCGCAGCCGCACGAAGACCAGGCCTACCGCCGCGGCGAAGACCGTCCCGCTCACAAGCCCTGCCAGGATTCCCAGCAGGGGATCCCGGCCGAAGTAGTACAGGTAGAAGGCCGTGCCGTATGCCCCCGCCGCCAGGTACGCGGGCTGTCCGAAGGAGATGAACCCGACCCGGCCCAGGAGGAAGTTGCAGGCCATGGTGTACACGGAAAAGATGAGCACCTCCACCAGGAAGGGTAGGGGCAGCACCCACCGTCCCAGGGCCAGGGCCGCGAAGGGCACCAGGATCCCCGCCCACCAGCGCACGCGGCCCTTCACAGGTACGCCTCCACCCCCCCCGACCGAATGGCCTCCCGGTCGGTGATCTCCGCCACCACCCGTCCCTCCTTCACCGCGTACACCACGTCCGCCACCCGGCTGACCAGGGGCAGGTTCTGCTCCACCAGGAGCATGGTGGTGTGCCCCTTCAGTTCTTCGAACACCTGCCCCAGTTGCTCCACCACCGCGGGGGCCAGCCCCTCCGTGGGTTCGTCCACCAGCAGCACCTTCGGACGGCCCAGCAGCGCCCGGCCGATCATCAGCATCTGGCGCTCCCCTCCGCTCAGGTAACCTCCCTTGCGGTCCAGCAAGCCCTTGAGCCGGGGGAAGTAGCGGAACACCACGTCCCAGTCCCAGTCCCCCGTGGCGTAGCTGGCCAAGCGAAGGTTCTCCCGGACGGTCAGGTCCGCGAACACCCGCTTGTCCTGTTGAACGTAGCGGATCCCCATGCGGGCCACCTCGTACGGCCTCCGGCCCACCAGGTCCACCTCGCCGTACCGCACCCGCCCCGCCCGCGGGCGCAGGAAACCGGCGATGGTACGGAGGAGGGTGGTCTTGCCGGCGCCGTTCCGGCCCACGCAGGCAGCGAGGCTCCCGGCCGGGACCGTCAGGTGCACGTCGAACAGCACCTGTGCCTCACCGTACGCTACGTGCAGGTCCTCCACCACCAGAGCGCCGTCGTGGCCGGTCATGCGGACCTTTCCCCCACCCGCCAGTAGCTCCGGCGTACCTCCGGGTGCTGCAAGCACTCCTCGGGGCTCCCTTCTGCGATCACCCGCCCCTCGTGCAGGACCACCAGCCGTCCGACAAAGCCCAACAGGTGCGAGACCTTGTGCTCCACCACGATCATGGAACGCTTCCCCACCTGGGACCGCAGGACCTCCAGCACCTGGTGGATCTCCGCCTCGCTGAGCCCCGCCAGGGGCTCGTCCAGCATCAGCACCCGCGGCTCCGCCAGGATGGCCATGGCGATCTCCAGCCGCCGCTTCTCTCCCAGGCTCAGGTGCCGGACCAGCCGATCCCGCATCCCCTCCAGCTGGAACTGTTCCAGGACCGCCTGCACCCGCGGGTCGTGATAGTACCGCCGCCTGGGCGTGGTGAGGAGTGGCCCCACTCGGGAGCCGGAGTGCAGGCGGCTGAAGAGCGCCAGCACCAGGTTGTCCACCACGGGCAGGGCGTCGAAGGCGGAAGCCAGCTGGAAGGTCCTCATCAAGCCCAAGGCCACCCGGTGCTGGGGCGTGGCCCGGGTGACGTCCTGGCCCAGGTACACCACCTGTCCCTCGTCGGGGGTGTGGTAGCCGGTGACGAGGTTGAAGAAGGTGGTCTTGCCGGCCCCGTTGGGGCCCACGATGCCCACCACCTCCCCTTCCCGCAGGGAGAAGTTCACCCGGTCCACGGCCACGAAGGACCCGAACCGCTTGGTGAGATCCACGGTCCGCAGGACTTCCCCGCTCAAGGCTGCCTCCGGCACGCCGCGGGCCCGCCGGCCGGCGGGCCCGCGGCGCCCCTTCGCCCTCTCGCGTCCTCTTTCAGTACCCCAGCGCCTTCAGGGGCGGCAGGACCTCCTCTCCACCTTGCGCGCCCACCACCTGGAACAGGTCCCAGTCGTGTTTCTGCTCGCCCGGCCCCTTGCCCTTCACCAGGAAGGCCGCAAACCGGTAGATGACGGAGTGGTCCTTGCGCCACTGGGCCGGGCCCTTCACCGTCTGGAAGATGGGCTTCGCCGTGAGGGCGGCGGCCACCTTCATGGGCTCTAGGGATCCCGACTGTTCGAAACCGCGGAACATCTCCTGCATGGCGGTGTACGCGATGGTGGCGTAGGCGTCCGCCGGCGTGCGGTAGCGGGCCTGGTACTGCCGGTTGTACTCGGCTGCGCTCTTCGCCACGGGGGAGCCGCCCAGGAACCGGTCCAGGTCGTAGTAGAAGTAGTGCATGGCGTACACGTCCTTCAGCGCTTCCGGCGGGAGTCCCTTGGCGACCACGTTGGTGATGAAGGCGTTGAAGATGGTCATCTCGCGGTTCAGCCCCATCTGGTAAGTCTGCTTGAGGAGGGCCACCGCGTCTGCGGCGAACTGAGCCGAGATGAACACGTCAGGCCGCGCCGCCCGCACCTTCTGGAGCACCGTGGTGAAGTCCGTCGTCCCGAGGGGCACTTCGTCGTAGCCCACCACCTGGGCTCCGAACTTCTCCGCCGCGGCCCGCACCCCGTCCCGCATGTCCCAGCCCCAGCTGTCCGCCCGGGCGAGGAAGAAGATGCGCTTCTTGTTCAGGACCTGGATGGCGGCGGACCCCGCCATGTACCCCACGGTCCAGGGGCTGAAGGTGACCGCGAAGGTGGTGTCCGCCAGCTTTCCGCGCTCGAAGGCCTCCTTCGCCATGACGCACACGGGGAAGTACGGCATGGGCTCCCGCTTCACCACCGCGTTGATGGCGTACGCCAGGGGAGCCCACGTCTGCCCCACGACCCCGACCACGCCCTGCTCCACCAGGTAGCGGTACCGCCGGACTCCCACGTCCAGCTTGGCCTCGTCGTCCGCCACCACGCCCTCCACCCGAACCCTTCCCCAGGGCATCCGCAGTCCGCCCTTCTCGTTGACCTGCTCGATGGCCAGCATGGCCCCGTTCCGCTGCGTCTCCGCCACCGCGGCGAACGGCCCCGTGAGGGGCAGGAGGATCCCGATCTTGATGGTGCTCGGGTTCGCCACCCCCGCGAGGGCAGAGGCAGCGAGGGCCGCACTGACCAGCAGTGCCAACACCACCACGACTCCTCGCATCGCACACCCCCAGCCAGCGTCCTGCCGTGCGTCTATATCGTATATCATAGAGGGCAAGGCTGCGCCAGGGGGAGGCGTCCCCCTCTGGCTTACCTCCTACAGCCGCGCCTGGAAGATCACGGTGAGGTTCGGCGCCTGAGGCCCGGTCAAGATCACCGTCAAGCGCGAGTCTTCCTCCTCCACGCGGACGGGCACGATGACGAGGGTGTCCACGGGTACCGCCACCACGGCCCGCACGGGCACGAGGTAGAAGATCCGGCCCCGAAGCTTCGCCCCCGCGGGCGTGCCGAGCCGCACCAGCTGCCCCGGGGGGATGCGGACTTCCGGGTCCAGGAAAGCCAGGAAGGTGCCGTCCGCCTTGCGTACCAGGGCCACCACGTAGCAACGATCCTGCACCACCACGGCCCCCGCACCCCACACCAGGGCCCGGTTCGTGCACAAGACCTCCCCCGCTTGGTACAGCTTCACCCGCCGGGCCTTCGGCTTGGCCACCCCCACCCCGGCAGCCAGCAGGACCACGGCCAGGGCTAACACCAGTCCACGCACAGCACGCATGCTCCGCACCCCCTTCGGAAGCTCTCGCCCCGAGTACGCACCAGCCTTCCGAGGAGTTCCGGTCCTTCAGCCCACCCGGCGGTGTTCACGCCCGGGCTGCGGACCTCCGCCGCTGGGCCGACTCCCAGGCCATCTCCACCGCCTGGACGGCGTCCCGCGCCCGCAAGATGGGGTCGCCCTCCAGGCCCGGCCGGGACAGCTCCCACGTATACAAGCCAACCACGGGGATCCCCAGTTTGAGGGCGTAGGCGATCTCCGAGAGGGTTCCGTATCCCCCGCCCACCGCCACCATGGCGTCGGAGCTCCGGACCACCACGACGTTCCGGGCCTCCCCCAGACCCGTGACCACGGGCACGGTGACATACGGGTTGGCCTCCTCCCACCGGGTACCAGGCAGGATCCCCACCACCGTTCCCCCTTCTGCCGCGGCACCCCGGGAGGCAGCCTCCATGACACCCCCCAGCCCGCCGCACACCAGCACGCCTCCCCGGCGGGCCACCTCGCGGCCCACCTCCTCCGCCAGCTTGCGCATCTCGGGGCGCGCGTCTTGTTCCCCGATGACCCCGATGTGCAGGCGCTTACTCACGGTAGACCTCGTAGCACGCGTCCACGGGCAGCCCTGCGCCCACGAAGGAAACTCCCTCCACCAGCGGCACGGGGATCCCCTCTGTGTTGGTCGGGGCGGCCGGATTCGAACCGGCGACCTTCGGCTCCCAAAGCCGATGCGCTTCCGCTGCGCCACACCCCGCACCTCTGACTGTACGGACGGGCCGTCGGAGGCGTCAACCACCGAGGTCCTTCTGCTGCGGTCTCTCCGGGAGGTGGCGGAGGCCGGGCTGGCAAGTCTGCGGGAGCAGCTGGAGGAGGCGGCGGGCCGCGTGGCCCCGGTCGGTCTCCCCGCGAGGTCTCAAAGAGCTCTCCCGGGAACACCCGTCGGACGACGAGCTGCTCGGGTGCGTGCTAAACCCCTCGAAGCTCGCGGCGCGATTCCCGGGGACTTCGGTTCCGCGGCGGGAGGGAAGTCAGCCGCCCGGACCCGATCCCTCTTGCTGCGAAGCCCTTCGGGCTGCGGCCCGGGCCTTGGCTTCTTCGATGAGCCGCTGCCGCTCCGCGGCCTTGGGATCCCCGGGGGCGGCCTGCGCAGGGGTGGGAGCTGCCTTGGGGGCCTCCTCGGCGGTGGCGGCCTCCCCCTTGGCCTTGGCCTCCTTGGCCAGCTCCGTGGTACGCTGCATGGCCGTGGTGTCCCCCAGCCACTCGAGCCGGAGGAAGGCCTCCACCCGCCGACGCGCCTCCGCCAGGGACTCCGGGTTTCCGGCCCGGGCCTCCTCCGCCAGGGCGCGGTCCAACCGGTAGCTCACCAGCCGCTGCCCGTCGGTGAGGTGGACAAGTGGGTGCCCCTTGGAGTCTTGGTACACGAGGATGCGGGCCTGGATCCCCAGGCGCTCCGCGATAGGTTTCACCTCGTCGTATACCCACTGCAGGAACGCCGGAAGCTGCCGGTTGGCTCCCGGATCCAGGGTGGCCGCCACGCTCCGGCCTGCCAGCGGGTCCTCAAAGCGCGGTTTCGTCCGGGCCCGGCGCTGCTCTGCTTTCTTCAGCTGCTCCGCGATTTCCTCCCGCACGTCCCAGGCCGCCACCAGGAAGGAGGCGGCGTAGATGAGGAAGACCGCGAAGGTCAAGGCCCAGTACGTCCAGAAGGGGTTGTTGAAGAATACGTTCGACACGTCACCCTCCTGACGGTCCTGCTGTCAGTGTACCAGCGGCTTCAAGCTCCCTTCCCCTGCCGCAGCACGGACAGGAGGAACTCCCGGGCCTGGCGCAGGGCTTGGCCCCGGTGGCTGATCAGGTCCTTCTCCTGCGGCGCAAGCTCCGCCACCGTGCGGTCCAGCTCCGGCAGGTAGAAGATGGGGTCGTAGCCGAACCCCCCCTTCCCCCGGGGCTCCAGGGCGATGGCCCCCTCGCACGCCCCGTGGAAGCTGTACACCCTCCCGTCGGGGAAGGCCACCGCCACTACCGCCCGGTACCGGGCGGTGCGGTTCTCCGGGGGGACTCCCTCCAGGCGGCGGAGGATCTCCCGGTTGCGGTCTTCGTCCGTGGCGTCCTCTCCTAGGAAGCGGGCGGAGTACACCCCCGGTTGGCCCTCCAGGTAGTCCACCTCCAGGCCGGAGTCGTCCGCCAGGGCGACTTCCCCCAGAGCCCGGGCCACCGCCAGGGCCTTGGAGCGGGCGTTCTCCTCGTACGTGCTGCCCTGCTCAGGGAGGGGAGGCAGGTCCGGGTAGTCCGCCAAGCTGCGCAGTTCTAGGGGCAGGTCCGCCAGCATGCGCTCCAGCTCCGCGCGTTTGGCCGGGTTGCGGGTGGCCAGGACGAGGCGCCTCACGAGCCCTGCAAGGTCTGCTTCTGCAGCGCGATGAGCTGGCGGATCCCCGCCTCCCCCAGGCGGAGCAGCTGGTCGAGCTCCTCCCGGGTGAAGGCCCGGCCCTCCGCGGTCCCCTGGATCTCCACCAGCTCGCCTGCGTCCGTCATCACCAGGTTCATGTCCACGTCCGCCCGCGCGTCTTCCTCGTACGCCAGATCCAGGACCGGCACTCCTCCCACGATCCCCACGCTGGTGGCCGCCACGAAGGCCCGCACCGGCCAGCTGGAGATCGCCTGCGTCCGGTGCAGCAGGCTCAAGGCGTCCACCATGGCCACGAAGGCGCCGGTCACCGCCGCGGTACGCGTCCCCCCGTCGGCCTGCAGGACGTCGCAGTCCAACCAGATGGTGCGCTCCCCCAGCTTTTTCAGGTCCACCGCGGCGCGCAGGGAGCGGCCGATGAGCCGTTGGATCTCCGCCGCCCGTCCCCCCGGCTTGCCCAGGGGGTCGCGGGGGATCCGTTCCCGGGAGGACCGTGGCAGCATGCCGTACTCCGCGGTGACCCACCCCTGGCCCGACCCCCTCAGCCACGGGGGGACCCGCTCCTCCACCGTGGCCGCGCACACCACCCGGGTGTCCCCGAGCTCGATGAGCACCGAGCCCTCCGCGTACTTGAGGTAGCCGCGCACCATGCGGCACGGCCGCAGCTCGTGCGGCGCCCTGCCGTCCGGCCTCCGGTACGCAGCGGTCCGCTCAGACCTCGTAGGCCTTCCCCTCCTCCGCCGCCTCCACCGGCCCCCCGAAGGCCTTCTGCGCCGCCGCCACCGACTCCTGGGGGTCGGTGGTGGGGAAGAAGTGGGTGAGCAACAGGCGCCGGGCCCCGGCCCGCCGGGCCAGGGTCCCCGCCTGGGACCCCGTCATGTGGCCCGCGGCCTCCGCCCGGTCCGCGTAGGCCTCGGACAGGGTCGCCTCGGCCACCAGCACGTCCGCCCCGCGGCTCAGCTCCGCCACCTCGTCCGAGGGCGCGGTGTCCCCGGTGTACACCAGCACCCTTCCTCCCGCCTCGACCCGCACCGCGTACGCCTCCACGGGATGGCGCGTCCTGGTGAAAGACATCCGCACCCCGTCCAGCTCCACGGGGTCAGTTTGCGGGACGGGGAAAAACTCGAACTCCTGCAGCTCCTCCTCCCCCGTCACGCACGCGAAGTAGCGGGCCGCGGCCTCAGGCGCCAACACCGGCAGCCGCCCCGGCCAGCCCGGCGGGCGACGGCCCCAGCGCAAGGCCACGCGCAGGGCGGGCAGGTCCGCCACGTGGTCGGGGTGGAGGTGGGAAAGGACCACCGCCTTCAGGTCGTACGCGCTCGTCCGCAGCAGCAGACGCGAGAGGACCCCGTGCCCGAGGTCCAGGGCCAGCCGCAAGCCTCCAACCTCCACCAGGTACCCGGAGCACGCCTCCCCCGGCCGGGGGTATCCGCCGCAGCGTCCCAGCACCCAGACTTTCACGTCTCCTCCCTCAGGGCTGCAGGGCCGGAACCTGGCTGGTGAAGCGCACCACGCCCCGGGCGATGGCCTCCGCCACCTTTTGGCGGAAGGCAGGAGTCCGCAGCAGCGCTTCGTCCTCCAGGTTGGTAAGGTAGCCGATCTCCACCAGGACCGCGGGGACCGGGCTGTCCCGCAGCACCTTGAAGTTGGCGGTGCGGATGCCGCGGTCGGGAATCCCCAGGCTGCGGCCCATCTCCTCCTGGATCCAGGTGGCCAGCTGCAAGCTGTTGGGCTTCAGGTAGTAGGTCTCCACGCCCCGGATCACGCCGCGGGTGCTGGCGTTGGCGTGCACGCTGACGAACACCGTGGCACCTGCCCGCAGGGCGAGGGGGACACGGTCTGCCAGGTCCACGAACACGTCCGCCTCCCGGGTCATCACCGTCCGGACCGACTGCCGCCGCAACACGTCCCGCAGGCGCAAACCCACGTCCAGCACCACGTCCTTCTCCACCAACCCCGTGGCCCCGATGGCCCCCGGGTCCTTGCCTCCGTGCCCCGGGTCGATGGCCACCACGTGGCCGCCCCGCGGGGGCGGGGCGGGCAGGTCGTCCACCACCACCACCACCAGCCGGCTGCCCCCTTCTTCCACCAAGACGTGGTAGCGCGTCCGGGCCTGCCACTGGATCACCACCCGGGCGATGTCCGGGTCGGTCTGGAACTGGGCGGCGCGCACCACCTCCACAGGTCCGCCTACCGCCACCTCCTGCTTGACCGGCACGAACACCCCGGGGATGTCCAGCACCAGCCGGTCGGGGTCTCCGAGCTCCCGCGCCTGGTAGTCCAAGGGCCGGTCCCCCAGCACCACCACCCGCAGCCGGCCCACCTGGCGCTCCACCGCCACCTCGAGGATCCGGGGCACGTCCGGCGCCGCGGGCGGGGAGGGGGAACCGGTGGGCGTGGGCGGAGAGACCGCGGGGGAGGGTTCCGGAGGGGTCACGGCAGGCTCCGGAGTGGACGCAGCCGGCCGGGGGGACGGGGCGGGGGACCTCGCCTGCAGGGTTCGCGGCCGCAGCCAGAGCACCACGGGGACCGGCGAACCGGACACCTCCACGTCCAGAGGTGCCTCCAGGTCCAGCACCACCCGGGTCACGTAGGGCTTGGTCTGGAACTGCGCGACCCGTATCCTCCGGACGCCCAGCTCCCCCAAGTTCACCTCCCTGGTCTCGATGCGGGACACCGCGTTCACCAGGTCCACCACCAGGCGGTCGGGCTGCGTGAGGGAGGCCGTGCGCACCTGCACCGGGCCGGTGGCGTCCACCTGGACGCGCAGGCCGGCCGAGGTGCGGTCCACCACCAACTTCAGCAGCTGGGAGGCTACGTGGAGGGTGGCCTCCGACTCCTCCCACTTGACCCACGCGCCCAGGGCGCGGAACACCGCCTCCAAGGGGGCGAGGAGCCTTCCCCCGACCACCTCGGGAGCTGCGGGCAGAAGCCGGGTCTGTCCGTCCACCAGGGCTACACGGTCGCCGGCCCGCAGGACGACGCGGGTGCCCCGAGGCCCTACCACCTGGGCGGTCCGGGTAAGGGGGTCCCAGCGGCTGGTGGCGCCGTACGGCTCCAGGACCGCGTCCAGGGGAGCCACGAGGACCCCTTGCCGGAAGGCGGGCGGAGGGTCGGAGACCACGTTCCGCCCGTTGACCACCACCGCGGGCCCCGGAAGTTGGGCCAGGGCCGGTAGGCCCAAGAGCACCACGGCCACCGCCGTGCACAGGGCGCGGGGGCCGTTCCCCTGACGGGCCGTCCACCGGGCCATGGTTGTGTCCGTACTCCCCGTGTTGCCCTCCGCGGGCGAAGGTGTGTGCGCTGTGCGCCCGGCCCGGTGTGTCTTTCGAGCCGGCCCTGCCCTTCCCCTGCCCGCTGGTGGGCCGTGAAGCCCCGGGGCAAAGGCGGTGCCAGGGTCCTGCGGAGCCGCCGGGAAAAGGCCTCACGGTGGCCCGCGCCAACCCGGCGCGGGGCTCCCAGGAACCGCGTCCCGAAAGCCCTGCGCCAGGAAGAATGGACTGTCCGGACCGCTTCCGCGGTTTTTAGGCCTTGCGGCGTCGCCGGCCCAGCAGGTTCTCCAGGAACTCCTCGTGGCGTACCTCGTCCGCCAGCAGCTCCGTGGCCAGCTGGTACGTCACAGGGTCCTTCCCGAAGGTAAGCTTGGCCAGCTGGTTGTACGCCTCGATGGCGTTGCGCTCGGCCCGGATCTGGTCCTCCACCATGCCGTCCGCGTCGCTCCAGTCCGGGCGGGGCGCGGTCCACGGCCCGTTGGCCCCCGCTTCCCAGTCCTTGGGGTGCACCACCGGGTCCCCGCCCAGCTCCACGATGCGGCGGGCCAACTTGCCCGCGTGGCCCAACTCGTCCTTGGCCTCCTCCTCGAAGTGCTCTACCAGCTCTTCCCCGTGCCAGCCCTCCGCCACCTGCGCGGTGATCCAGTACGAGTAGAAGGCCAGCAGCTCGTCCAGGTAGGCCTTGCGGAGCTGCCCGACCAGTTCGTCCACGTCCAGGTCCACAATGCTCCGTCCCTTCTCACCCATGGCGCTTCCTCCCTTCAGGGGGTTTGGAGTCCGTCCTGCTGCGCCGCCCGTCGGCAGGCTGGGTCCCGCACCGCGCGCAGGTGCCCTGAACCACCACTCCCCGGTCCACCCGGAAGCCCCGCCGCAGGGCCAGTCGCTCCAAGGACGCCAAGGCCCGGGGTTCTTGGACGTCCTCGATGCGGCCGCACCACACGCACTCCAGGTTCACGTGGGGGGGGCCGGGGTCGAAGCGGGTGACGCCGTCCACGGTGGGCAAGGGGGTCACCAGCCCCACCCGGACCAGGAGGTCCAAAGTCTTGTACACCGTGGCGCGGCTCACCATGGGGTGGGTGCGTTGGACCTGCCGGTACAGTCCCTCCGCGGAGGGGTGTCCCCCCAGCTCCTGCAGGGCTGCCCAGACGGTCCACCGCTGGGGCGTCAGGCGGTACCCGGCCCGCGCCAAGCGGCGCCGCAGGGTGGCGAACTCGTAGCTCTGGATACTCATTCTCATGTAGTATCGTATCCGGGAATGCGCACCCTGGCAACCGGGACCCGCAGGACGCCTCCCCCGGAACGCTTCCGCCCGCGGGAGCGGGAGATCATCCGCCTCCACCGCACTCCCGCCGCGGTGCAGCGGTGGCTGCGGGAGCTCCCCTACAACTGGGAGCGCCGGGGCCCTACCCTCCGGACCTTCCGGGGCGTGGTGCGGGCAGGCCGGGCCCACTGCCTGGAGGCGGTCCTGGCCGCGGCCACGGTCCTGGACCAGCACGGCCATCCTCCCTGGGTCCTGGACCTGGAGTCGGAGGACGGGCTGGACCACGTGGTGTTCGTGTTCCGGCAAGGGGGGCGCTGGGGTGCGGTGGCCAAGTCCCGGGACGCGGGCCTCCACGGCCGCCGCCCGGTGTTCCGGACGCTCCGGGACCTGGTCTACAGCTACGTGGACCCTTACGTGGACGGATCCGGCCGCATCGTGGGCTACGGCTTGGCGGACCTGGACGAGCTGGTCCGGGTGGACTGGCGCCTTTCGGAGGAGGACGTGTGGGAGGTGGAGCGCGCCCTCCTGCGGATGCCCCACCGGCGCCTGGACACCTCCGAACGTCGGTACCGCGCGGTCCTCGACCGCTACCTGCGCTGGAAGGAAACCGGACGCCCTCTCGACCGCCGCGCCCTCCGGGAGCTCTACGGCCCGTCGGTGGACGCCTGGTGGTGAACCCCGGGCTGGTCTACGGCCGCAGGCCCCGCGGGCCCTCGTACAGGACCCGGGGCCGGAACAGGCGGTTGTGGGCGTGCTGCTCCACCACGTGGGCCACCAACCCCGCAGTCCGGCTCACGAGGAAGATGGGCGTGTACAGCTCGATGGGGATGCCCAGCAGGTAGTAGATCAGGCCCGCGGGGTAGTCCGCGTTAGGGTACAGGCCTTTCTCCCGCCGCATGACCTCCTCCACCGTGCGGTGGATGCGGACCAGCTCCTCCCCCTCCGGCCTGCGGCCCGCCAGACCCGGGAGGAACTCCCGCATGAGGAGGGCCCGGGGGTCGTACCGCCGCATGTACACACGGTGGCCGAACCCCATGATCCGCTCCCCGCGCCGGAGACGCTCCAGGATGTAGCTCTCCGCGGCCTCCGCTCCCCCGTGCTGCAGGATGTCTACCAGCATGCGGGCCACGGCCTCGTTGGCGCCCCCGTGGAGGGGTCCCTTCAGGGACGCCGCGGCTCCCACCAACGCTCCGTACAGGTCGGAAAGGGTGGAGGCGATCACCCGTGCGGCGAAGGTGGAGTTGGGCATCTCGTGCTCGATGTAGCAGGTCAGGGTAAGGTCGAACACCCGCACCGCCTCGGGGTCGGGCCGGCTCCCCAGGAGCATGTACAGGAAGCCGTCCGAGAAACCCAGGGACGGGTCCGGACGCACCCGGGGCAGGCCCCGCAGGGCGCGGTACGCGTTGGCGGTGATGGCGGGCATCTGGGCCAGGACCCGGATTCCCCTCCGCAGGTTGGCCTCCACGGAGGTGTCCTGCAGCGCCTCCGGCTCTTCCAGCCCCGCCAGGAAGGACAGCACCGTCCGCTGGGCGTCCATGACGTGCATCCGGGCGGGCAGCAAATCCAGCAGGCGGTACACCACCTCTGGGAGCTCTGCCTGCTCTCGCAGCTGTGCCTCGAAGGAAGCCAGCTCCTCCGCGCTGGGGAGGTTCCCGTACAGGGTGAGGTACGCGACTTCCGTGTACCGCTTCCCCCGCGCCAGCTCGATGAGGTCATAACCCCGCAGCACGATCTGTTCGTGCTCCGTGTCCAGGTACGAGATCCGGGTGGTGGTGGCGATGACCCCCTCCAGCCCGGGGCTGTACGCTGCCTGCGTCATCCCTCGCCCCCTCCTTCCCGAAACCTCCGCGCCAGGCCCGCGTCCCACTCCTCGTAGTCGTGGTAGCCGATGCGCTCGTACAACTCCGCCCGGGTCTGCAGCCGGTCCAACACCCGCGCCTGCGTGCCCTCCTCCCGCAACACCCGCAGCACGTCCTCCGCCGCCTTCATGGCGGCCCGCAGCGCGGTCACGGGGAAGATCACCAGCCGGTAGCCCAACTCCCCCAGCCGCCGGGCCGGCAAAGACGGGCTGCGGCCGAACTCCGTCATGTTGGCCAGCAACAGCCCCCCCACGCGGCGGGCGAACTCCGCGAACTCTTCCTCCGACTCCAGGGCCTCGGGGAAGATCACGTCCGCCCCGGCTTCCCGGTACAACCGGGCCCGCCGGACCGCACCCTCCAGACCCTCCACCGCCCGGGCGTCGGTGCGGGCCACGATCAAGGTGTGCCGGCGGGCGGAAGCCGCCGCGGCCACCTTCCGGGCCATCTCCTCCGGGGGTACCACGGACTTGCCCGACAGGTGGCCACACTTCTTCGGCAGAGGCTGGTCTTCCAACTGGACCGCGGCGGCCCCCGCCCACTCCAGCTCCCGGACTGCCGCCACCACATTTAGGGCCTCCCCGAATCCCGTGTCCGCGTCCACCACCAGGGGCAGCCCACAAGCCCGGTACACGCGCCGGACGAACTCCGCCAACTCCGTCAGGGTGAACACCCCCAGATCGGGGAGGGCCAGGCTGGCGGAAAAGCCGGCCCCGGACACGTACAGGGCGGAAAAGCCCAGCCGCCGCGCCACCACCGCGGCCAGGGGGCTGAAGACCCCCGGTGCCACCACCACCGGTTCGGAGTGCAGCAACCTCCTCAGGACCGCCCCGGGCGGTTCTTCGGGAGAGGGCTGCAGCAACCAGGCTCCCACGGGCTCCCTCCTACGCTGCCCCGCGCGGGCTGCGGCTCACAGCCGGAGGAGCTCCGCCACCTCCCGGAGCTCCCGGTCCTCCAACGTCCACACCGCCTCCACCACCTGCTCCGCCTGGGCCTCGGACAGCACGCCCTCGACGTTGGCCCGGAACTTCCGGACCACCTCCTCGTCCGACAGCGGGTTCTTGGCGTGGCCCCGGGGATAGCGCACTTCGCGGACGTACACCTGGCCGTCGTGGGTGCGGACCTCCACGCGGTTGGGGATCCCGTCCGGGTACCCCGCGGTGAGGGCAGGGTCCTCCTCCAGGCGCGTGTGTTCCTTCAGCATCCTCCGCACCGCGGGGTCGGTGAAGCGCTGGGGGGCGAAGGAAGCCCGGTCCACGCGGCCGTCCAGGAGGGCCACCAGCACGATGTACGGGAGGGAGTGGTCTGCGGTTTCCCGGGTCTTGGGCTCCCACTTCTCCGGGTCCTTGGCGATGATCTCGTAGGCCGCGCGGAAGGTGGCGATGTGCACCGAGCTCACGCGGGCCGGGTCCTGCAGTTCCCCACGGAGCTGCAGGGCGGCGTCCACCGCGCTCTGGGCGTGGTACTCCACCGGCCAGTACTTGATGTACGTGTCCAGGATCCGCCGGGGGGGCCGCTTGCTCCGGAGGGGCTCCAGGGGTTCCTCCGCGAACCCCTCTCCGCCCAAGAGCTGCCGGAAGAAGCCCATCTCGCCCTCGAAGGGCTGGTAGGGGCCCGTCATGCCCGCCTCCGCCAGCAGGGCGCCGAAGACCCCGTGGCGGGCGGCGTTGGCGGCCGCAGCTCCCTTCCACATGGAAAGCTCACCTGCCCGGGTCTGCCGCATGGCCGCGTGGGGGACGCAGGCGAGGCTCACCGCGTGCTCGATCCGGTCCACCGGCAGGCCCAGCAGCCGGCCTGACGCGACCGCGGTGGCCACGCCGATGTAGTTCACGTGGTCCCACCCCCACCGGCGCAGGCTCGCGGCGTCGCACAGGCTCACCCCCACCTCGTAGGCCACGGCCACGGACAGGAGGAACTCCCGGGCGGGAATCCCCCTCCACTCCGCCAGGGCCCACAGGGCGGGGATGGTGTCGCTGGGATGCAGGGGTTCCTTGGAGAGGTACGTGTCGTTGAAGTCCAGGTAGCGGACCATCACGCCGTTGCAGAACGCCGCAGCCTCCACGGGGGCGGTAAAGGCGGTCCCCCACAGGAGGGCGCCCCGGCTCACGGGCCACCGGTAGGCGTACGCCCGGGCGGCCTTCGGAGCGGGCTCGGAGAACGCCGCCAGGGCCACCCCGAGGCTGTCCAGCACCCTCCGCTTGACTTCGTGCACCGTGGGCTCCGGCACCGCCTCCCACCGTACCGAGGCCGCGTACTCCGCCAGCATGCGGCTGATCCGGTCGCTCACCTGCCTCCTCCTGTCCGGGTCGCTTCCCAGCGCGCGGAGCTTTCCTTTGCCAGGCCCCCTGGCCACTCCTGCCCGCCCGGTAGCAGGACCACGTGCACCGTCCCCGGGCCGTGCACGCCCACCGCCAGGCTCATCTCGATGTCCGCGGACCGGCTGGGACCCGTGGCCAGCACCAGCCCCGTGGGCAGAACGTCCAGCCAACGCCGTTCTCCCGGGGCCGAGGGGGTTTCTGCCGAGGTCCCCAGTCGCTGCAGCAGGTCGAACAGGTCCACGAGGATCCGGTCCTCCCGGAGGAGGGCCACGTGCACGGGCGGGAGCAGGGAACCGGAACGCGGACGCGCAGGCCGCGCCCACAGCACCAGGGTGCCCGACTCCGCCAGCCCGTAGTCCGCCCCGGTCACCCCCACCTGCGCCTCCGGGAGCCGCTCCCAGTCCACGAGACACACGCGCTCCCGCAGGGCCGGCGTCAAGAAGTCCAAGGCGGGCTCCACGTACGTGGCCTTGCCCTCGCACAACCGGGCCACCGCCGCCGCGACCGATCCCTCCGGGATCCTGTGCACCTGCACCCCGAGCTCCTCCGCGCGCCGGGTGAAGTGCCCCACCAGGTCCTCTTGGAGCTGCCGTCGGTACGGTTCCGCACGCTCCGGGGGCCCGGGTTCCGGAAGCCCCGGGTCCCGGGTCTCCCGTGCGGCGCGCAGGGCGGCGAGCAGCTCCTCCCGCGCCGTCAACGTCTCACCCTCCGGTGGAAGGGGTGCGGGGCCAAGCGGGGCAGGTCCCGGCTCCGGGCCCACGCTCCCAGAGGACCCCAGTTGATGCGGGACCTTCCTTGGACCCGCACGAGGGGTTCCACGAGCCGGGCGAGCCGGGAGCCCCAGCGGTACAGGGTGGGGTGCTGCAGGACCCAGCCCGTGAGCTTGGCAAGCCGCGCCTCCCACCGGGCCTGGGGTCCCGCCGCGGCCCGGGCCCGCAGCGCCACCAGCATGCGCGGGATGTCGATGCGCAAGGGACACACCTCGAGGCAGGCACCGCAGAGGGAAGACGCAAAGGGCAGGTCTCCAAGCCCTCTGCCCTCTGCCAAGACCGGGCTGATGACAGCACCGATGGGCCCGGAATACACCGAGCCGTACGCGTGTCCCCCGGCCCGCTCGTACACCGGGCAGACGTTCAGGCAGGCACTGCACCGGATGCACTGCAGGGCCTCCCGGAGGTCCGGGTCTCGCAGGAGCCGGCTGCGCCCGTTGTCCACCAACACCAGGTGGAACGCCTCCGGCCCATCGAGCTCCCCGGCGGTCCGGGGACCCGTGAGGAGAGAAACGTACGCGGAGAGCCGTTGGCCCGTGGCGCTGCGCACCAGCAGGGGGAGGAACACCGCCAGGTCTGCCAGGCGCGGGACGACCTTTTCGACCCCCGCCACCGCCACGTGCACCCGGGGGAGGCTGGTCACCATGCGCGCGTTGCCCTCGTTTTCCACCAGCACCACCGTCCCGGTCTCCGCCACGAGGAAGTTGGCGCCCGTGATGCCCACGTCGGCCCGCAGGAAGGCCTGCCGCAGGTGGGCGCGGGCAGCCGCGGTCAAGACGGGTACGGGGGCGTCCGGCGGGGTCCCCAGGTGTTCGGAGAACAGTCGGGCCACGTCCTCCCGCGGCTTGTGGATGATGGGGGCGATGAGGTGCGAGGGACGGTCCCCGCTGATCTGCACCACGAACTCCCCCAGGTCGGTCTCCACCACCTCCATGCCTGCCTGCACCAGGGCCCGGTTCAGCTCCACCTCCTCCGTCACCATGGACTTGCTCTTGGCCACCCGCCGCGCACCCGCTTCCTGGCAGATGCGCACCACGCAGCGGCGGGCTTCCTCCGCGTCCCGGGCCCAGTGCACGTGCCCACCGCGGGAGCGGACCGCGGCCTCCAGCTGCTCCAGGTACTGGTCCAGGTGGGCGAGGGTGTGCTCCTTGAGCCGCTTGGCCTGCTCCCGCAGGGCGTCGAAGTGCGGGAGCTCCCCGGTCACCTGAGCGCGCCGGGCGCCGAGGTTGAAGGTGACCCTGCGGATGGCTTCCCGCAGCGCGGGATCCTGGACCGCCCTGCGGCTGGCCTCCCGAAACCCCGCGGGGGCCGCCTGCCCTGCGCGCCCCTCTCGCGGCAGCCCGGCCTCCATGCGCTCCAGCCCTCCCACCGCCCCCGGGAGCGTCACCGCGCGGCCAGCACCTCGGCCAGGTGGGCGCACCGCAGTGGCTCGCCGCGCCTGGCCAAGCCCCCCTGCAGGTGGAGCAGGCAGCCGGCGTCCGTGGACACCAACACCTCCGCGCCCGTGGACCGCACGTCCTCCAGCTTGTCCTGCATCATGGCCTCCGAAACCTCCGGGAATTTCACGGAGAACACGCCCCCGAACCCGCAGCACGCCTCCGGGCGCGCCAGGTCCACGAGCTGCAGGTCCCGGACCTTGCGCAACAGGGCCCGCGCGCAGTCCGCTGCCCCCAGGCCCCGGAGGAGGTGGCAGGAGGGGTGCAGGGCCACCCGGTACGGGAACCGGGCACCGACGTCCTCCACACCCAGGACCCGCACGAGGAACTCGGAAAGCTCATAGGTCCTTTCGGCCACCGCCCTCCCCCGCTCCGCCCAGCCGCCCCCGCCCACCAGCTTGGGGTAGAACTCCCGCACCGTGGCCACACAGGAGCCGGAGGGCGCCACGACCACCTCGAAGGGCTCGAAGACCCGCACGAACCGCCGGGCCAGGGCCGCGGCTTCCCGGGGGAATCCGTCGTTCAAGAACGGCTGGCCGCAACAGGTCTGGGCCGCGGGCACCTCCACCCGCAGCCCCACCGTCTCCAGCACCCGCACCGTCGCCTCCGCAACCTCCGGGGCGAACTGGTCGACCAGGCAGGTGACAAACAGAGCCACCCGGTTCAAACGTCTACCCTGCGTCCACATCCAGACACACCCCGTTGCCGCGGACGGAAAAGGCCCGGGCGCGCAGCCAGCGAAGCACGGGGCTCGCTACACGCCTCACCAGCCCACGGCCTCTCCGTCTACCCGAGGGTCTGAGCCTGCCTGGTACACCCCCGCTGCATCCACGAGGATGACTTGAGCCCCGCCCGCAAACCCGGACAGGGGGACCACTCGGTGCCCTCGCCGCTCCAGCTCTGCCTTGATGTCCTCCGGGAAGCCCCTCTCCATCCGCAGCTCGAAGGGGGCGGGCAGGTCAGCCGGATCCGTGCCGGGGAAGCTCAGCCAGCGGGGTGCCTCCACGGCCTGTTGGACGTTCAAGCCGAAGTCCACGATGTTCGTGAACACCTGGGCACACCACTGAGGTTGGCCGTCTCCACCGGGGGTCCCCCACACGAGGAAGGGGCGCCCGTCGGGACGAAACGCCAGGAAGCACATCAAGGTGTGCATGGTCCGCTTGCCGGGACCGATCACGTTCGGATGCCCCTCCTCCAGCGTGAACCCCCTTCCGGCCCGGTTGTTGAGCAGGATCCCCGTTCCCTCCACCACCTCCGCGCAGCCGAAGCTCGCGGAGAGGCTCGTGATGTACGATACCAGGTTCCCTTGGCCGTCCGCCACGGCGAAGTACGTGGTGGCCTCCAGCGCCTCCTCCAGGGCGCCCGGGGAGGGCTCTGGGTTCGCCCGTGAGGGGTGAATGGCCTGTGCGCGGCGGCGGGCATACTCCTTCGAGAGAAGCGTCCCGATGGGGTTTTGCACGAACCGGGGATCGCCCAGGTACCGGAGCCGGTCCGCGAAAGCCAGCTTTTTCGCTTCCACCATCACGTGAATGGTGTCCGCGGACAGCCAGCCCAGCCGCTGGAGGTCGTACGATTCCAGGATGTTCAGCATCTCCAGCAGGATGAGCCCCTGGGAGGGCGGAGCTGTGGTCACCACCCGGTAGCCGCGGTAGCTGGTGTGGAGGGGTGCGTAGACCTCGCTGTGGTGCTCCGCGAACTCCCGCTCGCTCAGAAGCCCTCCGTGCGCCCTGCAGTAGCCGACCATGGCCTTCGCCAGCTCCCCCCGGTAAAAGACCTCGCGGCCGCCTTCCGCGATCCGCCGGAGGGTCTGCCCGAGGTCCTTCTGGACCAGGATCTCCCCCGGTCGGGGCGGCCGGCCCTCCGGGAGGTAGATCCGGCTAGCGGAGGGGTAGTGCTTCAGAACCTCTTCGGCCTCTGCGATCCAGGCGCTCACCTTTTCCGTGACCGGGAACCCTTCCTCGGCGTAGAAGATGGCAGGCTCCAGGAGCTGCCCGAGCGAGAACTTGCCACTCCCCCACCGCTCCAGGGCCGTCACCATGGCGTCCACGGCTCCGGGCACGGAGACGGACAGCATGCCCCGCAGGGGCATCTTCGTGTATCCGCGCTCCAGGAAGAACTCCCGGGTGGCCGCGTACGGCGCCACGCCGCTCCCGTTGAGCGCCCAGGTCTGGGCCTTCCGGGCGTCGTAGTAGAGGAGGAAGGTATCCCCGCCCACACCGCTCATCATGGGCTGCACCACGCCCAGGACCGCGGCTGTGGCCACAGCCGCGTCTACGGCGTTGCCGCCCGACATCAACACCCGCAGCCCAGCGGCGGAGGCCAGAGGGTGGCCCGAGGCCACCATGCCCCGTGTCGCCATCACCACGCTCCGTCCCTGAGGCACCATCACCTGACCTCCTACGTTCCCACGCGGACGGGGGATGCGAGCTTCCGCAGGGTAGCGACGGCAGACTGCGCCGCCAGGATCCCCGTGCGGGGATTCTCCGTCGGCACGTTCTCGATGTGAAGGGTGAACCTCCCGAAGGAGCCGACCACCTGGAGTTCATGCGTGTTCCGAGAGACTGTGGGATCCGCCACGATACGTACACGGGTCCGGTCCGGGCCGATACCGGCCAAGCTGATAGCCGCCGCGATGTTGACGTTCGCCGGAAAGCCCCGGCAGGCCTCCCGGGCTGTCCCCTCGAACACCACCTGGGGCCCTTCGAGCTCCAGCACGTTGAGCCCGTGCGCTTCTAAGTACGGCGCACCGGCCAGCGCACGGGGCGGTTTCCGGCTCACCAGGGTGACCGACTCCACGTCCCCCACCGCCGCCGCAGCGAGGGCGTCCAGGCCCCCGATGGCTCCGGAGATGACATGGATCCGGCCGCCGCCCTGCTGGGCGAGGCTGACGTAAGCGTCGTAGGCCTCGAGGAGCGCGCCGACGCTGAGGACCACGAGGGTCCTGCCGGCGCGGAGCGCAGCGGTGGCAATCTCGGGGAAGGCGTGGGCGGGCGCAGCCTCCACGACCACATCCACCATCAAGGCCATCTCGGCCAAGGGGACCACGGGAGGGGGAACCTTGAGTAAGGCCTCAGCCCGCTCCCGGGCCCGGTCCAGGTCACGGCTCGTGATCGCTCCCAGGCGTAGGCCCGGCAGGGGACCGTCCAAGGCGGCGGCCACACGTTGCCCGATGGCCCCGAACCCCGCCAACCCAACGGTCAGCACCGGCCCTGGGCCGGCTCCTCCCACGCTCTACCCTCCCGAAGGAACGGCACTGGCCAGCCGCCCCGCCCGCGCCTGTCGCCGCGCCTGGACCACCCCCCAGCCGAAGGAAACGACCGACAGAACGAGGAACAGCCCCGAAACGGGCCGCGTCAGAAACAGGAGCGGGTTCGGCTCCGTCATGATCGCCCGGATGAGGTTTACCTCGATCTGGTCCCCCAGGATCAGGCCGAGGATGAGGGGGGCGAGGGGGAATTCGAGCTTCACCATCAGGTAGCCCAGGACGCCGAAGAGAAAGAAGGTCCACACGTTGGCCACTAGGTTGTTGACGGCGTAGGCGCCCACGGCACCCAGAACCAGGATCACGGGCACCAGGAAGTGGAGAGGCACGGAGACGGCACGCACGAGCAGTCGGAGCAGGGCCGCGACGATGGGCACCGTCATGAGGGTGGCCAGGAAGTACGCGGCGAACATGCCGTAGGCTAGGTCCGGTTTGCTGCTGATAAACAAGGGCCCAGGCTGAATTCCGTGGATGATCAGAGCGCCGATCATCACCGCACTCACCGCGTCCCCCGGAATTCCGAAGGCCATCATGGTAATCAACGAACCAGCCACGTTGGCGTTGTTGGAGGATTCTGCCGCGATGATCCCGTCCGCGATCCCGGTCCCGAACCTTTCGGGATGCCGCGAGAACTTCTTCGCCTGGTCGTACGCCAGGATGTTCGCAGCCGAGCCTCCCACCGCAGGCAGAACCCCGATCCACAGGCCGATCAAGGTCGAACGGAGGAGATTCGTCCACTGGGAGAAGATCTCCCGGATCACCCGAGTATGAGACACCGACAATGCCACAGGACCCCTCACCAGCGCCGCAGCCTGTCCAGCGCGCCTTCGCTCAAGGTCTCGCATCAGCTGGGCGAAGGCGTACACGCCAACCAACACGGGCAGAAAGGGGAACCCCGTACGCAGGTACTCCAGCCCGAAGGTGAACCGGGGCACACCCATGATAGGGTCAGACCCCACCACCGTCAGAAAGAGGCCCACCGCCGCGGCGATCAGTCCCTTGAGGAGCGAGTGCTCTGAAAGGCTCGAGACGATGCTCAGGGTGAGGACGAACAGACTGAAGTACTCCCAGGGTCCGAACCGGAGGGCCAGCGCCGCGAGAGTCAAAGCCCCGATCACGAGGGGGATCCCGGCCAGCAGGCCTCCCAACAACCCCGCCCAGATGCCGAGCCATACGGCGCGTCCTGGCTCACCTCTCTTGGCCATGGCGTGCCCGTCAAAGGTGGTGGCGACGGCAGAGGCCGTGCCGGGAATCCCCAGGAGCGTGGCGCTGATCAGCCCTCCGGATTCGCCGCCCACGTATACCCCGATGAGGGTCGCCAGCCCCTGGAGGGGATCCATCCCGAACGTGAAGGGAAGGACGAGGATCACGGTCATGGTGATGGTGATGCCAGGGATGGCACCCCCGATGAGTCCGGCCACCACTCCTGCCACCAAAGACAGGAGGACGTCTGGTTGCAGGAGCCGCGCGCTTGCGTGTAACCAGAGCTCCATTATACTCCCGTGATAACTCCGCGAGGCAGGAGCAGCTTCAGGTACACCTCAAAAACGAAGTACACGGCTGCAGTAAACGCCGCGGCCAACGACACGGAGACCACTCCGTGGCGGACGCTCCTGGGCCCTAGCATCCAAGCCAGGGCCGCCACGAACAGGAGGGTTGCCACCCGAAACCCTACGAGGGGCATCAGGGCTACGTAGCCTCCGAACAGGAAGTACGTAAGGAGGACCTGACCATACGGCTCGATCCGCCGGCGGAAGCTTTCTTCCTTCTTCCCTCTACGGGATGTTGGGTCACTCCCCCGGCTCAAAACGTCAGTAGCCACCAGAGCCACGCTCAACCCTCCTAGCAAGCCGAGCAAGCCCCGTGGGTAGAATTCCGGGCCCAGCGGAATGAAGGGAGGGTGAGGGATCTCCCCCGTGTGCTGGTAAAGCCAGAGCGTGATGGCCAGAAGGAAGAGCCCAACGATCCCGTCCCGACCCATCCCTTACGGATCCGAGTCGGCGCGCTTACCGCCGCCTGAACCCCACGTACTCGGCCAGCGCTTTGTTCAGCGCGTCGTTCTCCCGGAGGAAAATCGTGTACTGCCTGCGGTTCAGAAACCGAACGTCGGTGCCCTGCTTGGCCATGGCCTCGGCAAAGGCAGGATCCCGAGCGGTTCGCTCACACGCCTTCTCCAACCGGTCCAGGATGGCGGAAGGGGTTCCCCTGGGTACCATCAGACCTCGGTTCACCGCGTACACCACGTCCACCCCGAGTTCCTTCAGGGTTGGCAGGTCCGGCGCGGAGGGGTGGCGCTTCTCCGTGGCGATGGCCAGGAACCGGATTTGACCGGCCCGGGCTTTATCCAACTGTGTCAGGTTCGACTCCGCTACGTCGATGTGCCCACCCATGAGGGCGGTCATGCGCGGAGCGGTGCCCTCATAGCTCACGTATCGCCAAAGGCGGGATCCCACCTTCCGCTCGATGAGCACGAGGAAGAAGTGGCTCGTGGAACCGAGTGTGGCGCCGGCTTTGATCTCATCTGGGCGCCGCTTCGCGTCCTCCAAAAGGTCTTTGAAGGTCCGCCACCTGGACCCTCCGTACACGGCTACGATGGATGGCGTAGACGTCAGAAGGCAAACGGGAGTAAAGTCCCAGTAGTTGATCTCCGCGACGCCCGTGTAGAAGGTGGTGTGGATATAGTCGTGGACCGAAAAGATCGTGTACCCGTCCGGCGACGCTCTCTTCGCCTCCCGGGCGCCCGCGGTCCCCGATGCCCCGGGAATGTTCACGACGACCACGGGAACTCCCAGGTCCTTCTCGAGGAAGCTCGCGGCCACGCGCATAATCGCATCCGTGTCCCCGCCCGCCGCCCAGGGCACGATCATCTTCACAGGGCGGTCAGGATAGGTGGCACCGCGGACCGCGGTGGGTATGGCCACGAGGACGGACAGCGTGAGGATCGCCAACCAGCAGCGGAACGCACCCCGCATTCCTTCCACCCCCTGTCGTTCTCCCTCACGGGGATTCTAGCAGCCCCTCTCCCCGTCGTCGAGCCGGGTTGGCCGGGCTCCCGCGCCGGACCGTCCAGCGTGTCGGCAGGACTCCTGCTTCCCCTTTTCCCGCCGCACCGGGTTTGGCTGGGTCGGGGCTAGGCAGGGGCCGCCTCCCGTGAGTCCGCACGCCCTTCCATGGCCCTCCACACCCGCTCTGGGGTGAAGGGGAAGTCCAGGTGCCGGACGCCGAAGGGTTCCAGGGCGTCCACGACCGCGTTGGCCAAAGCCGGCGGTGCCCCGATGGTGCCCGCCTCCCCCAGGCCCTTCGCTCCCAGGGGGTTCAGGGGAGAAGGGGTCTCCAGGAACTCACTGACCAGGGACGGGGCGTCCACCGCGCGCGGCATCCCGTACTCCGCCAAGGTAGCCGTGAGGGGCTGGCCCGCGGCGTCGTACTCGAAGGCCTCGCGGAACACCTGCCCCACGGCCTGCACCACGCTGCCGGAGATCTGGCCCTCCGCCAGCAGGGGGTTGACGATGCGACCGGCGTCGTCCACCGCCACCAGCTTCAAAACCTTCACGTCCCCGGTCTCCGGGTCCACCTCCACCACCGCCCCATACGCCCCGTACGGGAACACGGGGCGTGGGACGGCGAAGTACCCCACCTCCTCTAACCCCATCTCCAGACCGGGGGGAAGCTGGTGCGGCTGGTACGCCGCGGAGGCCACCTCGCGCCAGGTCACCTTGCGCTCCGGAACTCCCCGCACCCCGAGGGAGCCGTCCTCCCACACCAGGTCCTCGGGGGAAGCCTCCAGGAGGTGCGCGGCGATGCGCCGCACCTTCTCCCGGATCTTCTCCGCCGCCACCACGATGGCAGAACCCCCGAGGGTGGTGGACCGACTGCCGAAGGTGCCGATGCTGCGGCCCAGCAGGTTGGTGTCCCCGTACTGCACCACCACCTCGTCCGGGTGGACCTGCAGCAGGTCCGCGGCAATCTGCGCGAACGTCGTCTCATGGCCCTGGCCGTGCGGCACCGAGCCCGTGCGCACCACTACCCGGCCCGTGGGCTCCACCACCACCGCCGCGCTCTCCCACAGCTGGCTTGCCGCCCGCTCCACGTACACCGCCACCCCGATCCCCAGGAGGCGGCCGTCGGCCCGGGCCTGCGCCTGCTCCGCGCGCCAGCGGTCGTACTCCAGAAGCTCCCGCAGCCGCCGCAAGGCCCGCGGGTAGTCTCCGGAGTCGTAGACCCATCCCAGGGCGTTCCGGTAGGGGAAGGCCTCCGGCGGGACCAGGTGCCGCAGGCGGAACTCCAAGGGATCCTCGCCCAGTTCCCGGGCCACCAACTCCACCGCCCGCTCCACCAGGTAGGCCGCCTCCGGCCGTCCAGCTCCCCGGTACGGCCCCGTGGGCACCTTGTTGGTGGCCACGCCCAGGAGCACCACGTGCGCGTGGGCAATGGCGTAGGCCCCGGTCATCAACATGGCCGTGTTCACCGGCGGGATCGGGGTGGAAGGGTACAGGTAGGCACCCGAGTCCGCCAAAAGGCGGGCCCGCACCGCGGTCATGCGCCCCGCCCGCACCGCCACCTCCACCTCCGCCACCATCCCCCGGCCCTGATAGCTGGCGAGGAGGTTCTCCCGTCGGTCCTCCACCCACTTCACGGGCCGGCCCAGCTCGAGGGCCGCCCACGCGACCAGGACGGTCTCGGGGGACACTCCGAACTTGCTGCCGAAGGCCCCTCCCACGTCCGGCACCACGAAGCGGACCCGTTCCTCCGGCCTCCGGAGGATCCGGCTGAGCTGCTCCCGCGGCCGGTGGGTGCCCTGGGCGGAGGACCACACGGTGAGCACGTCCGTGCCCGGGTCGTAGGCGGCTACCGCACCTCGGGTCTCCATGGGCACCGCGGCGAGCCTGGGGATGCGGAACTTCTGCCGCACCACACGCTCTGCCCGGGCGAACTCCCCGTCGGGGTCGCCTCCCTTGCGTTCCCACCGGAAGAGGACGTTGTCCGGCACGGAGTCGTGCAGCCGCACCTCTCCCGCCAGGGCGGCTTCGGGGTCTGTCACCGCGGGCAGGAGCTCGTAGTCCACCTCCACGAGGCCCGCCGCATCCTCCGCAGCCGCCCGGGTCTCCGCCACCACCGCGGCCACCGGCTCCCCCACGTACCGCACCCGGTCCCCGGCCAGGACGGGGTGGGGGACGGGCTCCACGTGCGTCCCCTCGACGCCCGCGAGTCCGTAGGCTCCCAGCCTGCCCTCCAGGTCCCGGGCGGTGAGGACCCGCACCACTCCGGGCACGGCCCGCGCGGCCTCCACCCGGATTTCCCGGATGCGGGCGTGGGCGTGCGGGCTCCGTACCACCACCAAGTGCAGCATCCCGGGCAGGTGCAGGTCGTCCACGTACCGCGCCTGGCCGCGGAGGAAACGCCCGTCTTCCTTGCGCCGGAGTGGTTTGCCGATCCACCCGCCGTGGTGCTCGCTCTTCACGCCCTCGACCTCCTCGCGGGCGCTGTCGCCCACAGCCTCCAGTATAGGGCCCGGAGCGACTTCACCCGCGCCAGGTACAGGCGGGGCCCACAAACACCGTTTCGTGCCGGGCCCGGGAGAAATACTCCAAAAACGTCAGCTCACAGTCCGGGTCTGCCGGGAGCTGGTGCGCGTCCCCCTCCGCCACCCAGGCCACGGACCCAGCTCGGATCGGGAACTCCCGGTCGCCGATGCGGATCCGTCCTCTGCCGGACAGCACGTAGAAGAAGTGCTCGGTGTCGCGGTGGTAATGTACCGGAGAAGACGCCCCTGGGGCGACCGTGACCACGTCCACCAGCAAGGGACTTCCCGTGTTGGTGTGGTTCAACAGCACCCGCTTGCGCCGCCCGTCGTGTACCGACACCAGCTCGGGCACTTCCTCGCGGTGGAAGACTTTGGAGCCGGCTCCGCGGCCCACCACCACGTCCGCCTCTCCCAGTTCCTCGTGCCGGATTTGGCTCACGTCTCCCTCCGTCCACAGCTGCCTCGGCTCCCGTCGCCTTCCCGGAACCGCGGAGGCGGTTTGGGGAGGTTTGGTCGCCGGTGCCGGATCTGGACGCTTCCCTGACCCTCCTGGTGGACGCGGCCGCCCCGAATGGGTCAGTGCCACCGCGGGTCGCCGCTCCACTTCCCGAGCTTCGTCAGACACGCCCGGGTGAAGCCCCACTCCACGGCCCGCTCGTAGCTCGGCCGTTCTGCGGCCGCGATGTTTCCGATCTGCACCTCCGTCTCGATGCCGTCCTCCACGAGGTCCTTGTGCAGGGCCTCGTTCACCGGCCAAATACCCCGCCGTGCCAGCTCGTCATAGGTCCGGGACACAATGTCCGGGCTGAATTTCGTGTACTTTACCCCGATCTCGATGGTCCTCGCCCGGTTCTGGTACATGAACCGCTGCGCCTCGATCAACGCGCACACCGCGTTCTGAAGAAGCTGCGGGTCGTTCCGAATCACGTCCCCCGTGGTGATGTAAACGGCGTACCAACCTCTCGGGAGCACTTCCCACAGGCGGGCAAGGATCCGCAGGCTCCGGCTCTGGCCCAGCGCCTCGTAGGCCTGGTCCAGGTGCATGATGATGGCGTCGATCTGGCCGCCCAGGAGCGCGGGAATCCGAGCCGCGGTGGCGACGGTCACGTACTGCACGTCCCTGGGTGTGAGCCCACAGCTCCGGAGCACCGCCCGGGTCATGACCTCGGGGTAAGCCCCCACGCCCCCAGGGGTTCCGATCTTCTTGCCCCGCAGCTCCTCGCAGCGCCGCACCTCTGGGCGGGCCACCATCACCACGGGGTGTGGCATGGCGTAGCTGTACACCGCCTTCAGGTCCGCCCCCCGCGCCAGCGCGGACACGAAGGGAGGCACCCCGGGCGCCGCCACCTGCACCTCTCCCCGCCCCCCGATCAGAGCCCGCAACGCCGCGGGCCCACCCTCGAAGGTGAAGATCCGTGCCTCAATCCCGTACTTGGCGAAGATGCCCACCTCCTGCGCCACCCAGGGCGGCAAGTGGACCACGTTCGGCGGGGTGGTGGGCATGGCAATCCCGAGCACCCGCCGGCCTTCTCCCCACCCTGGACCGGCCACCGATCCCAAGGTCAGAGCCAGAGCGCATACCACGGCAAAGGACACCAGGACTCGCCTCACGATGGTCCCTCCTTCCTCCGGTCATTCATCCCGCAGGACGTACACCCACGGTGCGATCCGCTTCTCTAACCTCCTCAACAGACCGGTGAGCCCTACGCCCAGCACCATCAGGACCACGATCGGAACGAACAGCCGGTCGGTTTTGAAGGTGTTGGCGTACTGCACGATCATGTAACCGAGCCCCGTGATGCTCGTGTAAAACTCAGCCACCACCATCCCCACCAACCCGCGGCCGATGGCCAACCGGATCCCCGCCAGAATAAACGGCAAAGCCGACGGCAAGATCACGTCACGCCACACCGCCCACTCCGTGGAGCAGAAGGCCCGGGCTACCTCCAACAACCTGCGGTCCACACTGCGGACCCCCTGGTATGTGTTGATGAGGATGGGGAACACGCAGAACAAGAACACCAGCACCACCTTGGCCTTCGTCTGGAAGCCCAGCCAGAGGACGATGATGGGGATGAGGGCCACCGTCGGGGTGGCGTACAGGGCGTTGACGTAGGGATCGGTGGCGTGTTCCAAGAGCGGCCACCGGGCGATCGCCACACCAAGCGGAATCCCGGCCAGCACTGCCAGACACAGGCCGAAAGCGAGAACCACCAGACTGGCCTGAAGGTAGAACTGCAGCTCCCCGGTCTGCACCAGCACGACCGCCGCCCGGGCAATGGCGGACGGGTACGTGAAGATGGGGGACGCCAGGATCCTCCCGTACACCTCCCATGCCCCGAGCCCCAGGAGGACCGACGCCGAACGGACCACCGTGGGCGAAGGCCGGCCGGCCCAGAGCACCCGGCGCTGCGTGGGCACTGCCGTGACCACCTTCACCGAGACCCCTCCGCGTCCGCCCGCAGCAGTTCCCACACGTACCGGCGCAGCTCGAGGAAGCGGGGCAGAGCCCGCACCCGTTCTCCGGCCCGTGGCCGCGGGATGTCCACAGGAAGGTCCTCCCGAACGCGACCCGGCCGACCTGAGAGCACCACGATCCGGTCCCCGAGCAAGATCGCCTCGTCAATGCTGTGTGTGACGAAGACCACCGTCTTTCGTTGGAGCCGCCATATCCGGACCAGCTCCTCCTGCATGAACTCGCGCGTCTGGGCGTCCAGGGCGCCGAAGGGCTCATCCATGAGCAGGACTTCTGGATCCACCGCCAATGCCCGGGCGATCCCAACCCGCTGCTGCATTCCTCCCGACAGCTGGTAGGGGTACTTTCGCTCGAAACCCTGGAGGCCCATGAGCTCGATGTACCGGGGGACCCTTTCCCGGATCACGCTCTCCGGGTAGCCATGCGCGCGCAACCCGTAGGCCACGTTGTCCCAGACGGTCTTCCACGGGAACAGGCCGAAGTGCTGGAAGACCATGGCCACCTCCCGCCTTGGCCCGCGCACCTCTGTCCCGTCCAATCGGACCGCCCCCTCGTCTGGGGCGATGAGCCCCGCCAGGATGCGCAGCAGGGTGGTCTTACCACACCCGCTCGGTCCGATCACGCACAGGAACTCGTTGGCGTGAACCTCCAGGGAGCAGGGGCCCAGGGCGAAGACGTCTCCAAAGCGCTTCACCACGGCGTCGGCGACGATCCTGGTGGTCACGCCCCGCTCCCTCCGTTGGCTCCGAGCTGGTCCGCCATCCAGTCTGCCACCAGCGGGCGGTACTTGTACGGAATGTTGTTGCAGACGTGGTTCCCCTCCGGATACAGGACAAACTCCCCTCGAGGCGCTTCCCGGGCCACCCGCTCCGCGTCCTGCCACGGGAACAAGGCGTCCTGCTGGCCGAACACCACCAAGAACGGCTGCCGGACCCGCGGGAGCACCGGGCCTAGGTCCAGCTCCTGGGCCCGGCGCCGCGCTTCCGCGGCGTCCACGGCCCCCGCGTGGTACTGGAAGGTCTCCCGCGTGAGACCGGGCAGGCGCTCCCACGCGGCTCCGAAGTTGTACGGGCCTCCGATGGCCGCCACCGCCCGGATCCGGGGCTCAAACGCCGCGGCCCGGGGCGCGTAGTAGCCGCCCAAACTGACTCCCACGGCACCGACCCGGTCCAGGTCCACCTCCTCCGAAGCGGAGAGGAAATCCAACAGCGCCCGTACGGCGACCTCGTAGTCGGGCCGGATGGTGGTGTGAAAGCCCGTCTCCCCTTGCCCGGGTCCGTCCACCGACACGGTGGCCATGCCGCGGACGAGGAAAGTGTTCTCCCAGTGGAAGAACTCCTCCTTGGTGGAGTCCAGCCCGGGGATCAGGAGGACTACGGGGGGACGCGGGATCTCCCGGGGTCGGCGCAAGTTGGCGAACAGCGTGCTCCCCTCGAAGGGGACCTCCAGGCGGCGCGCCGTGGGGTCCAGGTGCCGGTGCGCGCACAGCAAAGCCTGCACAGCCCGCTCCGTGGTCGCCCGGTAGCGCACAGGGTCCACCGTCCAGACGAACTTCGCGAAGTGGTAACACAGAGCTGCCCGCACCCAGGCCTCGCCCGCGGTGATGCGCCGGCCCCGTGCTTCCGCCTCCCGGGCCAGCTCCGCGTGCATGTCTCCGGTGGCCACCCAAGCGTCCAGCCACTCTTCCCAGCGGCGGATGACCGCGGTGGCCCGCACAACGTCGTTGTAGTCCACCCCCTGGGCGATCATCCGCGGCGCCCAGTTCTGGACGGCAGCCTGGATCCGGGGGTCCACTCCCTCACCCGTGCGCATCGCGTACCTCGAGCCCCAGGATCCGCACCGCGTTCTCCCCCAGCACCCGGGGTTCCGTCTCCGCGCCTAGCCCCGCGGACCGCACGAACCCCACGGGGTCCTCCAGGCCCATGTCGAAGGGCCAGTCCGACCCCAGCACCACCTGGCCCGGCCCCGCCCACTCCACCAGCTGCCGCAACAGGACCGCGTCGTGGGTCACGGTGTCGTAGAAGAACCGCCGCAGGCACGCATCCACGTCTCCCCGCAGTCGCGACCGCGCGAGGGGTTGGAAGCCATGGGCGTGCCGCAACCGCCCCCGCAGCGCCGGCAGCGCGCCCCCGCCGTGGGGGAGAATCACCGTCAGCCGCGCGTAGCGCTCCAGGAGGCCGCTCAAGACCATGTGAGCGGCTGTGACCGCGGTCTCCACGGGGTTGCCCACGGTGTTCCAGAGGTAGTAGTCTCCCAGGGCGCGGACGCCCAGCCCGCTGCCGGTGGGGTGTACGAACACAGCGAGGCCCAGGGCGTCCGCCGCCTCCCAGAAGGGCAGGAAGAAGTCGTCCCCCAGGGCGCGTCCCCCCACGCTGGCGGGGACTTCGACCCCTACCAGCCCGGGCCGGCGCCGTACGTCTTCCAGGACGCGGGCCGCGCGAGCCGGGTCCTGCAAAGGCGCCGCGCCGAACGCCCACGCCCGGCCTGGGTGGCGTGCACAAACCCGCGCCAGCCCTTCGTTCCAAGCCTCACAGACCTCCCCGGCGAGCCCTACGTCCTGCTCCTCGCAGGGCAACATGGACACCCAGGGGGAAAGCACCACTCCGTCCGCGCCCGTCCTCCCCACGCCCTCCACGACTGCGTCCGGGTCTGCGAACTCCCGGACCGCGGACTGCACCCGTTGCCCTCGCCACACCACCACCCCGCGCCCGTCCTCCCAGTGGACCTGAGCGCGCCAAGGGCCCTCTCCCACCAGCTCTGGCACCACCACGTGGACGTGCACGTCCACCACCCTCACCGCGTGGCCTCCTCTGCGCGCTTCAGCCCGGCGGTGGTGTCCCCGAACACCTCGCCGTGACGGATGCCCAGCGTCTTGATCCACCGCGGCACAGCTCCTTGACCGTGTGGTCCAGCACTCCCTGGTGGAAGGTGAGCTCCCAGGCCTGGCTGAAGGCGCGGATCACGTTCGGGTTGTGAGCCCGGATAGCCTGGCTCTCCGGTCTGGGCGTCCCCTCCCGGCGGGCCCGTTCCAGGTACCCCCGGATCTCGGGGTCGGAGACGGCCTGCGGGTCTACGTACGGAATCCTCGGCATGCTGTCCCTCCTCCCTTCACCCCACGAGCCGCAGCCCGCGCGGATACTGGTGTACGAACTCCGGTCCACCGTGGCCCAAGACCACCAACTCTCCCGTCTGGACCCCGAACTGCTCGTCTGCGGTGATCACGTTGGGCTGGACCACCAGGGCCATGCCTGGCTGTAGTTCCAGGGCGGCGTGTGCCGCGGTCCAGAAGCCTTCCGTCCCCAGGATCGGGGGCAGGTATCCCCCGCCGAAACCGTGCACCAAGTCGTCGCACAGCGCAAACCCGCTGCCCCGAACCACCTCCAGCGCTTGCCCGAGTCCCTCGGCCCGCAGCCCGGGCTGCAAGGCGTGCAGCGCCGCGTGAAACGCCTCCTCCGCCACGCGGTGGAGTTCCCGCACCGCCGGGGGAGGCTCCGCCGCCACCACAAAGGTCCGCAGGATCTGGCCCGGATAGCCCCAGTACGAGGCGCTGAGCTCGCAGGTGACCACGTCCCCGGGACGGACTCTGCGCGGGGACGGGAACTGCGAGGGCACGCAGCGGTCCGGCGCGGATGGGGACGTCACCGAGAGGAAATGGATGTGCGTCATCCCTCCGTAGGGAACGTAGGCACGCTGGACCGCGTCCACCAGTTCGAACTCGGAGACCCCGGGCCGCAGGTTCGCCTCCAGCCCCCGGACCGCCCGGTCCGTGAGCGCCGCGCCCCTCCGGAGCCAAGCCACCTCCTCGGGGGACTTCACCAGACGAAGCCAGGTGTAGCCCGCGGTCAAGTCCACCACCTCCCGGACCTCGGCCGCGAGGTGGTTCCAGGCGGGAGCCGGAAGCGGCCCCACGACCCCCACCCGCTGACTGCGGCCACCCCTGCGGAGGAGTTCCCCGCCCACCGCTTCCGCCGTCCAAGGTCCGCCCCACGCCACTTCCACCTCGGGAGCCACCGCCCGCCGCGCCGTGGGCACGTGGTTGCGGTACTGCACGAACAGCTTCACGGGTTCTCCGGGAGCCCACACCGCCGCGGCTTCCCGGCTCACGGGCCAGTTGGAAATCCAGTGGACTGCGTCGCCGCTGCCCCAGGTGCCGTACACCACCAGCCGGTCGACCCGATTCTCCGCCATCAACGCCGCCAACTTCTCCCGTCGGGCCTCCCGCTCCGCGTCCGAAAACCGCGGGAAACCGCCCTCCGGCCACAGCTCCCACGGCACGCCGGCCTCGGGCACGGGTCTTCACCGCCCCCCTGCGGGATTCAGCACGACGATGCGCAGATCCGTCATCTCCTCCACTGCATACCTCGGCCCTTCCCGGCCGATCCCACTGCGCCGCACGCCACCGTACGGCATGAGGTCTACCCGGAAGCCGGAGGTGTCGTTGATGATCACCCCGCCCATCCGGAGGGTGCGGGCCGCCAGCATGGCCTTGCGGAGGTCGTTGGTGAACACCCCCGCCTGCAGCCCGTACTCGGTGTCGTTGGCCCGCGCCAAGGCCTCCTCGAAGCTGTCGCAGGCCACCACGGAAGCCACGGGCCCGAAGACCTCCTGGCAGACGACTTTCATTTCGGGCCGCACGCCTACGAGCACCGTGGCAGGGTACAGAACGCCCTGCCGCGGTCCCCCCAGCACCCGCTGGGCTCCCCCCTGCACCGCCTCTTCCACCCACGCTTCCACGCGCCTTGCATCCTCCTCCGAGATGAGGGGCCCGATGTCCGTGTCGGGGTCCTCCGGATCGCCCAGCTTCATGCCCCGAGCTGCTTCCACGAACTTTTCGAGGAAGGGCTCGAACACCGGCCGCTCCACGTAGATGCGCTGTACGGAGATGCAGAACTGGCCCGCGTACAAGTACGCGAACCGGGCCAGCAGCGCCGCCGCCTGGTCCAGGTCGGCGTCCTCCGCCACGATGTTGGGGGAGTTGTTGCCCAGCTCCAGGATGACCCGGCGCAGGCCCGTGGCGGCCTTGATGCGCTCCCCCACCTCCGGGCTGCCCGTGAAGGTGTACAGGGCGATCCCAGGGTGGCGCAGCAAGGCCTCCCCCACCGTCCGCCCCCCGCCCACCACCACATTGAGGTAGCCGGGGGGGAGGCCCGCCTCCTCCAGCAGCTGGCACAGCATCAGGCTGGTGAGGGGCGTGTAAGTGGCCGGCTTGAGGACCACGGCGTTGCCCGCGGCCAGGGCCGGCGCCACCTTGTGGGCCACCAGGTTTAGGGGGAAGTTGAAGGGCGCGATGGCGCACACCACTCCCACGGGGACCCGGATGGTGAAGGCGATCCTGCCCTCTGCGCCCGGGGCGGCGTCCACGGGGACCTGCTCCCCGTGGATCCGCTTGGCCTCCTCGCCACTCAGGGAGATAGTCTGGATGGCGCGGTCTACCTCGACCCGGGCGTACTTCAGGGGTTTGCCCGCTTCCCGGGCGATGGTGACCGCGAACTCCTCCTTCCGCTGACTCAACAGGTCACTAGCCCGCCGGAGGATCTCGAACCGCCGGTACGGCGAAAGAGGCCGCTCCTCCAGGGCCCGCTGCGCCGCCCGGACAGCTTCGTCCACGAGCCCTTCGTCCGCCTCCGCGACCTCCGCCACCACCTCCTGCCGGTACTTGTGCAGCACGGGCACCACGCGACCTGTCTGCCGCCACCTCCCGTCAACGTACAGTCCCCACCGCGGGACCGTCACCGTGGCCATGGCGTCACCTCCCCTCCATCCCCTCTCTGCTCCCTGTAGCCTCCCGCAGGTAGATCTCGGGCGCCGAGGTGGCCACCCGGAGCTGGAACACGTCCGGCCGGTTGTAGTGGCCCGCGAAGTCGTGCCGGACCTTCTCCGCCACGCATTCGCTGAGATCTGCCTCGAACACGAGGACCCCCTCTTCGGCCCCCATGGGTCCGGCCACCACCTGCCCACCGGGCCCCACGATGCAGGAACCGCCCGTGGCCCGGTCGTCCCACAGGTCGGCGCGGTCCTCCTCCGTGTAGACCAACATCTCCCGCATCTCTTCGGTCATGGTCCCGCAGGCATTCACCACGAAGGCCTTCGACATGAGGGCCAAGGCCCGTCCCACCACCAAGGCACGCTCCGGGCACGACATCCCACGCTTCGGGAACCGGTTGGGCCAGCTCACCGCCAGCACATGAGGGTATTCCGCTATCAGGGCGAATACCGCCAGGGGGTTCGAACTTTCCCCGCAGATGAGGCCCCCGATGCGCCCGAAGTCCGTAGGGTACGTCCGCAGGGTGTCCCCGAAGCCGCCTGTGTGCACCAAGCGCTCCCCCACCGTGGGGACGAGTTTTCGATGTTTGCCCAGGATGCTCCCGTCCGGCGCGAGGAACAACTGGGTGTTGTACAAAGTGCCGAAGGTGCCCGGCCTGCGCTCGCACAGGCCCATCACCACGTACACCCCCGCCTGGCGGGCGGCCTCCCCGAGGGCTTCCGTGGTCCTGCTAGGGATCTCCACGGAGTTCAGGAACAGGCGCGTCGCCAAGGCGTTGCTCTTGGGGTCCGTGGCGGGGAAGAAGTGATACCAGAGGGGGTGGCCGGGAAGGAAACCTTCGGGGAAGACCACGAGCCGCGCCCCCCGTCGGCCAGCCTCCAGAATCCACTGGCAAGCGCGTTCCACGGTGCGCTCCCGGTTCAGGAAAACCGGCGCCGCCTGCACCGCCGCCAGTCTCACCCGGGGAAGCCGGTCGCCTCCCTCCGCCTCCGCTGCCACCGCCCGCTCCACTTCGATCAAGCGCACGGGCCCACCTCCCCTCGCTACCGCTTCGCGTCCCCTACCCGCACACGCACCGACACCGAGCCGAAGCCCTCCAGGTGAAACGCCACGGACTCGTCCCCGGGCTCCAGGAACAGGGGTGGGATCACAGACCCGCAGATCACCAGGTCACCGGGACGCAACGCTTCTCCCAGCCCCGCCAGTCGAGGGACGATCACGGACCCCATGGCGCCGAGTCCCACAAAGCCCACGCGCTCCATCGGCCTCTCCAGCGCCCTGTGGTGCGCCCCTCCCTGCTCCCTACCCCCGGCATTCCCACCTATCTACTCTCGTATATGCGCACTCCCGCTCCTTGATCCAGGTACACGACCCGCCCTCCGACCATGGTCAGCACCGACCTGATCGTCGGAATCCGTTCTTCCGCCACGCTGAAGTAATCCTCGGAAAGCACAGCGAGATCCGCCAAGTAGCCCGGCGCCAAAACTCCCTTGCTCCTCTCTTCCCCAGTCACCCACGCGCCTCCCGCAGTATAGAGCCGCAGCGCCTCGACACGCGTCAGCAGCTGTGAAGGAACTCGCGTCGGCTCGCCCGTAATATCCTTGCCCGTCACAAACCAGTACAGCGACACCCAAGGGTTGTAGTTGTTCACCCGAATCGCATCTGTGCCCGCCGCTACCTTTGCACCCAGCCCCAGCATCAGCCGCAAGGGTGGCGTGTGCCGTGCCTTTTCTCCTCCCCAGTTCCGAAGCAGTTCAGGCGTGTCCCAGCTCAGCCGATTTTGCACTCCGAAGCCGATCCCCAGCCGCACCGCCCGCCGGATGTTGTACTCCGATATGTCCTCGACGTGTTCGAAGGTAATCCGCAGCGGCGCCAGAGGTACTTCCCTAGCAATCTCCTCCAAAAAGTTCAACGCCTGGGTGATCGTGTCGTCGTGCACCGCGTGGTAGCTGAATCGCATCCGATTTCTCAAGAGGAGACGCACTACCTGTTTCCACCGCTCCATCGTCCTCGGATCTCTCCGCAGCGGCGCCACAAACCCCGGATCCCATGCCTCCCACGTCAGCACTTCCCCGCTGCCCACAAACCGCAGCCACGCGTCCCCCTCGTAGTGGTGCCGAAAAGCCACGAGCTGAGCGGTGAACGGTACCTCGTCCACATCTGGACTCGGAGAGTGCACGTGGTAGGCCACCCTCAGGGTCATCTGTCCCCGCCGCCACAATTCGTGGATGGCTGGGTACATAAGGTCTGGGGTTGTGTCAGACCCCGGCTCGTCCACCACGCTCGTGAGCCCTAGGCGGTTGAGTGCCTCGTGTTGGAGTCGGAGGCCATCCAACTGCTCCTCTAAGGTCGGTCTCGGGATCAACCGTCGGGCCAGCCCCATGGCCGCCCCGTGGAGCACTCCGTTCGGCTCCCTCGATCCGGGTCGGCGCTCGATGCGACCGCCCGCTGGATCTGGGGTTTCTGGTCCGATCCCGGCAACCCGGAGAGCCACAGAGTTGACTACCGCAGGGCCCACGCGATACTGAACGTAAACCGGATGCTGAGGCGCCGCCGCGTCCAGCTCCTCCCTGGTGGGAAAACGGCGCTCCCGAAACTGATTCGGGTGCCACCCTCCGATGTTCCAAATCCACGTCCCAGGCGGCACTCTGCGGGTCTGGGCCCGGATCCGATCGAGGGCTTCTCCCAGTGAAGACACGTCGTCCCACCGCGTCTGACCCCGCCAGATCACTCCCTCCCGAAGCGTGTGAATGTGCGCGTCGTTCAGCCCGGGAACAACCGTGCGACCGCGGACGTCTATCACTGTTGGCTTCGAGCGCAGCAACGAGCGCACTTCGCTCATTCCCCCAACGGCAAGAACCCTGTCGCCGCGTACGGCTAACGCCTCCGCCCATGGCAGACGCCGATCCCCGGTCCAGATTCGACCGTTCACCAGCAGGATCTCCGGGACCTCGCTGGCCAACAAACGAGGCTGTCGGCCGATCGGAGCGGCGGTAACGCGAGGCGGCCTCCCAACGTTTAGCAGTAGCCCTGCCCCACTGGCCGCAAGCAGCTGAAGGAAACGGCGCCGGGACACCCCGAACTCTCGAGACCAGCGCCAGAGACTTTCTTCTATTACCTCAGTCGGCACTTTCCAGAGTGGGCGCTCATCCCGCATCTTTCCTGCCACCTCCTCTCCGGCCTCGTCCCGCACGGCCATGGGTCTCACTGCAACAGCGCCAAGGGCTCCTCCACGAAGCCCGCCAGGGTGTCCAGGAACCGGGCGGCCCGGGCGCCGTCCACCACCCGGTGGTCGCAGGAGAGCCCCAGGGTCAGGCAGGCCCGGACCACCGGACGCCCGTCTTCCGCCACCACCCGTTCGCTCACGCGCCCCACGCTGAGGATGGCGGCCTGCGGGGCGTTCACCACCGCCAGGAACCGGTCCACTCCGTACATCCCCAGGTTGCTGATGGTGAAGGTGCCTCCCTCCACGTCTTCCGGGCGCAGCCTGCCCGCCCGGGCCCGCTCCACCACCTCCGCCCTGCGCCGGGCGATCTGCTCCACGGAAAGCCTCTCCGCGTTGTGGATCACCGGGACCACCAGGCCCTCCTCCGTGGCCACCGCGACCCCCACGTTCACCTCAGGGAGCCTGCGGATGCGCCCGTCCTCCCACCGCGCGTTCACCTCGGGGTGAGCCCGCAGGGCAGACGCCACCAGCTTCACCAGGAGGTCTGTGTACGTGAGCTCTCCCTGGCTGCGCCGGGCCAAAGCCTCCCGCCAGGCTACCAGTCGGTCCGCCCGTACGTCCCGCTGCAGGAAGAAGTGGGGCACCGTGGTCCACGCCCGGAGGGTCCGCTCCGCCATGAGCTTCCACACGTGCGGGACCTCCAGCGCCTGCCCTCCCGCCTGCAGGGCCTCCAGGTCCGCGGCCAGCACCGCGCCCCCGGGTCCAGAGCCCCGTACTGCCCGGAGGTCCACCCCCAGCTCCCGGGCGAGCCTGCGCGCTTTGGGAGACGCCCGGGGCCTGGAAGACGCCGCCTGCACCGTGGCGCTCTCCGCCCGCAGAGAAGGGGCCGCGGACTCCGCCAGCTCCGAGGGCTGCTCGCCTGGCAGCAGGATCCAGCCGATCACTTGGCCCACCGGCACCTCGTCCCCTTCCCGGGCGAGCACCTTGGCCAGGACGCCCGAGGCCGGAGCTTCGATCTCCACGTTGGCCTTGTCCGTCTCCACCTCCAGGACGGGCTCGCCCTGGCGCACTTCCTCGCCCTCCGCCCGGAGCCACCGGAGTACCTTGCCCGTTTCCTGGGCCATGCCCAAAGCCGGCATGATGAGTTCCTTCGGCAACGCTCTCCTCCCTGGCCTCGTCTGCTCTGGGGAGGGCTTCCCCGCCTCCCCTCCCTCCCGACCGAAGGTCTTTCCGGAACAGCTCCTAGCTCCGGACTCCCTCCGCCCTTGCGGAGGCCACCACCGCTTCCAAGGGCGGGGTGCTCCGGTTCAGCTGCGACTGCACCTCTCGGGTGGTGGGAAGCGGCCCGTCCACAGTCCAGTACCGCGTCCCCGCCACCAGCAGGGTCTCCGCGGGGAACCGGGTGATCACCTCGCACCCGTCCTTGGTCACCACCAGCTGTTCCTCGATGCGGGCCGCGCTCCAGCCGTCCCGCGCGGGCCAGAAGGTCTCCAGGGCGAACACCATGCCCTCCTCGATGACCTCCGGCTTCTCGAAGGACACCAGCCGGCTGAAGATGGGCTTCTCCCAGATGGACAGCCCCACCCCGTGTCCGTACTGCAAGGCGAAGGCCGCCTCCTCGTTCGGGAAGCCGAACTCCTCCGCCCGGGGCCACACCTTCACCACGTCTGCGGTGGTCACCCCGGGCTTGATCAGACTGATGGCCGCGTCCAAGTAGTCCCGGCAGCGCTTGTACGCGTCCACCATGGCGGGGGAGGCGCTCCCCACCACGAAGGTGCGGTAGTAGCAGGTCCGGTACCCGTTGAAGCTGTGCAGGATGTCGAAGTACACGGGGTCCCCGGGCCGCAGGACGCGGTCTGTGTACACGTGTGGGTGCGGGTTGCAGCGCTCCCCGGAGATGGCGTTGACCCCCTCCACGTGCTCGGACCCCAGGTCGTACAGGACCTTCGCCACGAGCCCCACGCACTCGTTCTCCCGTACCCCGGGGCGGAGGAACTTGTACAGCTCCTCGTACGCCGCGTCCACCATCATGCACGCGGTGGTGAGCAGGGTGATCTCGTCCTGGGTCTTGATCTTGCGGGCCTCCTGCATCAGAGGCTGCCCGTCCACCACCCGTAGCCCTTCCTCCTGAAGGGCGAACAGCACGGGAGGTTCCACCACGTCCACCCCCACCGGCTCCCGGTGCAGCCCGCGGGCCTCCAGCTCCACCCGGATCTTGCGGGCCACGTCCCGGGCCCGCTCTGGGTAGGCGCCCCGCAGGGTGGAAATGCCGGCTCGGGACCGCTCGCCCAGCCACGGGCAGTACAGCTGGTGGTGCCGGGCCGCGGACCCGAAGTCCCACAGGATGGGTTCGTCGTCCTGCGGGAGGAGGCAGAAGCGCACCAGCTTGTCCATGGCCCAGGTCCCGATGTGGGTCGCGGTGACGTACCGGATGTTGTTCATGTCGAAGCACAGCAAGGACCCCAACTCGGACTGCTTCAGCAGGGCCTTGACCCTGGCCAGCCGCTCGCGCCGGAGGCGCTCGTAGTCCACCCGCGCCTCCCAGTCCACCCCCATGAGGCCGTACGTCTTGATTCCCATCGCCCTCACCTCCAGTCCCGTTCGCTCCGGCCGCACAGTTCTCTCGCCACCGCCGCCACCTGCTCGGGCGTGGGCACCGTCTGGTCCTCCAGCACCGGGGAGAAGGGGACCGGTACGTCCAAGGCCCCCACCCGGCGCACCGGCGCCTCCAGGTCGTAGAAGGCCTCCTCCGCGATGACCGCGGCCAGCTCCGCGGTGACCCCGTACCGGCGGTGCCCCTCGTCCACCACCACCACCCGTCCCGTCTTCCGGGCACTCGCCACCAGGGTTTCCACGTCCAGGGGGAAGGTGGTGCGGGGGTCCACCACCTCCGCGTCGATCCCTTCCTGCGCCAGGATTTGGGCCGCTTCCAGGGCCACGTACACCATGCTGCTGGTGGCCACCAAGGTGACGTCCCGCCCCACCCGCTTCACGTCGGCCACGCCGAAGGGGATGGTGTACTCCTCCTCCGGGACGGGCCCCTTCACCTGGTACATCATCTTGTCCTCGAAGAAGAGCACAGGGTTGTCGTCGCGGATGGCGGTCTTCAGCAGTCCCTTGGCGTCGTAGGGGGTGCTGGGCAGAGCCACCTTCAGACCCGGGATGTGGCTGAACCAGGCGTGCAGGCTCTGGCTGTGTTGTGCCGCGGACCGACGGGTCGCTCCCAGGGTGGTCCGCACCACCAGGGGCACCCGGAGTTTGCCTCCGGACATGTAGTGCACCTTGGCGGCCTGGTTCACGATCTGGTCCATGGCCAGGGTGAGGAAGTCGCCGAACATGATGTCCACCACGGGCCGCATGCCGGTCATGGCGGCCCCCACCGCGATGCCCACGAACCCGGCCTCGGAAATCGGGGTGTCCAGGACCCGCTGGGGTCCGAACTCCTGCACCAGGCCCGACAGGACCTTGAAGGGCGTTCCCGCCTCCGCCACGTCCTCCCCGAGGATGAACACCCGGGGGTCGCGGCGCATCTCCTCCGCCAGGGCCTCGCGGATGGCCTGGGCCAAGGTGATCTCCCGGACCTCTCCGTGGCCCGGCTCCCGCAAGGCCGCGCTAGGCGTAGACATGGAGGGTCACCTCCCTCGGGTCCGGGTAGGGTGCGGCCAGGGCGTAGGCCACCCCCTGGGCCACTTCCTCCCGCGCCGCCTCTTCCGCGGCCTGGAAGTCCTCGAGCCGCGCCAGCCCCGCCCCCACCATCCACTCCCGCAGGATCTTCAGGGGATCCCGGTGGGTCTTCCACGCCTCCTCTTCGTCCTTGCTGCGGTAGGAGGAACGGTCCACGTCGCCCACGTGGTGGCCGAAGTAGCGGTAGGTGTTGCACAGCAGGAAGCTGGGACCCTCGCCGCGGCGGGCCCGGGCCACGGCCCGGCGGGCGGCTGCCAGCACCGCCCGGACGTCCTGGCCGTCCACGTCCTCCGCGGGGATCCCGAAGGCCCGGGGCCGCGCCAGCACGTCTCCCGCGGTGGTCTCCCGGTAGTGGGTGTACTCGTTGTACAGGTTGTTCTCACACACGTACACCACGGGCAGCTTCCACAGGGAGGCCATGTTCATGACCTCGTACAGCAGCCCCTGTCCCAGGGCCCCCTCCCCGAAGAAGCACACCGCGACCTGGTCCGTACCGCGCATCTTCGCGGAAAGGGCGGCCCCCGTGGCGATGCCCGCGCTGCCCCCCACGATGGCGTTGGCTCCCAGGTTGCCGGAGTCGGGGTCTGCGATGTGCATGCTCCCCCCCTTCCCCCGGCAGTAGCCCTCCGCCTTGCCCAGCAGCTCGCAGAACATGCGGTCCACGCGGGCTCCCTTGGCCAGGCAGTGACCGTGGCCGCGGTGGGTGCTGGTGATGTAGTCTTCCCGGCGGAGGGCTGCGCACACCCCTACCGCCACCGCCTCCTCCCCGATGTACAGGTGTGCCAGGCCGGGCATCCGGCGGGTGACGTACAGCTCGTTCACCTGCTCCTCGAAGGCGCGGATGGTGGCCATGAGTCTGTACAGGCGCAGCCACTCCTCCGGGGGAACGTCCCGCACCTCCTCCGGCAGTTCGCCCAGGCTCACGGGGCTCGGCCTCATGTCTTCCCTCCTTCCCGCAGCTCCGGCGCGCGTCCGGACAGCCGTGACAGCACTTCGAACAGTACCGCGAAGTCATACCCCGCCAGTCCCAGACCCCGGGCTGCGGTCAGGTATTCGTTGGTGGTGGCGGTGGTGGGGAGGGGCACGTCCAGCTCGCGCCCCATCTCCAGGGCCAGGAGGAGGTCCTTCTGCATCATGTTCACGTCGAACCACGCCTCCTCCGGCATCCGCAGCACGAAGGGGCCACGGTACTTCAGCATGGGGGAAGCGATGACGCTGTTCAGGAGCACGTGGACCGCGGTCTCCCGGGGAATCCCGCCCCGCTCCGCCAGCAACAGCCCTTCGCTGAAGGCGAGCATCTGCACCGCCAGGCTCAGGTTGGTGGCCACCTTCATGAGCACCGCCTGTCCGTTGCCGCCCACGTGCGTGACCACCGGACCGATGTCCTGGAGGATGGGGCGGACGCGCTCGAACACCTCCCGGTCGCCGCCCACCATGATGGACAACCGGCCCTCCTCCAGGGTGACCACGCTTCCGGACACGGGCGCGTCCAGCATGTGCGCGCCCCGCTGACGCACCTTCTCCGCCAGGGCCCGACTGGCGGCGGGGCTGACGGTGCTCATGTCCACGTACACCTTGCCGGGACCCAGCCCCTCCAAAATTCCCTCGGGGCCCTCCGTGACCGCCGCCAAGGCCTTGGTGTCGGTGACCATGGTGAACACCACGTCCGCCGCCTCCGCCACCGCCCGGGGCGAGTCTGCCCACTCCATGCCCAGGTCCAAGAGCCACTGCGCCTTGGCCTTGGTGCGGTTGTACCCCACCACCCGCCGTCCCGCGTCCAGGAGCCGCTTCACCATGCGGCTGCCCATGACCCCCAGGCCCACGAAGCCGATCCGTTCCAAGGTCACCCTCCTCCCGCGTCCTGTGCCCCGTCTGGGTGGAACACCCTGCGCACGTCCTCCTGGACACGCCCCAAGTGCTCCGCCATGCGACGGCGGGCCTCCTCGGGGTCCCGGGCCCGCACCGCCTCCAGGATGGCCCGGTGCTGGGCGATGGACTTCTGCGGGCTCCCGGGAATGTGGTAGACGCTGGCCAGGGCCTTGTGCAGCGGGTCCCGGATGGCCCGCATCACGTAGACTCCTACCCGGTTGCGGGTGGCCTCCGCCACCGTGAGGTGGAAACGCAAGTCCGCCTCGATGTACCGGGCCTGCGAGTCCAGCCCCGCCTCCATCTCCCGGATGGCCTCCTCCATGCGCTGCAGGTGTTCTTCCTCCCGCCGCGACGCAGCCAGGGCCGCGAACTCCGTTTCCAGGATCTTCCGGAGCTCGTACAGCTCCTCCAGGTCGAAGGCCTCCAGGGTCAGCAAGAACCGCAGGGAGTCCACCAGGGCGTTCCCGTACTCCGCCACCACGAAGGACCCGTGGCCGGCGGACCGGATCACCCCCTTGGACTCCAGCAGCCGCAAGGCCTCCCGCACCGAGGACCGCCCCACCCCGTACCGGCGGGCCAGCTCGTGCTCCGGGGGCAGGCTGTCCCCCGGGTTCAGACGGCGCAGACGCACCTGGTGGAGGAGGCGTTCCGCCACCAGCTGGTACACCTTGGGCCGTTCCACGGGCTCGTACACGTCAGTCCACCACCGACTCCGCGGGAACTCCCGCCATCCGTGGCGCCTGCTGCGGGTGCCGGAGCAGCTTGTGCCGCTGCCACAGGTACACCAGGACGAACAGGCCGATCCCCGCCAGGTCGGTGCTCAGGGTGGGGATGAAGCACAGCACCGTGGCCGCGGCCAGGACCAGCCACTCCAGCAGACTGGTGCGCACGAGGAAGTACGCGGTGCTCATGATGGAGAAGGCCACCGTCCCCACCACGGAGGAAGCGGCCGCCCACAGGTTCTCCTGCCAAGTCCCGGTCATGAGGATGTGGGTGTACGCGAACAGGACCGGCATGACGTAGATCATCTTCGCGAACCGGAAGCTGTTCCACCCCGTCCGCCACGGGTCCGCCTGCGCCATGGCTGCCGCGGTGTACGCGCCCAGGGCCACGGGGGGAGTGATGTTGGAGTCCAGGCTCAGCCAGAAGATGATCATGTGGGCGGTCAGCAGGGGTACTCCCATTTCTACCAAAGCGGGAGCGGCCACCACGGCCACGACCATGTAGGCGGCGGTGATGGGCATGCCCATCCCCAGCACAAAGCTGGCCACGGCCACCAGGACCAGGGCCACGGGCAGGCTTCCCCCGGAGACGTCCAGCACCAGCTGGCTGAACCGCACCCCGATTCCCGTGAGGGTCACCACCGCCACCACGATGCCGATGGCGCCCGTGGCGCCTGCTACATAGGTGCTGTTGCGGCCCGCGTCCACCAGGGCCTGCCAGACCTCCCGCGGCCCCATGCGGGTTTCCCGCCGCAGCCAGCTGACCACCACGGTGCTGAGGATGCTGGCGATGACCGCCATGGAAACGGACGTGGTGCGGACCAACACCGCCACCAGGACCACCAGGGGGAGCAGCAGGTACCAGCCCTCACGGAGCACGTCCCGCAGCCGGGGGATCTCTTCCGGGGGTAGCCCCTCCAGGCCCAGCTTGCGGGCCTCGAAGTACACCATCACCCCCACCCCGAGGAAGTACAGAAGCCCTGGGAGCAGGGCGAGGGCCGCGATGCGGGCGTAGGGGGTCTGGGTGAGCTCCGCCATGATGAACGCGCCCGCGCCCATGACGGGCGGGAGGATCATCCCGCCCGTGGAGGCCGCCGCCTCCACCGCCGCCGCGATGTGCGGGGGGAACCCGCAGCGCTTCATGAGGGGGATGGTGAAGGCCCCCGTGGTGGCGGTGTTGGCCACGGGACTCCCGTTGATGGAGCCAAACAGGGCACTGCTGACCACCGCCACCTGGGCGGGGCCGCCCCGCATGCGGCCCACCAGGGCGATGGAGAGGTCCATGAAGAACCTCGCCACCCCCGCCCGCATCAAGAAGGCGCCGAAGGCCACGAAGGGCAGGATGTAGGTGCCCAGGATGTGGGGCATGACCCCGAACAAGCCGTCCGTGGTCAGGTAGAAGTACTCCACCACCCGCCGCAGGCTGAAGCCCCGGTGTCCCACCACCGAAGGCAGGTGGTGGCCCCACAGGGCGTACGCCACCAGGAGCAGGGCCACCACGGTCATGGAAAGCCCCAGGGCCCGCCGGGTGGTCTCCACCGCCAGCAGCAGGGCCACAAGGCCCATGACCACGTCCGCGGTGTAGAAGGTCCCGGCCCGGTAGGCCAGAGCCTCGTACTCCACGATCCAATACCCCGCCACCGCGGCGCTGGTCAGGGCCAGCAACACGTCCAGCCAGCTCGGCCGGTCCTCGGGGGAACGCCGGGTACCGCGGTAAAGAAGGAAGCTGGCCGCAAAGGCGTAGGCCACCGCCACCCCACGGTGGTACTGGAGGCTGGAGACCCCGAAGGCCGCACTCCAGAGGTAGTAGAGGACGGTGGCCGCGAGGCCGACCTGGAGAACTCCTTCCCAGGCTCCTGTCAGCTTCCGCACGCCCGGACTCCCGGCTTCAGCGGGCCCGGATGGACTCCGGGATCTCCAGGCCCACGGCTCGCCAGTGGGCTTCCGCTCCCGGGTGCAGGGGCACGCTCACGCCCAACAGGGCCCGGCGGCTGGTCATGTCCGCGGACGCCCCGTGAACCCGCAGCATGTGGGCGTGACCTTCCCGGCTGTAGGCGGCCGCCACCAGGCGCCGGACCAAGTCGGCGGGCACGTCCTTGTGGGCGATCCACAGCGCGGGCACGCCCACGGTGTTCACGGGCTCCGCAAGCCCGCTGTAGCCCCGGGCGGGGACCACGTAACGGGTGAAGTACGGGTACTTGCGGAAGAAGTCGGTGCGGGAGAGGGGCCCGTACAGGTCCAAAAGATGCACTTCCTTCGCGATGGCCGCCTCGATGGTGCCCCGGTCCGGGTAAGGTCCGGTAAAGTAGAAGGCGTCCACCCGGCCCTCCATCAGGGCGGCGGCGGCGGCGGTACCCAGCAGGGGCAACCGGTGCATACGGTCCCACAACCCCAGCTCTCCGAAGATGCGTTGGGCGTTGAAGAACGTCCCGGACCCGGGGGAGCCCACCGCCACCCGCTTGCCCGCCAGGTCGGGAACCGCACGGATCCCGCTGTCCTTGTAGGTCACCAGGTGCCCGACCCCGATGAACAGCAGCCCGATGGCCCGGATGTTCCGCTGGGGGTTGCCCTGGAAGGCCTCCAGCCCGTGGTAGCCCTCGTGCACGTCGCTGGCGAAGGCCACCCCCATCTCCCCGTCGCCCGCGTTCACCCGGCGCACGTTTTCCACGGAGCCCCCGGTGGCGGCCACCGTAACATCCACCCCCGGTACGTGGCGCGAGAGGAAGGTAGCGAGCCCCGTGGCGAACACGTTGAACACCCCCGGCCCGGGCCCTCCCAAGATCGTGACGCGGGCCGTGGCTGGGCCCGCCACGGACCCACCCGACAGAGAGGCCACCAGGAGCACGCCGCACACCAAGCCGACCGCCCTAGCCCAGCTCCCGCGCATGGGACGTCCCCCTTTCCAGATCCAGGGTCTGATTGTCAGACAGTCTCATTCGCGGGAAGCAGCCCGAATCCTCCCGGGCTTCTGACCAGTGCGGGACTTCCTTGGGGGTGGTGGAGGCGGCGGGAATCGAACCCGCGTCCTGAACAGGTGAGGGCGAGGCGTCTACGCGCGTAGCCTGCGTTTTCCTCTCGCGTCAGGACCCTCCCGCAGGCGGGATGGCCCGACGCCAGCCCCTGTAATCTTAGCCCAGCCACCCGGGGCGCGGCGGCCAGGTGCAGCCGGCTGTCTCACGCCTCTTCCGGGCCCGCCGGCGGGACCCGGGGAGACGGCCGCGGGGTTAGGCCGCGGCAGCGAGAACAGGCTGGTTGACGCTTATCCGCGTCGGCAGGCTGTTTTGCGAGGATCCTGCCCACCTCGGCGCGCAGCCCCGCTGCTTCCTGCCCAGTCGAGACCGTTCGCCCCCACACGAGAAAACGGCCCGCAGGGCCAGGTTCATTCTACCACACCGCTACCCCACCTGGGCGGGCCGCCGCCTGCCCGCCAGGGCCCGGGCCACCTGGCGCTCGGCTTCCCGCCGGGCCAGGTCCTCCCGCTTGTCGTACTGCTTTTTGCCCCGCGCGAGGGCCAGCTCCACCTTCGCCAACCCCCGCCGGAAGTACACCCGAAGGGGAACGAGGGTGTAGCCCCGTTCCTTCACCTTGCCCACCAGCCGACGGATCTCCGCCTTGTGCAGGAGGAGCTTGCGGGCCCGCAGGGGGTCGTGGTTGAAGGGACCCGCCTGCGGGTACGGGGCGATGTGCATGTTCACCAGCCACACCTCTCCGCCTCGCACCTTGGCGTACGCGTCCTGCAGGGAAGCCCGGCCCTCCCGCAGGCTCTTCACCTCGCTCCCCACGAGCTGGATCCCCGCTTCGTAGGTCTCCTCCAGGTGGTAGTCGTGCCGGGCCCTCCGGTTGGCCACCACGGTGCGCTCGGCCTCAGCCCGCATCCCGGACCTCCCGGAGGGAGTTCCGCAAAAACACCCCCTGCCCGCTGCACACCACCTCCCCGTCCCGCACCAGCTCCGCGCGGGTGGTGATGGTGCGCCCGTCCTCCCGCTCCACCCACGCCCGCACCCGCAGCCGGTCCCCGGGGCGCACGGGCCTGCGGAAGCGCACCTCCATGCGGGCCGTCAGGGCCTGGTAGCCCTGGAGGAAGAAGACGTTGCCCATGGCGTCGTCCAACACCGCGGCCAGGAGTCCCCCGTGCACGATGCCTTCCCACCCCACGTGTTCTTCCCGGGGCACGAACTCCGCCACCACCGCCTCTCCCTCGCGTCGAAACACGAGCCGCAGGCCCGAGGGGTTGTCCGGCCCGCACACGAAGCACCGGTTGGCCACGCCCTACCTCCGCGCCCTGCGGTACTCTCCCGACCGGCCGCCCGCCTTGTGTTCCAGCCACACGTCCGTGATGGTCATGTCCCGGTCCACGGCCTTGCACATGTCGTAGATGCACAGGGCGGCGCTCACCACCGCGCACAGGGCCTCCATCTCCACCCCCGTGCGGGCCACCGCCCGCACCGTGGCCCGGACTTCCACCGCAGGCGGGTCCTCCCGCAGGGTGAACGCCACCTCCACGCCGGACAACGGAATCGGGTGGCAGAGGGGCACCAGCTCCCACGTGCGCTTGGCGCCCTGGACCGCGGCCAGCTGCGCCGCGGCCAGGACGTCCCCCTTCGCCACCTGACCGGACCGGATCCGCTCCAGGGTTTCCGGCCGCACCCGCACCTCCCCCCGGGCCGTGGCCACCCGGAGGGTCTCGGCCTTCTCCGACACGTCCACCATGCGCGGCCGGCCTGCCTCGTCTAGGTGGGTCAGGGGGTCCCTCACCAGTCCTCCCAGTCCCGCACAGGCGGGTTCCAGTCCGTGGGCCCCGGAGGCTTGACGGACAGGTGGCAACAGGACCGGCCTTTGTTGGCCCCGTGCCAGTGCCACAGGCCCGCGGGGATCCACACCACCTCTCCGGCCTGAACCACCCTCCGCTCCCCCTCCGTGGCCACCACCCCCTCTCCCTCCACGAACACCAGGACCTGGTCGGTGCTGTGGACGTGGGGGCGGGTGCGGGCCCCGTTCTCGAAGAACACCGCCACCACCTCCACCGCCCCCGGTTGGTCCGTGCGGCGCAGGGGGTGCATGAGCACCGTGCCCTCGAAGTCCTGGGCCCGCTCGGGCGGGACTGCCTGCGTCTTGTCCGGTTTCAGAAACACCACGGCGCCCTCCTCAGTCGAACAGCCGTACCTCCACCGAGCTGCCGGCCTCCAACCGCGTCCCCATGGGTACCCGGATGTAGCCGTCGGCCCGGGTCATGGTGGTGATCATCCCGGACTTCCCCAGCACCGGCTCCGCGGCCAGCACGTCTTCCTGCCAGCGCAGTTTCACCCGCACGAACTCGTCGCGGTCCGCGGGTGCGGCCAGGGGTGCCACCAGGTTGGCGGGTACCGTGCGGGGGCCCCGCAGCTGTGGCCGTAGCCCCAACATGCCCTCCAGCACGGGCCGTACCAGGACGTCGAACACCACCATGGCGGAGACGGGGTGGCCGGGAAGGCCCACCACCACCTTGCCGTCGCACAGGGCCAGCAGGGTGGGCTTGCCCGGCTTGATGGCCACCCCGTGCACCACCACCCCGGGTTGTCCCAGGCGTGGGATGACCTCGCTCAGCACGTCCAGGGTCCCTACGGAGCTGCCGCCCGAGGCCAAGACCACGTCCGCGGTGCGCATGGCGTCCCGCAGCGCCTGCTCCACGATGCCCGCCCGGTCGGGGAGGATGCCGCCGAACTGCGGCACCCCACCCAGCTTGGCCACCTGCGACGTGAGGGTGTAGGAGTTCATGTCCCGGACTTGGCCGGCCTGCGGTCTGTGGTCCGGAGGCACCAGCTCGTCGCCCGTGGAGAACACCGCCACCCGGGGCGGCAGGTAGCAGGGGACCTCCACCACCCCGAGCCCCGCCAGCAGGCCCAGCTCCTGCGGCCGCAGCCGGGTGCCTTTCCACACCACCACCTCTCCCCGCCGGGCGTCCTCGCCCCGGTGCAGGACGTTCTCCCCGGTGGGAGCAGGGCGCAGGACGTACACCACCTGGCCCTCCTGCCGGGTGTGCTCCTGCATCACCACCGCGTCCGCCCCCGAGGGCACCACCCCGCCCGTGGGGACCCTGACGCACTGTCCGGCGGCCACCCGGAGCTCCGTGAGCTCCCCCATGGCCACCGCCCCCACCAGCTGGAGCGGGACCGGGGCCTTGGCGGAAGCGTGCAGCACGTCCTCCGAGCGCACCGCGTAGCCGTCCACGGTAGACCGGTGGAACGCGGGCAGGTCCTCGGAGGCAGCGACGTCCTCCGCGCAGACCCGTTCCAGGGCCCGTTCCAGGGGCACCACCTCGTATCCGCGGGGACGGGGCTGCACCGCGGACAGGTAACGCTCCAAGGCCTCCTCCAGGCGGACCACCGAGGCGAAGGCCTTCACCGCGAACCTCCGTTCGCAACTGCTATGGGGACGGCGAGGGGGAGGGCAGCAGCTGGATGGGGATCAGCCGGGACGGCTCCCCGGCCCGCTGCACGATCTCCCACTTCCGGCCGTCGTACCGGACCTTGTCCCCGACCTTGACGTCCTGGTAGAAGGCGTACGGCACGGAGTACGGCGCCCGGTCGACCACGATCACGTACAGGGTCCCGGCCTCGCTCTCGATGTACTTCGCCTCCACCCAGCCCAGGACCACCCGGCTCTGGGACTCGCACGAGGGGATAAGGTCCGCGAACACCGCCAGGAGCACCGCGGCCAACACGGCCAAGGCTTTCAAGGGCCACCACCTCCAGTCTCGACGCCTTCCATCATAGGCTCCACCGGTTGGGGCCGTCCATCTCGGGTGTGGTATGCTGGCTTGCGGAACCCTGTCCCGAACGGCCTCGGGCACTGGGCCGCCCCACAGTCGGACCGCGCGTCTTGGGGCAGACGGTAGGAGGTGGCCATGAAGCTCGCGGACGCCCAGCCTTCCCCGCTCCCCTTCCCCACCCACGGTGCGGTGTACTGGAACCTCACGGTGCCGGAGCTGGTGGAGCACGCCCTCCGGCGGCGGGAGGGGATGCTGGCGGAGGGCGGAGCCTTCGTGGCCGTCACCGCCCCCCACACGGGCCGTTCTCCCGGGGACAAGTTCGTGGTGCGGGAGCCGGAGGTGGCAGACCACATCTGGTGGGGTCCCGTAAACCAGCCCATGGAGCCGGAGGCCTTCCAGCTCCTGCGGGAGCACGCGTTCCGGTACGCCGCCAGCCGCGACCTGTACGTGCAGGACGTGGCCGTGGGCGCCCACCCCCGCTACCAGGTGGCCGTGCGGGTGATCACGGAACTGGCGTGGCACAGCCTGTTCAGCCGTCACCTGTTCCTGCGCCCTCAGGGGCCGGAGGCCGCATTCCGCCAGCCCGCCTTCACGGTGCTCTGCCTGCCGGGCTGCAAGGCGGACCCTGCCCGGCACAGCACCCGGTCCGAGACCTTCATCGCCTTGAGTTTCACCCAGGGCTTGGTCCTCATCGGGGGCACCCTCTACGCCGGGGAGATCAAGAAGTCGGTGTTCACCCTGATGAACTACCTGCTGCCCCAACGGGGAGTGGCGTCTATGCACTGCGCGGCCAACGTGGGCCCCGAGGGACAGTCCGCCCTGTTCTTCGGCCTCTCCGGCACCGGCAAGACCAGCCTCTCCACAGACCCCGAGCGACGGCTGGTAGGCGACGACGAGCACGCCTGGAGCGAGGACGGCATCTTCAACCTGGAGGGCGGGTGCTACGCCAAGGTGGTCCGGCTGTCCCCAGAAGCGGAGCCGGAGATCTACGCCACCACCCGCAAGTTCGCCACGGTGCTGGAGAACGTGGTGGTAGACCCCCTTACCCGGGAGCTGGATCTCCACGACGACCGCATCACGGAGAACACCCGGGCTGCCTACCCCCTACACTACCTGCAGCAGGTGGTGCCGGAGGGCATGGCGCCGCACCCCACAGACGTGGTGTTCCTCACCGCGGACGCCTTCGGCGTGCTGCCGCCCATCGCGCGGCTGGACTACGACCAGGCCCTGTACCACTTCCTGTCCGGGTATACGGCCAAGGTGGCGGGCACGGAGAAGGGGGTGCGGGACCCACAGGCCACCTTCAGCGCGTGCTTCGGAGCTCCCTTCCTGCCCCTGCCACCCAGCCGGTACGCGGAGCTGCTGGGGGAGCGGCTGCGCCGGCACCGGGTGCGGGTGTGGTTGGTGAACACAGGCTGGACGGGAGGGCCGTACGGCGTCGGCCACCGGATCCCCATCCAGTACACCCGGGCCATGGTGCGGGCGGCTCTGTCCGGCGCCCTGGAGGCGGTTCCGTACTGGGAAGAGACCCGCTTCCGTCTGCGGGTGCCTGAGGCGGTCCCCGGGGTCCCCTCCCAGGTGCTGTCCCCGCGGGACACCTGGCCGGACCCTCAGGCCTACGAGGAACAGGCCCGCAAGCTGGCCCGGATGTTCGCCCAGAACTTCCAGCGCTTCGCCGGGCAGGTCCCCCGGGGGGTGGAGCACGCGGGACCCGTGCCGGACTAGAGGGTTTCACCGGGCAGTTTACCGTTCCGTGACGCGCAGGAGCCAGGGTGGGGACAGGCCGTGAGTGCCCGCAGGCCTGGGGTGAGGGGTTGCAGCAGAAGGTGCTGGTGGTAGACGACGAGCCCCACATCGTGGAGCTCGTCCGATACAACCTGGAGCGCGAGGGCTTCCACGTGACGGTGGCCTACGACGGACAGGAGGCCCTGCAGCGCGCCCGCACGGACCGGCCGGACCTCATCGTGTTGGACCTCATGCTGCCCTACGTGGACGGCCTGGAGGTGTGCCGGACCCTGCGGCGGGAGAGCACCGTCCCCATCCTGGTGCTCACCGCGAAGGACGGGGAACTGGACCGGGTCCTGGGGCTGGAGACTGGCGCGGACGACTACGTGACCAAGCCCTTCAGCCCCCGGGAGCTGGTGGCCCGGGTCCGGGCCATCCTGCGCAGGGCACGGCCTGAGTCCGCGGTGGGGGCGGCCCAGCCCCGCCTGGTGGCGGGTGACCTCGTCCTGGACCCCAACACCCGGGAGGTGTTCCTGGCGGGCAGGCCCGTGGACCTCACCACCAAGGAGTTCGACCTCCTGCGGCTGCTCATGGCCCACCCCAACCGGGTGTTCACCCGGGACGCCCTGCTGGAACACGTGTGGGGCTACGATTACTTCGGCGGGACCCGCACCGTGGACATGCACATCAGCCGACTGCGGGACAAGATCGAGGACGACCCCGCCTCCCCCACCTACATCGTCACGGTCCGGGGCGTGGGCTACAAGTTCAAGGTGCCGGAGGCCGCCCGGCGCCCCAGGAGGCCTTCGGGACGTTGAGCCTGCAGGCCCGGCTGCTCGCCAGCTACGTGGCCGTGGTGGCCTTGGCCCTGCTGGTGGCAGGGGCCTACGCCCTGCGGCAGATCGAACAGCGCTACACCCGCGCCTACGCGTTGAGCTTGGAGGCGCAGGCCCGGGTGATCGCGGAAGCCGTCCGCCCCCAGTTGAGCCGGGGAGGGGACTTCCGCGCGGTGGAACAGGCGGCCAAGGCCTTCGAGTGGCGCAAGGGCGCGTACGTGGGGATCCGAGACCGCTCCGGGCGCAAACCGCACCTGGGCCCGGACCAGCCCCCTCCTCCCCCGGAGGTGTTGCAGGCCATCCGGGGGCAGGTGGCCACCGCGCAGCGGTGGGACGAGTGGACACAGGAAGTCCGGATCTTCGCCGCGGCGCCGGTCCTGGAGGGCCCGCGGCTGCTGGGGGTGGTGCACGTGTCCGCCCCCCGGCTGTGGGTGGAGCGCCAGCTGCGGCAGATCTGGTGGGCGTTTGCGGCCGCGGGGGCCCTGGCCCTGGCCGTGGGGGCGTTCTTCGGCCAGCGGATCAGCCGGTCCGTGACGCGGCCCCTCCGGGACCTGGAACGTGGGGCCCAGGCCCTCAGCCAGGGGGAGTACGGGCAGCAGGTCCCGGTGCGGGGTGCGGACGAGGTGGGGCGCCTCGCGGAGGCCTTCAACCGCATGGCCCAGCAGCTGGCGCAGACCATCGACCGCATCCGGGAGGAGCGCAACCGCCTGGAGGCGGTGCTGGCCAGCCTGCGGGACGCGGTGGTGGCGGTGGGCCCGCGGGGCGAGCTGATCCTGGCCAACCGGTCCGCGGCGGAGCTGCTGGGCGTGCCGCAGGACGCCTTGGGCAGGCCGGTGCGGGAGGTGCTCCCCCTGCCCGCCCTGGTGCAGCTGTTGGAGGCCGCGGCCGCGGGGCGCGACCAGTCGGAGGAGCTCCCCTTGCCCGGGGGGAGGGTGGCGGAGGTCACCTGCAGTCCCATCCGCGGAAACGGACAACCCGCGGGGGCGGTGGCGGTGGTCCGGGACGTCACGGAGCTCCGCCGGTCCGAGCGCCTGCGCCGGGAGCTGGTGGCCAACGTGTCCCACGAGCTCCGCACGCCCCTCACCTCCATCAAGGGGTTCGTGGAGACGCTCCTGGCGGGGGCCCTGAGGGACGAACAGAACAGCCGCCGCTTCCTGGAGATCATCGAGGCGGAAGCCAACCGGCTCACCAAGCTGGTGGACGACCTCCTGGAACTCTCCCGCTTGGAGTCCAAGGGTGTCACCTTCCAGCTGCAGCCCGTGGACTTGGGCCAGCTCTGCCGCGCCGTGGCGGAGCGGCAGCAGCCCCGGGCCGAGAGGGCGGGCGTGCGCCTGGAGTGCTCCGCGGAGGCGGGCGTGGTGGTGGTGGCGGACCCCGACCGGGTGGAGCAGGTGGTCACCAACCTGGTGGACAACGCCCTGAAGTTCACCCCGGAAGGCGGCCGCGTGCACGTGCGGGTCCGGGTGCGCGGCTCGGAAGCGTGGGTCTCCGTGGAGGACACCGGGCGGGGAATTCCTCCGGACGACCTGCCCCACGTGTTCGAGCGGTTCTACCGGGCGGACCGGTCCCGCACCAGGGCCAGCGGCGGGTCGGGGTTGGGGCTGGCCATCGCCAAGCACTTGGTGGAGATGCAGGGAGGCAGGATCTGGGCCACCAGCACCCCGGGGCAAGGGAGCGTGTTCTCCTTCGCCTTTCCCCTCGCGGGCCAAGGCGTACGCCCTTCCGTGGAACCCGCCGCAGGGCGTTCCGACAGCGACCAGGCAGCCGGGGGAGGTCCCTGACTCCGTTCGCCTCACACCGGCGGGGTGAACCGGCCGTCCACCGCGGTCCACCCCCCGTCCACCACCAGTACGGACCCCGTGACGTAGCTCGCGGCGTCCGAGGCCAGGTACACGATGGCGCCCGCGATCTCCTCCGGCTTCGCCCACCGTCCCAGGGCGGGTTTGCCCGCGTACGCCCGGTACCACTCGGGGTGTTGCTGGATCGGCGCCGTGAGGGGGGTTTCCACCACCCCGGGCGCCACCGCGTTGACCCGCACGCCCCGCGGCCCCAGCTCCGCGGCCAGGGCCCGCACCAGCTGCACCACCCCGGCTTTGGTGGCCGCGTACACACCCTGCCCGGGCTCCACCACCTGCGCCCGGATGGACGCCAGGGCCACGATGCTGCCGCGCCCCTGCTCTGCCATGACCTGTCCCGCGGCCCGCAGCACGTGGAAGGTGCCCTTGAGGTTCACCGTCACCACCCGGTCGAACTCCTCGTCCGCGTACTGCACCAGGGGCTTGCGGACGTTGATGCCGGGCGTCACCACCGCCACGTCCACGGAGCCGAAGCGCCTGCGGACCTCGGCCACCAGGGTGCCCGTGGCCGCGGAGTCCGTCACATCCACCGGGAACGCCTCGGCCACTCCCCCCGCCTCCCGGATGGCGCCCGCGGTGTCGGAAGCCGCCTCCCCCCGTAGGTCCGCGCACACCACCGCGGCTCCGTGGGCGGCCAGGGCCTGCGCCGCGGCTGCCCCGATCCCTGAGCCCGCTCCCACCACCAGGGCCACGCGCCCGTCCAGGCGGAACATGCGAGCGTAGTCCAACCCTACACCTCCTCCCCACCGAGGGCGTAGACCAGGGTGGCCGCGTAGATCCGCGCGGCCTCCACGAGCTGCTGCACGTCAACGTACTCGTCCACCTGGTGCGGGACCTCCCGCTTGCCGGGGCCCAGCACCACTACGGGCAGGCCCGCCCAGGCCTGCAGGAAAGTCCCGTCCGTGCAGCCCGGGACGCCCCCGTACCGCGGAGCCTCCCCGGTCACCACCCGGACCGCCCGTTCCACGGCCCGGACGACCGCGGCCTCCCGGGGAGTTTCCGTCCACGGCCGGTCTTCCACGAGGTGGGTACAGGCCTCCACCCCCTCCTCAACGTCCGCAGCCTGTTGCGCCAGCTCCTCCAGGGCCTCCCGCAGGCGCGCGTGGTCTTGCCCGGGAACCGTACGCAGGTCCACGGTGACGTGCGCCTCGCCCGCCATGACGTTGAACTGCGCGTCTCCCTGGGCCGGCGCCCGCAGGGTGGTGGGCGTGATCCACGGGAAGCCCAGCAGCGGGTGGGCCTTGCACCGGAGCTGCTCCGACCGCTGCAGCTCCGCCAGAGCCAGGACGAACCGGGCCGCCGCGGGAAGGGGGTTGGCGCCCGCGTACGGCATGGCGCCGTGTGCCTGCCGGCCCCGGAAGACGGCCAGCACCCGGAGGGCGCCCTTTTGCACCAGGCAGACCTCGTTGTCCTCCGGCTCGCACACCACCGCGCCGTCGAACCCGTCCGCGAGGCCTGCCCGCACGAAGGCCTTCACCCCTTCCATGAGCCCCTCCTCGTCCACCAGGGCCGCCAGCCGCACGCGGCCGCGCAGCCCGCGGACGGTCCGGCGCACCGTGTCCAGGGCCACCACCGCCGCGGCCAGCCCGCCCTTCATGTCGCACGCCCCGCGGCCGTACAGCCTTCCGCCCACCACCTCCCCACCGAAGGGATCGTACGTCCACGCCCCGCGGTCTCCCTCCGTCACCACGTCCGTGTGGCCTTCCAGGATCAGGCCGGGGCCGGGGTTGCCCGTGTCCCAGTCCGCCACCACGTTGGGCCGGCCCGGCGCCACCTCCTGGATAGCCACCTGGAAGCCCCTGCGCTGGAGGTCCTCCGCGAGGAAGGCGGCCACCTGAGCCTCGCTGGCGTGCGGGTCCCCCGGGCGCACCACGCTGGGGATCCGCACCAGCTGTCGGGCGAGCTCCACCACGTCCTCGGCCCGTACCGCCGCTGCCGCTTGGGCCGCTCTCCGGTCGAGGGCAGTCCGCTCCGTCATGACGCAAACACAGACCCGCCGCCCACACCCCGTCGGGAATCGGGTTCCACGGGCAAGGCCCTTTTCCTGCGCGTTGCCCTTTTGCGGCGGTTTGACACCTGCCGGGGCCGACCGTAGAATCGGTACTGCTCCGGGCCCTTAGCTCAGGTGGTCAGAGCGCGGTCCTGATAAGACCGAGGTCCGTGGTTCGAGTCCACGAGGGCCCACCAACCCTCCGCTGCTTCGCGCCGGACTCGGAGCGTGTCCCGGAAAAGCCCCTCCAGCGGAGAGGGAGCGGGGTGGTCTAGCGTCCTAGGGTCCCCGTCTGGGAGGCCCGCAGGAGCAGGGCCGCCACGGTGAGGGAGACCAACACCACAGCCCTGGCTTCCGCCCGGGCCGGCACCCACCCGCGCAGGAATCCCCCGGGCCGCAGCCCGAAGGCGGCCAGCCCTCCCGCGGTGGACAAAAGCCCGTACACCAGGTGGAGGGAGGTGCGGGGCCGGAAGCCCGCCAGGTACAGGGCCACCCCCGAGAGCCCCTGGACCAGCACCAGGGTCCCCGCCACCAGGTACAGGGCCCAAAGCCAGCCGGGGACCCGCCTCCGCGCCAGGTCCGCCACGAAGGCACCCACGAACGCCGCGGCGTGCAGGGCCACCGCGACCCACAACAGGGTCCGGTAGGCGTGGACGTCCGTCACCGGGGGTGGATTCGACGGTGTGCCGGCAGGGGACCTGCCGGCACACCACCTGTCCGGAACACGGATCTTGGGGGTTCAGCTCTTCTCTTCCTCTTCCTCCTTCTGCTCCACCACCAAGGCCTCGGTGGTGATGAGCAGACCCGCGATGGACGCGGCGTTCTGCAGGGCAGACCGCACGACCTTAGCGGGGTCCACGATGCCCGCCTGGAACATGTCCTCGTAGCGGCCCGTGAGCACGTTGTAGCCCACGTGGGGGTCCTTCTGCTGGCGCACTCTCTCCACCACGATGGACCCCTCCTGGCCCGCGTTCACCGCCAGCTGCTTGAGGGGTTCCTCCAGGGCCCTGCGGACGATGGAGGCCCCCACGGCTTCGTCGCCCTCCAGCTTGAGGGCGTCCACCGCCTCCTGGGCCCGGACCAGGGCCACCCCGCCGCCGGGCACGATGCCCTCCTCCACCGCGGACCGGGTGGCGGACAGGGCGTCCTCCACCCGGGTCTTCTTGTACTTCATCTCCGTCTCGCTGGCGGCCCCGATGCGGATCACCGCCACCCCGCCCACCAGCTTGCCGAGGCGTTCCTGCAACTTCTCCCGGTCGTAGTCGGAGTCCGTCTCCTCGATCTGCTTGCGGATCTGCTGGATCCGCTTCTCGATCTCCTTGGGGTCACCGGCCCCGCCCACGATGATGGTCTCCTCCTTGCGGACCCGGACCTGCTTGGCGCGGCCCAGCTGGGAGATGTCGGTGTTCTCCAGCTTCAGGCCCAGCTCCTCGCTGATCACGGTGCCGCCCGTGAGGATGGCGATGTCCTGCAGGATGGCCTTGCGCCGCTCCCCGAAGGCGGGGGCCTTCACCGCGCAGACGCTGAGGGTACCCCGGAGCTTGTTGACGACCAAGGTGGCCAGGGCCTCACCCTCCACGTCCTCCGCGATCACCAGCAGGGGCTTGCCCGTCTGCACGGTCCGCTCCAGGACGGGCAGCAGGTCCCGCACGGAGGAGATCTTACGGTCTGTGATCAGGAGGTAGGGCTCCTCCAGCACCGCCTCCATCTTCTCGGGGTCGGTGACGAAGTAGGGGGAGATGTAGCCCTTGTCGAACTGCATCCCCTCCACGATCTCCACCGTGGTCTCGATGCCCTTGCTCTCCTCCACGGTGATGACCCCGTCCTTGCCCACCTTGTCCATGGCGTCGGCGATGATCTTCCCGATGGCCGGGTCGTTGGCGGAGATGGTGGCCACCTGCTCGATGGCCTCCTTGGTCTCCACGGGCTTCGCGGCCTTGCGGAGGTGTTCCACCACCGCCTCCACGGCCTTGTCGATCCCCCGCTTGAGGGCCATGGGGTTGGCGCCCGCGGCCACGTTCTTCAGGCCCTCCCGGATGATGGCCTGGGCCAGGATGGTGGCGGTGGTGGTGCCGTCCCCGGCCACGTCACTGGTCTTGGTGGCCACCTCCCGGACCAGCTGGGCGCCCGCGTTCTCGAAGGGGTCGTCCAGCTCGATCTCCTTGGCCACCGTGACCCCGTCGTGGGTGATGGTGGGCGAGCCGAACTTCTTCTCCAGCACCACGTTGCGGCCCTTGGGGCCGAGGGTGATCTTGACCGCGTCCGCCAGCTTGTTCACGCCGCGCTCCAGGGCACGGCGGGCCTCCTCGTCGAAACGCAGCTCCTTGGGCATGGGCGATCCCTCCTCCTCAGGCCTTCGCGGCGGCGGGTTCCCGCTCCACGATGGCCAGGATGTCGCTCTGCCGCAGGATCAGGTACTCCTCGTCCCCGATCTTGACCTCGGTGCCCGCGTACTTGGCGAACAGCACGCGGTCGCCCACCTTCACGTCCATGGGTAGCCGCCTGCCGTCCTCCGTCAGGGCTCCGGGCCCCACCGCCAGGACCTCCCCGTGTTGGGGCTTCTCCTTCGCCACGTCAGGCAGGACGATCCCGCCCTTGGTGCGCTCCTCCTCCTCCAGGGGCTTGACGACCACACGGTCACCCAGGGGCTTCAGGTTCATGGCCACCTTCCCTCCTTGGCGTTGGGATTTTTGAAGCCGGAGTTAGCACTCGTGGACGGAGAGTGCTAATCCGCCCCTATGGTAGGTCGGCCGGCCTCCCTCCGCAAGCCCCGTTGACGGACGTGCCCGCCAAGCGACAAAATATTATTGCATCATTACCTGTGAATTTGAAATGGCCACCGCCCTGCAGACCAACGCGACCGCCCTGAGCCTCAAGGCCAAGCTGTTCCGGGGGCTCGCGGACCCCTCGCGCCTGGCGATCCTGGAAGCGCTGCGAGGTGGACCCCGGACCGTGGGGGAACTCGTGCGGGCCACGGGCCTCACCCAGCCCAACGTGTCCAACCACCTCCGGTGCCTCTGGGACTGTGGGTTGGTCCAGCGGGAGCGCCGGGGGAGGTTCGTCCGCTACCGCCTCAGCGACCCCAGGGTGGAGTCCCTCCTGGGTGTGGCGGACCAGGTCCTCGGGGAGGTGGCCCGCGGCCTGTACGCGTGCACCCGGTACCCACCGCCGTGAACGTCTCGCACGGCCAGGCGGAGTTCGAGATCCTCGGGATGGACTGCGCGGACTGCGCCCGACACGTGCAGCGCGCCCTCCAAGCCGTGCCGGGCGTGGCCCACGCCGAGGTGTCCTTTTCCTCCGGCCGCGCGGTGGTGCGGTACGACCCCGACCGGACGGACACCGGGGCCCTGCACGAAGCCGTCCGCCGGGCCGGGTACCGCGTGGCTGCTCGCCCACAGCAGGAAGCCACTGCGTACGGCCTCGCGCTTGTGCGGCTGCTGGCTGCGGTGTTCGGCTTGGTCCTCCTGGTAGTGGTGGTGGGCGAGCGCGCGGGGCTCTTCCGAGACCTCACCCGCCGCGTCCCGCCCCCGGTGTGGCTGGCGGTGGTGGTGGCGGGGGGCTGGCCGGTCTTCGCCAAGGTGGCCGCGGCGGCTCTGCGGGGCCAGGTACTGGCCCACACCCTCATGACCGTGGGGGTGCTGGCGGCGCTGGCGGTGGGGGAGTGGGCCGCAGCGACGGTGGTGGTGTTCTTCATCCGGGTGGGGGACTTCGTGGAACGCTTCACCGCCGAGCGCGCCCGGCAGGCCATCGCGCACCTGGCCCGCCTGAGCCCCCAAACGGCCCGGGTAGAACGGGGCGGCGCGGAAGTGGTGGTGCCCGCGAGCGCGGTGCAGGTGGGCGAAGTGGTGGTGGTGCGGCCGGGCGAGTCGGTGCCCGTGGACGGGGAAGTGCTGGAGGGCAGTGCCGTGGTGGACCAGGCAGCCGTCACGGGCGAACCCATGCCCGTGGAGGTGGGGCCCGGCGGCTCGGTGTTCTCGGCCTCCGTGGTGCGGGCGGGCTACCTCCGGGTGCGGGCCACCGCGGTGGGCCCTGAGAGCACCTTCGGCCGCGTCGTGCGCCTGGTGGAGGAAGCGGAACGCAACCCCGCGCCCGTCCAGCGGGCCGCGGACCGCTTCTCCGCCTGGTACCTGCCCGTGGTGGCCGCGGTGGCAGCCCTCACCGTGTTCCTGCGGCAGGACCCCCTGGCCGCGGCCGCGGTGTTGGTGGTGGCGTGTTCGTGCTCCTTCGCCCTGGCGACTCCCGTGGCCATCCTGGCCAGCCTGGGGGCTGCGGCCCGTAGGGGCATCCTGGTCAAGGGCGGTCGCTCCCTGGAGGCTCTGGCCCGGGCGGACGTGGTGCTGGTGGACAAAACCGGGACCCTCACCCTGGGCCGTCCGGAGGTCACGGACGTGGTCGCCCTGGAGGGCATCCCTGACCAGGTCCTGTCCCTGGCCGCGGCGGCGGAGCGGTACTCCGAGCACCCCCTGGGGGAAGCCGTCCGGCGTGCCGCGGAGGTACGCGGGCTGCAGGTTCCGCCGCCCGAGCGGTTCGAGGTCCTCCCCGGTGTGGGGGTGCGGGCCTGGGTCGCGGGCCGGGAGGTGGTGGTGGCCCGGCCCCAGGACCTCCCCGGGGACACAGAAGAGCCCGTGCACCGGTTGGAGCAGGAAGGGAAGACGGTGGTGGCGGTGGCCGTGGACGGGCGCCGCGTGGGCCTCGTGGCCGTGGCGGACCGGCCAAGACCACAGGTCCGCGAGGCCCTGCGGGCGTTGCAAAGGCTCGGGGTCCGGCGGGTGGAACTCCTCACGGGCGACAGCGAGGCCGCGGCCAGGGCCTTAGCCGCGGAGCTGGGAATTCCGTGGCGGGCGCGGCTTCTCCCGGAGGACAAGATCGAGGTCGTCCGCGACTACCAGCGGAAGGGACACACGGTGGTGATGGTGGGTGACGGCATCAACGACGCCCCCGCCCTGGCCCAGGCCCACGTAGGGGTGGCCATGGGCTCCGCGGGCACCGCGGTGGCGGTGGAGGCCGCGCACGTGGTGCTCCTGCGGGAGGACTGGCGTCTTGTGCCCGCCCTCTTCGGGCTCGCACGCCGGGCCATGCGGACCGTGTGGCTGAACCTGGCCTTCACCGCGGCCTACAACGTGCTCGGCCTCACCCTGGCCGCCGCGGGCCTGCTGCCCCTGACCCTGGCCGCGGCGGCGCAGTCCCTGCCCGACCTGGTGATCCTGGGGAACTCCTCCCGCCTGCTCCGCGCCCTCTAGACCAACCCCAAAAATCGCCGGGCGATTTTGGGGGGCCCTGGTCCCATCCCGCGGGAGAGGCTCCTATGCCGCCCCGTCCCAGGGCAAGTCCGCCCACGCCCCCAGGTCCAGCCCCGCTCGCTCCCCCCGCGCCAGACGGAAGGCACCCGCGCAGGCGATCATGGCCGCGTTGTCCGTGCACAGCCACGGCGGGGGGACCCACAGGGGCACGCCCAGCCGCTCCGCCTCGCGACCCAGCCGTTCCCGCAGGGCCCGGTTGGCCGCCACCCCGCCGCCCAGCAACAGGCACGCGGGCCGGAAGCGCTCCGCGGCCCGCACCGTCCTCCGCACCAAGTGGGAGACCACCGCGTGCTGGAAAGCCGCGGCCAGCTCCGCGGGCTCGGGGGGCGGCGTCTGGTGCAGGGCCCGCAGCAGGGCGGTCTTGAGCCCGCTGAAGCTGAAGTCGTAGCCCTCCTCGGAGGCCAGGGGCTCGGGCATGGGTACCCGGAAGGGGTCTGCTCCTTGGCTCAGACGGTCGATCTCCGGCCCCCCGGGGTAACCCAGCCCCATGGCCCGGGCGGCTTTGTCGAACGCTTCGCCCGCGGCGTCGTCCCGGGTCCTCCCCAGCACGCGGTAGCGCCCGTACTCGGGGATCCACAGGAGGTCCGTGTGGGCGCCCGAGACCACCAGGGCCAGGGCCGGCAGGGGGAAGGGCCCGTGGACGAGGACGTTGGCGTAGATGTGGCCTTCCAGGTGGTTCACCCCCACCAGGGGCTTCCCCGAGGCCAGGCTCAGGCCTTTGGCGAAGGCCACGCCCACGCTGAGGGCTCCCACGAGGCCCGGCCCGCAGGTCACCGCCACGCCGCCGAGGTCCGCCACCTCCAGACCCGCCCCTTCCAGGGCCTCGTCCACCACCGCCGCGAGCCGCTCGATGTGCCGGCGGGAAGCCAGCTCCGGCACCACCCCGCCGTAGCGGTGGTGCAAGTCCGCCTGGGACGCCACCACGTGAGAGTGCACCTCGGTCTTGTACACCACCGCGGCCGCGGTTTCGTCGCAGGACGTCTCGATGCCCAACACGGGACGGTCCAGCATCCCTCCCTCCCGGAAGCGTCACACGGGTTCACTTCGGCAGGGCCGCCTTCAGGGCCTCGAACTGGGAGCGGAAGGGCTCTTCCCAGATGTTCCCGGTCCACATGATGAGGGCGTCTTCCCCGTTGTCGCTGTAGTACCGGGGCCGCACGTGAACCTCCCGGAAGCCGTACTTGCGGTACAGGGCTTGGGCCGCGTGGTTGGACCGCCGCACCTCCAGGGTGACCCAGCGGGCGCCCCGCGCCCGGGCTTCCTCGATGAGGGCCGCCAGGAGCCGCTCCCCGATCTTCTTGCGCCGCTGCTTGGGCTCCACCGCGATGGTGGTGATGTGGGCCTCCTCCAGGATCACCCACATCCCCGCGTAGCCCACCACCACCCCGTTCTGACGGGCCACCAGGTAACAGGCGCTGCGGTTCTCCGCCAGCTCCCGACGGTACGCGTCCCGGGGCCACGGGGTGGAGAAGGACTGCCGCTCGATCTCCAGCACCCGCGGGATGTCCTCCACCCGCATGGGTTCGATCTGCACGGAAGCCAAAGTCCTCACGTCCGCCTCGCCTCCCGGAAGGCCGGGGTCCGCCCGTACCGCGGCTGGATCTGCGTGAGCTGCTGGGCGCCGCCTGCCAGCAGGCGCTGCCTTCCCAACCAAGCCACCGTCCCCGCCCTCGGGCTCCACAGGACCGGCGACGCCACCTGGGCGCGGGGCAGGGCAGAGGTGAAGACTTCCGCCCACCGCCTGAGGCCGTCGCCCGCCAGCACACAACGCGCCCCGTCCCCCTCCGCTTCCCGGAAGACCTGGGCCACCACCTCCGGAGGTCCCACCACGTCCTCCACCACCCGGACCAGGCCTCCCTCGTGCCGGACGAACACGGCTCCCGCCACCTCCCCGCGCTTGGCGTCCACCACCACCCCGACCGCGGGCGCTTCCACCGCCCCCGCCAGGGCCTCCAGGGTGGGCACGCCGCAGGCCGGCAGATGCCTGGCCCTGGCCCAGCCCACCGCGGTGGCGATCCCCACCCGCAGCCCGGTGAAGGACCCGGGGCCCGTGGAGACCGCCACGCCCTCCACCGCCTCCGGGCTCAAGCCCAAGTCCTCCAGCAAGCCCTGCACCGCAGGCGCCAACCACTCCAGGGCGTGCAGGGGACGCCGCACCGTGCGCTCCCCCACCAGCCCCGTGGGGTCCACCAGGGCCACGCTGGCCACGTCGGTGGCGGTCTCAATCCCCAGCACCCGCACGCGTGACCTCCTCCTCCCACCGCTGCAGGAGTGCGGCGCTCGTAGGACCCGTGGCCTGCGCCTGCAACGCCCGCGGCTGCTCCCCGCTTCCCTGCAAGCGGACCCACAGGCAGTCCCGGGGAAGCTGGCCCGGGGCGCGGTCTGCCCACTCCACCACCACCGCTCCGCCCGCGTCCACTAGCTCACGGAAGCCGATGGCCTCCAGCTCCTCCTCCTGGATGCGGAACAGGTCCACGTGGTACAGCCGTAGCCTGCCCTGGTACTCCCGCACCAGGGTGAAGGTGGGGCTGGCTACGTAGCCCCGCACCCCCAGCCCCCTGGCTACACCCTGGACGAAGGTGGTCTTGCCGGCTCCCAACTCCCCCACCAAGCCCACCACGTCTCCGGGCCGCAACACCCGGCCCAGGGCGGCGCCCAGCCGCCGCGTCTCACCTTCGCTGGTGCTGGTCCACAAGCACGAGGCCGTTTGGAAGGCGGTCATGCTTCCCGTCGGACCCGCAGGCGCAGGCCCTCCACGCCCACCACCCGCACCCGCTCGCCGGCCCGCACCGGCTCGGCCGCCTCCGCGGTCCAGTCCTCCCCTCCCACCAGCACCGTGCCCTGGGGGTCCAGGTCGGTCTTCGCCACCCCCACCCGCCCCACCACCGCTTCTCGGCCGGAGACCGGTCTGCGGCGCTGCGCCCGCACCCCCGCGCCCAGGGCGAACAGGAAGAACGCGCCGGTGGCCAGGCCCAGGCTCACCACCAAAGGCACGGAAGCCCGCAGGTACGGTTCCTGGTTGCTGGTGAGGAGGATGCCCCCGAGGATGAAGGCCACAATCCCGCCGACCCCCAGCACCCCGAAACCCGGTACGAACAGCTCCGCCATCAGGAGGGCGACCCCTAAGGCGATGAGGGCCAGCCCCGCGTAGTTCACCTGCAGGATGGCGAAGGAGGCCAGGGCCAGGATGAGGGCGATGGCCCCCACCACACCGGGCAGGACCGCTCCCGGGTTGTTGAGCTCGAACAGGATGCCGTAGATGGCCACGGTCATGAGGATGAGCCCCACGTTGGGCTCCGCCAGCAGGTCGAGGAACCGCTCCCGCAGGTCCATGCCCAGGTCTACGACCCGCGCGCCTCGCGTGCGCAGGACCCGGTTCACCCCAAGCACCTCCACCGTGCGGCCGTCCACGCGGCTCAACAGCTCGTGCACGTCCGCTGCCAGCAGGTCCACCACGTCCATCCGGACGGCCTCTTCACTGGGCAGGGCCGCGGCTTGGCGCACCGCACGCTCGCCCCACTCCGCGTTCCGGCCCCGCCGCTTCGCCAGGGTGCGGATCTTGGCCACCGCGTCCTCCGTGGCCTTGCGGAGCATGGTCCGCTGGCTCTCCGTCTCCTGCTCCCCGCCGCCCACGGACACCGGGGTGGCCGCCCCCAGGTTGGTGGTGGGCGCCATGGCCGCCACGTGCGCCGCGTACACCACGAACACCCCCGCGGACGCGGCCCGCGCGCCCGGGGGAGCCACGTACACGATCACGGGGACCGGGGACCCCAGGATGGCCTTGGTGATGTCGTCCGTGGACTTCAGCAGGCCTCCGGGGGTGTCCAGCTCCACCACCAAGGCCACAGCTCCCGCGGCGTGGGCTTCCCGGATCCCCCGGCTGATGTACATGGCGGAGGCGGGGGAGATGACTCCCTCTACCCGGATGCGGTACACCACCGGGACCTGGGGCGCCGCCAGACCGACGCCGTACCCCAGGACCAGGAGCAGGAAGAGAAGTGCCCGGTAGACCACCGCACCCTCCACCCCTACGGTACCCCACCTCCCCGGCGCGGGAAAGACGCCTTCAAACCTGGCGCTGTCGGCGGTACAGGGCCTCTACCTCGGCCAGGGTGCTGGCCTCCTGAGGGGCCTTGTCCGCACGGACCCGCAGGATACGGGGAAACCGGAGGGCGTAGCCGGAGTCGTGCCGGTCGCTGCGGGTGACGGCGTCGAAGGCCACTTCCAGCACCACCTTCGGCTCCACCACCTTGAACCGCCCCAGGTCCCGCACGGTGTGCTGGAGGAAGAACTCCGTGAGCTGGACGATCTCGAGGTCCTCCAGGCCGGAGTAGGCCTTGCCCACCACCCGCAGGCGGTCTCCGTCCCACACCGCGAAGGTGTAGTCGCTGAGGACCCCTGCGCGTTTCCCGTGCCCGTACTCCGCGCCCACCACCACCACGTCCAGGGTGGCGAAGGGCTCCTTCCACTTCAGCCACAGCCCGCCCCGGCGCCCGGGTTGGTAGGGCGCCTCCAGGCGCTTGGCCACCAGCCCCTCGTTGCCGCGGTCCCGGGCGGCCCGGAAGCACTCCCGGAGGGCCTCGGGGTCCCGCACCCGCCGGGCCGTGGCCAGCCGCACGGGTCCCGAAAAGCGCAGACGCTCCAGCCGGCTGCGACGCTCCGCCAAGGGGAGGTCCAACAGGTCGTCTTCTCCCAGCTTCAGGAGGTCGAACACGAACAGCACCACGGGAATTTCACCCGCCACCGCCCAGGGGTCCAGGCGCCGCAGGCGCTGCTGGAGGCGGTGGAAGGGCGCCGGAGCTTGCCCACGCCAGGCCACGATCTCTCCGTCCACGATGTACGCGGGGCTCAGGCCCTCCAGGGCTTCCCGGAGCTCCGGGAAGCTGTCCGTGACCTCGTCCAGGGTGCGGGAGTACAGGGCCAGGCGGTCTCCCTCGCGGTGGACCTGGACCCGTACCCCGTCGTACTTGTCCTCCGCCAGGACTTCCCCCGCGCCCGCGAAGGGCTCGCCGGGTTCCGTCAAGGTGCCCGCCAGCATGAACCGGAACGGGTGGAAGTACCGCAGGGACGCGGTGTGCAGCTGTCCACGCCGCGCCAGGCAGGCCACCTGCCCCAGGTCCGACTGCAACAAATCCGCGCGGCGCACCGCCGCCGGGGAAACCCCGAAGGCCTCCGCCACCGCCTCCTGCAGCAGGCCCTCCTTGAGCCCGATGCGCAAATCCCCGGTGAGCACCCGCACCAGGTACTTGGCCTCCATGGGCTGGGCCTGCTCCAGCAGAGCCCGCAGGGCCGCCGCCCGGGCGCCGGACGCGCCCTTCCCGCGCACCGCGGCCGCACGCCGTAACCACCCGTGGGCTCCCTCCAGGGTGAGGGGCTGGCGGAACAGGGGCACGGTGCGCCGCCGCGCCACCAGCTCCGCGGCCACGTCTCCGAGGTCTCCCCAGCGCAAGTACAGGCCCGACACCTCGCGGTCGGTGGCTCCCGAAAGCTCCTGCAGCACCCCCACGATGGTGGACCAACCCATCTGGAGCTTGTCCGCCTCCCCCGCGGGCAGGACCCTCCCCGTGAGGTACGTACACGCCACCGCGAGGGCCTCTTCCGGAAGCTGGCGCAGGTACCGCGCCAGCAACTGGACCTTCTCCCGTTTGGAGGACGTGCGCGCCACGGCGTCCAGGGTGGCAGCGAACTCGGCCCAGCGCGCCAAAGCCTCACCTCCCAGCGGCGCTTCCCAGGGTAGACAGGGCGGAGCCCTCGCCGCAACGGGCACGTCCGGCAGATTCGACCGTTCGGGGGATTGACAACCTGTCCCCGGGGCGGTATGGTGCGGCTACAAAAACCGAAGCGCGCACCGTTCGAAAGGGCAAACCCGCGGTAACGCGGGGGCGCAAAGCCAACGGGACCTGCGAGGAGCAGGTTGGCCGGGTTGCCGAAAACGGTGGTTTCGTTTTTGGGCCCGTTCGCGGTGCGCACGGGCCTTGTTTTTTCGCAGAGGGCGCCGGGCGGGGAAGCGCGCGCGTGCGGACCCTTACCCCCCGAGGTCCGCGCGGCGCGCTTCCACCCGGCGCGGCCTTCCACACCGCCGGCTGTCCGGACGGTCCCCCGACTTACCGCGGCTATCCCCAGGCCCCGGCCCCGAGTCCCGGCGCGGGGATCAGGGAAGGCCGGTGCCCGCCACCGCCTGGGGCCGGCTGACCTGCGGCGCCAGGCAGGCTGTGGGGAGCGGTTCTTCCTGGAGGCGGTCCGGCCGGCGAAGGAGGCTGTGCACGTACCGGGAACCCGAGGCTTCCACCAGGGCGGGCAGCACCAACCGCCGGACCACTTCGAAGTCCGCGCCCCACGACTCCGACACCGTCCGCACGGTCTCCAGCAGAGAGCGCAGCGCCGCGGGAAGGCTTTCCGCCACCGCGCCCGCGGCCTCCGCGGTACGGTGGTCCGTACGCACCAGCAGGGCGCCCCTCCCTCGGTACAGGCTGGCCACCGCCTCCAACGCCCACGGTTCGTCTCCGCCCAGCAAGACCCACCGGGGACGCAGGAAGTCCCTCACCGCCTGGCCCCGCCGTAAGAGAAGGGGGTTGGTGACCACCCCGAAGGGGAAGCTGGCGCCCCGCAGGTTTCGGATCCTGCCCCGGAGCGACTCCGCGGTCCCTGGGGGTCCGGGACTTTGCAGGACCAGGACGCTCCCCGCCCGGGCTCGGGCGAGGAGGGCGGAAAGGGGTGGTGCCTGGAGGTCGCACGCGACGCAGAAGAGGGCGGGTTCCGTGGTGGGGGCGTCGTCCGCCACCTGGAGCCACCCGCAGCCCAGGGCTTCCCGGAACAAGGGCTCCAGCCCAGGTTCGAAGAAGGGAAGCCGGCCCTGCCGGAGTGCTGCCCTCCGGGACGGGTCCCACTCCACCGCCACCACGGGACGCAGAGGGCCCGCCAGGCAGCTGGCTACCACCAAGCCCGTAGCCTGGAGCCCGACCACCACCACCGCACGGTCCTCGGACACCACACACCTCCGCGGTGGCGGTGAGCAACTTCCGTGCCGCCACCTGTGGCGGGAGCGCCTCCCGGGAGCCCGGGGACGGCTACACCACCCCAAAAATCGCTCCGCAATTTTTGGGGACCCCGGTCTCTCTCCGTTGGAAGGGTTTTTCCTGGGCACGCTTCTACCTGAGTTTGACAGTTGGCTTTGACACGGAAGCGGCCAGGGGCCTGCTGTGACGGGCTTTTCAGGCATGGAGGGTAGGCATACGCGTGTATCTACACCCCGCGGGCCCGGGCGGGGTCGATGCGGA